>Ga0164290_1002598_pt1 | contig 11717 bp, 9 predicted proteins | sample Micstemetagenome_FD_108782 | JGI IMG/M metagenome (GOLD analysis project Ga0164290, IMG submission 108782) | Contaminated culture microbial community from soil near Moab, Utah, USA - Microcoleus steenstrupii SON62 (Illumina Assembly) | ecosystem: Environmental > Terrestrial > Soil > Soil crust...
GATCCATCCACTCTTCCAGATCGCGGCGGCGGGTTTCCTCCAGCGCGGCGAAGCCTTCGGCGAGGTGGGGGATGGTGCGGAAATCCGAAACCGGATGGGCGGCGGCATAGGCGGGATAGGTGCCGATGTCGTCGTCGAAGCCATCATAGCGATCTGGCAGCGCACCCTTGGGCAGGGGGAAGATGCGCGCGCCGTCCACCTGGGCGAGGCGGTTCAGCCGTGGGTCATTGTTGGCGGCAAGGAAATCGTCCCAGGACCAGACCGAAAGATCGACGATCTCGCGCCTCAGATAGGCGGGCGAGACGAGGCCGCGGGTGCGGATCGTGGGCGCGCCGGGGCGGTCGCCTTCGTAATTCGTGATGACGGGGAAATCGGTCACGAAAATGGTGGCCCCTGCCGCTTCCATCGCGGCGCGGGCCTTGGCCCAGAGGGAGAGGATGGAGGTGCGGGTCTGGATGCGCTGGCCTGTCGGGCCGCCGATACCGGGGGTTTCGGCTGTTCCCGCCAGAGGGTCGGCATTGACATACATGGCGGGGATGGCAATGCGCTTGCCCTTCAGCGATGCCCCCTCTGCCAGCGCGGGATAGGAAGCGGGGCGTATGTCTGAGGATTTGGGGATCGCCACCCAGGGCTGGCTGCGCCAGAGGTCGCCGCGCGTTTCGGGATCGTCGGCCACGATCACGTCCAGCAGCTGGAGCATGTCGGCCATGGTTCGCGTATGCGGGACGACGACATCCATCGTGGGGACGAGCGGCCAGTTTCCCCGGACGGAGATCACCCCGCGCGATGGCGTATAGGCGCAGAGCCCGTTATTGGCGGCCGGGGCGCGGCCGGAGGACCAGGTTTCCTCGCCCAGACCGAAGGCGGCAAAGCTGGCCGCCGTGGCGCTGCCGGACCCGTTGGACGAGCCGGAGGCATAGGCGGCGGTCAGGTAATCCGCGTTGTAGGGGCTTTCGGCGCGGCCATAGACGCCGCGCTGCATCCCGCCATTGGCCATCGGGGGCATGTTGGTCAGCCCGATCAGCACCGCCCCCGCGGCACGCAGCCGGGCGATGGCGAAGGCGTCATCGGTGGCCACCAGATCGGCAAAGGCGGGGGACCCGGAGGCAACGGTCAGCCCCTTGGCCTTGTAGCTGTTCTTCGCCGTGTAGGGGATGCCGTCCAGCGGGCCGAGGCTTTTCCGCCGCGCGCGGCGCAGGTCAGCGGCATGGGCATCGGCGAACATGTCGGGGTTCAGGACCGGGATGGCATTCAGCCGCGCGCCGTGGCGGTCATTGGCGGCGATCCGGTTCAGATAGGCGGCGGTCAGCGCGACCGAGGTGATGCGGCCGTCGTCCAGCGCGGCGCGTAGGTCGGCGAGGGAAGCTTCGACGATGTTCATTTCAGGGGTTTGGGCTGTTGCTGGGTGATGCAATGGACGCCACCGCCGCGGGCAAAGAGTTCGCGCGCATCGACGGGGATGATGCGGCGTCCCGGATAGGCGGCGGCAAGGATGTCGGCGGCGCGGGCATCGGCCTTGGGTTCGCCAAAGGCGCAGGCGATGATGGCCCCGTTGATGGCCAGATGGTTGACATAGGACCAGTCGACGAAGCCATGCGCGTCGGTCAGGGTTTCGGGGGCGGGAAGGTCGAGCACCTCCAGCCGCCGGCCTTTCGCATCGGTGGCGGCCTCAAGGATCGCGCGGATCTCGCGCATCGTGGCATGGTCGGGATGCGATGCGTCGCGCTGTTCGTGCACCAGAACCTTGCCGGGCGCGGGGAAGGTGGCGACGATATCGACATGGCCGCGCGTGCCGAAGGGTTCGTAATCGCGGGCGAGGCCACGGGGCAGCCAGATGGCTTTCGTGGTGCCGAGCGTGCGGGTCATTTCCGCCTCCACGCGGGCGGCATCGGCATGGGGGTTGCGTTCGGCACCAAGCTGGACGGTTTCGGTCAAGAGGATGGTGCCTTCCCCATCGACATGGATGCCGCCCCCTTCGTTGACCAGAAGGGACGGCACGACCGGCACGTCCAGAAGCCCGGCAATGAATTGCGCCAGTCCCCTGTCATGCGTGGCCGAGGTCCAGTCGCCGCCGCCCCAGCCGTTGAAGATCCAGTCCACGGCGGCCAGCGACCCATCGGCGGCATGGACGAAGGTCGGGCCGGAATCGCGCAGCCAGAAATCATCGATGCTGCGCTCGATCAGGTCGATCTGGCCCGAGATCATGCGTCGGGCGCGGGCCATCTCGGTCGGGTCGACGATCATCGAGACGGGTTGGTGATCGGCGATGGCATGGGCCACGGCGGCCCAGGCGGCATAGCCCGCCTCGCGTTCGGCCAGGCTGTCCCCCAGCGTCGCGCCTTCGCGCGGGAAGGCCATCCAGATACGGTCCTGGGGGGCGGTTTCGGGGGGCATCACATAGGTCATGGGAGAGATCCGATCCGGCGATCTGGGCCGTGTTAGAGCCAGTTTTTCCAACGGAAGAAGAAATAGGCGATGGCCGAAGAGGCCAGCATCGCCACAAGGGCCGAGGGATAGCCCAAGGGCTGCGCCAGTTCGGGCATGATGTCGAAGTTCATCCCGTAGATCGACGCGATCAGCGTGGGGGGCGAGAAAAGCACGGCCACGACCGACACGATGCGGACGGTGGAGTTCTGGGTCAGGTTGATCATGCCCAGCGTCGCATCGCTGGTCAGGCCCACCCTTTGCGACAGGAAGTCGGTATGCACTTCCAGCGCGTCGATGTCGCGCATCAGGTTCGCAACGCTGCCGGACATGCCTTCATCCCCCACCCTGTCGCGGGCGGTCTGCGTGTAGAAGCCAAGCGCGCGGTTCATCGTCAGCAGGGCCAGGCGGATATTGCCCAGCAACTCTGCCTCCCGCCCGATCTGGCGCAGCGCGACTTCCAGCCGCTTCTGGTTCTGGCCGCGCTTGCCCGGCGTGTAGACGGTGCGCGCCGTGTGATCGAGGCTGCGGCCCACCGATTCCAGCAGGTCGGCAAGGCGGCCGACGATTTCCTCGACCAGGGACAGGAAGATGCTGTTGGGATGACCGCAGCCGGGACCGACCTTGTCGGCGCGGGTGGGATAGGTTTCGAAGGGGCGTGACTCGTGGTGGCGGACGGTGATCAGGCGTTTGGGGGACAGGATGAAGGTGACAGGGCCAGAGACAGGGCCGTCGGTTTCGGAATGGCCCGTCAGTTGCACGGTCAGGTAATCGGTTCCGGCTTCGCGATACAGACGGTTGGAGATCTCGATCTCTTCCATATCCTCCAGGGTCGGCACCTCGATCCCGAGGGCGGCCACGGCGGCGGCTTCGGCGTCCTCCGGCTTGTTGAGGTCGATCCAGACGGCTGCCGAAAGCGACGCCTCGGGTGCGAGGCGGATCAGGCGGCCTTCGGCCTCGCGATAGGCGATGAGCATGGTGGACCCCTTGCTGTCTGCGCGCGGAGGTTAGGCGGGCGCTGGCGCGGCGGCAAGGCGGAGCCTAGCCGGAAAAGCCATGCCGGGCGTGGAAGCGCGCGCTTTCGCGGGGGGAGGGGGCGGCATCGGTGAAGAGTTCGACATAGGCCGGGATGCGGGCCATGCGCGTGGCCAGCGTTTCCGTCACCTGCATGGAGATATAGCCGATCTGGGTAAGGTAGACGGCACGGGCGCGGGTGTCGGCCTCCACCCCCGTGACGCCCCAGCGGTGATAGAGCGCGGTCAGCGCGGCAATGCGGGTGTCATCTTCGGCATGGAGGCGGGCGGTGATGGCGGCATCCTGCAAGGCCCAGGCACGGACGGCATGTTCCAGGCGGCTGTCGAAGGCGCGGTTGTCCAGAAAGCAGGAAATGACGTTCAGCATCGCTTCGGCCCGGCTTTCGGCATATTCGGCGCAGGCGGCGACGAGGCCGGTGGTGGTGCGTGCGGCCCAGGAATCGGCCAGGGCGGAAAGCAGGGTCTCACGATCCGTGAAATGCCAGTAAAAGCTGGTGCGGGCTATGTTGAGCCGCTTGGCCAGCGGCTGGATGCGGACGGCGTCGATCCCGCCTTCGACCAGCAGGGACAGGGCGGCATCCAGCCAGACTTCGCGCGACCCGCGCCATCCGGTTTCGGGAGGGGTGTCCTGTGTCATGGCCGCAAGGGTAGCGGCGCGGAGGGGCCGCTGCAAGGAAATGTTCAGATGTGAATGTAAACTTGACAGTAGTGAACATTTTGCAGGAGGGTGGAGGGGACGCCAATCCCGGAGCAAAGCCCATGTCGAACGATCCGCTGTTGCAGCCTTACCAGCTAAAGCATCTGACCCTGCGCAACCGGATCATGACGACAAGCCATGAGCCCGCCTATGGCGAGGACGGGATGCCGAAGGACCGCTATCGCCTGTATCACGTCGAACGCGCCAAGGCCGGGGTGGCGATGGTGATGACGGCCGGGTCGGCGAGCGTCAGCCGCGACAGCCCGCCCGTGTTCAACAACCTGCTGGTCTGGAAGGATGAGGTGGTGCCGTGGCTGCGGCGGATGGCGGATGATTGCCACGAGGCGGGCGCGGCGGTGATGATCCAGGTCAGCCATCTGGGACGGCGGACGCGGTGGGACAAGGCGGATTGGCTGCCGGTGGTTGCCCCGAACAAGTCGCGCGAACCGTCGCACCGGGCCTTTCCGAAGGTGATCGAGGATTGGGACATCGCGCGGATCGTTCAGGATTACGCGGATGCAGCAGAGCGGATCAAGGCGGGTGGTCTGGATGGGATGGAGTTCGAATGCTACGGCCATCTGATGGACCAGTTCATCAGCCCGCTGACGGCGGCGGAGGAAGGCCCCTATGCCGGGCCTCTGGAGAACCGGTTGCGCTTTGCGATGGAGGTGCTGGAGGCGTGCCGCAAGAGGGTGGGGAAGGATTTCCTGCTGGGCATGCGCTTTGTCGCGGACGAGGATGAGGCCGGGGGTATCCCGCCCGAAGAGGGGCTGGAGATCGCGCGGCGATTCCGCGATTCCGGGCTGGTGGATTTCCTGAACATCATCAAGGGGCGCATCCATACCGATGCCGCGCTGACCGATGTGATCCCGGTGCAGGGGATGCGCGCCTCGCCCCATCTGGATTTTGCCGGAAGAGTGCGGGCCGAGGTGGGGATGCCCACCTTCCATGCGGCGCGGATCCCCGATGTGGCCACGGCGCGCCATGCGGTGGCGACGGGCCAACTGGATATGGTGGGAATGACGCGGGCGCATATGGCGGACCCGCATATCGTCCGGAAGGTGAGGGAGGGGCGCGAGGATGACATCCGCCCCTGCGTGGGGGCGACCTATTGCCTTGACCGCATCTATCAGGGCGGCATGGCCCTGTGCATCCACAACCCGGCGACGGGGCGGGAAGAGACGATGCCGCATGTCGTGACGCCCGCGGCAGAGCGGAAGCGGGTGGTCGTGGTGGGGGCCGGGCCTGCGGGGCTGGAGGCCGCGCGGGTGGCGGCAGAGCGGGGCCATGCGGTGACGGTGCTGGAGGCGGCGGCGCAACCCGGCGGGCAGGTGCGGCTGTTGGCGCAGCAGAAGCGGCGGGCCGAGATGATCGGGATCATCGACTGGCGCATGGCGCAATGCGCGGCGCGGGATGTGGCGTTCCACTTCAATACCTGGGCCGAGGCCGGTGATGTGCTGGCGCTGAACCCCGATGTGGTGATCGTGGCGACGGGGGGGCTGCCCGAGACGGCGGTGCTGTCGGCGGGCAATGATCTGGTGGTGAGCGCCTGGGATATCCTGTCGGGCGATGCGAAGCCGGGGGCGAATGTCCTGCTCTATGATGATGCGGGCGACCATACGGCGATGCAGGCGGCGCAGATGCTGGCCGAGGCGGGGGCGGCGGTGGAGGTGATGACGCCAGACCGCACCTTTGCGCCCGAGGTGATGGGGATGAACCTTGTCCCCTATATGCGGGCGATGCAGGACAAGGCGGTGACCTTTACCGTGACCTATCGCCTGCTGGCGGCAGAGCGCGAGGGGAACCGGTTGAAGGCGGTGATCGGGTCGGATTATCGCCGCGACCTGCGGCAGGAACGGGTGTTCGACCAGATCGTGGTGAACCATGGGACGCAGCCCCTGGCCGACCTCTATTTCGACCTGAAGCCGCAGTCGGAAAACCTGGGCGCCGTGGATTACGACGCGTTGATCGCGGGGCGGCCGCAAGAGATGGCCGGGGGGCCGAAGGGATTCCGCCTCTACCGGATCGGGGATGCGGTGGAATCCCGCAACATCCATGCGGCGATCTATGACGCGCTGCGTCTGGTGAAGGATATCTGACATCCCGGCACGCGGGGGACCCGGTTACCTCCCCCGCCGCCCGCCCGGAACACGCGACAGGAATTCCGGCGGCCGTTTCGCGATCCAGTCAAGGAACCGCTCCATCCGCGGATCGGCACGGATGGCTTCGGGCGTGTTGAACTGCCGCGCGAGTTCGGTTTCGGTAAATCGCGCATGGATCTCCTTGTGGCAGATATGGTGGAGCAGAACCGTCGGCCCGCCCTTGCCCCCTTTCAGCTTGGGGACCAGATGATGCAGGCTTTGCGGCACATCCGGGGGGATGGGGCGGAGGCAGATCGGGCAGGTCGGGTTCATGTTGTCCTTTTCCGGCTTTCCCGGCAGAGGATGGGGGAAAGCAAGGCGGCGGCAAGGTGGAAGCGGCAGGATGGATGCGCTGGTGATCGGGGCCGGGCCTGCGGGGCTGATGGCGGCGGAAGAACTGGCGGCGGCCGGGCGCAGGGTGGTGGTCTGCGAGGCGAAGGCTTCGGCGGGGCGCAAATTCCTGATGGCTGGGAAATCCGGGCTGAACATCACGAAGCAGGAGGGGACAGATCGCTTTGTTGCCGCCTATCAGGCTGGCTGGCTGGACCCTGTGCTGCGGGAATTCGGGCCGGACGCTGTGCAGGACTGGTGCCGGGGGCTGGGACAGGATGTGTTTACCGGATCCTCGGGGCGGGTCTTTCCCGTGACAATGAAGGGCTCGCCCCTGCTGCGCGCCTGGCTTTCGCGGCTGGGTGCGGCGGGCGTGGAGCTGCGGCTGCGCTGGCGCTGGACGGGGTTCGCGGGCGATGGGTGGCGGTTCGAGACGCCGGAGGGGGAAAGATTGCTGCAGCCTGCGGTGGTCGTTCTGGCGCTGGGCGGGGCAAGCTGGCCGAGGTTGGGGTCGGATGCGGCCTGGGTGCCGTGGCTGGAGGCGCGCGGGGTAGAGGTGGCGCCGTTCCGCCCCGCCAATATGGGGTTTGCGGTGGACTGGTCCCCGCATATGGCGCGTCACTTCGGTCAGCCGGTGAAGGGCGCGGCATTGATTGTCGGGGATCGGCAGGAACGCGGAGAGTTCGTGATCTCTGCCCGCGGCATCGAAGGCGGCGGCATCTACGCCGTCAGCCGTGCCCTGCGCGACGGGGCTGCGCTGCATCTTGACCTCATGCCCGATCTGGCCGCTGACGACCTTCTGTCCCGGCTGGCGCGGATGAAGGCGGGAGAGACGCTGGCAAACAGACTGCGCAAGCTGGGCCTGTCGCCGGTCGCGGTGGCCCTTGTGATGGAATTCGGGCGCGGCCTTTCCCCGGTTCAGACGATCAAGGCGCTGCCGATCACGCTGGCCGGTCCCAGACCGATCGAAGAGGCGATCTCTTCAGCCGGGGGGATTGCCCGGTCGGCCCTGACCGATGACCTTGAACTGCGCGCCCTGCCCCGCGTCTTTGCCTGTGGCGAGATGCTGGATTGGGAGGCACCGACTGGCGGCTATCTGCTCACGGGCTGCTGGGCCACGGGGCGCTGGGCCGGGCGGGCGGCTGCACGGACCGGGTGACGGCCTGCGCGGGGCCTTGGCCCCGCGCTCTGCCTCGTCAGCCGTGCTTCACCATCACATGCCGCACGACGGTATAATCCTCCAGCGCATAGGCCGACATGTCCTTGCCATAGCCGGATTGCTTCAACCCGCCATGCGGCATCTCGTTGGTCAGCATGAAATGCGTGTTGATCCAGGTGCAGCCGTAGCGCAGCCGCGCCGCTGTGGCCATCGCGCGACCGACATCCTTTGTCCAGACCGAGGAAGCGAGGCCGTAGTCGCTGTCATTGGCCCAGTTCACCGCCGTATCGACATCCGAGAAGGGGGTGATGGACACGACGGGACCGAACACTTCGCGGCGGACGATTTCATCTTCCTGCCTGGCGCCGGCGATGACGGTCGGGCGGTAGTAGAAGCCCTGATCCATCACCTCGCCGCCCGTTGTGACCTCGATATGGTTCACCTCGCGCGCGCGGTTCACGAAACTCGCCACGCGGTCGCGCTGCCGCAGGCTGATCAGCGGGCCGATTTCGTTGGTGCTGTCATCCTCATTCCCCAGCGCGATGGTGGAGACGGCGGATGTCAGGTCGGCAACCAGACGGTCATAGACCTTTTTCCCGGCATAGATGCGGCAGGCGGCGGTGCAGTCCTGGCCCGCGTTGTAATAGCCAAAGGCGCGCAGGCCATCGACGACCTCGCCCACATCGGCATCGTCAAAGACGATGACGGGGGCCTTGCCGCCGAGTTCCAGATGCGTGCGCTTTACCGTCTTGGCAGCGGCATCCAGCATCTTCTTGCCCGTCGCCACGTCGCCCGTCAGCGAGATCATGTCCACATGCGGGTGGTTGATCAGGTAGTTGCCCACCGTCTGGCCGCGCCCGGCCACGATGTTGACCACGCCTTCGGGCAGTTCTTCCGCAAGGATGCGCGCCATCTTGAGCGCCGTGAGCGGGGTCTGTTCCGACGGTTTGAACACCACCGTGTTGCCGCCACCGATGGCGGGGCCAAGTTTCCAGGCCATCATCATCAGCGGATAGTTCCAGGGCGCGATGGAGGCGATGACGCCGATCGGATCGCGCCGGATCATCGAGGTGTGGCCGGCAAGATATTCCCCCGCCACTGCACCATGCTGGCAGCGGACGGCCCCTGCAAAGAAGCGGTAGCAGTCCACGATGGCCGGAATTTCGTCATTGCGGGCGGCGTTGATCGGCTTGCCGCAGTTCAGCGCCTCCAGCGCGGCGAAGCTGTCGGCTTCGGCCTCTACCCGGTCTGCGATGCGCAGCAGGGCGGCGGCGCGTTCGGCGGGGGTGGTGCGGGACCAGGTTTCAAACGCCTTGCGCGCGGCCGCGACGGCGCGGTCGACCTGTGCGGTGGAGGCTTCGGGCACCTCAAGGATCAGGCCGCCAGTGCGGGGGTTGAGGATCTGTTCCCGCGCTTCCTGCCCGGCCTCGAAGGCGGAGCCGATCAGGAGATGGGTGTCGATGGTCATGAGTGCGCTGTCCATGTGGACCTCCCTTTCATTTGCCCGCTCCGGCGGTGTCAGACCCGCCGCGGGTGAGGTAATAGGCGATGAGGATGGGGATGAAGGTGGCTGTGAAGACGACGATGGCGACGACGTTGGTGACCGGGCGCTGGCGCGGGCGGACGAGTTCCTGAAGCATCCAGATGGGCAGGGTGCTTTGCTGGCCTGCGGTGAAGGTGGTGACGATCACCTCGTCGAAGGAGAGGGCGAAGGCGAGCATGCCACCCGCCAGCAGCGCCGTGCCGAGGTTGGGCAGCAGCACATAGCGGAAGGTCTGAAAGCTGTTGGCGCCAAGGTCGGCTGACGCCTCCAATATGCCGCCCGACAGGCGGCGGAAGCGGGCGACGGCGTTGTTGTAGACGATCACGATGCAGAAGGTCGCGTGGCCGAGGATGATGGTCCAGGTCGAAAACGGGATGTCCATGATCGAAAACGCGGATCGCAGCGACATGCCGGTGATGACCCCCGGCAAGGCGATGGGCAGGATGATGAGAAGGCTGATCTGTTCACGCCCGAAGAAGGAGGCCCGCGCCATGGCGGCAGAGACGAGCGTGCCGAGGATCATGGCAAGGAAGGTGGCGATGGTGGCGACCCAGAGGGAAAGGTAGAGGGGCGGCCAGATATCCTCGCGGTTCCACGCGACGCCGAACCATTGGGTGGTCAGGCCGGGGGGCGGGAACTGGTAGGATTTATCCTCGGTCGTGAAGGCATAGAGGAAGATCAGGAGGATCGGCAGGTGCAGGAACAGCAGGCCGCCGACGGCGGCGATCTTCAGGCCCCATGAGGCACGGTCAGAGTGCATCGAAGGCCCCCTTCCGCTTTGCGATCATCAGGTAGATGACCATGATGACGATGGGGACGACGGCAAAGGCGGCGGCCAGCGGGATGTTTCCGGCGGTGCCTTGCAACTGATAGACGGCCAGCCCGATGAAACGGGCCGAGGTGCCGACGATCTGCGGGATGATGTAATCGCCCATGGTCAGCGAGAAGGTGAAGATCGACCCCGCGATCACCCCCGGCATGGCAAGGGGGAGGATCACGGTGCGGAAGGTCTGGGCGCGCGACGCGCCGAGGTCGGCAGACGCCTCCAGCATCGAGGTGGGGACGCGCTCCAGTGACGCCTGCATGGGCAGGATCATGTAGGGCAGCCAGACATAGACGAAGACGATGAAGGTGCCGAGCGGGCTGGTGGAAAGGGAATTCCCCCCGATGCCGGGGATGGCGAGGATGGCGTTCAGGATCATCGACAGGCCCACGCCATCGGCGGCCCAGGTGATGATGCCTTCCTTCGCAAGGATCAGTTTCCACGCATAGACCTTGACGAGGTAGGACGACCAGAGCGGCAGCATGACGCCGAGGTAGAAGATGGCCTTCCATTTTCCGCGTGCGAAGCGGGCGGCGTAATAGGCGATGGGGAAGGCGATGATCGCGCAGCCGATGGTGACGGCGGCGGACATGACCAATGTGCGGATGATGATGTCGAGGTTCTGCGCGCGGAACAGTTCGGCATAGGTCTTGAGCGTGAACTCTTCCTTCACCATGCCGGAGAATTCGTCGATCGAGTAGAAGCTCTGCAGCAAGAGCGCGGCGAGCGAACCGAGATAGACCACGCCCAACCACAGCAGCGGCGGGGTGAGGAGGACAGCCAGCAAGAGGCGCGGATGCCGCCAGAAAAGCGCGGTCAGCCGGTCGGCCAGCCCGCGTTCGGGAAGGATGGCGGGGGAGGGGGAGATCATCCCTCGCCCTCCATCACATGCAGCGCCGAGGGGTCGAAGGCCAGACCCACGGCCGCCCCCGTTTCGGGCACCGCTTGCCCGGCGGGCAGAACGGCCGCGATTTCGGTGCCGTTCAGCGCGACCGTCACGCGCGACCCCGCACCCAGATAGCGCAAGCCTGTCACCGTGCCGGACAGGGCCACGCCATCGGCTGCCGTCAGGCGCAGCATTTCCGGCCGCAGTGAGGCCCATTTCGCCGGGCCGCCGAAGGCGCGCGTGATCTCTGGCGCCAGGACATTGGACGATCCAACGAAATCGGCCACGAACCTTGTGCGAGGGCGGCTGTAGACGTCGGCCGGTGTGCCGATCTGGGCGATCTTGCCCTCGTTGAAAACGGCAAGGCTGTCGGCCATCGACAATGCCTCGCCCTGGTCATGGGTGACGAAGACGAACGTGATGCCAAGGCGGGATTGAAGGGCCTTGAGTTCGTCCTGCATCGCTTCGCGCAGCTTCAAGTCCAGCGCGCCGAGGGGTTCGTCAAGCAAGAGGACCTTCGGTTCGTTGACCAGCGCGCGGGCGAGTGCCACGCGCTGCCGCTGGCCGCCCGACAGTTGCGCGGGCTTGCGGTCGCCGTAACCGTCAAGCTTCACCAGCGCCAGCATCTCTTCGGCGCGGGCATCGCGGGTGCGGCGGTCCACGCCCTTGACCATCAGGCC
>Ga0164290_1002599_pt1 | contig 11699 bp, 16 predicted proteins | sample Micstemetagenome_FD_108782 | JGI IMG/M metagenome (GOLD analysis project Ga0164290, IMG submission 108782) | Contaminated culture microbial community from soil near Moab, Utah, USA - Microcoleus steenstrupii SON62 (Illumina Assembly) | ecosystem: Environmental > Terrestrial > Soil > Soil crust...
AAGCCGCGCGACTGGCCGCCGCTGCCGGATGACCCGGTGCCGGCCTGGGTGCCAGTCGAGCCTTCGCTCTCCTGGACGTGCACGTCGTCGCGGTCGAAACCGGCCTGCCTCAATTGCTCTGCCGCTCGCTGGGCACTGGCCCGGTCGTCGAAAGCGCCAATGACTGTTTGCATGATGTAGTGCTCCTGGGGGGTTGGGGATGGGAAGGTCAGCTTCCGTCTTCGGGAAGCCACTGCTGCGATTCCGGGTCGAACCGCTCGATCACCACGCGCTCGCGCCGCAGGGTGAGATCGGCCGACACCGGGCGCGCCTCTCGGCGGCGGGTCAGGCGGATCTCCTCCACCAGAACGAGCTCCTTGGGGTGACCGTGCGTTCCTCGACCACGGGAATCACTGTGACATCGCCCTCCTGCCGGACTGCCACGGGAGCCTCGAGCACGCGCCCGATGGGCACCCGCTCGACGTCCACCGTTTCGTGCACCACCGAATCCTCGCCACGGACAGGCTGCTCCTCGACGTGCTTGCGCATGCGCAGCGTCCGGCCCGTGTCGACGACACGCCGGCTCACTTCGAGCTGTTCCTCTGTCACGGGAACGGTGGTCGTAGCTTGCTCTGCGTGCGGGGTGCGATCCATAGGTGTCAGGCGACTAGCGGGCGATTCTTGGCCGCCGCCGGCGAAAAGATGTCGGTCCGTCCTGTTCGCGCCGGTAGGTGGGGGACTACTTGGCCCGTCCCGCATCTGGCATGCTCAGCACGCGAAGGAGACAAGCCCATGATCGAAAAGCACCTCGAGATCCGCACGGCAGACGGCAGCATGCAGGCGTTCATTGCCTGCCCCGACGAGGGCGGCCCCTTTCCCCTGGTGCTGTTCTACATGGACGCGCCGGGCAAGCGCGAGGAACTGCACGAGATGGCGCGCCGCATCGCCGCCGTGGGCTACTACGTGGTGCTGCCGAATCTGTACTACCGCCGCACGCCGCAGTTCGAGCTGGCCGAGCGAACCGAGGCGGCGATGGCGGTGATGTTCGAGCACATGAACAGCCTGACCAACGCGATGACGGTGCGCGACACCGAGGCCATGCTGCGCTTCGTCGACACCCAGCCCGAAGCCGATGCGCGCCGCGTGGCCGGCGTGGGCTACTGCATGAGCGGGCCCTTCGTCATGGCGGCCGCGGCGGCTTTCCCCGACCGTTTCAAGTCCATCGCCGCCATCCACCCGGCCAACATGGTCACCGACCGGCCCGATTCGCCGCACCTGATGGCGCCGCAGATCCAGTGCGAGACCTACGTCGCCTGCGCGCAGACCGACAAGTGGGCGCCCCCCGCCACCATCGCCACGCTGGAGGCCGCGCTCAAGGCCGCCGGCACGCCGCACCGCATCGAGTGGTACCCCGGCACCGAGCACGGCTTCGTGTTCCCCAAACGCGCCGGCATTTATCACCAGGCGGCCGCGGAGCGGCATTGGGTCCGGCTTTTCAGCTTGTTTCGAAGAACCTTGGGCTGAAGGCTCGCCAAGCTCATCGGTTCCCCTAGAATCGCGCGCTTTGCAGCAGCACGGCGCCCATGTTCAAAGCAGTTTCCTTCTTCCGTATCGGCCCTGAATTCACCCTGCCGGCGCTCGAGGCGCTGGAAGAAGTGCTCCAGGCCACGCGCTTCGTGCCCTGCGGCGCCACCCAGCCCGAATCGCAGGGCTGGGTGCCGCCCCGCGGCAAGAAAAGCACCATCCTGGCCGAGCCGGTGGATGGCCGGGTGCTGCTGGCGCTGTGCGTGGAGCGCCGCCCTCTGCCCGCCTCCGCCGTGCGCGCCGCCGTCGAAGAGAAGATCGAGCGGTACAAGCAGGAGACCGGCAACGAGCGCGTGGGCGCCAAGCTGAAGAAGGAGTTCAAGGAGGAAGCGGTGCAGGCGCTGCTGCCGCGCGCCTTCACCAAACGCTCCACCACGACCCTGTGGATCGCGCCCCAGGACAAGCTGCTGGTGGTGGGCGCCGGCAGCATCGCCGCCGCCGACAAGGTTGTCACCGCGCTGGTGGAATCGCTCGCCGCCATCCCGGGCCTGGCGCCGGGCATCAGCTTCAAGCCGATCAAGACGGCGTCGTCGGCCACGGCTGCCATGTCGCACTGGCTCTCCACCCGCGAGGCGCCGTACAACTTCACGGTGGACCGCGACTGCGAGCTCAAGACGCCCGACGAGCAGAAGTCCAGCGTGAAGTACTCGCGCCACACGCTGGAGATCGACGAGGTGCCGCAGCACATCGCCGCCGGCAAGGTGCCGACGCAGCTGGCCATGACCTGGAACGACCGGCTCTCGTTCGTGCTGACGGAGACCGCGCAGGTGAAGAAGATCCAGGTGCTGGACGTGGTGCTGGAAGGCGTGGACAAGCCGGGCAAGGACGAAGACGGCTTCGACACCGACGCCGCGATCATCACGGCGGAGTTGTCGGGGCTGTTCCCCGATTTGCTGGAAGCGCTCGGGGGTGAGCTGGAGGCGGCTGCCGCCGCACCCGCGGCTACTGCAGCGTAGCCCGCCGCGAATCGCGCTCCTGCGCCAGGTAGGTCAGGAACTGCCCCACTTCGGTCTTGCCAAACACGGCGTCGGCCCCGAGGTTCAGCGCCTGGTCTTCGGCCGGGGGCCGCGTATAGCTGGTAAGGAACACGGCGCGCTGGTGCGGCGACCGGTCGGCGCAGGCCCGCAGGACCTTGAAGCCATGCCCATCGGGCAGGAAGATGTCCAGGACCAGCACGTCCCAGCTGCCGGCATTGCCGGCCAGCCAGTTCGTCGCGGCCTGCTCGCTGTCGGCGGTGTGGACGACGGACACGCAGTCGAGGGCCTGGATGAGTTCCCGCAACTGCTCGCGATACCCGGCATGGTCTTCCACCAGCACCACCCGAAGCTCCGGGGCGTGCCCGCCGGCGGAGCTGCAATCTTGTACTGCTTGCATCGCCCCATCATGGGGCGTGCGGCGGCCCACGTCTGTAGGAGCGGCTTGATACTGAGCAGCGGCGCTGCCCGAAACGATCAATGCAAAGGCGGCCCGCTGCGCGCCAGCACCTCGGACACAGCAGCCAGGACGCCCGAGGGGTCCATGGGTTTGGACACATGCAGCGCGTACCCGGCTTCCAGGGCCCGCGCCTTGTCCTCGGCCCGTGCGAATGCAGTCAGCGCAATGGCGGGAAGCGTGGCCAGGGGCCCGCCGCGCGCGCGCACCTGGCGCAGCAACTCGTAGCCGTCAGTGTCGGGCATGCTGATGTCCGAGAGCAGCACGTCGAACGAGTGTTCCCGCAGCGTGTCCAGCGCCCCGCTGGCATCGCCGGCGAGCCAGACCTGCGCACCGGTGTCTTCCAGGATGCGCTTGAGCAGGTCCCTGGCGTCCGGGTCGTCGTCCACCACCAGGATGCGCCGGCCCGAAAGATCTTCGGGCGTCCACTCGGCCGAAGGCCCTGCCGGTCCCGGGCCGACCTGGGCCCGGGTGTGCAGGGGCAGTGTCACGACGAAGCGGGAGCCGCGCCCTTCGCCTTCGCTGTGCGCCGTGACGGTGCCGCCGTGCAGTTCGGTCAGGTGGCGCACGATGGACAGGCCCAGGCCGAGGCCGCCGAACTTCCGGGTGATCGAGCCGTCGGCCTGCCGGAAGCGTTCGAAGAGGTGCGGAAGGAAATCGGCCTTGATGCCGGCGCCCGTGTCGGCCACCGTGATCTGCACGTGGCGCCGGGCCTCCCGCAGCTCGACCCGAACCTCACCGCCGCGCGGCGTGAACTTGACCGCATTGGCCAGCAGGTTCCAGACGATCTGCTGGAGGCGGTTGCCGTCCCCCATGACGGTGCCGGCCGCGTCGATCTCCACCAGCAGCCGCACGCCGGCGGCGTCGGCCGACGGGCGGATCACTTCCACCGCGGCCTCGACGAAGCTGGCCGCGGCCACCGGCTTCATGTCCAGCGCCAGCTTGCCCGAGGTGATGCGGCCCATGTCCAGCAGGTCATCGATCAGCTGGACCTGCGTCCTGGTGCTGCGCTCGATCACCTCCACTCCCTTGAGCAGGTCGGCTTGCGACCCATCCAGCTTGCGCCGGAAGATGTGGACCCAGCCGGTGATGGCGCTAAGCGGCGTGCGCAACTCGTGCGACAAAGTGGCGAGGAACTCGTCCTTGAGCTTGCTGGCGCGCTCGGCTTCCATGCGCGCCGCGCGCTCGCTCTCGAGCAGCAGGTGGCGCTCCTCGGCGGCCTGCTGGGCTTCTGCATAAAGCCGCGCGTTGTCCACGGCGATCGCTGCCTGGCTGGCGATGCTCACTGCCAGCCACTCGCTGCGCTGGGTGAACACGCCGGGCTGCGGATGGCCGAAGAACAAGCCGCCGATCACGGTGCCCGCCCGCGAGATCACTGGGACCGCCAGGTAGCTGCGCACCGGCAGGTGCCCCGTGGGCATCCCGTGGTGCGGCGGCCATTGGCCATACCGCGCGTCCTGGAGCACGTCGTCCAGGCGGATGGGTGCTTCGCCCCTGAAGGTGGGGCCGAAGAGCGCCGTCGCGCGCGGATGGCCAAAACCTTCGAACGCCTCGGGCGGCGCACCGGACAGCGTGTAGAGCAGCAAGGCCTCGCCGCGGTCGTCGGTGCCGTTGTAGAAGAAGGCGCCAAATGAGGCGCCGGTCAGCTCGGTCGCCGCGTCCGTCACTCGCTGCAGCAGCACCTGCAGGTCCAGCTCCGCCGACAGGGCTGCACCGGTGCGGTTCAGCACCTCAAGAGACCGGGCCTCTTCACGCAGGGCCGCGTCGGCACGGATGCGCTCGAGCGAGTCCCAGCAGCGGTCCACCACCGTCTGGACCAGCTCGATCTCGTCGGGGGCCCAGCGCCGCGGCTCGGACTGGTGCACCGCCATGGCGGCGACGAACCGGCCTGCCTTGTGCAGCGGCACGCAGATCACCGCCTGGATGCGCGTGAGCCGGTACGCGGACAGGTCGGTGCCGGCGGTCGCCGGGTCGGTGTCCACGTCGGGGTTCACGTAGGGACGGTTCTGGCGCATCAGGTCCGCCACCGTCTGTCCGAAATCGGTGAACTTGTAGCGGCCGACGATGCTGGGCACGCCGTCGTTGAAGTCGCCGATCAGGTCGAAGGTGTCCTGGTCATCCAGCACGCTGGCGTAGGCGCAGCGATTGACGCCCAGGTAGCGCCCCAGCATGGCGGCCGTCACCTTCATCACCTCCACCGGGTCCGATTCCGCGCGGGTGGCCTGCGTCAGGTCGTCCAGGAAGCGCAGGCGGCGTTCGCTCAAGACCCGCTTGGTGGTCTCCGCAAAGGTGACCAGGATGCCGGCGACGCGGCCGTGGTCGTCGCGCACCGGGCTGTACGAGAAGTTGAAAAAGCAGTCCTCGGGGTAGCCGAAGCGCTCGATGGTGAGCTTGAAGTCGTCAAAGCCGATAGGCTTGCCGGCCAGCACCTCCTGCCACATCGGGCCCACCGTCCCCCAGATCTCATGCCAGGTGACGGGCGCGGAGTTGCCGAGCGCGTGCGCATCCTTGGCGCCCAAGATGGGCCTGTACGCATCGTTGTAGAACTGCACGTGCTCGGGGCCCCAGGCGACGTACATCGGCAGCTGGCATTCCAGCAGGGTCGCCACGGCGGTCCTGAGGCTCTGCGGCCACTGCGCCGGCGCGCCCACTGGCGTCGCCGCCCAGTCGAATGCGCGCATGCGCTTGCCCATCTCCCCGCCGGCGTCGCCCAGCGTGTCGAAGAAGTCGGTACCCGTCGTCAAATCCGTGGCTCGCGCTTGTTGTTGGTTCGGGCCGTAAGGGTACCGACGAAACGCGCTCCAGGAAGCTCATCAATGAGAAAGCTCGTAGTGAAACACCTTGCTCACCACCTGCCACTGTCCCTCCAGCTTCACCAGCGTCAGCAGGTCGATGAAGTGCTTGGGCGGAATCGAGCATTCCACCTTGGCAAGGGCCGTCGCGGGCCCGGCGAACTCGATGGACAGCACGCGGTCGGTGCGCTCGTGCCCCTGGCTGGCGGGTGAAGGCCGCTGCTCCACGACCGGGAAATACTGCGCCATGTCCAGGTGCAGCAGGGTGCCGCCGGTGGCGCAGAAGTAATGCGCTTCGGGATGGAACACGCGCCGCAGCCGCTGCACATCGCTGAAGTGCAGGCCGTCGAAGTACTCGGCCAGCACGGCCGAGACCTCCGCGAACGCCGCGCCGTGGTTCATGACGGGTTCTGCCGGCGGTACTCGGGCACCTGGAGCCCGCCCAGGCCCCAGTTGTCCAGGTCGATCTCGTCGATCACCACGTGCGTGGTGGCCGGGCTCTTGTCCAGCACCCGCACCAGCAGCTCGGTGACGCCCGAGATCAGCTGCGCCTTCTGCTCTCGCGTCACGCCCTCGCGCGTGACCTTGATGTTGACGTAGGGCATGGCGCCGCCGCTCAGTTGTAGCGGCGCACCACGGCGAGGATGCGTTCGCCGAACGCGCGGGCGGTCGCCAGGTCGCCGGGGACCATCTCGTCGACACTGGCGTCCGAAGGCGTGGCGGTCATCAGGCCGGAGAACGAGGCCAGGTTGTTCAGGTCGTCGCGGGTGGAGGCCTTGGCGTTGGCCGGCAGCATGCCGGTGCCCACCCACAGCATGCCGTGCTGCTGCGAGAGCGTGAACAGCGCCTGCAGCGTGGCCAGCTTGTCGCCGTTGAGGCTGGCGCTGTTGGTGAAGCCGGCGGCGAGCTTGTCCTTCCAGGCCTGCTGGGCCCATACGCGCGAGGTCGCGTCGGCGAACTTCTTGAACTGCCAGCTCACGTTGCCCATGTAGGTGGGCGAGCCGAACACGATCGCGCGTGAGGCGGCCAGCTGCTCACAGGCTTCGGGCCCGAGGTTCCCTTCGGCGTCGATCGCCAGCAGGCGGCCGCCGCTGCCCTGGGCGACGGCCTGCGCGACCTTCTCGGTATGGCCGTAGCCGCTGTGGAAAACGATGCTGATGGGGGATGCCATGAACGCTGCTCCTGGGGTCGGGTTGTCGATGGCGCAAGGTTATTCCTCGCTTTTCAATTGATAAACTCAATCTCCTGAACTTCATTCATTACACGGAGTAATTCATGACGCGCCAATTCGGCGACGTGATGCTGGGCAGCATCGAGCTCTTCTGCCTGGCCGCGGACCTGGAAAGCTTCACCGCGGCGGCCAACCACGCGGGCCTCACGCCGGCGGCCGTCAGCCGCGCCATCGGCCGGCTGGAAGAGCGGCTGAACGTGCGCCTGTTCGTGCGCAGCACCCGCAAGATCCGACTCACCGAAGGCGGGCGTGCCTACCTCGCCCAATGCAAGCAGGCGCTCAACCAGCTGGTGGAGGCCGAGCGCGAGCTCACCGGCCAGCAGGCCGAGGCCGCGGGCGTGCTGCGCATCAGCGCCCCCACCACCTTCGGCCACTTCATGCTGCTGCCCCTGCTGCCCGCTTTCCGGGAGCGCTGCCCCAAGGTCCAGGTCGAGGTGCAGGTGAGCAACCGCAACGTGGACTTCACCGCCGATGGCTTCGACCTGGCGATCCGCGCCCGCACGCCGCCCGATTCGGGCCTGGTGGCGCGCAAGCTCATGGATGTGCCGCTGGTCGTTGCCGCGACACCGGAGTACCTGCGCCGGGCCGGCACCCCGCAATCCCTGGACGACCTGGCGCAGCACGAGTGCATCCAGTTCATCCTGCCGCGTACCGGCCAGACGGTGCCCTGGGAATTCCGGGTCGACGGGCAGGACGTGGACTTGGTCACCACTGGCAGCTACACACTGGCCGAAGACGTGCTCGCAACGACGACCCTCGCGCGCAGCGGCGCCGGCCTGGTCCAGGCGCACCGCTTCATCATCGAAGAAGACCTCCGGCGCGGTACTTTGGTGGAGGTGCTGCAGCCTTACGCCGGCCGCACCCGGCCCTTTTCCATCGTCTACCCCGCCACGCGCCACATGCCGCTGCGGGTGCGCCTGTTCATCGAGTTCCTCGCCGAACGCGTTGCCTGACACTGCATGTCACAGATGTATCCGTGGCCCACGGCGCGCCGTGGCTCTGCTACCTTGAAACGATGATCAGCCCCGTTCGCCTCTTCCGCATGTTCGTCAAGGCCGGCAAGGCCTGGATCGACGACTACGCGCCCAGCATGGGCGCTGCGATCTCTTACTACACGGTGTTCTCCATCGCACCCCTGCTGGTGATCGTGATCGCCGTGGCCGGCGCCCTGTTCGGCCGTGAGGCGGTGCAGGGCCTGATCTCGGACCAGCTCTCCGGCCTCATCGGCGGCGAAGGCGCCAAGTTCGTCGAGAACCTGGTGGCGGCTGCCAGCGACACCGACAAGGGCCTGGTCGCCGGCGTCATCAGCTTCTTCATCCTGCTGGTGGGTGCGACCACGGTCTTTGCCGAGTTGCAGAGCGCGCTCGACCGCATCTGGCACGTGCCCGAGTCGAAGAAGCCCTCGGGCATCTGGGCGATCCTGCGCGCGCGGCTGCTCTCCTTCGGGCTGATCCTCGGCCTGGCCTTCCTGCTCATGGCTTCGCTGGTGGTGAGCACGGCGCTGGCCGCCTTCGGTGCCTGGGCCGGCGGGCTCATGCCCGGCTGGGAGACCGTGCTGCACGGCATCAACATCGCCGTGTCCCTGGGCGTGTTCACGCTGCTGTTCGCCATGATCTTCAAGCTGCTGCCTTCGACCGACATCGCCTGGCGCGACGTGTGGATCGGCGCCTTCGTCACGGCCGTGCTGTTCGAGATCGGCAAGCTGCTGATCGGGCTGTACATCGGCAAGAGCGGAATGACCGAGTCGTTCGCGGCCGCGGGCTCGCTGGTGGTGCTGCTGGCCTGGGTGTACTACGCGGCGCAGATTTTCCTGCTGGGCGCGGAGTTCACCAAGGTCTATGCCGACGAGCACGGCTCGCTCTCGGGCCAGCAGGCGATGCAGGGCACAAAAAAAAAGGCTGAACTGAGCCGGCAGGGCCTGGCCTGAGCCGCGATTGACAGAGTGGCACTCCAGAGTAATACTCTGGTGCCATGGACCCCAGCTCCACCAAGGCGCGCCTGCTCGAGGCCGCTACCCAGGTCTTCCTGACGCAAGGCTTCGCCGCCGCGTCCATGGACATGGTCCGCCAGGAAGCGGGGGTGAGCAACGGCAGCCTCTACCACCACTTCCCCACCAAGGCCCAGCTCGCGGACGCGCTCTACGCGCAGCTGCTGCGCGACCTGCACGCCACCCTGTTCGTGCAGCTCGGCCCCCGCGTGAGCGCCCAAAACGGGGTCAAGGGGCTCATCCGCAGCTACGTGCAGTGGGTCCTGCAGCCCCCCGGGGGCGCCCGCCTGCTGCATGAGCTCAGGCGCACCGGCGCGCTGGGCGATGGCGGCGAGTGGACCCAGGCCAACGCCGAGGGGTTCGCGCGCCTCGGGCGGTGGATAGACGCCAAGGTGGCAGCCGGCGAGATGCGCGAGCTGCCGTTTGCCGTCTGGAACGCCCTGGTGTTCGGCCCCGCCATCGCGCTCACACCGCACTGGGTCAGCCAGCCGGAGCCCGCGGTGCCGGCCAAAGTGCGCGGCGCGCTCGAACACGGCGCCTGGATGGCCGTGGCGCCCTGAGCGCCTGCAGATCAAGGAGAAGCTTCATGAAGATCGTCAACGTGCACCAGCGCCTGCTGCATGCCCCGCCGGCCGCCGCCGGCGCCCTCATCGACTCGCTCGCCTCCCCCGCCGACAAGCTGTGGCCAGGAAAGGCCTGGCCGCGCATGAAGCTGGACCGCCCCCTGGCCGTTGGCGCCCGCGGCGGCCACGGGATGATCCGCTACACCGTGGAGGCGTACACGCCGGGCCAGTCCGTGCGCTTCCGCTTCGACTCGCCGCGCGGCTTCGAGGGCTGGCATGGCTTCGAGGTCCTGGACGCCACCGCCTCGCACTGCGTGCTGGAGCACCGCATCGAGATGCAGGCCCGTGGCCGGGCGCTGCTGTTCTGGGCGCTGGCGATCCGGCCCCTGCACGACGCCTGTGTCGAGGACGCGCTGTCGCAGGGGCAGCGTTCGCTGGGCTGCGAACCGCTGCAGGTCACCTGGTCGCCCTGGGTCCGCGTGCTGCGCCGGCTGATGGCCCGGCGCCCGGCCTCGGCCAGTGCCGTCAGGAGCCACCATGCCCACTGACCTGCTCGCCTACGGCCGTGAAGTGCTGGCGCGGCAACCCTTCAGCGTGCTGGTGGGGGCGCAACTGGACGTGATGGAGCCGGGTCGAGCGCAACTGTCGCTTCCGATGGCCGAGGGCCTGCTGCAGCAGGACGGCTTCGTGCACGGGGGCGTGCTCTCCTACCTCGCGGACAACGCCCTCACCTATGCGGGTGGCTCGGTGCTCGGCAAGGTGCTGACCTCGGAGTTCAAGATCAACTACGTGCGCCCCGCCACGGCGGCCGATCGGCTGGTGGCCGTGGCCAGCGTGGTCGGCAGCGGCCGCACCCAGGCCGTGTGCCGCTGCGACGTGTTCCTGGAGGCGAACGGCGAGCGCAAGCTGTGCGCCGCCGCGCAAGGCACGATCCGCAAGGCCGACTGAGGCTCAGGACGGCGCGGCCGTCTTGCGCTTGAAGATCGCGAAGCTGCCGGTGGCCTTGGCCACCAGCACGTCATCCACGAAGAGGCTGGCCTCGGTGCTGGCCACCGACTTGCCCTGGTGCAGGATCTGGCCGTGGCAGACCACCTCCCCCTCGAACACCGGCTTGAAGTAGGCGATCTTGGTCTCGATGGTGGCGCACAGCTGCCCTTCCTCCAGCGTCTGGTGCAGGGCCGCGCCCATGGCGGTGTCGGCCAGCGTGAACAGCACGCCGCCGTGCACGACCCCGTTGCCGTTGAGGTGGAAGTCCTGCACGGCCAGGGTGCAGGTGCAGCGGCCACCGGGCTGCAGCTGCAGGCGCATGCCGACGTGGCGGATGAAGCGCGGTTTTTCGGGCATGAACGGTATTGTCCGCCGGACGCGGGATGTGCCAATGACATTACACTGTCCGTCACATGCCCTTGCCGCCCATCCTCGTCGCCGACAGTGCCGATGCCTTTCAGCTTCTTTCGGAAAGCGTGGTGAGCACCTTCGTTTTCAGGCACGTCGGGACGATGGCCGAGGCGCGGCAAGCCCTGCAGTCCGACACGCCCCTGGTCGTCTGCGGCTGCCACTTCGACGAAGGTCGCATGTACGACCTGCTGCGGTACATGAAGGCGACGCCACCATTGAGCGACGTCCAGTTCATGGCGATCCGCGCGCTCGAGGGCGAGCTGGAAGACGCCCTGTACGAATCGGTGAAGATCGCCACCCGGGCGCTGGGCGGAGACAGCTTCGTGGACCTGTTCCGCTGGCAGCGCATCTACGGCGAAGCGGACGCGGCACACCGGCTCACGCAGCGCATCCTTTCGTTGGCCGGCGCGCAAGGCTCCAGGTCGATCTGACCTAGAACCCCGCGACCAGCCCGTCCCGCCGCGAATCGCTGGCGCAGACGTAGCCTTCGACCTTGGGATCGCCGGCCCTCCAGATGAACTGGCCGGCGCCGAAGTCCTGGTAGTTGTCGTTGATCACTTCCATGCGGTGGCCGCGCGCGGCGAGTTCCGCCACGGTGGCCTTGTCCATCTGCTGTTCGACGTTAATTTCCAGGCCGGCATTGAAGCGCCAGCGGGGCGCGTCGCAGGCGGCCTGCGGGTTCTGCCCGTAGTCGAGCATGCGCACCACGGTCTGCACGTGGCCCTGCGGCTGCA
>Ga0164290_1002600_pt1 | contig 11693 bp, 10 predicted proteins | sample Micstemetagenome_FD_108782 | JGI IMG/M metagenome (GOLD analysis project Ga0164290, IMG submission 108782) | Contaminated culture microbial community from soil near Moab, Utah, USA - Microcoleus steenstrupii SON62 (Illumina Assembly) | ecosystem: Environmental > Terrestrial > Soil > Soil crust...
AGTCGCTACCAGTAAAGATTTTACGCTCATGCGGGCCATACCTGTCTCGAAATTTGCGGCAAAGATAGGGGTAAAGGGGGTGAAAACAGTAAATGATTCAAGAGAAAATCAGGAAAAAATCAGCCGCCTGATTTGCGCTCTTTTTCTTTGAGTTTTTTGATTTCTTCCAGTTGTATAACGTCCATTTGGTCCTTTGGACGATTTACTGCTTTCTTATTGGCAATCAAGTGATTAATATGTAAAAATGGTACTTTAACCCCTTCCAGGGTAACAAATGCGGCCATCTTATAACAATTATCAAAGGATTCATGTTCCAAACCTTTCATAGAAGTCATAATATCAAGTTCCACTCCGGCAGCATAAAAAGTAGTCCAGCCAGGAACGAATTCCATGGTTTCAAGCGAAGCCATATCACCGTACTGTAAATGGCTGAAGGCCGCACGCAACCTTTTACGGTTATCGAGGGTATCTTCAATCCACATGTCAACATCTTCTGTAACCCGATTATACCCATGAAAAAAGGTAGCCAACCCTCCCACCATAATATACCTTACCTGATGCTCATTCAAGCTGCGCCAAAAGGCTATGAACTCCTCATCAAGCATGTCCATAAAAAGCTGTTAGATTATTATTTTTCAGTGGGATAAGTAACAATGCCTCTTTTCAAAGTAGCATTCCTGCGTAACATCTTTGTAAATGCCTGTAATTTTTCGATATCAGGTTTGAAAACCAGATCAGCTAGTTTTTCTTCAGGCGACTTCGAAACAAAACCATACAAAGGTTGGGGCTCCTGAACAGAACCATTACCTTGTACATTATTATTTTTTGTTTGTTTCCTGCTGTTCATAACAACCGATTTTACACCAATACAGTTTTCTTTTTCTCAAACTGCATCTCATGCAATTTAGCATAAAATCCGCCCATTAGCAAGAGTTCATCGTGACTGCCCATCTCTTTTATCTCCCCTTTGTCTAACACGATAATCTTATCCGCTTTACGTATCGTTGACAACCTGTGAGCTATAACAATAGACGTTCTGCCGGAGATGAGTTGATCAATCGCTTTTTCAATCAGCATCTCACTTTCCGTATCAATAGATGAGGTGGCTTCATCGAGAATAAGGATAGAAGGATTATATAACAATGCCCGTATAAACGATAATAACTGACGTTGTCCGAGACTCAGTGTACTTCCTCTTTCCATTACATTATAATCATAATCGCCGGGGAGCTGCATAATAAAATCATGAACGCCAATCATCTTTGCCGCTTCCACCACCTGTTCTTTTGTAATAGCAGGATTGCGCAAAGTAATATTGTCGATCACTGAACCGGAGAATAAAAACACATCCTGTAATACCACACCCATACTCTTTCTTAACCTGTCGATATTGTAAGAATTAATATTGATGCCATCTATCCTGATCTCTCCCTCCTGAACCTGGTACAACCTGTTTAATAAACTGATGATCGATGTTTTACCGCTGCCTGTATGTCCAACCAGCGCCACCGTTTCTCCGGCTTTTACCTGGAAGCTGATATTTTTCAATACATATTGGCCTTCTGTATAAGCAAAAGAAACCTTGTCCAGTTCAATGTCGCCATGAATATGTTCTGGTTGATGTGTGCCATAATCCGCTGCTGTAATTTCATCGGTATTATCCATCACTTTGAAAACCCTTTCTGCGGCTACCATTCCCATTTGAAGTACATTGAACTTATCTGCAATTACGCGGAGTGGACGAAAAATCTGGTTGAGGTAGAGAATAAATGCCATTAATAATCCCGGACTGGTGGCATCGGGTTTTCCGGCAATCCACCATACTAATAAGCCCGTGCTGAGTGCCAGCACCACTTCCACCACCGGAAAGAAAACGGAGTAGGCAAAAATGGCTTTGATATTGGCATTGCGGTGTTCGGCATTGATTTTTTTGAACTTATTTATTTCCCGTTCTTCTGCCGCAAACGCCTGTACCACCTGCATACCGGTAATATGTTCCTGTACAAATGCATTCAGACTGGCTACCGCATTTCTTACACTGATAAAACTTTTGTTGACACTTTCCTTAAAATAATAAGTGGCAACGATCATGATGGGAAATGGGGTGAGGCAGATCAATGTTAACTGCCAGTTTTCCCAGAACATTACGCCAAGCGTTACCACAATCACAAGTATATCTGCAATGATCGGAATGAGACCGTCTGAGAAAATATCATTGATTCTTTCAATATCATCAATGGTACGGGTGGTTAAGGTTCCAATGGGTGTTTTATCGAACTGGCGGAGGTTTAAACCCAGTATTTTCCTATAAGTGGCTATCCGCATATCCTTCACCACATGCTGGCCCATAGAAGATGTAATAAAACTGAATACAAACCGAATCCCTGTTTCCACAAAAAGAAATCCGATCTGGAAAAGGGTTACGGCAATGATAAAGCGACTGGCGTCGGATAAATCGGGATTGAATAACAATGTATCCAGCCAATCGGGTATCAATACGCTTTTACCTGTGGCTTTATCAACCGTTAACTGGATGAGGTAGGGCCTCACTGGTGCAAATACCGCCATCAGTACCGCCAGCAACAAGCTGAGGTAAAAACTGGTTCGGTAGGGTTTTACAAACCGGAATACCCTTGACAATAAGGAAAAATCGAAGACTTTCTTTTTACTCGTTTCGGTCATGACAGGTGCCAAAGTTAACAACTAAGCCCGGGTGGTTGTTACCGGTGCTGTAAAATTTAGTTAAGATGGTGAATGGTCAATGGTGAATCGTCAATGAAGAGATTCTCCTATTCACCATTGACCATTCACCATTCACGATTTCGTATATTCGTATTATAGATATGGAGCAAGCGCAAGAAATACCGTTAGAGGCGGCATTACCTAAGTATAATCTGAATCCTGAACAGGAAAAAAATGAGATCATCAGGCATTACCGTGCCTTATTACGTAGCCTGAAATCGAAACTGAAAAAGGGCGACAAGGAACTGGTGCGGCATGCATTTGAAATGGCGGCAGATGCGCATAAAACCATGCGGCGCAAAAGCGGAGAACCCTATATTCTCCATCCTATTGCTGTGGCCATGATTTGTGTGGAAGAAATTGGTTTGGGTGTACGAAGCACCATTTGTGCGCTACTACACGACACAGTGGAAGACACCGATATTTCCCTGGAAGATGTGGAAAGAGAATTTGGCACCGAAATAGCCCGTATTGTTGATGGTCTTACCAAGATTTCCACGGTGATAGACACCAACACATCGCAACAGGCTGAAAATTTCAAAAAAATACTCCTGACACTCACCGATGACCCGAGGGTGATCCTGATAAAGCTGGCCGACCGTTTACACAATATGCGTACGCTCGATCATATGAAACGGGAGAAGCAACTGAAAATTGCCTCTGAAACAGTTTGGGTATACGCACCACTGGCCCACAGGATGGGTTTATACAGCATTAAAACAGAGCTGGAAGACCTTTCCATGAAATACATGGAACCCGAAGCCTACCGTGATATTGCCAAAAAACTGGCAGAAACCAAAAGAGAAAGAACAAGGTATATCAATGAATTTATTCGCCCCATAAAAGACAAAATGCAGGCAGCAAATTTCAATTTTGAAATTTATGGCCGACCCAAGAGCATACATTCTATCTGGAATAAAATAAAAAAGAAAGGAGTGGCTTTTGAGGAAGTGTACGATCTTTTTGCCATCCGCGTTATTCTTGATTCACCTACCGAAAAAGAAAAAGAAGATTGCTGGAAAGTATATTCCATGATCACCGATGAATATATGCCTTCCCCCGAACGTTTGCGCGACTGGCTCAGCAACCCCAAGAGCAATGGCTATGAAGCACTGCATACCACTGTTATGGGACCACAGGGCAAATGGGTGGAAGTTCAGATCCGTACCAAAAGAATGAATGAGATTGCAGAGAAAGGACTTGCAGCACATTATAAATACAAGGAAGGCAGTAATGATGAGGATCGTTTCGATAAATGGTTCGGACAAATTCGTGAAGTATTGAGTACACAGGATACCGAGGGCGTTGATTTTCTGCAGGATTTTAAAACCTCTTTCCTGGCCGAAGAAATTTATGTGTACACCCCGAAAGGCGAAGTGAAAATGTTGCCTACCGGAAGTACAGCTTTGGATTTTGCATTTTCCATCCACTCCGCTATTGGCTCCAAATGTATAGGTGCCAAAGTGCATCATAAGCTGGTACCCATCAGCCATAAATTACGCAGCGGCGATCAGGTAGAAATTATTACCAGCAATAAACAAAAACCTTCAGAAGACTGGCTGGGTTTTGTGGTAACTGCCAAAGCACGCAACAAGATTAAAGATGCCCTCAGGGAAGAGAAAAGAAAAGTGGCAGAAGACGGCAAATATGTGTTGCAGCGAAAACTGGAGAGTATGGGTGCCGCCTATAGCCAGTATAATATGGATGAACTGGTGCAGTTCTATAAACTGCCTTCTTCACTCGATCTGCATTATAAAATTGCCACCAAAGTAATCGACCTAAAAGAACTTAAAGATTTTCAGGTACTGGGCGATAAAATTGAGATTCCGAAACCCAAACCCGTTATCCAGGAACTAGCTGGAGATGCGGCGCAAAAAACATATGGCAAGAAGGAATCAGAGCTGATTATTTTTGGTGAGAGCAGCGACAAAATCATGTACTCACTCGCCAAATGCTGTAACCCTATTCCTGGCGATGATGTGTTTGGTTTTGTAAGCACAGGTAAGGGATTGATTATACACAGAACCGGTTGTCCGAATGCAGCTCAACTACTGGCCAACTATGGTCACAGGGTAGTGAAAACAAAATGGGCGAAGAATAAAGAAATTTCATTCCTCACCGGCTTAAAAATTGTAGGACTGGATGATGTGGGTGTTATCAATAAAATAACCAATGTGATCAGTGGCGATCTCAGGATCAACATTGCAGGTTTAACCATTGAATCGAGAGAAGGACTCTTTGAAGGAACCATCAAAGTATTCGTACACGACAAAGAGGAACTGGAAGAACTGGTAACCCGTCTGAAATCGCTCAATGGTATACAAACGGTTGATCGTTTTGATGCAGAAACAGAGGGAAAATAGGAGGTGAAAGTCAAAATTAAAAAGTCAAAAGTCAAAAAACATACTTCATTTTTGACTTTTGACTTTTTAATTTTGACTTTTCGTTTTTCTCCCGAAAAATAATCTGAGGCAAAAACAACAAACCCCGAACTATCTCCTATTTTTGCCGCGATTCAAAGCAATATTATGGTCGACGTTATACTTGGGTTACAGTGGGGTGATGAAGGAAAAGGAAAGATTGTTGATTACTTCGCGCCTGAATACGATATCATTGCCCGTTTCCAGGGCGGCCCGAATGCAGGGCATACATTGTATGTAGACGGAAAAAAGATGGTGCTTCACCAGATACCATCGGGTATTTTTCACCAGAATACCATCAATATCATTGGAAACGGTGTGGTGCTTGATCCTGTAACACTGAAAAGAGAATGTGATGCCGTAGCCGCATATGGTGTAGATGTTCGCAAAAATCTTTTTATCTCGCAAAGAACGAATATTATTGTTCCAACACACCGCGCACTGGATAAAGCTTCTGAATTACAAAAAGGCGAATCAAAAATAGGCTCTACCTTAAAAGGCATTGGACCCGCATATATGGATAAAACAGGCCGAAATGCACTGCGTGTAGGCGATCTGTTACATCCTAATTTTTCTAAACAATACAATGACCTGCGCAGCAAGCACCAGGTTTTACTCAATAATTTCAATTTCACAGAAGATATTTCCGCCTCCGAACAGGAGTTTTTTGAGGCACTGGAATTTCTGAAGACCCTGAATGTGATTAATTGTGAATATTTCATCAACGATAATATCAGTAAGGGTAAAAAAGTGCTGGCTGAAGGAGCACAGGGCAGTATGCTGGATATTGACTTTGGCACATTCCCCTTTGTAACATCTTCCAATACCACATCAGCTGGTGTTTGTACCGGTTTAGGTGTATCTCCCCGACAGATTAGAGATGTACTGGGTGTAACGAAAGCTTACTGTACACGCGTAGGCGGTGGCCCCTTCCCAACTGAGTTACATGATGCTACCGGAGAAGAATTAAGACGTATTGGAAGCGAATTTGGCGCCACTACAGGCCGTCCACGCCGCTGTGGCTGGATTGATCTGGTTGCACTGAAGTTTGCCTGTATGATCAATGGTGTGTCAAAAATCATCATGACCAAAGCCGATGTATTAGACAGTTTTAACGAATTAAACGTTTGTACCGCCTATAACCTGGGAGGAACCCAAACAACGGAAGTTCCTTTTCAGATGTCGGGAATTGATATTGAACCTGTCTGGAAAAGTTTTGCCGGCTGGAATATGGATACAACCGCCTTTAAGGAAGCAGCAGCTTTACCGGAAACAATGTCAACTTATATTGATTTTATTAATAATTATGTGGGTGCACCTGTTAAATTTGTTTCCAATGGCCCTGGCCGGGAACAGATTGTAAGGTTATAGTTTGTGGCACCGCATTTGTAACAGAAAAATTTTTTTGGTTAATAAGAATTTGCGTTGAAATTTTACGCAGTCAATCTTATTGGAATATGGCAGCAAAATCTGATAAGGATAATAAATCCTCCGCACCGAAGAAAGCAGCACCTAAAAATGCTGATGAGAAACCGTCTCCAAAAAGTAAAAAACAAATGGAAGACGATGATGATGATTTAGATGAAGATGATGATGAAATGGATGTAAAACCTCCCGCTAAAAAAACAGCATCAAAATCTGCATCAAAAAAATCGAAAGACGATGATGATGAAGACGATGATGATGTTGATGAAGAAACCGGCGATGACTGGGAGAAATCAGAAGAAGACGATGACTGGGATCCAGACTTCGATGAATTTGATATTCCCAAAAGCAAAGGGAAAAAAGCTACTGGTGGAAAGAAGAAAGGAGATGATGATGATGACGATTTTAAATTAGATGAAGACTTCAAAGAATTCGACCTCTTTAATGATAAAAGCGGTGGATTTGATGATGACGATGACGATGATTTCTAAATCATCCAAAACCAACTGCCTATCACTCATTCTTTCCCGATAACAGATAGCAAAGAATATAAAGCGCAAATGTTGAGCTGGGTAAACCGGTTCAACATTTGTTCTTTTCTGGATAACCATCAATATCATTCAAGCTACTCAGCTGTTGAATGTATAGCAGCCTGTGGCTCTATCGACAGCTTACCAGCCAATGCTACACTTGACCACATTGACAGTTTTATTCAGCAACATAAAGGCAGGTGGATATTTGGACATATTTCCTACGACAGTAAAAACCAGGTAGAAACACTCAATTCTTCCCATCCAGACAGCATTCAGTTTCCTGATCTTTTCTTTTTTGTACCTGCGATTGTGGTTAAGCTGAGTGAAGACGCTTTAGACATCACCTGTAATGACAACAGTGACGCAGCCACTGTGTTCCAGGAAATCCAATCGGCCCAACCTATTCAACCTGCAGAGGTACCCCCGCTTAATATTCAGTCCCGATTCAGCAGAGACGAATACATTGGTGTCATACAGCAATTAAAGCAACATATCCGGCGTGGCGATTGTTATGAAATCAATTTCTGCCAGGAGTTTTATGCATTGGGGGTTCAGGTAAATCCTGTATCACTGTATCAGCAACTGACTGCTCTTTCACCCAATCCATTTTCCTGTTATTATCGTCATAAAGATCAATACCTGCTTTGTGCAAGTCCGGAAAGATTTTTACAAAAAAAAGGGGATACCTTATTGTCACAACCCATTAAAGGAACCATACACAGAAACCTGGAAGATGCGGATGAAGATATGCGTATGATTCAACAATTACGTACCAGTGAAAAAGATAAGAGTGAAAATGTAATGGTAGTAGACCTGGTACGGAATGATCTTAGCAAGGTTTGCGAAGAGGGTACAGTTAAAGTGAGCGAGTTATTTGGCATTTATAGTTTCCCACAGGTACACCAGATGATATCGACAGTGGAAGGAAAATTACCGGAAACCATTCTTTTCTCCTCCATACTCAAAGCCTGTTTCCCGATGGGCAGTATGACGGGTGCTCCCAAAAAAAGAGTGATGGAACTGATTGAACAGTACGAAAAAACAAAACGCGGTCTTTATTCCGGCGCCGTTGGTTATATTGACCCTGATGGTGATTTCGATTTCAATGTGGTAATCAGGAGTATCCTCTACAATGCAACCAATCAATACCTCGGTTACCAGGTGGGTGGTGGTATTACTTTTTACAGCGACCCAGAAAAGGAATATGAAGAATGTTTATTAAAAGCAGCAGCCATCAGAAAAGTGCTGCAGTCAGAATAGTTATTTAGCAACAGCTGCGCCCTCGAGTAAAGCTCTTACTGATTCAATCAGCAACTGCTGTTTTTTTGCCTGAAAAATGGGCTCTTTATCCTTCAGAATACGCATGGCGTATTTTTTTCCTTCTGCCAGTGTTTTATCGAAACCTGGGTTCCAGCGGTTAAACTGGTTCAGGTCCATCAATAAGGCATTGGTTACAATTAATGAATTGAAGCGGCCATTGATTTCTATGACAGAAGAATTATTGATCTCCTCCTGACTCAACACCACTTCTGCACTGGTTTGCATAGCCGCTTTTTTCAATTCTGTTTCGGCGGCTGTCATGGTGGTCCATCCCCCACTTCCCTCAAAAACATAATGGGTACCAATGAATTTCTTTACGTGGTTCCTTGTTTCTTCCGGTAAATGGTATTGAAGGTCCCAGAAATCTTTGCTACCCGATTTTCTGATGGCTTGTTTTACACGGCCGGCCCCAGCATTGTAGGCAGCTACTACCAGTAACCAGTCGTTGAACTCTGCATACAACTCACGCATTAATTTGGCGGCGGCATGGGTACTCTTATAATAATCTGTGCGCTCATCCACTGCACCTACCCTCAAACCGAAGCGACGTGCTTCATAAGGCATCAGTTGCCATGGACCTGCAGCTCCAGCCCATGAAACCAGGTTGGCGCCAAGCGAACTTTCAATCACACTCAGGTATTTCATTTCACGGGGTAAGCCGTAAACGGTTAAGATATTGTCGTACAGATCGAGATAAGGTTTACCCCAGCTTTTCATTTTCTCTAAATGCTCACCATGCTTTCTTACATATTCCTGTACAAAAGCCACAGCCCTGGGGTTCAACTGACCGGCATAAGGTTTCGATGCATCAAAACGGTTATTGGTAAACAGACTTTTAAAAGCGGTTTTATCGTTCAGGGAGTCTGAATATGGTTTTGCCGCATTGCCCGGATCGCTGGTAAAAGACATGATGCCCAGGCTACCGGCAACAAAAGCAAAGCCCATCAGCAAGGCTTTGCTGACGCTTATATGACTTTGTATACTAATGCCGAACCATTTCATGCGTTGATCATCCATATTATTTAGAAAAAAGGGCAGTTGGGTTAGGTTTGTCGGAAGCGAGTTGAACGGCTAAGCCAGTTCCATGAACTGCTTCGAAAGACGGAGCAAAGATACCTCATCGAAATGAGAAGTCATAACCTGGAGCCCAAAAGGCATCCCATTGGGGTGTTTGAACAAAGGAACCGAAATAGCAGGTATGCCTACCAGGTTGGCAAATACAGTATAAATATCGGCCAGGAACATGGCTACCTGGTCGTTTTGTACCTCGCCTATTTTAAATGCCGGGGCCGGAACTGTAGGTGAAATAATAGCGTCGTAGTTTTTAAAAATAGCCTGGGTTCTGTTGTGTAAAATCGTTCTAACCTGTTGAGCCTTAGTAAAATAAGCATCATAATATCCTGCACTTAATACAAAAGTGCCCAACATGATACGACGCTGCACTTCCTTTCCAAAACCCTCCGAACGGGAGCTTTTGTACAATGCATTCAGGTCTTCAAAATTTTGAGATGAACGATGGCCAAAACGAACCCCATCGAACCTCGAAAGGTTGCTGGAAGCTTCTGCTGTAGTGAGGATATAATAAGCAGGAACCACATATTCAAGTAGTTCAAAATCAACTGGTTCTACAATATGCCCCTGGTCTGTTAATTTTTTGATAAAGGCTTCTGTTGCCTCTTTAATAGCCGGGTCAAGTCCGGGATGTTCAAGGGCTTCTTTAAAATAAGCAATTCGTTTAGGGTTTGTATCAGGGATGGCTGTTTCATCAGCATAAGCGGGTACTGGCATGTTTGAAACCGTACTATCAAACTCATCGGCTCCGGCTATCACTTGTAAAGTAAGGGCCACATCGGCCACATTTGTTCCGAAAATGCCGATCTGGTCAAAAGAAGAAGCGTACGCAATCAGTCCATAGCGTGAAATGCGTCCATAGCTGGGTTTAAGACCGATGATACCACAGAAATCAGCTGGCTGCCTTACTGAGCCGCCCGTATCACTCCCCAGACTGATCATACAATGCCCTGCCTGAACAGCTACTGCCGAGCCGCCTGATGAACCACCCGGTACCCTTGAAATATCGAGTGCATTTTTTACTACCCCATAAGCAGAATGTTCATTCGTGCTACCCATGGCAAACTCATCGCAGTTCTGACGGCCAATAATAATAGCACCTGCTTCTTTTAAGCGGGTGGTTGCTGTGGCATCGTAGATAGCTGTAAAGTCTTTCAGAATTAATGAGGCGGCTGAAACGGGGTGGTCTTTGTAGGAAATCACATCTTTCAACCCAATTACAACACCGTGCAAAGCGGTAAGGGGTTTGCCTGCTGCACGTGATGCATCCAGTTCTGCGGCGAGTTGCAGTGCTTCTTCTTCATAAACACTGAGCCATGCATTGAGATGCTGATCACGTCGGATGGCATCCACATAAAAACGAACGGCCTCCACACAGGTGGTTTGGCCGTTCTGTAATGCGATATGATAGTCTTTGATTGTGCTGAAGCGAAACAAAGGCTAAGAGGCTTTAAAATGAATACTTATTGTGCCGCCTGGTCTTTTTCCTTGATACCCTCTTCAATTTCTTTCTTCACGTTATTCTTAGCATCATTAAACTCACGGATACCTTTACCCAGACCACGCATAAACTCAGGGATCTTTCTGCCACCGAAGAGGATCAATACTGCCAATACAATAACAATCCATTCACTTCCACCGGGCATTCCAAAAAGTAATGTAGACAACAACATTGTTTGTAATTTTTGTAGACTTCAAAAGTAAAACAAATTTGCTACCAAACTAAAAAACAATTGATAAGCAAAACAAAAAAGCGGAAGCCGGTTTTATACCAACTTCCGCTTTCAATATGATCTGACTAATTCGCTTAGAAACGTTTTTCTTTAATACGTGCACTCTTACCGCTACGCTCACGGAGGTAGTACAGTTTAGCACGACGTACTTTACCGGTTTTGTTCAGTACAATAGAATCGATATTTGGTGACAGGATGGGGAACAAACGCTCAACACCTACACCATCAGAAATTTTACGTACAGTGAAAGAAGCAGTAGCGCCATTACCCTGTAATTTAATCACATCGCCACGAAAGCTCTGGATACGCTCTTTACCACCTTCAACGATCTTATAGTTTACAGTGACATTATCACCTGCTTTAAACTTAGGATACTCCTTCTTTACAGTTAACTGCTCGTGTACAAACTGAACTGCTGCGTTCATAACATTTAATTTTTGCGGACGGCA
>Ga0164290_1002601_pt1 | contig 11680 bp, 13 predicted proteins | sample Micstemetagenome_FD_108782 | JGI IMG/M metagenome (GOLD analysis project Ga0164290, IMG submission 108782) | Contaminated culture microbial community from soil near Moab, Utah, USA - Microcoleus steenstrupii SON62 (Illumina Assembly) | ecosystem: Environmental > Terrestrial > Soil > Soil crust...
GCATCTGAATATCCGAATCGAGCATGCCCTGGATCTCGATAGAGCGCTCCGGTGACATATGGTGCAATGCGCCGTCGAGATGGCTCTTGAAGGTCACGCCCCTCTCGTCGAGCTTCCTGAGGCCCGACAGCGACATGACCTGGAAACCGCCAGAATCGGTCAGGATCGGATGTGGCCAGCGGATCAGTTCGTGTAGGCCTCCGAGGCGTGCCACGCGTTCCGGGCCGGGCCGCAGCATCAGGTGATAGGTATTGCCGAGGATGATATCAGCGCCGGTGTCCCGCACTTGGTCGAGATACATCGCCTTGACCGTGCCTACCGTGCCGACAGGCATGAAGGCCGGCGTGCGAATGGTGCCGCGCGGCATGGAAACCTCCCCGCGCCGCGCCTTGCCATCGGTCTTGAGCAGGGTGAATTTGAATTCGCTATTCATGGGTCCTTCCGGAACAGGAGGCTGGCATCGCCATAGGAATAGAAGCGATAGCCGGTTTCGATGGCATGCGCATAGGCCGCCTTCATCGTTTCGGTTCCTGAAAAGGCCGAAACCAGCATGAACAGCGTCGACCGCGGCAGGTGGAAATTTGTGAAGAGCATATCGACCGCACGGAAGCGATAGCCAGGCGTGATGAAGATGTCGGTGGCACCCGACCAAGGCTGGATCACGCCGGTCCCGTCGGCGGCACTTTCGAGGAGCCTGAGCGATGTCGTGCCCACCGAGATCAGCCGCCCGCCCCGGGCCTTGACCGCGTTCAACTTCTCTGCCGTGGCGGCATCGATAGTGCCGCTCTCGAAATGCATCACATGGTCTCTGGTGTCGTCTGCCTTGACAGGCAGGAACGTACCTGCCCCCACATGCAGCGTCACGAAGATCCGCTCAATACCCTTTTGGTCCAGCTTTTCAAACAGTTGCGGCGTGAAGTGAAGGCCAGCGGTGGGGGCTGCCACTGCACCCTCTTCCCTGGCGTAAATCGTCTGATAATCCGCGCGATCCTGTTCGTCCTCGTCGCGCTTCGAAGCGATATAGGGAGGAAGGGGAATGTGGCCGACGGCGGCGATTGCCTCGTCCAATGTCGGGCCGTGGAAATCAAAGCGCAGCGTCACTTCGCCCGACTCGCCCTTCTCCTCGACCGTTGCGTCGAGTGTCCCAAGCAGACAGGCATCGCCATTGTGCCCGAAACGTATGCGATCACCGGCCTTGATGCGTTTGGCCGGCCGGGCAAAAGCCTTCCAGCGATCCGGACCGATGCGCATGTGGAGCGTTGCCGAGACGGCGGATAAGCTGCCGTCACGCTCGCGCATGCCTTCGAGTTGGGCCGGAATCACCTTTGTGTCGTTGAACACCAGCGCGTCGCCCGGCTTGAGAAAATCCAGGAGATCGCCGACTTGCCGATCCTCGAAAGACGAGGCATCTGGATCGACCACCAGCAACCGCGCGGAGTCGCGTGGGACTGCCGGTCTCAAGGCGATCCGCTCATCCGGCAGGTCAAAATCGAAGAGGTCTACGCGCATGTCTCGCCCAAAAGAAAACCGCTCCGGCGCATAAGCCCCGGAGCGGCTGATGTCCATAAATTTCGATCAAGCGATGTCGGCGGCGACCTTTACCGAGACGATCGAGTCCGGATCGGATACGGGCTCGCCCTTCTTGATCTTGTCGACATTGTCCATGCCTTCGATGACCTGACCCCAGACCGAATACTGCTTGTTCAGCCACGGCGCATCGGTGAAGCAGATGAAGAATTGCGAATTCGCCGAATTCGGGCTCTGCGAGCGCGCCATGGAGCAGGTGCCTCGGATGTGGCTGATCGCCGAGAATTCGGCCTTGAGGTCAGGCTTTTCCGAGCCGCCCATTCCCGCGCGACCGGGGTTGAAATCCTTGCCGCCCTTCTTGCCGAACTTCACGTCACCGGTCTGCGCCATGAAATCGGGGATGACGCGGTGGAAGACTACGCCGTCATAGGCGCCTTCGCGTGCCAGTTCCTTGATGCGCGTGACGTGCTCCGGGGCGACGTTCGGCATCATTTCAATGACGACCTTGCCCTTGGTGGTTTCCACGACGAGGGTGTTTTCCGGATCCTTGATGTCGGCCATATTCTATCTCCTTGTTGAAAAGTCTTATCTGCTGACCGTGACCTTGAGCATGCGGTCGGGGTCGGTCACCGAGCCGTTGTTGTCCTGATCGCCGCGCTTGATCTTGTCGACGAATTCCATGCCCGAAACCACCTTGCCGACGACCGTGTACTGGCCGTTCAGGAAATCGCCCGGTGCGAACATGATGAAAAATTGCGAATTGGCCGAGTTCGGATCCTGTGACCGCGCCATGCCGAGCACACCGCGCTCGAAAGGCACATTGGAGAATTCAGCGGGCAGGTCGGGCAGGTCGGACCCGCCCGTGCCGGCGCGATCCGGCTGGAAGCCATTTGCTATATTGCCGAACTGTACATCACCGGTCTGGGCCATGAAGCCTTCGATCACGCGATGGAAGGCGACGTTGTCATATGCGCCCTTCTGAGCGAGTTCCTTGATCCGCTTCACGTGCTGCGGGGCCACCTCAGGCATTAACTGGACGAGAACCGGACCATCCTTGAGCAAGATCGTCAGCCGGTCAGCGGCCGACGCTTGAAACCCTAGCCCGAGAGCCAGCACCAGACTCGCTGCGATCGATTTAAATATGTTCATGATACTCCCTTCCTGAAGGCTCAGGATCTGCTTTTTTTCTTGAGCGCCGCAAATACCGGACCGGGTACGAACGCACTGACGTCACCGCCCATGGATGCGATCTGGCGGACCAATGTGGCGGTAATGGGCCGTGACGCCGGCGCTGCCGGCAGGAACACCGTTTGAACGTCCGGGGCCATCTGCCGGTTCATTCCCGCCATCTGCATTTCGTAATCGAGATCGGTACCGTCGCGCAGGCCGCGAATGAGGATTTTCGCGTCGAATTTACGCGCGGCGTCCACCACGAGGCCCTGGAAAGAGACGATTTCGACATCGCCTGCCCGCTCCGGCAATTCCTCGGCGAGCGACTCCTTGATCAAGCTTGCGCGTTCCTCGAAGCTGAACTCCGGCTGCTTGTTGGGGTTGATCCCAACGCCGACAATCACTTTGGGTGACATCGCCAGCGCCTGGATCAGCACATCGAGATGGCCGTTGGTCAGCGGATCGAATGAACCGGGATAGAAGGCTTTCGTCATGGCGTGCCGCGGCGCTCTCAGGTTTTTCGCAGCGCCTTGTGTCACGGAAAATTGCCCCATGCAACTGAATTTCAGGCGTTTGCGGCCTGTTCTCTCGAACCTGAACGCCAGATGAACGATCCATTCAGGACGATTTCAGCGCGAGTGTGGTTAATTGCTCTCAAGTTAGCGGAACGGTTGGGTCAGGACGAAAGCCAAGACACCAAAGCCTGTTCCCCCGGAAACAGCACACCGGGTTCCAGTCATGAAATAACGGCCTCGTGGAACTCGGCGCCACACGGACTTGAGGAAGACGACGATGATGTATGCGACGCTCACATTGATGGCAGGTTTGATTGCGGTCATGTTTGTTGCAACGGCTGTTTCCTCCGTCGTCAACGCAATCCGAGAAAATGAAGCCGTGAAAGATACGATGCGCCGTGTAGCGCTCTAACCTCCCGTAAAGCGCTTGGTGCCTCCCCCTCCCACCCGGCGCTTTCTCATAAACCGGACGGCGCCCCCTCGCCGTCCGGTTTTCCTTATGCGCCGACCGGGATGCAGCGCGAGGGCCGGACCGGATAGACGATCACCGCACCCCAAGCATAGAGCCGCCGCGCCGCTGTCGAATCCACACCTTGTAGCACGGCCAAACGCCCATCCCAGCTTTCAATCGATAATCCCTCGGGGAGGCCGGCAGGATCGCGAGACGTTGCAAACACGACGCGTGCGGACTGCGCAGGCCCTACGGCGGGCAAAATGATCGCCGGAAGCGATATTGCTGCCAACCCGATCAATACAACGCCAGCCAAGGTCTCGATGATCCGCATCATCGTCCGCCTTCAATAGTCGAAAATGTGTTCAAGCCCCGGGTCTGAGAGGGGCTGGGATGCGAGCACACCGGCCAAATTCGCGACTTTCATGTTCACCAGCACGCGCTCGGTGGCAAAACCCTCGCGGCCGATGCGGGCGATCACCTCGCCCGGCCCGGGATATTCCTTCTCCGGCTCGACCGTGACGCTGATCATGATATCATCATTTCCCGCGATTTCGCGGATTTGCCCGCCCGCCTTGGCGATTGCGATCAGAATTTTCGTGAAACTGTCGTAGCGCGGGGTTTCAATCACCACGCCATCGTCCTGTTCACTGATCACTTTAACATCCGGAATTTGCCTTAGCTGATCGGGCCAGAGGCCTGATACCACGGAGCGGATCTCAAGTCTTGCCACGCCGAGTTCCGCAACGCCGGCTGCGATGGCGCCGGCATACAGCGTCTTGGCCTTCCATTCACCGCCCAGCGCCAGCCGACGCTCCCAGCCGCGCGTGGGGTCGATCATCGGCGCGGCCCAGAGCGCGTCCGTCTGTTTTTCGAAATCGTATTTATACCAGGGTGTCTGGCGCAGAAAGGCGGCATAATCCACCGCCATCGCGCTCGCCACGGCGTCCTGCGGCGTCTTCACCGGTCCGCGAACGCCCGCGAATATCCGGCCGAACGTTTCCTCGTAAGCAGCCTTCAACCCCATTTCGAGCGTGAAGCTCGCGCCAATCGTGTAGATCATAGTGCGCGTCTGGCTGTCGGCGCCACCGTACCGATCGGCGACGGCGGTCAGCGCACAGGTGGACTTCCAGAAGTTCCAGACACTGGGAATGTAGTTGAACTCGTATTCGTCGCCTGTTTTCAATGCCTCCGCGATGCCGTCATAGGCATAGACGATATGCCATTCCGGATAGGTCAGGAAGGTGTTGGCCTCCTTGCGCTGGACGGCGGCATCGGTGATCAGCGGCTTGTATGGGTCGCTTGTCACCGGCGCGTGACACGCCAATTCGACATAGGCGATCGGGCTTGCGAGGCCAATTACCAGGAGGATAAGCAATACGGCGAGCCATTTGAACAACCTGAGGATGAAACGCATCAGACGGCATGCCCGCGAAATAGGATCGCGGAGACGACCGCAATGCCGCCCAAGCCAAGATGCGGCAGATTCGCCATCACCTTGAAGCCAAACGGCAGATCCTGGATGCCGTAATTGATAATGCCAAGATCGAGATAGCCCGATCCCGTGATCAGACCCAGGAATCCGTCGCCGAAATAGAGCAAGCCGAAATAGAGTAGGAAGGCACGCGATGCCCGTGCCCCCAGCCATGCCGAGATGCCCGCCCAGAGAGCCGAGACGAGATGCAGGCCATCATCATAGATATCCAGCGCGAATACACCGAAAGTCTTGCCATCGACGACCGGAATGAAGGGCAGGTAATTGAGCGAGGCCGCGAAGAGCAGAACGAGGAAGTATACGAAGGCGATTACCCTCAGTGGGTTCATGGTCATGCTCCTCAGACCTTGGACAGGTAATTGTCCCAGAATCGGTTGCGGAAGGTCAGGGCCTTGTCGAGTTCGCGTTTCTTGGCGGCGAATTCAGCGGCGCGCGGATAGGCCCGCGTGAACTGATCGAGCGTGGCATGCGGCCTGTAGGGTCGATAGTAGCTGCCGCCGATCGACAGCACACGTTCGATTAACTCTTGGGTCATTCGTGCCATGTCGGTCTCCGCGCGCACGGTTTTCTCCTGCGAGAACAGGAAGACACATGCGATGCGAGGGACCGGGGCATAGGAAAGCACGCTGTCTAAGTCGGCCTTTACGTAACGGACCGTAATGTTGAGAAGCTGCTGGTAAGACGCCGGGATAACCGCCTGGCAATGCTGGACGAATTCGGCGAAGCGCTCGGGTGCCACGAAATATTCGTGCAGAATGTCCGTACGGTCCGGGTCGCCGTCATCGAGCGTCACGGCCGGTTCGTTCATCAGGGTGTTGCGGGTGGCGTCTCTGACGAACAGCGGACCCAGCGAGGTTTCGGTCCACCAGCGCAGATGCTTGGCGGTATCGGACTGCAACTGTGACCGGAAAATCGGTGCCGACAGATTGGATATCACCCCCGATCCGGTCGCCGTCGGCAAAAAACTTTGATCGGAGCTTGGTCGGTAGGTGATCAGCATGCCGGCATCGAAGAATCGGTCGAGCGAAACGTCGAGCCGGCCGTAAGCCATCTGGATCGTAGGATCAGCGGCGATCGCATTGGCGAAATTCTGCCCTACCTCGACCCCTCGCATCGGCTGATAGGTCGGCGTCAGAAGCGCATTTGGAACCATATCCAGTTCCAAGTCGGTGATGATGCCCATCAGTCCGTAGCCGCCCATGGCATGGGCGAAAATCTCCGGATTGGTCTCACGGGAGCACTTGATGACGTCGCCATCGGCCTGCATCAGCCGAAGCGAGCGTACCGTGCTGCCCATCGGCCCGAAAGGCACGGGCCAGCCATGGGCATTGACCGAAAATGTACTGGCGACGCCGAAATCATTGTTGGATTGCATGACTGCCGGCGAAAAGCCGATCTTGTCCAGTTCGGTGATAACCGTCGACCATCGCGTACCGGCGGCCACGCGGTACGTTTTCTTCGACGTATCCGCCTCGAGCCACGTCTGTGACATTGTCAAAGCCAGCCCGTCTTCCGGCAAGCTGTGGCCGCCCATGGAGTGCCTTGCAGTGCTGGCAATGAAGGGCCGGTCGTTATCAACCGCATCGGAAAGCATGGCCCGGATCCGATTTGTGTATTCGATATCGAGCCCGCTATTGATCGTCATATGCTTGTAGATCTTGGTCGGGTTCATCTGACTGGCATCGTTGAGAACCCGGCCATCCGCTTCGGCGAAACTGTCATAAGCTGGGTATTTCGGCCCCTTTGCGCTCTTTGGCTGCAGGAACCAGCGGCCAGCCGCCAGCCCAGCCGCAGCCGACACGCCGGTGAGCAGTGCGCGCCGCGAAAACTTCCCCATGCCCGTCCCCGATATCGCTATGCAGATTTTAAGTCATCGTCACCTGATTGATACGTATGGCAAGCGCCCAAAAATCGCAATTGCGAGAAATTCTCTTAAGACTGAAAACTTTTGTCCAGCCGGAAACAAATTCCCTCGATGAACGTTTGATGAACGCAGCGTTCAGAGCGGTTTCAGGCCCCGGATGCTTTATAGACATCAAGATCGGAATGGCAGCTGAAGAAAAATTTGGTGCCCTGTTACATTGGAAACAGCAGCGACGCTTAATTGGTGAGAAAACAACATCAAGCAAGCGGCAAGACGCTAAAGAGGACGACGAAGATGATGTATATAACACTTTCCCTGGCAGCCAGTCTGATCATGGTCATGTTCGTGACAACAGCAGTGTGGTCCATCGTCGTCTCGATCCGCGAAACCGAAGGCCTCAAGGAAGCATCAGCCCGGCGTATGGCCTTCTGATCAAGTTCAAGACCTCCCCCGAAGCGCGGGTTTCCCCTCCTCCCCCTTGTTCCCGCGCTATTTAGAAAACCGGACGGCTTCCCCTGCCCGTCCGGTTTTTTCTTGTCGGGATTTTTCCGACCATCACCAGCATATGAACGGCACGATTGACGGCGGAATTCTCCGACCGTATGGTCATCCCTGTGGTGCGGGGACGACCCCGCGCTTTCCGAACATGTCGGGGACGACCCTGCCGCCCAAGGAGGGTCACGTGAACTGGATACTGCTTATCATCGCCGGTTTGTTTGAAATCGGTTGGGTCTATGCACTCAAGCAGTCGGATAATTTCGCCAATCTGAAATTCGCATTTCTAGCCGTGTTCCTTCTTGCGATTAGCATGGCCTGCTTGTCGCTGTCGCTCCGGACAATTCCCGTCGGCACGGCTTACGCGGTCTGGACCGGCATCGGCGCGGTTGGCGCCGCCACGCTCGGCATCCTCGCCTTTGGCGATCCCGCGACCGCGATGCGGTTGGTCTGCATCGCGTTGATCGTGATCGGCGTCGTTGGGCTGAAACTGGCGAGTGCTTAAAGCCCAATAAAAACGCCCGCGAAGCAGTGCTTCGCGGGCGTTTCATCGTGTTGATACAGCTCGATCACGCCTCTGGCATTTCGCTTTCATCGGCTTCCGGAGGCGTATCGCCCTCGGCGGCAGGCGCCTCACCTTCGACCGGGATCTCATCCTCGTCCTCCGGCTCGCTGATGCGCTCGACCGAGACCACCTTTTCACCGGCAGCCGTCGAGAAGATCGTGACGCCCTTGGTCGCGCGGCTGGCGATGCGAATGCCGTTGACAGGGACGCGGATCAGCTGGCCGCCATCCGAGACGAGCATGATTTGGTCGCCCTCTTCCACGGGGAAAGCCGCGACAAGCTGGCCGATCTCGTTGGTCTTCGACGTGTCGGTGGCGCGTATGCCCTTGCCGCCACGACCTGATATGCGGAAGTCGTAGGACGAGGACCGCTTGCCGTAGCCTTTCTCCGAAACCGTGAGCACGAACTGCTCGAGCGCCTTCAGCGTGACATAGCGTTCGTCGCTGATGTCGCCGTCCTCCGCGACCTCTTCGCCGACGAGTTGGATATCCTCCTCGTCGACGCCCATGGCGCGGCGTTCGGCTGCCGATCGCTTGAGATAGGCGGCGCGTTCCGAGGCTTCCGCATCGACATGGCCGAGGATCGTCATCGAAATCAGGCGATCGTTTTCGGCGAGCGTAATCCCCCTCACCCCGATCGAATTGCGGCCTGCAAAGACGCGAACTTCATCGACGGAGAAGCGGATCGCCTGGCCGAGCGCGGTTGTCAGCAACACATCGTCGCCGGGATCCCCGACGAGCGGATCGGAACCATTGCAGGTTTCCACCGACAGGATCTCATCGCCCTCTTCCTCCAGCTTCATCGCGATCTTGCCGTTGCGATTGACCTGGATGAAATCGCTGAGCTTGTTGCGGCGCACGGTGCCGCGCGTTGTCGAGAACATGACGTCGAGATTAGCCCAGCTGTCCTCGTCCTCGGGCAACGGCATGATGGTGGTTATACGCTCGCCCTTTTCGAGCGGCAACATGTTGATCAGGGCCTTGCCGCGTGAGGTCGGGGTGCCGATGGGCAAGCGCCAGACCTTCTCCTTGTAGACGATGCCGCGTGACGAGAAGAACAGCACCGGCGTGTGGGTATTGGCCACGAACACGCGGTTGACGAAATCCTCGTCGCGCGTGGTCACGCCCGTGCGGCCCTTGCCGCCGCGGCGCTGGGCGCGATAGGTGGTCAGCGGCACGCGCTTGACGTAACCGGCATGCGACACGGTAACGACCATGTCCTCGCGCGCGATCAGGTCCTCGTCGTCCATCTCAAGGCCGCCGTCGATGATTTTGGTGCGGCGCGGCGTTCCGAACTCGTCGCGAACGGCTGCGAGCTCGTCCTTGACGATGGTCATGATGCGCAGGCGCGACGACAGGATATCCAGATAATCCTTGATCTCGGCGCCGATCTTGTTGAGTTCGTCGCCGATCTCATCGCGTCCAAGTGCGGTCAAGCGCTGCAGGCGCAACTCAAGAATGGCGCGCGCCTGTTCCTCGGAGAGATTGTAGGTGCCGTCCTCGTTGACCCTGTGGCGCGGGTCGTCGATCAGCAGGATCAGTGCCTCGACATCCTGCACCGGCCAGCGGCGCTCCATCAATTGCTCGCGCGCCGTCTGTGGATCGGGGGCGCGGCGGATAAGCGCAATGACTTCATCGATATTGGCAACTGCGATCGCGAGGCCGACCAACACATGGGCTCGGTCGCGCACTTTCCTGAGCAGGAACTTGGTGCGGCGGCTGACGACTTCCTCGCGGAAGGCGATAAAGGCCTTGAGCATGTCGAGCAGCGTCATCTGCTCGGGCCTGCCGCCATTGAGCGCCAGCATGTTGCAGCCGAATGAAGTCTGCAGCGGCGTGTAGCGATAAAGCTGGTTCGATGACATCTGCATTGGCATCCTTCTTGAGTTCGATGACGACGCGGTAACCGTCGCGGTCGCTTTCGTCGCGCAGGTCCGAAATGCCTTCGATGCGCTTTTCACGCACCAGGTCGGCCATTTTCTCGATCATCGTCGATTTGTTCACCTGATAGGGAATTTCAGAGATGATGATCTGTTCACGATCGCTGCGCATTGGCTCGATCCGCGCCACGCCGCGCATGATAACGGAACCGCGCCCGGTTTCGTAAGCCTGGCGGATGCCTGCCCGTCCAAGGATCAGTGCCCCCGTCGGGAAGTCCGGACCTTGAATGATCTCCATGATCTGAAGAAGCTCCATCGACGGATTGTCGATAAGCGCAATGCAGCCATTGATGACTTCAGTCAGGTTGTGCGGCGGAATGTTGGTCGCCATGCCCACCGCGATGCCACCGGCGCCGTTGACCAGCAGGTTCGGGAACTTGGCGGGGACAACAACGGGCTCACTCAGCGTGCCGTCGTAGTTTTCCCGGAAATCGACGGTTTCCTTATCGAGGTCGTCGAGGAGCGAATGGGCGGCCTTCTGCAGGCGGCACTCGGTGTAGCGCTCAGCCGCCGGAGGATCGCCATCGACCGAGCCAAAATTGCCCTGGCCGTCGATCAGCGGCAGCCGCAGCGACCAATCCTGCGCCATGCGGGCCAACGCGTCATAGATCGCGGCATTGCCGTGCGGGTGATATTTACCCATCACATCGCCGGTGACGCGTGCGCACTTCACGTATCGCTTGTTCCAGTCGATGCCGAGTTCGTTCATGCCATATAGTATGCGGCGATGCACCGGCTTCAAACCATCGCGAACGTCAGGCAGCGCGCGGCTGACGATCACACTCATGGCGTAATCGAGATAAGAACGCTGCATTTCCTCCATGATGGAGATTGGTTCGATGCCGCTCGGGCCCTTGCTGCCTGGGGGGGTAATCTCTGACAAAGTTCTCACATTTCCCTATGAAGGAATCACTGCCGTCGTTATAGCCGATGGGCCGTGACAAGGCCAATTTGGTGGCCACCTTATGAACAGGTTTTGCCTCTTTTTCCAGCCGGTTGCGCTCTATTAGCTTGCGTTGGCGCAGCACGTCCGGCACGCTGACGGGAAAAGGCGGAACAGGGGACATATATGGCGACGACGGCGGAGCTGATCAATGCCTTCACCACGCTTCTGGTGACCACGGACCCGCCTGGCCTTGCGCCGATCTTCCTCGGCCTGACAGCGGGCATGAATGCTGCTCAGCGAAAACAGACGGCGATCCGCGGCACGATCATTGCGTTTCTTATCCTGTCGGTCTTTGCTGTGACCGGCGCAGGAGTCCTTTCCGTCCTTGGCATATCGCTGCCGGCCTTCCGCATCGCAGGCGGCTTCCTGCTCTTCTTCATCGCCTTCGAAATGGTCTTCGAGAAGCGCCAGGAGCGCAAGGAAAAGACGACCGAGTTGGCGATCACCAAGGACCACATCCAGAACCTCGCGGTCTTTCCGCTTGCCATTCCGCTGATCTCGGGTCCAGGATCGATCTCGGCGACGATCCTGCTGGCCGGCAACTTTCCGACCGCATTTCAGCGCGTGCAATTGATCATCGTCATTGCCGTTGTCTTCGGCATCATCCTCGCCGCCCTGATGATCGCAGACCGTATCGACCGCTATCTCGGACAAACCGGCCGAGCGATCCTGACCCGTCTTCTTGGCGTATTGCTCGCCGCCTTGGCGGTCCA
>Ga0164290_1002602_pt1 | contig 11677 bp, 12 predicted proteins | sample Micstemetagenome_FD_108782 | JGI IMG/M metagenome (GOLD analysis project Ga0164290, IMG submission 108782) | Contaminated culture microbial community from soil near Moab, Utah, USA - Microcoleus steenstrupii SON62 (Illumina Assembly) | ecosystem: Environmental > Terrestrial > Soil > Soil crust...
AAAGCCATTGCCATTGTAAAGCATGTAGCGCCGCCCGGCATGATCGAAGACAAATGGATATTCGACCATTTCCGCATCCCAGCCTTCCGCAGAGATGCTGATGCTATTGCTGGTGAGGTGTAACTCCCAACTAATCCCGTCTAAACTATGTGCATGGCCGATGCGGTATGTATCGCCAGAGCCGCTGCGGTAGGAAAACCACATATCCAAATCGCCACTGCGATTGCGAATGACGCTGGGCCGGGAGAAGGCTTGCGCCACACCGATTTCATACTGCAGCGCCAGGCCTAGCCTAGTCCACTGCTCGCCGTCGGTTGAAGAGGCGGCATTGATTACATGCAGCATTTCGCCGTTGCCAGCATCCCAAGTTCTGGTAGAGCCATACCACATGCTGTAACCAATCCCCTCGTTTTTGATCACCCAGGGATAAGACAGGCTAATTGCATCTTGTTCATCTGATGCCATGAATGGCTTGGAATCGGCAATCCGTAGCGTAAGATCGGGGTTAACCACCAGACGCCCTATGTCACCACGCCAATGCTGCCCAGCAGGGGCCTGCCAGCCCATGAAGAGCATGTAGGTTTTATTGCCAATGCTATAGCAATTACCAATGCTGACGCCATCGGCATAAAAGCTTCCAGCCGGACCATGTATGAAAAACGGATCGGGATGGTCCTGAATGACCAGCTGCCGAACAATATCGATATCGACCGCGCCAATGGAGGAGCGGTTATGTGCGTCCCGGCCACTATAGAAAATACGGTAGATGTTTCCTTCAAGCTGGATTGGCAGGGGATTGGCCGCATGGGAGAGCAACTTCGGATGCCGCCCAGATGCCACTGTGGTGTAGAGCTGTCCCAGCTTTCTCCAGGCCTTGCTCATATTTTCCGCAGCCTGGAACTGGGCACCTTGGAGCGCTCGGTTGCCGTGCCGAGATAAACACCATTCGGTTCGGCATCCGCCAGAAGCAAGGCGCCGGCGCCGATCACGCAGCGATCACCCACCTTGATATGGGCGCGCAAGGTGGCATTCACGCCGATGAAACACTGCTCGCCGATCTCGACGCCGCCGGACACCACCACATGCGAGGCAAGGAAGCTATGGTCGCCGATTGTCGAATGATGGCCGATATGGTTACCGCTCCATAGCGTGATGTTGTGGCCGATCTTGGCGAAGGGCTGGATGGTATTGTCTTCCAGGATGAAACAGTTCTCGCCGATCTGGTTGCCACTCAGGAGGGTGGCACGCGAGCTGACATAGCTGGCCATGCGATAGCCCAGGGCTTTAGCAGCCAGGTATTTCTCTTTGCGCACGGTATTGAGCTGGGCATAGCTCAGTGCGACAAAGAATTCATGACTCTCCACCGGGTAATGCTTCGTCGCGGTGTCGAAGGCGACCACCGGTAAGTCGCAAAAGACGGGTTTTTCCAGATAGGCACCATCTACCGTGAAAGCTACAACGTTGTATGCCGAATCGGTGCTGAAATAGAAATGGGCCAACTGCGCGATATCACCAGTACCAAAAATAACCAGGTTTTTTTTCATCACGGCTTCCTCACCAGGATGGTGAATTCATAGAGCCCATAATCATGCAGCAAGGCGACCTGCCGGGAGTAGCGGCGCTTGCACAGGTCGAACAGCAGGCCGGGATCGGCATAGTAGAGATAGTCGCGCTTCTTGTCGGTGTCGGAATAGAAGGTGAGGCAGTTGAAGGCGAAGCCATGGCGACTGCTGCGATCCATCACGCCCAGGGTCTGTTCAATATAGGCCTGCCACTCTTCATCGGAATGCTTGAGGCGAACATTGAAGATGCCGCTAGCAACTGTGTAATCCGCAATGTTGTCCGGTATATCCGAAACAATGAAGCGGGCATGCTGGTTGCCCATATGGCGTTGCCGGGCTGCCTGTACCATGGCCTCGGACACATCCGCGCCAAGATAGGCATAGCCTTGGTGTTTCGCAGCCAGGAATTCCACCAAGGCACCATAGCCGCAGCCGAGATCATTCAGAGAGAAATCACCGGGCCGGTCGATGATCTTGCAAAGCTGCTCAAAACGCAGAATCTGGCTTTCCTCGCCATTCCAATCCACACCGCGTGCGGTGGCGCCATGATGCGCAAGCTTCTCCGAGTAATATCTCGCCACGTCATGAAGCAAAGTGTTCTTTATCTCTGGCATGCGTTTATCTCAAGGCATGACACATGAGTGATGGCGCCTTGCAGATGCGGAGGCTTACCACGGCAATTTCCGTTCGCGCACGATGTCGATCACGTAAAGCGGCCGTTGTTTTGCCTGGTCGAAAATCTTACCAATATAGATTCCGATCACACCGACACTGACCAGGATTGCCCCGGTGCAGACCAGGATCACCACGATCAAGCTGGTCCAGCCCGGTAATGCCGACTGGAACAGAGCGCGCCAGGCCAGAAATCCGGCGGCGATCAGGCCGGTAAACGCGAAAAGAAAGCCTAAGCTGACGATCCAGCGCAGCAAAACTGTAGCTTGAAACAGCAAGCCATCAAGGGCATGGCTTAGCAGTTTGCCCAAACTGTAGCTGCTCTGGCCGCTATGGCGCCCCTGGTGTACGAATTCTATGGTACCGACGCGGAAACCCAGCCAGCGCAGAATGAACAGGTAATGCCGTTCCTTTTCCTCAAAAAGCAGGAAGGCGTCGATCACCTTGCGTGACAGGATGGAAAACGTGCCATATCTGCCGTCGAAGGGTTCGCCGGTCAGTATACTCAGCAGCTTGAAATAGAGCTCGCTGGCAAAAAAGCGCACGCTGGAATGATGGCGGCCGATGCGCTTGCCCAGCACAAAGTCATGGCCTTCCTTCAGTTTCGAGAACAGTGCAGGAATGAGGCTTGGCGGATCCTGCAAATCGCAATCCATCACCACCGCGTAATCGCCGCGTGCTGAGGCCAAGCCTGCCGTTATGGCGATATGCTGGCCGTAATTGCGGCTGAGCCGGATACCTTTCACCGATGGATGAGCTGCCTGGAGATCGGCCAGCATAGACCAGGAATCGTCCGGGCTGCGGTCATCCACCAGGATAATCTCGAAGCGGTTGGTCAGAACGCTGAGTTGTTCGTCGAGCTGCTTGCAAAGCTCCTGCAAGCATTGCACGCAACCATAGACGGGAACGATTACGCTGATGGTCGGATTGTGTGATTGGTCGCTGGTCACCGGCTTTCCTATTGTTTCGCAAGCAGTCTGGCGCGCCGTGCTGCGCGCCATGACCGGTCATCGATAGGTACTTGGGAAGTATAGCCGAGCATCTGAGCGATATCCGGCGTGAGGTCGTTGCGCTCGCCCAGGGCCTTGGGAAAGTCATATTGCTGCTTCAGAAGCGGAATCGTGTAGAGGTGATTCGCTGCCCGCCGTGTCATTTTCGACCGGTTGGCGCCGGCACGATGGAACAGCATGGAATCGAAGACCAGCGCTGAACCGGCTGGAGCGCTGATCGCCACTTGATTGGTCTCGATATAGGCGTCGGAGGGCAGTCTTTCCGTTTTATGTGAATAAGGCAGGATGTGGGTTCCGCCGCTGGATTCCGAGAATTCATCGATGACGAGCAGGGAGCTGAGCGACAATGGTCGCGAGATCACCCAATTCTGATACGGCAGATCGCGATGCCAGGCGGCTTGATGATGCGCAACATTCGGACGGTTGAGGACGACATTTTGCTGGTTGAGGATGAAGTAGTCCCCAATAACCTTGGTCACGACAGACAGGATGGCCGGGTGAATGGCAAGCTTCAGGAAGTCAAAATCATAGAGTAGGGGGGCGCGGCAGGTATCGAGTTCCTGTATCGCGGCCAAGGAATCGCGTCCGTATTCGCGCTCTTGGGTCTCATAGACGGTATCTATCTTCTGCCTCCAGACGGCCAGTTCCTCGGGTGAAAACAAGGCTGGCATGATCGTGTAGCCCCGAACGGCAATCTCCTCCGCGTATCTCGCGACCGCGTCATCTGCGATTGTTTGCTCTACCCGCCCGTAGAAACTCTCAGTCACCGCTCTCTCCTAACCACTGCGCTGGATGGGCTTATCAACGAATTTCATATAGGAAGCTGTGCTTTTCCCACAATTGAATAGCAAGTCGAGGATGGTGACGCCATGGGTAAACGGGCCCCAGAGCTGGGGATAGTCCGGGTAGCCGGCATAATCGAACCAAGTCAGCTTGATGCCACGGTCGGCAAAGACCCGCTGATCCACATAATCCCTGGCCGACGGGCCGGAAATATACTCGGTGCCGCCGGCCTGGGCGCATAGATCCGCCAGGCGTTCAGTTCTGCCCTCCACAAGCCCATAATCCCAGGAATTGGTAATCCGGGTTCCAATGCCTAGATAGCCACAAATGGCTTCGATGAAGCGGCGGTTCAGCGGCGAGAGATGGCTGCCGGGCGTGTCAAGATAGAGCGGCTCGAGCCAAGCCGCGATCTCCGTGTAATGGGGGGCGCGGCGGTAATTCAGCCGCAGGCTTTGCCAATGCTCGGCTGCCCAGCCGCTGCCATCGATCTGCGTGTCGCGTATTCTCTGGCGGTATTTGCCCTTGGCGATCACCGGCACGGTCAGCCATTGCACGCCCTGGGGTGTCTTGATCTGGTTGCGGTTGCGCCAGTCGCGGCGGGTATATTGCATGTCATCAAAGAGGATGAATTCGTCCACGGCGGCGATCAGGTCGAAATAGCCTTTCCAGGGGATGTAGTTGGACTGAACGATGGCAACCTTTTTCATGGAGCCAACCGCTTGGCTATATATATCTGCCGCGATGGATTGGCGGGGTTGGGCAAGGCTTGGAAGTTATCCAGCACATATTGCTGGGTGAGAGGATGGGTGTGCTTGAAGCGCAATTCCTCACGTCCATCCAGCGGCATATCCAGAATCAAGGCGAAGCTTGGGTTGGCGTGTTTGATGCGCGCTATTTCCTTGGCTTCGAAAGCTTCCGGGCGCGGGAACAGGGCATATGTCTCCCATATCGGCGCTGGCCGGTTGAGCAGGGCATAGGCACCGGGCCAGTAGGGCAATACCAGAATGGCTTCGTTACCAGGGGCATAGCGATCCGCTAGTTGCCGCAGCAAGGCCATGTCCCGTGCCGTTCCCGGATCGGTTTGCAGAAGGCTGCCGGAAACTTGCACCGCAACGCAGTGTTTGCCAATCCGGCATTGCCAGCCCGGATCGAAAACATGCATCACCCAGAAGCTCGCTGTGCACAGCGCCAAAGCCAGCGGCCATCTGATCCGTACCGTGCGGGTTGCAATCAGAATAAAGCAGCCCAGCAGCAATGGAAAAATACCTTGCGCCAGATGCGCCACATCGGCGCGCGAATAGGCGAATTGTGCATAGGGCAGGGCCAGGAAGGCTGTCGCGGCAAGAGCTGGCTGCACAGGCCTATGGCTGATCCTTTGCCAACTGACCCAGAGAATAGCCAGGCCGGCAAACACGAGCAAGCCAATGAAAAACAGGCCGATCAAGACTTCGCGCAAAGTCTGGCCGATCAACGCCGGGTAAAAATTGGCACGCCAGGGCCAGGGCACAGGCAGTGGCAGGTTGGTTGCCTTCAGTTCAAACAGAAACCGAATGCTTTCCCAGAAGGCGCCGGCAAAGCCCGGTACCAGCAAGGCCAGGAGCAGGATGGGTGCAAAGCCTAGGGCGACGCCGACCGACCAGAACAGCAAGCCGGATATAAAGCCAGGCGCCGTGGTACGATTGATGCTGAGCCAGAGCATCACACCGATGCAGCCAATGGCACCATAGGTGCCATGGTTGCGGCCGAACACGGCGATCAGGCCGATACAAAGGCCGGTGATGAAGTGACGCCGCGGCGTGGGTGACTGGACAAGGAAACTGAGCGCGCCAATCAGAAAGATCGACAGCGAAATATCAAAGAGCTTATGGCGCGGAAACATCCAGAGTGCCAGCGTGGCCGCCGCCAGCAGCAGGAAAAGATGGCTCTCCAGGGTTTGGCGCGGCAATGCTCGGGCGATCAGCATCAGGCCGGTAAGCAGGCCCAGAATCTGGAAGGCGGCAATGGCGATGCGCAATGTCATGATGCCGGTATCGCCAAAGGCCAGCATGAAGCCCGCCGACCAATAATATCGACCGGGATCGTAGGCCATGAAGTCGCGGATCGGCACTTCGCCAAGCGCGGTGCGCTGGGCGCCATACCAGAGGAAGCCTTCGTCCCACAGGTTGAAGCCCATGCTGCTTTGCCAGGCAAAGAGCAGGGCCATGATCAAGGCAGTTAGCCCGCAAAGGGTTAGTGATATGGGGGGGGTGGCTTGCCGATTATCGTTCATTGCCCGTCACTTGGCTTTATAGCGCCATCCTAGTATGGACGACAGGGAGCGTCATCCTTTTCCTGCCGCCGGCGCCACGGCAGGTGCCATCGCTCTTGGCCTCAGCTAAGCTGCGTCATGGACTTCGGGAGGCCGGGATGAGCGACGAGAGCCGCGAGCGGGCGCGGGATTGGTGGCGTACCGCGATCATCGATATCGAGCCGGGCGCCATCCGGCCGCGTGGCTATCCCATCGAACAGCTGATCGGCCATGTCGGCTATGCCGAGATGCTATGGCTGATGCTGCGCGGCGAACTGCCAAGCAAGGCGGAAGCGTCCCTCATGGAAGCGGCCCTGGTGGCAGCGGTGGATCATGGGCCGCAGGCGCCCTCAATAGCCATTGCGCGGATGACGATCTCTTCCGGCAACGGTCTTAATAGTGCCGTGGGCGCCGGCATCAATGCGCTGGGCGATACCCATGGCGGCGCCGGGCAGCAATGCATGGAACTGTATCAGGCGATTGCCGCGCGCCAGGAGCAGGGCGCCAGCCTGGAAGCTGCCACGCGCGATGGTTTGGCCGCCTGGCAGGCCGAGCATGGCAAGCATATCCCGGGCTTTGGCCACCGCTTCCATCCCATCGATCCGCGCAGCCCGCGTCTGCTTGGGCTGGTGGATGAGGCAGTGAAGGCCGGCGTGGTGCAGGGCCGCCATGCCGCCATTGGCCGCGCGGTGGAAGCAGCCTTGGCGGCGGGCGCCAAGCTCAAGCCGGTGCCGATGAATATCGATGGTGCCACGGCGGTGATCTTCTGCGAGCTCGGTTTCCCCGCACCTTTGGGCCGTGGCCTGTTCCTGCTCTCGCGCGGCGTTGGCATCCTGGCCCATGCCTGGGAGCAGATGAACGAGGGCACGCGCATCAAGGGGCCGACGCCGCCGGACTTCCTCTACAGCTACACCGGACCGGCGAAGCGCGATCTTTAGAGCGGCTGCGGCAGGGCGAGCCCAAGCTTCTCTGCCCAGGGCTTCAGGCCGGGCATGATCTCGGGATGCAGGCGGATGCCGCCTTGCTCCTGCTGCGCCTTCAACTTCAGGGCACGTTCGCCGGGTAGGCGCACCGGCGGGTTGCCGGGCTTCACCGGCGCGGTGCGGCAGAGTTCGGCCAGATAGCCGGTCTCACGCACAAAGGCCTCGCGGCCGCCAAAGGCCTCCGGGTCGATGATCTGCAGGAACACGTTGGCGCCCCAATGCTTCGGCTGATCGGCATGGCCATAGCCGGCGAGGCCGCTGGTCAGCGCCTCCACCATCAGGCCAAGCGCATAGCCCTTATGGCCCAGATCCATGCCGCCGAGCGGCAGGATGGCGCCGGGCGGCTTGGTGAAGAAGGCGGCCGGATCGTCGGTGGCGTTGCCCTGGTTGTCCACCAGCCATTGCCCGCCAAGCCGACGCTGACCGCCATCGGCCTGGTTCAGCCGGTGCAGCCGCGAGGTCATGCCGTTGGAGGTGGTGGAGGCGGAAATATCCATCACCACCGGCAGGTCATTGCCACCCGTGGGCCAGCCTGCGGCAATCGGATTGGGTGTGAAGCGCCCCGCCAGCGCGCCATGCGGCGCCACGGAATTGCCCATGGGGTCGGAGGAGGCGAGCAGCAGCATCATGCCTTCAGCCGCCGCCAGCGGCGGATATACCGCCAGGCAGCCGATATGGTGCGATTGGCGGATCACGATGGTGCATGTGCCATGGATTCTGGCGCGGGCGACACCTTCGGCGATCGCCTTGCGCAGCAGCCACAGGCCGGGCAGGTATTGGCCGTTCCAGGTCAGTGCTGCCGGACGGTCAGCCACCACGATGGGCTGGCCGGCAGGCTTCATGTTGCCTTTTTCGATTTCGCCGAGATAGCCGGGCAGCAATTGCAAGCCATGGGTGGAATGGCCCATGCGGTCGCCATCAAGCAGCAACTCGGCAACGCAGTCGGCCTTCTCGTCTTCCAGGCCTGCCTTGCTCAGCAGACCTTTGGCGAAGGCCTGGAGCGCCGCATTGGCATAGAGGGGAGCATCCTGCGGCGCATGGCCGCGCTTGTCGTGGTCGCGGTCTTGCGGCACAGGATGGGTCATCAGAGTTTTACAATCTCTACCTTGTCGGCCACGCCGAGCTGGGCATAAAGCTGGTGCAGCAGGATGTCGATCTGGCGGCTGTTGCGCTTATCAAGCCAAGCATAGCCGTCATAGCCCTTAGTGGGGCCATCAGACACATGCACGATGCGGCCATAGCTCTTGGCGCAATCGGCGCCGAGCGCGATCACTTCTTCCCAGGCTTCCGCCGGTGTTGTGCCCCAATGCCAGCGCATCCAATCGGCCAGCCAGGGAAACACCGCATGCTCGAACAGCGACGGCTTGCCCACCAGGGCGGCCTTGTGCTCGGCGATCAGGCGCTTGCGGATGGTGGTCTGCAGGGCCTGCGGCATGTCGTAGAGCGTCTGGAAGCCATAGGAGCGGACCAGCACGGGCGTCGGATCGGCCACGGCGGTGAGCTTGCTCTCGGCGCCCAGCTTCTTGATCAGCGCCGAGGTATCGATATGCGGCGCAGCGGAGATGGCGATACTCATGGCTTCATCCTCCGGAGAAAACCATACGGATTGAGGCTCATGATGTAGCGCTCGGCAAACCGCATATCGGCCTCGAAGGACTTGTTCTCAGCCAGGAAGGCGTGGGCTGCGGCCTTGGGGCCTTCATTGGGCACCGGGTGATAGCCCATCACGTCGTTGAGCGAATCCTCAAACACATAATAGCCGCCCACCGGCACCAGCGGGTGATAGAGCCGCGCTTCGTTCAGCACATGGGTCTTCTCATGGTCTGAATCGGCGATGATCAGCACCTTCTTGCCGTGGCAGCGGCGGAAGATCTCCTCGCGCGTGCTCTCGGCGGTGCTGGAGCCCTCGACATAGGAAATGCGCTTGTTGCGGATCTCCTTCACCTTCGACAGCGTGATATCCACGCCGATCACTTCGCCATGGCCCACCAGATCGAGGATCGAGGCGTAGAAATGGCTGGCGCCGCCAAACATGACGCCGAATTCCAGCACGATATCGGGCTTGGTCTCCCAGATGATCTCCTGGTAGATCCAGCAATCCATCGGCGTCTTGATCAGGTCATGGCCCAGCCAGCGCTGCTGCAGATCCGAGGCGCCGTAACGATAGCCCTGATGGATATAGTAGTAGTGGTAGTAGAGGTAATCTTTCAGCGTCATATCCAGCAGCCGCTCGAAATTCGAGTGGTCGCCATAGAGCTTGGCGATGGCATGGATATGCGGGTTGGAATAGAGCAGCTTCGGGTGGATGCCGCTGGCCTCGCAGAAGGCCTTGCGCTGTTCGGCATCGTCCTGGGCATTATTGGTGACAAGGTGGCGCATGTATTTCTGCGCGATGTCCTTGTCGAGGGCGGGGCCCGGTGCGGGCAATGGCATCTGCTTCGTCCTCGTTGTTGAACGTCTAAAACTGCGCAGCCAGCGCGCGAATCGTGCTGTCCAGCGTAGAACGGGGTTCCGCGCTTGTATAGCGGGACCGGTAGGCCAAAGGCGCCGGTTTCGGCCCTTGGCCGGGCTCCGGGCGTTCCACCCGGCCGGCCTTGGGCGCCAGCAGGGCGATGCAACGCTGGGCAAAGGCATAGACCGTCATGTCATCCGGCCCCACGGCATTCTGCACCCGGCAGCGGCCCGGCTCGGCAGGGCTGGCCAGGAAGGCCGCCACTTCGGCGGCGATGGCCGGAGCCGATACGAAATTGCGCCGCTGTTCACCATCGCTTTTCAGCACGATCTTGCCATCGCGCAGCAATTCGCGCGGGAAGGAGAAGGGGATCAGCGACCAGCGCTTGAAGCGGGCGAGGTCCGGCGGCAAACCATAGACGGCGCAGGGCCGCAGGATCAGGACATCGGCACCGCGCTGCAGGGCGGTGCGGCGGAATAATTGCTCGGTGGTGAAATGCGCCAGGGCATAATCGCCAATCGGATTCACCGGCCGCGCTTCGGTCATGTCGCCTTCCAGTGGGCCATAGACATGGGCGGTGGAGATATAGATCAGGCGCTTGGCGCCGGCGCTGAACGTGGCATCCAGCAGGGCCTGGGTGAGGCGGGTGGCCCGCGTCCAGGCAGCGGCCGGGTCGGCGGCAAATTCCTCATCGGTGATACCGGCGGCATGCACCAGGGCGCCACCGCCGGGGAAGGCCTCGGCTTTCAGCTTTGCCGTGTCGGTCAGGTCCAGTTCACTGCGCCCCAGGGCGCGTGTCGGCAATTTTTCCGCAATGGCGCCGCCGATCAGGCCGCGCGCGCCTAACAGATGGATCGGGCTCATGCGTCGCGCCAGCGGAGGAACTTGGCCGGTGTACCGCCCATCACGGCATAGGGTTCCACCTTGCCCTGCACCACGCTGCCGGCGGCGATCACCGCGCCCTGGCCGATATGGGCGCCATCCAGGATCACGCAATTGGCGCCCACCCACACATCATCCTCGATCACCACGCCGCCCTTGGATGGCAGGAAGCCCTGATGCCGGATCGGCACATCGCGGCGGCCATAGGCATGGTTGGTCGGCACGATCATGCAGCCCGGCGCGATCAGCACATAATTGCCGAATTTGATGCCGTTGCCGGAATAGAGGCAGCTATGGGGATTGATATAGCAATGCTCGCCGATGATCACATCGCCATCGCCGCCAACGGGGCGGATCACCACGAAATCGTAGATATGGGTGTGGGCGCCGATAACGATGCGGCTGCCGCGCGAAGACGGCGTGATGCGCGCATCGGGGCTGATCTGTGCGGTGGGATCGATGATAAGTGCGTCGCTCATTGCCAAGCTTCCGCGATAGGGTCCAGTTCGGAGAGCAGGGGTTGCAGCTTATCACGCTCCGAGAGGATCGGGTCCTGTACCGGCCAGGCAATGCCCACCGCCGGATCGTTCCAGCGCAGGCCACCCTCCAGGGTGGGCGCGTACATACTATCCACCTTGTAGGTGACCACCGAATTATCGGTGAGGGTGCAATAGCCATGGGCGAAGCCGCGCGGGATCAGCACCATGTTATGCTTGGCGGCATCCAGTTCCACGCAATCCCACTGGCCGTAAGTCGGCGAGCCGGCGCGCAGGTCCACGAACACATCCAGCACCACGCCGCTTGATGCGCGGATCAGCTTGGTCTCGGCCGCAGGCGGGCGCTGGAAATGCAGGCCGCGCACGGTATGGCGCTTTTCGGTGCGGGCCTCGTTTTCCTGCAGCCAGGCGCGGTCGATGCCGGCATCGGCGAAAATCTGCTTGTCGTAAAGCCGCATGAAATAGCCGCGCTGGTCGCCGCGGGGCGCCAGGGTGATTTCATGCACGCCGGCCAGTTTGCGCTTCTCGATCTTCATGCCGCGCTCACGG
>Ga0164290_1002603_pt1 | contig 11675 bp, 6 predicted proteins | sample Micstemetagenome_FD_108782 | JGI IMG/M metagenome (GOLD analysis project Ga0164290, IMG submission 108782) | Contaminated culture microbial community from soil near Moab, Utah, USA - Microcoleus steenstrupii SON62 (Illumina Assembly) | ecosystem: Environmental > Terrestrial > Soil > Soil crust...
ACAAAGAATTCAAAATGATCTATATGCAAAAGGAGAAATAGAACTCGTTTTCGAAAATGACATGGTCAATGTTGATGTCTCACTCTTCGGTGTTGTTGCACTATTCCGATCTTCCTTTAAAAACATTACGATTTCGGCTACCTTGCCATCAGCAAGCACCCCCATTTATGCTAGGTTTCGAGCACTTATTAATGCGTTCAACAGTTGGTTTTTGGATTTTAACGGAATACGGCTATTGCAGGTTAAAAACAATAAGGTATTCAACACAAAAGAGTATGAACCTGAAATTGTCCTTCCTGTATTGTTAATCACACGATCTACTTTTGCCCGTTTCTTTTTACACACGGACAAAGCATGGAACCTAGGGGAACTGTTTAAAAACGTTCCGGTAAACGAATTACAATTGATTCTTGAGTATCATTTCAAAAAGCAATATGCCAACCGTAAAAAAGTAATTTCAATAAGAAACTATCATGCCATTCGCAATACAGTTCTTCATTTTCAACATGCATTGAGTTGGGGAGGCACACACAGGATATTCATTATCCAGTATCTACAGATGCTATCCAATTTCGATTTGCTTATTGATGCTGTTTCAGCTATCCCAGGATTGAATATGAATTTTGAAAATTACAGGCGCCAAAAAGTTAATTCTTCAAAAATGTTGCAAATCAAACAACATTTTTCGCAGATCAACCAGCAATTAATAGAGCAACCGGCATATTTTGTTTTGCTTTTTTCCATGTTAGCTACCCGCAAACTTGACCATTTGTTAAAAACCCCGGCTAAGAATGTTGATGAGTTGTATGGGTTTTGTAATAATCTTTTTCTAGGCCTGCGAGAACTAGCACGCAATATTGTTGATCATACCCAGAGCAAAAAGGGAGTTATTTGTGGACGGGTTTATTCAGGTGAAGTAATTGGTTATATGAAAAATCAAATTCCAGGAATGGATGGGAAGCCCCTTATAGATAATTATTTTTCTTTTCTTTCACTTGAAAAACAGCTCAATGCTGCCAAACTTACAGATGAATTTTTTTTAGATCTAATTGTCTTTGATGAAGGACAAGAAGGTGTAATTCAACGTACGATTTCCAATGTTGGCGAACTTGCAGTGGCAAAGAAAGGAGATAACAATTACTATTTAAAAGATTTAGAGGCATTGCGTTCAGGGAAAATAGAGTTCAGGGATTTTTTCAATACCGATGACATTAAATTGTACCATCACGCGATTAAATCTGCATCACATTGGGGATTGATTGTCTTTACAAATCTGATTAAGAAAAATCTCGGAATCATCTTTGCATCAACCCGGAGTTTTCATAATCCAGAAGAAATTGATCAGGTCCAAACATTTGACATAGAGATCAGTAAGCGCCATATCCGTAAGGCAGCCTTTGAATTAGGTACTTTTTATAATATCATACTTCCATTAGGTAAATCTCTTGGATTTGGCACCCGCGTATTGCCGAATATCGCACCCAAAGAAAATAATTTCTCTGCTCAAAATTATTTCAAACTATTAAGTTACACTTATCGCACAACTTTTGATGAAGAGCTGAAGTCAGGAGACAGCAAAATATTACAGCAATTCAAGGTTAAAGATTTCTGGAATTCAGAAATCGATGCCAATTACAGGGCGGAGAATCAATTTGCTGAATTATTAGGTCAGAAAATGCGTGAAGAAGCTGAACGCTCTGCACCTTTTATTCCGGTACTTGATTTTGATTCCATCGATTTGCATCAGGACCAAAGCAGGTTGCTTCGTTTTCTCGCACACCTACAGCTTGAATTCGAAGTTCATTCTCTTATTGTTTTGAATATCCCTGCGGACTGTATCCGCAATATAAATGAAACTGTGAGTTTGCATGACCCCAAAACCAACAGGAAGAATTTCTGGAATGCTAATCATTTTGTATTGATTTATTCTTTTGTTGAAGACTCCAATAGCAACAGATTGTATTATGCTGACGTGCTAGGCGGCGCTAATTTCAAAGAGTATAAAATACTTAAAAATAAATTAGCCTCTACCAATTCAACATTAATTAATTACAAGTTCGAAGTTGGTAACGACACCTTTTCAAAAGAAACTGAGAAGGCCATCGTCGCATCTCCGTTATTCAGCAGTAACAACGGGACACTGCAAAACTTTGAAATGATCATTGATCATAAGGGTAAAACTCTTTTTGAATGGGCATTAAAATATACCCTCAATACCCGGATCAGCGATCAAAAAAACGGGTACTTCGGTTACAAGATCACAGATAGTCATTTCCGGTTAGGTTCCAAAACACATATTTCGGACTTTATATATGCTAAACGCGTTTTTCAGAATAGTTTTTTCACTGACCGGTTCGCTTTTATGATAGCTAAATATTTTAAGGAGAATCATCCGAAAGTTAAGTCATTGACCTTACTTGGATATGGTGAATATTCCCAACTTCTAATAAACCGTGTTGAGAAAATACTTCTGAAGGCTATTTCAGGTATTCAAATCAATCACAATATGATCAGCGACAGTGAAGAGCCAGCCTTGATTAAAAGTGAAGCTTTCAACAAGAGCATATTTATCATTGTTCCCATCAATACAACGTTCTCAACAACGGTAAAAATTGAAAATTTCATACAAGCAAAAATTGATGAAAAGAAGCTACCAGCTGATACCACCATTCTGGAACCATCCGTAAACCTGCTTTTGGTGACACATGAGAACTTAGAGAAACCGGACTATTTGAGCGGTTTAAATACTTATCTGGCTTCAAAAAAAGAAGATCAACCACAATTATATCCCTATAAAACGTTTTACTGGAAAAAAGTTGATATTGAAAAAAGATTGGTCATGCTGGGAGCAAATTATACCGGGTGGACTAAAAGAGAGCAACAATATTTTATATTGATTGCATCGCAGTGGCACTTACCTGATTTTTGTACTGATTGTTTTCCGCCCTCATTACCTGGTAAAATCAATAACCTCCTAACAGAAAGGCCTTTGTTAGAGACGGATAGAACATCTGTTACACCGGATCTTCTTCTTGATCTGCCACAAGATTTTAAGTCACATCCAGATCTAAAGGAAAACACAATCTATATGGTTCCTGAAGCTCATTTTTCTGATCATGTGATTTATAAAGGCTCACATTATTTACACTTTCTGGAACCATTACCGTTTTACGAAAGGTATAAAAATGAAATTGCAAAATGGGCAAGCGGTTGCAGAGCCAAGTTGCTGGCTACAATGCCTGAAATTTTTAACTCTTCGATATTACTGATCTCCCCAAGCGAAAGAAACAATACTTATTTCGTTGAATTAATTAATCGATTGGTATTCGATGATTCAGGAATTATCATACACTATGAAGTGTCAGGGGATTATGTTGAAAACTACCAAAAATTCTTTTCAGGAAATATCAGACAATCAAATTTCATTTTTTATGTAGACGACTTTATTCAGTCCGCCAAGACCTTCCATCTAGTCAACGACTTTGTAAGTTATTGTAATTCCCTGCCTGTAACGGAGGCTGATATACATCTCCATAAAGCGAAAAATAAAGCCTGTGATGGTTTATTTACTCTTGTAAGCAAGGCGGATGATTATGCAAAAAATGATATTATTTCAAAATTGTATAAAAGTAAAACATCCAACAATAGGACTCTGTCAGCAGACCAAAAATTCAATGCATTTTTTCAACTAAGCATTCATTCGGTCAATACAAAAGGTTGCACACTCTGTTCAGAAGGAGTACGATATGAGCACCTCGCTGATAATTCTTTATTGGACACAGTAAAACATTATTTTTTTAATAAAGCTAAAAATGTCGCTCAGCGTGACTATAAAGATTGCAAATCCCATTCAACGAGCTGGCTTAAATTTCATCCACTTGTAGAGGAATTTTCAACCATACCATGGATATCCAAGAACGTTCGTACAACGCAGCTATATCAAACGTTTTGTGATGACAATTTTCCTGACAAGAAGTATATCAAATTGTTAGTCCAGAATGCAATCAGTTTTTACATTTCCAATGATACAAGAATACGGAAGATGATTGATGCGGATTTTAACGGTCTTTCTGTTGAAGAACGTTTTAAGGAGACAGAGAAGATATTCAAACGACTTAATCTATTAGTAAAAGGCGTTGCGCCTTTCACTATCTGGTTTAAACAGTTCAATGTTGCTACAAAGGAAGTTTTGGATAGTACTATTGATGAAACGATTTTGAAAGTGTTGACATTTCAGCCCTTTATCAATATTAAGAATATTAAAGAGAAAATATTTTTCTGGGTTCTTTATCGGTTAGACGATGCAATCGATGCATATATAGCGGAAAAAAAATTAAATTTTAGAAAATTCCGGGAGATCAAGTTCCTGATGCGTCGGGCGACTGTACTTGGATCAAACTTTATTATCAGAAAATCTACACTTGATAAAATAAAACAAATATATGATATGTATTCACCCGCTCGTCGAAAGGCCATCGAAGAGTTCCGGGCTAATTGGTTTGGTGGTCTGGTAAGTGAACACAAAAAGTTGTCTTCTTTGTCAAAAAAATTGCAAAAGGAACTTGCTACTATCGGTCCAAAAAAGGAAAAAGATATTTTGGTGGAGATCAGCAAAAGCAAATTGTCTGATATGATAAGGGAGTTGTCTTTTCAGATTTCTTATATCGAACAGGCACTAAACAATATCAAATACATAGATTCGTCACTACAGGAGTTTGCCTATTTTTTTGTTGCCATGACCAAGGAAATTACAATTGGTAACGATGCGAAAGTGATAAAACTTGAAAGAAATGTAAATAGGTTAATAGATAATTATGGCGATGATGATAAATCTGATTTTTATTTCCTATTGCGACTGTTGAAATTTGAAAATGTTCTGGTGTTAAAAAAAGGACTAGATATCCTATTTAAAGATTTTTTCAAAGAGGAGAAATTGATTTCATTTCAGCATCGATTCGGCTCACCGGAAGTCAGGAAGAAATTAGATGAGGTTTTGCAAAAGGAATTGGGAGACTACAGGTTGTCGGCATTGAAAAAGTACCTGAATATTACACAATACAAGGACTTTCTAAGTTTTAAGAAAGATGGGTATCCGGAATATTTAGATTTTATCCGACTTGTTTATGCTTATTGCAGCCTGCTTAAGGCAAATGGTGACGAAGAAAAAGCCCTTGGTGAGATAATGCTTGACAGGAAAATTAAGTTCATTATTCTTAATTTTTACAGGATCGCTGCTGATCAACATATACCGGAATTTTCTCCGCCAGATGACACTACCTTGTCATACGAAGATGATGATGTGCATAATGGTGTTTTTTTAAATATCAAGATGCAAACAAGTGTTAAAGAAATTATTGAACCTAAGGAACTTGTTAACATTTATGCCAGTAAGAAAAGTCGTCCCAAGTACCATATAGAAAATATTCAACTAGATAAGGAGTCGATGAATTATTTTATGATCAATGGTGTTTCCGGACGAAGAAGCAATTTTTATGTTGAAGACATTGCTTATGATAACAAACACAACAGTATTGCTTCGAAGTCATCCTATCATTTTCCAAAGAAACCATGGACAATCTGGGATCTTGTAAAATCGGAACGTGATCACGGCAGATGGTTTTCCCGGCGGGGTCCTGTGTATCCCATCAACAGACAACTGCTGGAGGAGTATGTTGGTGTTACTAATTTGGATATGTATGGCCGGGAAGCAAATTGGTCTATCAATTCAAATTTTACAGAATCGTTGTTTCTGTCTGAAGATATTCACGCTATTTCATTTATCAGGCTTGCCGATATCAAAATGGAAAATAATGAGATTAAGAATGAAGGACGTGGTGTAATTACTCTTTACACTGACCAGGCTAATTTCAATATAGAACGATTGAAAAAAGCTATGATTCTTGCTCCATTAATTACCACTTATATAAACAAGCACTATGACAGTGATATACTTTCTTTTGTAATGGACCAGAAGCGGGTTTTTACTGACGGCCAGCGACTCATGCACGGTTATCCTAAATTCTTAAAGCATCTATACGATCAAACTATTATTCCGGAGAAAGATAGGTCGCCAGAGTTCAGCAAGATCCTCTATAAAGTTCTTTCTGATGGTCCAAAGCTGTCGAAGCTTATACGCTTGCACAAAGAAGTCATTAAAAATAATCTCTCTTTAGAAGTAATTGTATCCAATGTAGATCTTAAGAACTATTTTTTGTACCTGGGACTTCGTAAAATGTCTATCACAGAAATATACCAGATGATGGACAAGATTTACAAGGTCATTGATGAGAATGATATTGGAGACTTAGAGGCTGTTGATCATTCACTGGCAAGAATTGGGACACAGCCTGTGTATAGCGGGGTGGATGAAAATGACGTAGTGCTAGTGTCAGAAGAGCTTTTGTATGTCATATTTGCTGAGGCTGCCATTAATGCCAAACGAAACAAACCGCTAGAGGGAGAATACCCAATTACCGTTAATTTTTATTATACGCGTGATAAATTACTTATGGTCGAGCTGGCAAATCATTCGAGTCAAATACCCGACGCCGAAATCAGACGAATACTCAAATCTTCGGTTAATTCAACTCACGGTATTGGACTGATTAATGATATCGTCAACCGGGTTTTTGGTGTACGGATAGTTGTTGAGTGCAGGTATAATACCATTTTTAAAAATCAATATAACTTCTCCCTCATTTTCCCAATTGCAAAACAATAAACCATGACGAAGAAAATTTCGATTTATTATGTTGAGGATACACCTAAAGATTACAAAGAGTTGTTTTATTATTTAGACCAGGGTAAAATTGATGTATTTCCTAAACCCGATAATTATGAAGCAGAGAGAGCTATTATCGAGGGATATTTTAATGCACCGAAAAAGGCGACTGCCATCCCTGTAATTGAGCTGTTTAAAAAATATGCGCCCAGTTTGTTTATTATGGACGTTAAGTTATTCGGGGATGACGACGGAGGCCCTTTTCTTTATAAGAATATTATTAAGAAAGAAGGCGATTTTGCCAAAGTTAAAGTGCTGTATTTATCCTCCTTTGAGGTGGAAACAAAATCAAGCGAAACTGAAAGATTCTGTCCTAAGGTTCCTGGCGATCCAAAAGCGACAGCTGAGCACGTACTTGAAATGATCAAGTTTATGCTAAAAGTGAAAAATATCAGCAGCATTTCTGAAATATTAAAAGACCTATTCAGGTAGACTATGGACAGAATTAAAACAAAAGCAGGCAAGATCATTCGCACGAAAGTTGCTAATGTTGCCCGTGCCATTCAATTTGGCAGTGAGTGTATTGCAATAGCTGCACTGTGTGTTTTATGTGTTGTTGGTTTTATTGACCTGTTTATCGGGTTCTGGTATTTTTTAAACGAATTCAAGTTTATCAACAAGGTTTTACATGCGCTAGAAATATTGTTTATCGCTCCTATTCCGATATTGATAGTGTACTCATTTAGAAAGTATATTTTATCAGTTGCACCATTAGACCCCGAAGATGTCGAAGAGAGTGCCAGTTTGATTCTTCGGATTATTACAGCAGAAGTTGCGAAAAAAGCATTTATTACCTCTCTGATTGGTATCACTTCGACGTTTATTCTTTCTAGGTTATTTGCCGTGTTAACCCCGAAGGCGGCAGTGGACGAGAATATACAGATAAACGCTGTCTTCTTTATAGGGATGGGATTTGCCTTAATATTTTTATGTATTTTGATTTATCTCTATAATTTATTGATTAATCACAAACCTGATGATGATAAGCCAAAATCAAATGATGGTCATTAGTTTTTCAAATTCCCAAAAACTGACTATTTCTTTTTCCTGGCAGACAAATCATAAGCCGCATCGAGCTCAGCCAGGAACTAAGCGGATTCTTTTTCATTTTGCACAACCTGGCTCAAATTATCCGCGTGCCGTTGCCTTCGTGCACTACTGCTTTGATGCATAGTATAACAGCAGGTCGCTGCTTGACGATGCATGTAAGCAATTTTTTCCTTTACTGATCGTTTCATGAAACAAAAGTATCCATTTTTATTCCAAGCTTGTTTCAGGTATTAAAAATAAGACTTTGCGTGTCTGGAATGTAAGTGGAGGCAAAGAAGTAAAGAATTTCAATACAGCGTTTTCACAAGGAATCTATCAGGCCAAATTTAGTCCCGATGGGAAACAAATTGGTGTTGTTTCGTGGGAGTTTAAACCCGGATCAGGTGTGCAGGGGTTTGCCAAAATTCTGGATGGCCTTATACAGCTATAGCTTTACAGTTGATATCGTACTGGTTACTAGTTTGGACAAGGAGCATTTGGTTTTAAATAAAATGTCCTTATGCTGCGGTTTCCCCGAATTTCTATTTGGATATCATCGTCGCCTATTGGATCCTCACAATTGTTGATACGCATAAAATCCCATTCCCCATCGCCTTCATCATCTCCTCTGTCAGTTCGGAACATTTTCAGTGTACCCGTATATCGCATATAGCTTTTTGCTGTTCGCTCGGTAGGGTGTCGGTATTCATGCCCAGCAGAGAAGATTACATATTCGGGCTGTGTTTTATCCACGAATGCAGTCGAGCTACCGTTGTTGGCACCATGGTGTGGTGCAATTACTACGTCGGATTTAAGGTAAGATGCAGCTTTTTCCACTAGGAATTTTTCGGTTGCGAGTAGTTGTGATGGTTCGCCAGTCCTATGTCTGCCGACTGCATCACCGCAGAATAATATTGATCGTCCTGCGAATTCCAGTTTCATGACAATGCTGACGGAGTTGACGAGCTCACCGTTATCGTCAAGGCCCCATTCCTGTAAGGGCTTCCCAAAACCACAGAGGAATGTGATCTTTACTGAACCTATCTGAAAACCTACCCCAGGTGTTATAGTGCTATCTCTCTCATTTAAGTTTACATTTTCAGTTTCAGGTGTTTCAGAGAGTGCTGCTTTCAAACGCTTATAAGCTTTTCCTGGTTCAGCTCCTGTTAGCATTGATCTGTCAAAACCTGACCATAGTACTTTTTTGACACGGTAGTTTCTTACAACTTGCTCTGCGGCCACTAAATGGTCAGCGTCGTCATGGCTTAAGACCATTAATTCAAGTTCGCTTCCAGGAGGAATAAACTCTTGTATACGTTTGAAGGACTCACTACCATTGGATAATTTATTGCCACCAGCATCATAAATGATGTATTTGTTTCCCGGAAGTTTAATCAACGTGCAGAGACCTGCACCTACATCAAGTACACGAACCTGTACCATCCCGGTATCGCTTGCAGGGTAGCGTGGTACAGGGCTTGATGGATTTGGCCCCGCAGGTTGCAATGAGGTTGGTTGGCCACTCAAACGGCCACGGTAACGTCTTACGAACGTTCGGTACACCCACCCCTTAATATTACTGTCTTTGGTTGAAACATAATAATATCCATTTTCCTGTTCCACGCTGAGCAGGTGAAGTGAATCCCCCTTTTTAAGGTTGCGTAAGGATGTTGCATCAGAAACCGGATTGGCTTTCAGATGGCAGCTTCTATTCACTACCAAGTAGTCTGCACGAGCAGAAATGAATATCAGTAAAAAGAGACAAGAAAGAATCGTTTTCATAGGTTACGATTTTTGAATTGCCGACTTTCTATTTCCCTTTTTTCCTTCAGTAAAGTTTGTCTCTCTTTTTCGGCATTGCTCATAAAACCCAAGATATCTCGGAACAATGTGACTGAGGCTTTGCTTCCTCCTGCAATTACAGCCCCTGTGAGTACTTCACCCCATACCGTTACATGTGAGTCGGAAACAAGTATGATGGTTATGGCATCGAAATCCCAGTAGCAACAGAATGCGATACAAACGGCTAATGCAATGAATTCCTTCACCCCTTTTTTCTTTGGAGTCTCTGGTTGTTCCGGAATGGAATTTCCCTGTTCATCTATGTAGGCAGCTTTTGCAGGGTTGCCTTGTGTTCGTTCAATGAAGAAACGTGATTCAAAAAGTACTGAAAGGGCTCTTTCAAGCAAAAATGAAAAGATTACAATGCCTACAAGCACTTCAAATAAGCGTTCATAGTCGATGTGAAAAAGATTTGGATCCATGGATGTTGTTTTATTGATGAAGAATCTGTTCGTTAGGTTGGTTCAGCAGCGATGGGCAATATAGTTTCAATTGTATTTCAGTAAGATTGGCCGCATGTCCTGAAAGAGCATTCGCTTGTTTTATACTAAGTGAAGTCAGATTGGTTCCAACCTTAAGTGCGATTGCAAAATCGATATCTGAGATTTTTTCCCTTTCAATCTTTGTGTATCCAATCAAATTACATAGGTGCTTTTCGATGTCATTTCGGTAGCGTTGGGGGTTGTCTATCCACACTTGTTCTAGCTTATGGCATGCAATCACAGAATCGGTGATTTTCTTTTTCTCCAGGTTGTCAAGAAAACCGGAAAGGCAGGTTTCAATAGTCCAATTGAGTGATAAATAAGCGATCTGCCTATTGGGACCCAGTGTGTTTCGGTACAAGTTCTGCGTTATCTGAACGTTTTTAATCCTGGCCATGAATACATTCATTGTGCGTATAAGTAGCACGAAAACGTTGTTATATGATTGTGAGAAAGGCAACCCTGTTCCTGCATCACTGACGAGTAAAGTATTACAAGCGTATGTGCCTTCATAGGATATCTTATGGACACCTTGGTTGTCAAATACACCACCATCGATAAGCCGCGGGTCTATCCTGTCCGCATCTTTCGGATTTTTGTAAAAGTTTCTACCTATTCCTACAGGAGTGAAGGCGAACGGAACGCAAGATGACGCCATTACTGCCCGAGCTACCGGGAATTCTTTATGAAGAAATTCTATGGGAGGGTCATAATTGTAGCGGTAAGTGGAGTCTTCCATCCTTATCAAGGAAAACGCAAAAGGTCTACAGGTCTGGATGTTAGTAGCGTTTATTACGAGTATCGGTTTAGTAGGTAACTGAGAAAGGGTTGCCTCTTTATAAAAAAAACGGTTGTAGGCTTCTTCAATAATTCCGCTGGCCGGGAAAATGCGAAACTGAAAAAACAACACAAGCAATATTACCGTTATCAGCAAGGGGGCGGATGTCCAAGCATAAAATGTGAAAGGAAGGATAAACAATGAGGCTAGAAATGTGAGTATAACTAAGTAAAATGGAATCGTTCTCCAGGAAAGCAGGACGTAACGAATGACATTTTTGGTTGTCAGAAGTTCTGTCATTTGTTTATCAAAGTCTTCGAAACTTCCCTTGCGCAGGCAATAGCAGGCTCCAGTAATTGATCCCCCGGATACTGTTGAGAGTACATCGACTTTTTCCAGCAATCCTAACTCATGCAACTTTCGTAAGGTACCTAGGTGAAATGCTGCTGCTCGGTATCCACCCCCAGATAAGGCAAGTCCAAAAGCTTTTTCTTTGGCCATTGGCAGTTATGTTTTGCGTAAATAAAATAAAGTCTGTGCAGTTCCTGGGGGGAGAAACGTGGGATGCAGGAACAAAATAGTGTAAGTTTTTGGAAAATGCAATAGGTGTTATGTGTATGGCAGGTTAAATTTTCCTATATCATGAATCATTGCTTTTTCATCGCTCTAGCTTTTATACATAATAAGTTGTAGTTACTGTAATGCTTTTCTATTTTGAAGATGTCATTTGGCAGCCTCATCCCCCCAACAGCCTATTTTCTAT
>Ga0164290_1002604_pt1 | contig 11673 bp, 8 predicted proteins | sample Micstemetagenome_FD_108782 | JGI IMG/M metagenome (GOLD analysis project Ga0164290, IMG submission 108782) | Contaminated culture microbial community from soil near Moab, Utah, USA - Microcoleus steenstrupii SON62 (Illumina Assembly) | ecosystem: Environmental > Terrestrial > Soil > Soil crust...
CAAGCAGCTCATGCCGGTCTACGACAAGCCCATGATCTACTACCCGCTCTCGATTCTGATGCTGGCGGGTATCCGGGAGATCCTCATCATTTCTACCCCCCACGATCTGCCCCACTTCCAGAAACTGCTGGGAGACGGCTCGCAGGTGGGCTGTAGCTTCAGCTATGCCGAACAGCCCGAACCCAACGGGCTGGCGCAGGCTTTTGTGATCGGGGCGGACTTTATCGGTTCGGATAAGGTAGCGCTGATCCTGGGCGATAACATCTTCTACGGCTCGGGGCTCTCCAAGCTGCTGCAGGCCAACAACGATCCGGAAGGGGGGGTGGTCTTCGCCTACAAGGTGCACGATCCGGAGCGCTACGGGGTGGTGGAGTTCGACGGTGACCACCGGGTGCTGTCGATCGAAGAAAAGCCCCGGGAACCCAAGTCGAACTACGCCGTTCCCGGCCTGTACTTCTACGACAACCAGGTGGTGGCCATTGCCCGGGATCTGGCGCCGAGCCCTCGGGGCGAGTACGAGATTACCGATGTCAACAAGGTGTACCTGGAGCGTGGCCAGCTGAAGGTGGGCATTCTGGACCGGGGCACGGCCTGGCTGGATACGGGCACGTTCGTGAGTCTGATGCAGGCGGGTCAGTTTGTGCAGGTGATCGAGGAGCGGCAGGGCCTGAAGATCGGCTCCATCGAGGAGGTGGCCTACCGCATGGGCTTCATCGACAGCGAGGGCCTGCGGCGCATCGCACAGCCGCTGACCAAGAGCGGGTATGGGCAGTATTTGCTGAATTTGTTGAAGTGAGAGAAAGGAGAATACATAAAAGACAAGAGACAATAGACACTAGAGTATTCTCGGGCCATTGAGGCCAGGTCTTTTTTCTTTTGTCTCTCGTCTTTCCTTCCAAGCATAAAAAAAGCCCGGGCAACGCCTGGGCTTTTTTGCCTAACCTATGAGATGAGAACTATTGGTTTGGTGTGTAGCTAACCAACCCCACAAAGCTCGATCACGACCGCCGTTTGACCTAGCGTAAAAAACCGCGACGGATAGCGTATTTTCCCCTGTTTTTTTGCACAAGTACGGTTCTTTGTGCAGCTTACCGCATTGTCAGTCTGCGGAACAAGATGTAACTTTCGCGGGCTTTTGGCAACACAATGCTCCTTGCTGGACAGGTAGCCGTTGTTCGGGTATATGGCTTAGCTGCATTCCGGGCATTTGGTGAGCGGAAAGCTTACGGAACAGGTAGGCTGTGAACTGATCGTGATTCATCAAGCGCAAATCGCATGAGACAGAAAATACGTCTTGGCCTGGCCGATGACCACACGCTCTTTCGGAACGGAATGGTGTCGGTTCTGGGACAAATTCCTGATTTTGAAGTCGTATTGGAGGCTGGTAACGGCCGGGAGCTGATCGATAAACTACCCCGCCGCATGCCGGATGTCGTGCTGCTGGACCTGGAAATGCCGGTAATGGATGGGCTGGCGACCGCCGAATACCTGCAGGTTCACCATCCCGCCCTGAAAATCATTATGCTGACGATGCACGATGAAGATCGCTTTGTGCTGCAGCTGCTCGAAAAAGGCGTTGCCGGTTACGTACTGAAAGACGCCGAACTGGAAGAAGTGGAAAAAGCGGTCCACCGGGTGATGGAGGACGGGCTATACCTGAACGAATTTGTCTCCCGGGCAATGCACCGCAAGGTCGTGGCCAGGACGCCCGCCATCAAGACCCCTTCGGTTTACAACAGCAAAATAATTATCTCCGAACGCGAGAAAGAAGTGCTGCTGCTCATCTGCGAAGGGCTCTCTACCGTCGAGATCAGCGATAAGCTATGCCTGAGCCCACGCACCGTGGAGGGCCACCGCCTGCGCATCATGGAAAAAACCGGCACGAAAAACTCGGCGGGTATGGTGGCGTATGCGTTTAAAAATAAGCTGGTGGAATGAAGTGACCGGATGGCAACGTTGCCAAGGGACGCTGCTACCCGGTCACGCTGCTCTCACTTAACCACTACCTTCCCGACCCAGCCGCCGCCCGGTGCCATGGGGACCGTAATCACATCGCCTTTTTTGACGGTCCGCACTTCCCGGACGAAGTCGGAGCCGACGCGGTCGGCGTTAAGGCCGTCGCGGAACAACTCCAGCTCAAAGGTGCCTTCGGGCAGAAAATCCAGCTTAAGCTTCAGTTCGCGGGGCGTCCAGTCGGTCATGGCGCCGAGGTACCAGGTATTGTCCTTGCGGCGGGCAATGGCTACGAAATCGGCCACTTTCCCGTCCAGCGGTACCGTTTCGTCCCAGGTGACCGGCACGCCCGCCAGGAAGCGCAGCACGTTCGGTTCCCGTTCGTAGGCCGTCGGGGCGTCGGAGAGCATCTGCAGCGGGGCGTGGTACACCACGAACATGGCCAGCTGATGGGCCCGGGTGCCCTGGCTGACGGGCTGTTCGAACACCTGCCGCCAGTTGGCTTTGTTGGCGTTGGTCATGGCGCCGGGCGTGTAGTCCATCCCACCGGTCACCATCCGGATGAACGGCAGACTGACGGCGTGTTCGGGCGAGGCGCCCTGCGGATGAAACTTGTTCCATTCGAGGCCCTTGACGCTTTCCCGGTTGATCTGGTTGGGATAGGTTCGCTGCAGCCCCGTCGGTTTGTAGGCGCCGTGGTAGTTTACCAGCATCCGGCGTTTAGCGGACTCCTGCAGCAGGCGCTCGTAGAAATTGACCACCACCTGGTCGTCGCGGTCCATGAAATCGACCTTCAGCCCGGCGATGCCCCAGCGCGCAAACTGGTCGAGGGCCGGAATCATCTGGCGATCCAGCGTGTGCCAGACGCACCACAGAATCAGCCCGACTTTCTTTTCCTTCGCATACCGGACGATCTCGTTCATGTCCAGCTTATCGGTCACTTTCAGCAGGTCAAACTGATCCGACCAGCCTTCGTCGAGATTGACATACTCGATGCCGTTGCGGGCGGCAAAATCGATGTAGTATTTGTAGGTCTCGGTATTGAAACCGGTTTTAAACGGAACGCCCGTCAGGTTGTTGGCACACCACCAGTCCCAGGCCACTTTTCCGGGCTTAACCCAGCTGGCATCGCCAATCTTACTCTCGGAGGCCAGCAGATAAACGAGCTGGTTGCGCAGCAGCTCGGCGTCGCTGGTCGCCACGCCGATCACCCGCCAGGGAAAATTCCGCGTGCCTATGGTGCGGGCCAGGTAGGGTTCCCGTTCCCGGACCAGCAGGTTGAACATGGAATTTCCGCCCTGTTCGACGCGCCGGGGGTAGGCCGGCAGCGCGCCGCTCAGCGTATGGGTTTGGGTAGAGTCGCGGCGCAGGTACAGACCCGGGTAATCCAGCAGGTCCGCTTCGGTCAGCAGCAGCCGGATACCCCGGTCGGCTTCGACCAGCACCGGCAGGCTCGACTGGCTGGTCTGTTTGGACAGGGGTCGGTAGGCGTAGTCGGACTCGTACGAAGCCAGAAATTCACTGGGGTGGAAGTAAGCCGGGTAATCATCCGAAAACCGGAGGGTCACCTCCTCGCTCTGCACCCGGATTGAGTCCCGCAGGCGGGTGACGAAGCGGTAGGCAATGCCTTCGTTATAGGCCCGGAAGATCAGGGAGAAATTCTCCCGGAAGTCCAGTTTCAGTTCATTGTAACGCTCGGGTATGGTCCGGGTGATGCCGTAGAGCGGGGTAACGACCCGGTCGACGGAACTCGTCGCCGAACGCTGCAGCCGGCTGTTGCGGCCCAGTGCCCGGCCGTCGGTAAGCTCCATGGCCAGGTCGGAAGGCTGCACCACGTCCGACCCGTTGACCTGGAGCTGGTAGCGAATGCGGTTGCTGACGTCGACGGTCAGCTGGAGTTGCCGGTTGGGCGACTGGAGCCGGAAGGTTTTCTGGGCCTGGGCGGTCAGGGTGCTCACGAGGCCGTACAAACAGGCCACCCAAAAAGATTTATACATAGATGCAAAGGGGGTCTGAGCAGGGCGGTGGAAGGGATCTGTGGTAAAGTTGTCCACAAAATTGCGCTTTTTAAGCGTACGAGCCGATTCCCCGAACGGAATATTGCAAAAACTGCATTCTGACTAGACTATATATGTTATTTTTTTGCTCAATTGCCATAGAATCTGTAAGCTATTTATACCGAGTTTACGCGAGTTGCCTTACCTTTGTCGATTAAACAAGGTGTGACCCGCATCATGGACAAATATTCGTATATAGCTAATTCCGAAGCCGCTTATATCGATGAGCTGTACCGGTCCTACCAGCAGGATCCGGGCTCGGTCGATGCGAGCTGGCAAAAGTTTTTTGAAGGTTTTGAATTTTCTCAGGCGTACGCCGAAAACGGCAAGGGCAGCAACGGAAACGGAGCCGCCGCCAACGGCGTAGCCAAGCCCGCAACCGACGCCAAGCATGCCGAAAAGGAAGTTTCGGTAGCCAGTCTGATAAAAGCCTATCGTTCGCGCGGTCACCTGCTGGCAAAAACCACCCCAGTCCGCCCGCGCAAGAACCGCAATCCCCGTCTGACGCTGGCCGATTACGCCCTCACGGAAGCCGATCTGGACACCGTTTTTGATGCCGGCAACCTGCTGGGTATCGGCGCCGCTACGCTGCGGAAGATCATGGAAACGCTCGAAACGATTTATGCCGGCCATATTGGTTTCGAGTACATGTACATCCGCGAAATCGACGTTAAAAACTGGCTGCGGAACAAGATTGAGAAGGAGGCGCTGTCGTTCAAACCGTCGATCGACGAGAAAAAGCGGATTCTGGAAAAACTGAACGAAGCCGTCGTTTTCGAAAACTTCCTGCATACCAAATACCTCGGGCAGAAACGCTTCTCGCTGGAAGGCGGTGAAACGACGATTGCCGCCCTGGACGCCATAATCACCCGCTCGGCCGAACTCGGCGTGCAGGAGGTCATGATCGGGATGGCCCACCGGGGCCGCCTGAACGTGCTGGCCAACATCCTGGGCAAATCCTACGAAAGTATCTTCGACGGATTTGAAGGCAACATCCCGGATCAGGTGTACGGCGACGGCGACGTGAAATACCACCTCGGTTACTCCAGCCTGATCGAAACGCCCTCCAAGAAGCAGATCAGCGTAAAACTGGCACCGAACCCCTCGCACCTGGAGGCCGTCAACCCGGTCATCGAAGGATTTGTGCGGGCGCAGGCCGACGAGGAATACCAGGGAAACTATGACAAGATCGTACCCATCCTGATCCACGGCGACGCGGCCGTAGCCGGGCAGGGCGTTGTGTACGAAGTGACGCAGATGGCCAAACTGGCGGGTTATACCACCGGCGGTACGCTGCACTTTGTGATCAACAACCAGGTCGGTTTCACGACGGATTTCGAAGATGCCCGCTCGTCGATCTACTGCTCAGACGTCGCCAAGATCATCGACGCTCCGATCTTCCACGTCAACGGGGACGATCCGGAAGCGGTCTTCTTCGTGGCGAAACTGGCCGTAGAGTTCCGGCAGAAGTTTAACCGCGACGTGTTCATCGATATGGTGTGCTACCGCCGGCATGGCCATAACGAGTCGGACGAGCCGAAGTTTACGCAGCCGACCCTGTACGCCATCATCGACAAGCACAACAATCCGCGCGAGATCTACAACCAGCAGCTCATCGAACGCGGTGAGGTGGACGCCCAACTGGCTACCCGCATGGACGCCGAGTTCAAGAAGCAGTTGCAGGACCGGCTCGATATGGTGAAGCAGAAGGCCGAGATTCCGTACAAGCCGCTGCGGCTGGATCTTGAATGGGCAGAGCTGCGCCACGCCAATCCGGAGGACTTCAACCAGTCGCCCGAGACGGGTGTGCCGGCTGAAACCCTGGAAAAGATCGGTCAGGCGCTGGTTACCCTGCCGGAAGGCTTCAAGCCGCTGAAGCAGATCGACAAGCTGCTGCGCGACCGGAAGCAGATGATTTTTGAAACCAGGCAGGTGAACTGGGGTACGGCGGAATTGCTGGCCTACGGCTCGACTCTGCTCGAAAATAAGGTAGTTCGCCTGAGCGGTCAGGACGTACAGCGCGGGACGTTCTCCCACCGGCATGCCGTCCTGCACGACGCCCAGACGAACGACTCCTACAATTCGCTGAACTTCATCCAGCCCGAGCAGCAGAAGCTGCAGATCTTCAACTCCCTGCTGTCGGAGTACGGCGTGCTGGGTTTTGAATTCGGCTACGCGCTGGCTAACCCGAATGCCCTGGTGATCTGGGAAGCCCAGTTCGGTGACTTCGCCAACGGCGCTCAGGTGATCATCGACCAGTTCATTTCGTCCTGCGAATCCAAGTGGGGCATTATGAACGGCGTGGTGATGCTGCTGCCGCACGGGTACGAAGGCCAGGGCCCCGAACACTCGAACGCGCGTCCGGAACGGTACCTGCAGCTTTGCGCGGAGTACAATATGGTTGTGGCCAACGTCACGACGCCGGCCAACTTCTTCCACCTGATGCGTCGCCAGCTGGCCTGGGCCTTCCGCAAGCCGCTGGTGGTGATGTCGCCCAAGTCGCTGCTGCGTCATCCGCTCTGCGTTTCGCCGCTGGAAGACCTGACGAAGGGCAGCTTCCAGGAAGTGCTGGGCGACGCCTACGCATCGGCCAAGAAAGTAAAGCGCGTGCTGCTCTGTACCGGCAAGGTCTACTACGATCTGCTGGAAAAGCAGCAGGCGGATCAGCGGGAGGATGTGGCTATTGTGAGGTTGGAGCAGCTGCACCCGTTCCCGCAACAGCAACTGCAGGCTATCCTGGCCGCTTACGGCAAGAATGCCGAGCTGGTCTGGGTACAGGAAGAACCCGAAAACATGGGTGCCTGGACGTATTTGCTGCGGTCCTGGACGGATGCCCGCCTGCGGGTGGTAGCCCGTAAAGCCAGTGCCTCACCCGCAACCGGCTTTGCCAAATTACACGCACAGGGACAAGCCGACCTCGTCCGTCGGGCATTTGAATAAGTACATGGAGTCGTCAGTCGGTCAGTCGTCAGTCATCAGTCATTAGTCATTGGTCATTTCTTGACTGCCGACTGATGACTGGCGACTGGCGACTGACGACTGCTGACCGAAACCTAACGAGCAATGGCGATTGAAATGAAAATTCCCCCGGTAGGGGAGTCGATTACCGAAGTCACCGTAGGAACGTGGTATAAGAAAGAGGGGGATCGGGTCAAGATGGATGATGTCCTCTGCGGACTGGATTCCGATAAAGCAACCTTTGAATTAACGGCCGAAGCGGATGGCATCCTGCACATCCTGGCCCAGGAGGGCGACGTTCTGCCGATCGGCGCCGTGATCTGCTCGATTGACGGCGATGGCAGTGCAGCCGCTCCGGCCCCGGCACCCGCCGCGGAGGCGGCTCCTGCACCCGCGCCGGCTGAAGCACCGAGCCAGCAGGCTACGCCCGCCCTCCAGGGATCTGCGGAACCTGCCGCCGCTCAGACCGCCACGGCAGCCAGCTCGGTGATCGAGATGAAAGTGCCGACCGTTGGCGAATCCGTGACGGAAGTGACCATCGCTTCCTGGAACAAGAAAGACGGCGATACGGTAGCCCTCGACGAGGTGCTCTGCGAGCTGGAGTCCGATAAGGCTACCTTCGAGCTGCCCGCCGAAGCCGCCGGCACGCTTCGGATTGTTGCCGAGGCCGGTACGACCCTGCCGATCGGCGCGGTGATCTGCCGGATTGAAGTGGGCGCAGGGGCTTCCGCTCCGGCCAGCCCGGCAACTCCGGCTCAGCCCGCCGCCGCTCCGGCAACGGCTGCAGCCCAGCCGGCCGAAGCCAGCTACGCGGCCAACCATCCCTCGCCGGCCGCCGCCAAAATTCTGGCCGAGAAAGGCGTTGATCCCAAGGAAGTCAATGGCTCCGGGGTCGGTGGCCGCATCACGAAAGAAGATGCGCAGCAGGCCCAGAAAGCCGCTCCCGCCCCGGCGCCCCAGCCCGCCGCGCAGCCGGCCCCGGCGAAAGCTGCGGCTCCGGCCCCTGCACCGGCTCCCGCCCCAGGTGGCAGCCGCAACCAGCGCCGGGAACGGATGACGTCCCTGCGGAAAACCATCGCCCGCCGCCTGGTAGCCGTGAAAAACGAGACGGCCATGCTGACGACCTTTAACGAGGTCGACATGAAGCCGATCATGGATCTGCGGGCGCGGTACAAGGACAAGTTCAAAGACAAGCACGCCGTCGGGCTGGGCTTTATGTCCTTCTTCACCAAGGCGGTCACCATCGCCCTTCAGGAATTTCCGGCGGTGAACGCCATGATCGACGGGGATAGCTTGGTGTATAACGACTACTGCGATATTTCCATCGCCGTCTCGACGGAGCGTGGCCTGGTGGTGCCGGTGATCCGGAACGCCGAGCAGATGGGCTTTGCCGAGATCGAAAAAGAAATCATCCGCCTGGCCGGGCTGGCTCGTGACAACAAGCTGACCATCGATCAGATGCAGGGTGGTACGTTCACGATCACCAATGGCGGTATTTTCGGTTCGATGCTGTCAACGCCGATCATCAACGCGCCGCAGTCGGCCATCCTGGGCATGCACAATATCGTGGAGCGGCCGGTGGTGGTAAATGGTGAAATCGTTGTCCGTCCGATGATGTACCTGGCCTTGTCGTACGACCACCGGATCATCGACGGTAGAGAGTCAGTGAGCTTCCTGGTACGGGTAAAACAACTGCTGGAAGATCCGGCGCGCATTCTTCTGGGTGTCTAGATATGCCATATCTCTAAGATATGGCATATCTAAATGAGCGATGGTGCTACCCAAGGGCAGCACCATCGCTTTATAAAGCAAGTTCCTTGGTTTTGTTTTAAAACTTACCGCTTTTATGCAATACGACGTCATCGTCATCGGTTCCGGCCCGGGAGGCTACGTAGCGGCGATTCGCTGCGCACAACTGGGCCTGAAAACGGCTATTGTCGAGAAATACAAGACCCTGGGCGGTACCTGCCTCAACGTCGGCTGTATTCCGTCCAAGGCACTACTGGATTCCTCGGAGCAATTCCACAACGCGGCTCACACCTTCGCCGAACACGGCATCAAGCTGAACGACCTTCAGGTCGACCTGCCCCAGATGATCAAACGGAAGCAGGGCGTGGTCGACGCCAACGTGCAGGGGGTGCAGTTCCTGATGAAGAAAAACAAGATTGACGTCCACCAGGGCTTCGGTTCCTTCGCTGATGCCCAGACGCTGGTCGTGAAGAAAGACGACGGCAGCGAAACGCGCATTACGGCGAAGAATTTCATCATCGCTACGGGCTCGAAACCGTCTTCTTTTCCCTCAATGCCCATCGACAAGAAGCGGATCATCACCTCCACGGAGGCGCTGAACCTCCAGGAAGTACCCAAACACCTGATCGTCATCGGCGCCGGCGTGATCGGTGCCGAGCTGGGATCGGTCTACGCCCGGATCGGTGCCAAAGTTTCCTTCGTTGAGTTTGCCGATTCGATGATTCCGACCATGGACAAAACCATGGGTAAGGAGCTTCAGAAAGCCGTCAAGAAGCTGGGGGCGGACTTCTACTTCAGCCACAAAGTGACCAGCGTGGCCAATACAGGCGAAGGCGTGGTCGTGAAGGCCGACGCCCCCAACGGGCAGGAAATTACACTGGAAGGCGATTACTGCCTCGTATCGGTCGGTCGCCGGCCGTATACCGACGGCCTGAACCTGGAAGCTGCCGGCCTGGCGGCCGACAACCGTGGCCGCATCGAAGTCGACGACCACCTGCGCACCAAGGTTTCGCATATCTACGCCATCGGCGACGTGATCCGCGGGGCCATGCTGGCCCACAAGGCGGAAGAAGAAGGCGTGTTTGTGGCCGAAACCATCGCTGGCCAGAAGCCCCATATCAACTACCGCCTAATTCCCGGCGTCGTCTACACCTGGCCGGAAGTGGCTTCGGTGGGTTATACGGAAGAAGAGTTGAAGGCGGAAGGCAAGGCCTTCAAAGTCGGTTCGTTCCCGTATAAGGCCCTGGGCCGGGCCCGCGCCTCGATGGACATTGATGGGCTGGTGAAGGTGCTGGCCGATAAGCAGACCGACGAAATCCTGGGCGTCCACATCATCGGGGCCCGCGCGGCGGACATGATCGCCGAGGCCGTGGTGGCCATGGAGTTCCGGGCGTCGGCCGAGGACGTAGCGCGCATGTCGCACGCCCACCCGACCTATACCGAAGCGATGAAAGAAGCCTGTCTCGCGGCAACGGAGAACCGGGCTATTCATATGTAAGGTTTATAGCTAACGCGCAACGGGCGCGGAGGGGATCGCAAAACGTACGGGGAATGAACTCCTGCGTCTTTTTCGATCCCTTCCGCGCCCGCTGCGTTTAGGCAAGCTGGCCGGCCGGTAACAGGATCGGTTGGGTCCGCTCCCGCATCAGGGCCTGAATTTCGGCCTCATCCCGGAAGGTTCCCTCCAGGTTGACCACGTGCCGAGCCAGAATGTCGTACCGTTTGGTCATCAAACAGAAAAACACCGTCGGATAGCCGATTTCGTCAAAAACCAGCGCCCGGTTGGCGGCATATTTGGGTAAGGTCTTCTGGAAATACGTCGGGTGTTCCGTCCAGTGCATCCCCGGTCGTTCGTGGTGGCTGATGTGGTAGCCGTCGTTCCAGCACTTCCGGTTGTACTTCACGTTGATGCAGGTAATGCTGTTTTTGTAGGGATTGCCCGGCTCGGCAGGGTCAATAAAGGCGTGCTGCGTCCAGTTGCCCAGCATGGTAATGAACCGGAAGATGAAAAACGGCAGGATAAAGACCACCAGGGTGGCGGGGAAATTGACAAAGCTGAGCACCAGACAGACCGCAAAAAAGCTCAGTTCGCCGACAAGGGCCCGGGTCGCCAGCTTCCGGCGCTTTTTCCGGTTCAGGTAGCTCATCAGCCCGGCCAGTCCCGTCAGCATAAAGTCCCCAAAATACCGCAGGAAACCGCGCAGGCTGTCGCGCCGGTAGGGCATCGTGCTGCTGTCGTCGTCGTCGAGGTTGTTCTCCGCGTGGTGCATGCCGATGTGGTGGCTGTAGTAGGTTTCCGGCGTCTGGCCGAAAAACGGCGCAAGAATCCACGGAATGTAGTGATTCATAAATTCATATTCCTTCCGGAACAGGGGCCGGTGGCTGGTGCAGTGCAGCATCAGGCCGAAAGGACCCTTGAAGACCGCGTTATTGAGCACCAGGTGCACGGCGGCCAGCGCCCACCATGTCCACCCCGTCACGAACGGGAGATAAAGCAGCAGGCTGATGGGGAGCAGCGTCAGGGTAATGCGGATGGAAAGATAAATAAATGGCAGGTCTCGCTCATCCCGGATATACCGGAGGAAAAACTGGTCAAGGGCCGTGTAAGGACGAGGCGTAAAGACCGGGTCACGCAGCACGGGTAAGGTTCTCATGAGGATGCTACAGACGGTTGGAACGATGATAACGACTTAATTTGCCAATTCAACAACAATCCGGATAAAAAACCTGCCGTTAATTTCCTTTTTTTACCGTATGAGAAGACTAGTATACGTATTGGCGTTTTTGGCCGCCACCACCGTAAGCGCGCAACAGCCGGATTCGGTTTTTATCCGGTCCATGTACAACGAAACCCTGACCCGGGGAAAATCCTACGACTGGCTCCGCCACCTCAGCAAACAGATCGGCCCGCGGCTGAGTGGTTCGGCCGGGGCGCAGAAGGCGGTCGAATGGACAA
>Ga0164290_1002605_pt1 | contig 11669 bp, 7 predicted proteins | sample Micstemetagenome_FD_108782 | JGI IMG/M metagenome (GOLD analysis project Ga0164290, IMG submission 108782) | Contaminated culture microbial community from soil near Moab, Utah, USA - Microcoleus steenstrupii SON62 (Illumina Assembly) | ecosystem: Environmental > Terrestrial > Soil > Soil crust...
CCTCAACGTCCGACCGGTATTCGATTCCCAAGGAAAGGAGACTGGCACGTTCGAGGTACCGGCGGGTGGGAGGCGTTTCAAGGCGCTGGCACGTCTCGTCGAACAGAAGCGCTTGGCTAAGACAGCGCCGGTTCCCTGCATCGTTCGTGACGTCGCTACTGACATCCTCGCCGAGGACGATTCGCTAGCCGAGAACGTCCAGCGCGTCCCGCTCCATCCGCTTGATCAGTTCCGCGCCTTCCAAGCCTTGCGCGAGAAGGGCCGGTCGGAGGAGGACATTGCCGCAGCCTTTTTCGTCAGCATCAACGTCGTGAGGCAGCGGCTGCGGCTGGCCTCCGTCTCGCCCAAGCTGCTCGACCTCTATGCCGAAGACGGCATGTCGCTCGAGCAGCTCATGGCGTTCGCAGTGACCAACGACCACGCATGGCAGGAGCAGGTCTGGGAGGCGGTGCAGCACTCGTACAACCAGGATCCCTACCAGATCCGCCGCATGCTGACGGAACGTGCAGTACGGGCCTGCGACAAGCGCGTGCGCTTCGTCGGCGTCGACGCCTATGAGGCGGCCGGCGGTGTCGTCCTGCGTGACCTGTTCGAGCAGGATCACGGCGGCTGGCTGGAGGACTTGGGCCTGCTCGACGGCCTGGTCGCCGAGAAGCTGAAGGCCGGCGCCCAGGCTATCGCGGGCGAGGGCTGGAAGTGGATCGAGGTCGCCGTCGACTTCCCCTACGGCCACACGCACCGAATGCGCAAGCTCAAGGGTGCGCAAGCCGACCTCTTGGCCGACGAGCGGGCCACCATCGACGCCCTGAATGCCGAGTACGCGAGGCTCGAGGCCGAATACCACGACGCTGACGAGCTGCCGGACGAGGTCGACCAGCGGCTGGGCGAGATCGAGGCGGAGCTGGCCGCCTTCGGCGATCGGCCAGTGACCTACGATCCCGCCGAGATCGCCCAAGCCGGTGCCTTCATCAGCATCGACAGCGACGGCAGATTTTCAGTCGACCGCGGCTACGTTCGGCCTGAGGACGATCGGGGGAATGCCGACGGGCAGGGGACGGAGCATGCAGACTCCGGCGCGCCATCTGCGCAATCGCCGTGCACGACGGTCGATCAGGGCACGGTCATCACCTTTGGACACCAGTCGGACGTCGAAGCCGAGGATGACGATGCCATCCGGCCATTGCCGGAGCGGCTCTTGATGGAACTGACGGCGCACCGCACCCTCGCCCTGCGCAACGCCGTCGCCAACAACCCGCACGTCGCCATGACGGCGCTGCTGCACAAGCTGTGCCTGGATGCCTTCCAGCACAGCACGTCTCCCGCCTGTCTCGAGGCCTCCGTCGGCCATGTCTTCTTCGCCGTCCAGGCCTCCGACCTCGGGGACACCGCGGCGGCGAAGGCTGTGGCCGAGCGGCACGAAGCATGGAAGGCCGAGCTGCCGACAGAGGAGGATGTCCTCTGGGATTGGCTCGCAGCCCTCGACGACGACAGGCGGACCCAGCTCCTGGCCCATTGCGTATCATTCGGCGTCAACGCTCTCTACGAGCGGGCTGGCCGCTATGGTACCGGTCTCACCGACCACGGCTTGCGTTGTCGTCTAGCCCAGGCCGACGGGCTGGCTGCGGCCGTGGGCCTCGACATGGTGGCGGCCGGCTGGCGACCGACCGTCGAGAACTACCTTGGCCGCGTGACCAAGCCCCGCATCCTCGAAGCAGTGCGCGAGGCGAGGGGTGAGCAGGCGGCCGAGCTCATCGATCATCTGAAGAAGGGTGACATGGCGAAGGAGGCCGAGCGGCTGCTCGATGGCACCGGCTGGCTGCCCGAGCCGCTGCGCATCGCCACCGCCGCGCCGGACGCCGACGAGCCGTCCGCACAGGGCGAAGCGTTTCCGGAGTTCCTGACCAGCGACGACGCCACGGCCGATGCATCGGAGGAGCGACCTCAGCAAGCGGCCGAATAACGATCACACAGGGATGGGGTCTCCATCCTTTCTTTTCCAATCCATGCCTTCGCGCCCGGCCGTGTGCCGGGCGCCTTGGTTTGAGCGCAGTGACTGCCGCCACGAGAGGGAGAGGCCTGCCGGGAAGGGAGTGAGCCGGTCAGGTCGAAGAGAGAGCGCCGACCGGCTTGTCCGTTCCCAGCTCTTCCGAGGTCTTTCCCATGACTGCTGTTGTCACCACAGTGGCCGCTCGCGCGTCCGCATCCGTTCGCGTCGCCCCTACGGTTTCTGCCAAGTGCGTCGCCGAGGCGGCGCAGCGTCCTCGTCCCGGTCTCCAACGCGGCCGGCGCACTGACGTCGGCATGCCGCACGCCGCCATGGAAGACGCTTATCGTCACAGCGATACCGAAGGCGGGCGCGACCCTTCATCCACGACAGAATCCATACAAGCGAGGGCGCGTGTCCGTGGGAGCCAGGTTTGTGTCGAGGACGCCAGCGTTGTCGTCCAGCCGACGGAAGAAACCGCAGACCGGGACCTGCTCGCGGGATTGCTGGCGTCTTCGCAAGGTTCGGCGTACGCATCAGCCCTCTTGCAACATTTCCCCAGCATTGGGCATGTCATCTCGGCCGAAGCGTCGCAGCTTCGCGCATTCGGTTTGAGTAGACGCGACATCGCCGTCTTGCGCCTTGTCCACGAAATCGCGTGCCGCATGGCCAGGGCCGAAGTGCGCAGCCGTCCCATCCTCGGCAATTGGCAGGCGCTGATCGCCTACTTGCAGACGGCAATGGCGTACCAACAGATCGAACAGTTTCGAATTCTATTTCTTGATCGCAAGAACACTCTCATCGCCGACGAGGTGCAGCAGCGCGGCACGGTCAATCACACGCCCGTTTACCCGCGAGAGGTGATGAAGCGCACCTTGATGCTGAACGCCTCGGCTCTCATCGTCGTGCACAATCATCCGTCGGGCGATCCCAAGCCGTCCCGGGAAGACATCGAGACGACGCGTCAATTGAAGGCAGCGGCCGACGCTCTTGAGATTGAACTGCACGACCATGTCGTGATCGGTCACGGCAAGCACGCGTCGTTCAAGTCTCTCGGATTGCTTTGATGCAGGCCCGTGCCATTTCGGGCGGCCCGGCCGCTACGGCGCCGGCCTCAGCGAGCACGACTTACGCCATCCATGCCCTTCGCGCCTGGTCTTGTGCCGGGCGCTTTCTGTTCGGGTTGGTGATCTCATCGCGATGAGAGGGAGAGGCCTGCCGGGAAGGGGGTGAGCCGGCCGGGTCGAAGAGAGAGCACCCATCGGCTCTCCCCGTTCCCGCTCTCCCGAGGTCTCCCCATGACAACCTCCGTCTCCGCGGCCAGCATGGCTGCCGCTCCGAGCACGCCTGCGCCGAACACCGCTGCCGCGCTTCTCGGCGCTGCTGAGCGCCTTCTGCCTGATCTTGCCCGTGGCCGGCGCATCGATGCCGCGGCCCTGCGGGCTGCGATGGAGCACGCCTTCGGCGGCTCCGATGCCGCAGGCCTGTGGGACTGGAAGGCCGCCTATGACGCCTGCGAGGCGGCGACGGTGCTCTTCTTGCGCCGCTTCGGTCCGGCCATGCGAGCGCGCGCGGCGTCGCCGGCGGCGCAGCTTGCCATGCTGGACAAGATCGCCGCCCTTCTGCCCAGCCATACCCGCCGCTCGCAGGAGAGCCAATCCCTACAGCAGTTTTCCACCCCGATCGCGCTTGGCCTTGCTGCGAGCACTGCGGCCGCCATCACGCCGGTCGACCATGTGCTGGAACCATCAGCCGGCACGGGCCTGCTCGCCATCTTTGCCGAGCTGGCGGGTGCCGGGCTTTCCTTGAACGAGCTCGCCGGCACGCGCGCGGGACTCCTCGATCTTCTCTTTCCGGCGATCTCTGTCACTCGCTTCGACGCGGCGCACATTCACGACCATCTCGCTGCTGGCATGCAGCCAAGCGTCGTGCTGATGAATCCGCCGTTCTCGGCCGGCGCGCACGTTGACGGCCGCGTCGCCGATGCGGCACTCAGTCACCTTCGCTCGGCGCTGGCGCGCCTCAGCGAGGGTGGGCGCCTGGTCGCCATCATGGGCGCCAATCTGTCTCCTGACCATCCAGCCTGGCGCGACGCCTTCGTGCGCCTGCAGGAGCGGGCCCGCCTCGTCTTCACGGCGGCAGTCGATGGCGCTGTCTACGCGCGGCACGGCACGACCATGCCGACGCGCCTCATCGTCATCGACAAACGGCCCGCTGACGATGCGAAGGGCTTCCCTGATTCGCCCGGCATGGCGAAGGATGCAGCGACCCTGCTGGCCTTGGTGCTTGCATCGGTGCCGGCCCGACTGCCTGTCAACGGCGTTGTCACGCCGCTGCCCGCGTCCCGGATTGTGCCGCCACGCATCGCCCGCGCGGTTGCCCCGCGCTCGGTCTTATTGGCCGTCGCCGACGCCGAGCTCGAGGAGGTCGCCTATGAGACGACCGATTGGCGGGCGGCCGAGATCGGCCGGCTCGCCGAGTCGCTCTACGAACCTTATGCGCTGCAATCGATCCGGATTGCCGACGCTGGGCCGCATCCGACGCCGCTCGTGCAGTCTACCGCCATGGCATCGGTCTCCCCGCCGAAGCCCTCTTATCGGCCGCGGCTGGCGCCTGGTCTTGTCGCCAAGGGCGTGCTGTCCGACGCCCAGCTCGAGACCGTGATCTATGCCGGCGAGGCCCATTCGGGCTTGCTCGCCGGTGCCTGGATCGTGGATGAGACCTTCGACACGCTCTCGGCCGCGCCCGAGGAGGCCGAAGGTGCGGTCTGCTTCCGCCGCGGCTTCTTCCTGGGCGACGGCACCGGCTGCGGCAAGGGCCGCCAGGTCGCGGCCATCATCCTCGACCACTGGCTTCGCGGCCGCCGCCGTGCGCTCTGGATCTCCAAGTCCGATGCCCTGATCGAGGATGCCCGGCGCGACTGGTCGGCCCTCGGCCAGGAGCGCCTCCTCGTGCAGCCCCTGTCGCGCTTCCGCCCGGGCACGCCGATCCGGCTGCAGGAGGGCATCCTGTTTCTGACCTATGCGACGCTGCGGTCCGCCGAGCGTGACGGCAAGCTCTCGCGCCTGGACCAGATCCTCGACTGGCTGGAGCCGGGCTTCGACGGCGTGGTCGTGTTCGACGAGGCGCACGCCATGGCCAACGCCGCAGGCGACAGGGGCGATCGCGGCGAGCAGGCGCCATCGCAGCAGGGCCGTGCCGGCCTGCGCTTGCAGCACGCGCTGCCCAACGCCCGCGTGCTCTACGTCTCGGCGACCGGCGCCACCACGGTGCGCAACCTCGCCTATGCCCAGCGGCTGGGCCTGTGGGGCGGCGACGACTTCCCTTTCGCCACCCGCGCGGAGTTCGTCCAGGCCATCGAGGCGGGCGGAGTGGCGGCGATGGAGGTCCTGGCCCGTGATCTCAAGAGCCTCGGCCTCTACACCGCGCGGTCGCTCTCCTATGCCGGCATCGAGTATGAACTTTTAGAGCACTCGCTGAGCGACGAGCAGCGGCGCGTCTACGACGCCTATGCCGGCGCCTTCGAGATCATCCACAACAACCTCAATGCCGCGCTCGAGGCGGCCAACATCACGGGCACGGGCGAGACCGGGTCCCGCACGCTGAACGCACAAGCCAAGTCGGCCGCACGCTCGGCTTTCGAAGCGGCCAAGCAGCGCTTCTTCGGTCATCTTCTCACCAGCATGAAGACCCCGACCCTGGTCGGCTCGATCGAGCGCGATCTCGACCAGGGTCATTCGGCCGTCGTGCAGATAGTCTCCACCGGCGAAGCGCTGATGGAGCGACGTCTGGCCGACATCCCGACATCGGAGTGGAACGACATCTCGGTCGACATCACGCCGCGCGAATACGTACTCGACTATCTTGCTCATTCGTTCCCGACCCAGCTGTTCGAGGAGTACACCGATGACGAGGGCAACCTCTTGTCGCGGCCGGTGTTCCGCGACGGCCAGCCGGTGCACTGCCGCGAGGCGATCGAGCGGCGCGACCGGCTGATCGAGAGGCTTGCCGCCCTGCCGCCGGTGCCCGGCGCGCTGGACCAGATCGTGCAGCGCTTCGGCACCGAGCAGGTCGCCGAGGTCACGGGCCGGACCCGTCGCATCGTGCGCAAGGGCGACCGGCTCGCAGTCGAGACGCGCGCGCCGTCGGCCAACCTCGCCGAGGCGGCCGCCTTCCAGGACGACAAGAAGCGCATCTTGGTGTTCTCCGAGGCCGGCGGCACAGGCCGCAGCTATCATGCCGATGTTGGCGCTCTGAATCGGCGTCTGCGGGTCCACTATCTGCTGGAGGCCGGCTGGAAGGCCGATGCCGCCATCCAGGGCCTCGGGCGGACCAACCGCACCGCCCAGGCGCAGCCGCCGCTGTTCCGGCCGATCGCCACCGACGTTGCCGCCGAGAAGCGGTTTCTCAGCACGATCGCGCGCCGGCTCGACACGCTGGGCGCCATCACGCGCGGCCAGCGGCAGACCGGCGGGCAGGGCCTGTTCCGGCCCGAGGACAATCTTGAGAGCCCTTATGCTCGAGCCGCTCTGCGCCAGCTCTACACGCTGCTCTATGCCGGCAGGGTCGAAGGCTGCTCGCTGCAGCGCTTCGAGGCGGCGACCGGGTTGTCGCTCACCGACCGCGACGGCTCGTTGCGCGAGGAGCTGCCCTCGATCGCGCAGTTCCTCAACCGGCTGCTGGCGCTCACGATCGGCCTGCAGAACACCCTCTTCGAGGTTTTCGAGGCGCTGCTGCGCGCCAAGATCGAGGGCGCCGTCGCGTCCGGCACCTATGACCGCGGCGTCGAGACGATCGTCGCGGAGTCGCTCAGCGTCATTGATCGCCGCACGATTTATACCCATGCCGGCACCGGCGCCGAGACTGAGGTGCTCACCATCCTGCGCCGCGATCGCAACCAGCCGCTCGCGCTCGTCGAGGCCCTCGACCTGGCCCGCGAGCGCGGTGGCCGCCTGTTGGTCAATGCCAAGTCCCACCGTGCTGCCGTCCAGGTGTCCGCGCCGAGCGTGATGCTCGACGACGGTGCCATCGAGCGGCGGGTGCGCCTCGTGCGACCGATGGAGCGCCCGGCTCTCCCTGCCGACTCGCTTGCAACGTCAGCCTGGGAGGAGGCTGACAAGGCCGCCTTCGCCGAAGCGTGGCACGCCGAGGTCGCCGAGCTGCCAGCGTTCGCCGAGAGCCACCTGTACGTGGTGACCGGCTTGCTCCTGCCGATCTGGCGGCGCCTGCACGACGAGGGCTGCCGCGTCTGGCGTCTTGAGACCGATGACGGCCAGCGCGTCATCGGCCGGCAGGTCTCCGCGGCCTGGGTGGCTGGCGCCGTCGGCGAGACGCCGCAGCTTTCGGCCGAAGGCGCGTGGACTGCCGTCTTCGAGCGCAGCGCTGTGCTGACGCTCGACGATGGTCTGGAGCTACGCCGCGCGACCGTCATGAATGGCCGCCGTGTTGAGCTTTCAGGCTTCAGCGACGGCATGCTCGATCGGCTGAAGGCGATGGGACTGATGTCGGAGATCATCGCATGGAAGCTCCGACTGTTCGTGCCGACTGGCGCAAACGGGCCTTTGATCCTTAAAGCCTTGCTCGAGCGGCATCCGCTGCGGGGCATCACCGAGCGTGTGGCAGCGTGAGGAGGCGGTCATGGCCCAATCCGCCGCCGATCTGGCGCGCCGCCTCGCGCGCGATGCCGAGGCCGTTTGCCGGCACTATCTCTCCAACGGCCGCCGCCAGGGCCGCTACTGGCTGGTCGGCGACGCGCGCAATACACCAGGCCGGTCGATGTTCGTCCGGCTCAGCGGACCGGGCTCCGGTCCCGGCGCCGCCGGGCATTGGACCGATGCGGCAACCGCCGAGTTCGGCGATCTCCTTGACGTGATCCGCGAGAGCTGTGGTCTCGTCGATTTCCGCGCTGTCGCCGAGGAGGCACGACGGTTCCTCGGCCTGCCCAAGTCCGAACACCGACTCGTGTCGCAGGCCACGAAGCCAGCACCCCGTGGCTCGCCTGAATCTGCCCGACGGCTGTTCGCGATGTCACGGCCGATCGCGGGCACGCTCGCGGAGGCATACCTCAGCCAGCGAGGCATCGCCACCGTGCATGATGCCGGAGCACTGCGCTTCCATCCGCGCTGCTACTATCGCCCCGACGAGCACGCCCCGACCGAGACCTGGCCGGCAATGATCGCGTGCGTCACGGATCTCGACGGCCACGTCACGGGGGGGCATCGCACCTGGCTCGACCCGTCCGACCGCGACAAGGCCCCGATCGGCACACCGCGCCGGGCAATGGGCGAGCTCTTGGGCAATGCCGTGCGCTTCGGCGTGGCTGACGATGTGCTAGCAGCCGGCGAGGGTATCGAGACCATGCTGTCGCTGCGATGCGCCCTGCCGACCATGCCGATGGCGGCAGCCCTGTCCGCCAATCACCTCGCCGCCCTGTTGCTTCCATCGACGCTGCGCCGGCTCTACATCGCGCGCGACGCCGACCCGGCAGGTGACCGCGCGGCGGCGACGCTCAGCACCCGCGTCAAGGAGGTCGGGATCGAAGCGATCACGCTCTCGCCCAGGCTCGGCGACTTCAACGACGACCTGTGCGCATACGGCGTTGACGACCTGCGGGCAGCCTTGCGGCATCAGCTCGCGCTTCAGGACACGCTGCGCTTTTGTGATCCGAAGCTGGCCGGGATGGGATGACCGGCGGTCGAGGCCGCAATCGTCGCGGTCGGCAACGACGAGGTCCTGGGCCGCCAGGAGAGGCCGCGCCGGGCCTTCTGGGGCGATCGGACGGCAGGCGGTCCGGCTCCTGCAACGGCGACGCGCGGCTATTTTCCGCCGGCGCTGACGCGCCTTTGCATCGCGAAGCAAAATAGCCGCGCTCTGCCGTCCTCCGCTGGCGCTCCGGCCGCTCCGCTACGCTCCGCGGTGCAGGCCCGGTCCGCCTGCCGTCACTCGGCGCCCACGAAGGCCGCGATGGGCGCGGCCGATCCGGCAAAGGACCTCATCATGACCACCGACCGCGACGATCTCGAACCCGCCGACACCACCTCCTCGACCGGGCACGTCCTCAGCGAATTGCAGCTCTACGCTTGGCGTCCCTTCGACGATGAGCCCGACCCGCGGCCGCTGCCCGAGGGCAACGCCATCGCCGGTGCCGTCACCGACATCTTCGACGCCCTGGTCGCGACGCTGAACGACACCCGCCTCGAGCCCGACCTCGAGGACCTGCTGTGGTCCGCCGTAAATCTCTTCCACCGTGCAGCCGATCGCATCGAGCGCAAGCTCGACGACAACGAGCGGGCGCAACAAAAGAGCCAGCGCGAGCAGAACGGCTCGGAGGTGCGCTCGGTCGAACTCGAACGCCTGACCGCCCAGGGCATCACGCTGATCGAGCGGCGCAATGCCATGGAGCTCTTCCGCGACCAGGCCGCCGAGCAGTTCGAGCGTCACACCGGCTCAGCCTGGCGGCCACGCACCGGCTCGATGGTCAGCCGCAGCACGCTCACCGCCGCCATGATCGACAGCCGCGACTTCCTCGCCGCCCGCCGTCGCGCCGACACCGAGGTCCTGCTGCCCAAGGGACCCAAGATCGCGCTCAGCGGCGGCCTGGACTTCAACGACCATCGCCTGATCTGGGCCAAGCTCGATCAGGTCCACGCCAAGCACCCCGACATGGTGCTGCTGCACGGCGGCTCGCCCAAGGGCGCCGAGCGCATCGCCGCCCGCTGGGCCGACCATCGCAAGGTGCCGCAGATCGCCTTCAAGCCCGACTGGCACCGGCACGCCAAGGCGGCACCGTTCAAGCGCAACGACGCCATGCTCGAGGTCCTGCCGATCGGCGTCATGGTGTTCGCCGGCAGCGGCATCCAGGCGAACCTCGCCGACAAGGCCAGGAAGCTCGGCATTCCTGTGTGGCAATTCGCCGAGGGCGACGCGTGAGCGTCGCCTATCAGCAACCGGGTGGGACGAAGGGCCTTATCAACCACGTTCAAATTGGTCGATCCAGCAAGCTGGCCAACTTGGCGATTGCGCTGGTCGTGCCCTGGAAGCCATAAGTGTACGCCAGGTGAGGGGAGAAAGATGGCGAGATCACACCCGGTCGACGTGCATGTTGGTCTGCGGATGCGCCAGCGCCGGGCACTGCTTGGGATGAGCCAGACTGCGCTCGGAAATTCTGTCGGGCTGACGTTCCAGCAAGTGCAGAAATACGAGCGCGGCTCCAATCGCATGGGCTCGAGTCGCCTGTACGAGTTCGCCAAGGTGCTCGACGTGCCGGTGTCGTATTTCTTCGACGAGATGCCATCGAACGCGCTGGCCGGCCGGCCGATGTCGGGCCGTGGCCGCAAAGGCGGCTTCGGCGAGGCGGCGACTCCGTTCGAGCAGGACAAGGATCCGCTGATCAAGCGCGAGACGCTCGAGCTCGTGCGCGCCTACTACAAGATTCGCGAAGGCAGGGTCCGCAAACGTATCTACGAGACGATCAAGGCTGTTGGGGCTGCCAGCCATGCCGAGGTGTTGGGCAGGCAGAAGCGCCGTCGATGAAGCACGCGCTCATCCAGTTCGCCAAGGTGCGCTAGTTGCACCGCCGCGCCTTTGGAGCCAGGCCTACTCGCCGTTCGAGCGGGGGCGACCAGATCAGGGAATAGCCCTCGCCGGACTCGTCGTTGAAAAGATTGGCGAAGATGGGCTGGCGAAACTTGATCGTCGAGCGTGACCGAGAGATAGTCGCGGCCTTCGCTCGACCGCTTCGGGCAGGCCGCCCGATCTCGACCCGCCGGACATAGACGCGATGGCTGCGCGCCTTGTCGCTCGACGGGCTGGCTTTCGGGCAACCGGCCCTTATCTACGCTCCGCTATCCGTCTCATCGCCCTTTGCGCGCCGACCTCTTGTGAATGACCGAGATTGGTCATGTCTTTTCCTCACCATGCTGTTCAGCACGCGACATGCGGGGCCTCGTTATGGCGAATCTGGCCGCAGACCGGCTGCGCCTCGATCGCCTGAGCCGCAACGCCCTCGCCTCGACTTTCTTCCCCTGGGCTTCGCCCATTCCTCGCGAGGCAAGAAAGTCTCCCCGAGGGCATCCTCCGCTGCGCTCCGGCCCGCAAGCGGGTGCGTCGGCGATCGTCTCCGGCCTGCAGATCGCCATCGAGGCCGCGATGGTCGCGGGCCCGAACAGCAAGGAGAAGTGACATGGCCAACATCGGTTCCTTCAAGAAGGTCAATGACGAGTACCAGGGCGAGATCGTCACGCTGAGCGTCCAGACCAAGGGTGTTCGGATCGTCCCGGAGGCCAACAGGTCCAGCGACAAGGCGCCCAGCCATCGCGTTTATGTCCGGCGGGCCGAGATCGGCGCCGCCTGGCCAAAGCGCTCGAACGAAGGCCGGGACTACCTCTCGGTTAAGCTCGACGACCCCAGCTTCGCCAGCCCGATCTTCGCCAACCTGTTCGACGACGAGTCCGGCGAGGGCTACTCCCTGATCTGGTCGCGCCGCCGCCCGAACGGCGAGTAGATCCAGCTCCGAAGACCCCGCCCGGGCCAATCCCGGGCGGGGCCTTTTGCGTGTTCGTTGTTACACGCAGCAAGAGCCTACGCATGGGCAAGACTTGCTCAACCATCAAGCGACGTCAGAGGAAAACGACGGTCGTTCAAGATTGTGAGCAACATCGCGGAACTGCGCGCATCCAGCTGCGCC
>Ga0164290_1002606_pt1 | contig 11662 bp, 12 predicted proteins | sample Micstemetagenome_FD_108782 | JGI IMG/M metagenome (GOLD analysis project Ga0164290, IMG submission 108782) | Contaminated culture microbial community from soil near Moab, Utah, USA - Microcoleus steenstrupii SON62 (Illumina Assembly) | ecosystem: Environmental > Terrestrial > Soil > Soil crust...
AGGAGCTGCTGACTGCCGCGCCACCAGCCCCACATCATCAGCATGATGAAGGCCGCGAAGAGCAAGGGGACATAGCCGCCATCATGAAGCTTGGTGAGGTTCGAGCTGAGGAAGGCCAGTTCCAGAAGCAGGATGGGCGTGGCGGCCAGCAGGGCGAGCGGCAGGGGCAGCTTGCCTGAACGGGTGATGTAGACGATGCCGAGGAGGGTGGTCACGACCATCGTGCCGGTCACCGCGATGCCATAGGCCGAGGCCAGTGCCGACGACGTGCCAAAGGACAGGACCAAGGCCACCACCCCTGCGAGCAGCATCCAGTTCACCGCGCCGATGTAGATCTGGCCGCTCTGGTCATGCGAGGTGTGGCGGATCTTCATGCGGGGCAGCAGGCCCAGTTGCACGGCCGAGCGTGCCATCGAAAAGGCGCCGGAGATGACCGCCTGTGCCGCGATCACGGTGGCGGCCGTGGCGATCAGGACAAGGGCGGGAAGCCAGCTTTCCGGCACGAGGCGGAAGAAGGGGTCGTCGATGGCCGCGGGGTTCGAGAGAACCAGGGCGCCCTGGCCGAGATAGTTGAGGATGAGGGCAGGCATCACGAGCGCGATCCAGGCTGTGATGATCGGCTTGCGGCCGAAATGGCCGAGATCGGCATAGAGCGCCTCGGCCCCGGTGACGGCGAGGAAGACAGCGCCAAGGACGAGGAAGGCGACGGTCTTATGTTCCACTAGGAAGGAGATGGAATGGGTTGGCGAGAAGGCGGCAAGCACGCCCGGATGGGCCGCGATGTTCCACAGGCCAAGCCCGCCCAGCACGAGAAACCAGAGGATGGTCACCGGCCCGAAGGCGAGCGACATGGCCCCGGTGCCGCGCCGCTGCACGAGAAAGAGCGCAAGCAGGATGCCGAGCGTCACGGGCACCACCCATTCGGTCAGGCTGGGCAGGATCAGGCCGGCACCTTCAACGGCGGAAAGGACGGAGATGGCAGGGGTGATGATCGCATCGCCTGCGAAGAGCGCCGCGCCTGCGACGGCGAGGGCAAGGACGGGCAGGGACCGGCGGCCGATGGCAAGGCGGGCAAGGGTGTAGAGGGCAAGCACCCCGCCTTCGCCGCGGTTGTCCGTCCGCAGGAGGAAGAGGACGTATTTCACCGTCACGATCAGGGTCAGTGTCCAGATGAGCAGCGACAGGAGGCCGAGCACCTCGGCCTGGGCCAGCCCATCGGCCGCGACGGGGCGGAGGGCTTCGCGGAAGGCATAGATGGGCGAGGTTCCGATATCGCCATAGACCACGCCGACCGCCCCGATGGTGAGGGCGGCGAAGCCTTGCGGGACGGGCGGAGGCGGGTCGGCCTCTTCGCGGAGATAGTCGGCGATGTCGAGTTCGGATTCGTTGAACAGGCCAGGCTGATCAACGTCCGAAACCGGGGAATACGGTTTCTGGATCATGATGTCACGATTTGGGATGAAGGGGTTGTGTCGGTGCGCGCCAAAGCCCCGGCTGGGCTGGATGACGGCGGTCGGACCTTGGCAGGGGCCCGGTACACTCCATAACAAGCCGCATGAGTCGCGGCGGATGATGGAAACGTTACGCCTGTTGCCACGACGCGGCAACGAAATTCTGCATTGCAGAAATCAGAGATCAAGCCTCTGATTTATAATGAAATAACTGTCCACGCCTCGGCGTATCGATGTTCTTCGAGGTTGGCGGAGGGACCGATCCTGTCCACCACGGCGAAGAGGCCCGGGGGGTGGAGCGGGGTCAGGACACCGTGCCAGATGCCGCGATGCAGGTTGATGCCTTGACTGCCATCGGTGAGGAAGGCGCGGGGGGTATGGGCCGGGCTTTGCGCCACGATGACGAGGAACGGGTCGGCGGTCATCGGGATGAAGGCTTGCGATCCGTCGGGGTGGCGTTCGATCAGGTCGAAGCTGTAGGGCAGGGCGCGGGGTTCGGCCTTGAAGAGGGAGAGGCCGGCGCGGCCTTCGGGGCCGAAGTCGAGGGCGGCGCGATCATGGTGGCGGCGGCAGAGGCCCGCATTGATGAGGCGGAAATCCCCCGTGGCCTCCAGCACATCGCCGAAGGGGGCGAAGGCGGTGGCGGTGAGGGGTTCGGTGCGGATCTGTCGCATGGGTGATGCCTGTCGAAGCGGGGGGCCTGCCCCCCGCACCCCCCGGAGTATTTGGGCCAAGATGAAGGGAGGGGGCGGGGGGGATCAGCGCAGCGGGCCAAAGGCGCCCGGCCCGCGCAATTTCGCGTGGCGGTTGACGTCCTTGTAGAGGAGGTAGCGGAAGGGGCCGGGGCCTGCGGCATAGCAGGCCTGCGGGCAGAAGGCGCGGAGCCACATGAAATCGCCTGCCTCCACCTCGACCCAGTCCTTGTTGAGCTTGTAGACGGCCTTGCCTTCGAGGACGAAGAGGCCGTGTTCCATGACATGGGTTTCCTCGAAGGGGATCACGCCGCCGGGCTGGAAGGTGACGATGTTGACATGGGCGTCGTGGCGCAGGTCGGCGGGATCGGCAAAGCGGGTGGTGGCCCAGCGTCCCTGCGTGTCGGGCATGGCGATGGGGGCGAGGTCGCGTTCGTTGATGCGGATGGGATCGGGCAAGGGGATGCCGGGGGCGGGTTCGTAGAGCTTGCGGATCCAGTGGAAGCGGGCGGGTTCGCGGCCTTCGGCCAGCAGTTTCCACGGGGTGCCGGGGGGGATGTAGGCGTAGGACCCCGGTTCCACCTCTTGCGCGTCGCCGCCGAGGGTGAGGGTGGCGAGGCCGTGGGTGAAGAAGAGCCAGTGTTCCGCCCCGGTTTCGGAATCGGGCGCGTCGGAACCGCCGCCGGGCGCGACCTCCATCACATATTGGGAAAAGGTTTCGGAGAAGCCGGTCATCGGACGCGCGATGAGCCAGAGGCGGGTTTTCGTCCAGCCGGGGAGGTAGGAGGTGACGATGTCGGAAAAGACGCCCTTGGGGATGAAGGCATAGGCGTCGGTGAAAACGGCGCGGCCTGTCATCAGGCTGGTCTGCGGGGGGAGGCCGCCCGTGGGGGCGTAATAGCCGGTCATGGCAGGATGTCCTTGAGGCGGAGTTCGGCGATGCGTTCCACCTGGGCGCAGGCGGTGGCGAATTCGGTTTCGGTGTCGTTGCCGATGCGGGTGGCGAAGGCGTTCAGGATGGAGGCCTTGGTATTGTCGCGCACGGCGATGATGAAGGGGAAGCCGTGCTTGGCGACATAGTCGGTGTTCAGCCGCTGGAAGGTGGCGCGTTCGTCATCGGTCAGGGCGTCGAGCGCGGCGCTGGCCTGTTCGGCGGTGGATTCGGGCGTCAGGCGCTTGGCTGCGGCGAGTTTTCCGGCGAGGTCCGGGTGGGCGCGCAGGACGGCGAGGCGCTGGTCGGGCGTGGCGTTGCGGAAGATGCGGGCGAGCGCGTTGTGCAGGCCGGTGGCGCAGTCATTGGCGGGGCCGAGTTCGAGGGCCCAGGCGCCTTCGGCGATCCAGGGGGAATGTTCGAAGATGCCGCCGAAACGGTCAACAAAGCGTTGCTTCGTCATCTGCGAGGGGCGTTCGATGCGGCGGTGGGGGTGGGTGGCGGCCCAGTGGCGGGCAATGTCGATCCGGCGGGCGAACCAGACGCCGTCATGCCCTTGGGCATAGTCGAGGAAGCGGATCAGGCCCGCGATCTTGCCCGGCCGGCCGATCAGGCGGCAATGGAGGCCGATGGAGAACATCTTGGCGCGGCCTTCGAGGCCTTCGGCATAGAGCGTGTCGAAGCTGTCCTTCAGGTAGGTGAAGAATTGTTCGCCTTCGATATAGCCGGGGGCGGTGGCGAAGCGCATGTCGTTGGCTTCCAGCGTGTAGGGGATCACAAGCTGGTCGCGGTCGCCGAGTTCCAGCCAATAGGGAAGATCGTCGTCATAGGTGTCGGAGATCCAGTCGAGCCGTGCGGTTTCGGCGGTGAGGCGGACGGTGTTCATCGAGCAGCGGCCGGTATACCAGCCGCGCGGGGGGTCGCCGACCACCTCTTGATGCAGGCGGAAGGATTCGGCGATCTGGGCGCGTTCCATATCCTCGGGCATGTCGCGGTGATCGACCCATTTCAGGCCGTGCGAGGCGATTTCCCAGCCCGCGGATTTCATCGCCGCGACCTGTTCGGGGTTGCGGGCCAGGGCGGAGGTGACGCCGTAGATGGTGACGGGAAGGTTGCGGGCGGTGAAGAGGCGGTGGAGCCGCCAGAAGCCTGCGCGGGCGCCGTAATCGTAGATCGATTCCATGTTCCAGTGGCGCATGCCCGGCCAGGGCTGCGCCCCGGCGATGTCGGAGAGGAACGCCTCGGACTGGGCATCGCCGTGGAGGAGGTTGTTCTCGCCGCCCTCTTCGTAGTTGAGGACGAGGGAGATGGCGATTTTCGCGCCCCCCGGCCATTTCGCATCGGGCGGGTTGGGGCCGTGGCCCCGGAAATCGCGCGGGTAGCGGTTCACTGTGGTGATCCCCGATTGTGCTGTCTTGCCGGAAGCTTAGGCGTGAAAGGCCGCAGGGTTTATCAAAAAATGCCAGAAAGACCTATCCGGCGGTGATCCTGTCGCTTGTCTGCCGAATATGGGCGTAAGATGGGCTGCAAAGGCAGGAGGATGGCATGAGCACTGGCATCACGGGCGGGCGTCTGACGACCCATGTTCTGGACACGGCGCGGGGGAAGCCCGCCGCCGGGGTGAAGATCGCGCTGTATCGGGTGAGCGGGAATTCCCATCGCAAGGTGGCGGAGACGGTCACCAATGCCGACGGGCGCACGGATGCGCCCATGCTGATCGGGAAGGAGTTCACGGAAGGCAGCTATGAGTTGGTGTTCTTTGCCGGGGATTACCTGCGGGCGACCGGGCAGGCGGGGGACGGGGTGTTGTTCCTGGACCAGATCCCGATCCGTTTCGGTGTGCCGGATGCGGGGCAGCATTACCATGTGCCGCTGTTGATATCGCCTTTTGCCTATTCGACCTATCGCGGTTCCTGATCCAGCGGGTTGACGAGGTCGACCCCGGTTCCGGCGAAGGCGTCGGGGTTGAGCGTGGCGAGCCTTGCGCCATTGGCGCGGGCGATGGCTGCGTTCTGGGCGGCGACCATCGGGATGGGGCGGCTGCTGCGGGCCGAACGGGCGAGGATGGCCGCAAGGTCGCGCGCAGCCCCGCTGTCGAGGGGGAGGACGCGACCGGAGAAATCTTCGGACACCATGGCATCGATCTGGGCGATGGTGCGCTGGCGCAGCCCGTCGGGCAGGCGGGCGGCGGCGGCGAGAAGCTCTGCCTCGGTCACGGTGGAGATGTAGAGACTGGCCGCCGGGTTGGCGGCGAACCAGTCGAGAAGGCGCGGGTCCGGCACCGGCTCCATGAGCGCGGAGAGGACCGGCGTGTCGATCAGGATCATGCCTGCCGGTCCATCAGTGGAAGTGTGACGTTGAGAGAGGCGAAGCGGGCGGCGATCACTGTGCCGATATTGGTTCGGGGATCGGTGGCGCCGACAGCCTGACGCAGGGTGTCGCGGGCCTCTTCCTCCATCGAGCGGCCACGGGCGGCTGCGCGCAGCTTGAGCCGGGCTTTGACGTCGTCTTCCAGATTGCGGATGATGATGCTTGCCATGGTCGTTTCCCTTTTCTGCCCCCGTAGGATGCAACGACCGACATCACTGATATCTTAAGGACCCATACCTTTGGCACGGCGCACCGCACCAGTGGATGCCGCGATCCGCAGCAAACGGCGGCGGTTTTCCGCGAGGGCGGCGTCGACGAGGCCCTGCAGCGCGCCGCGTTCCTTCAGGTGGGGGGCGAGGCGGGCATGGGTGAGGCCGGGATAGAGAAGGTGGTCGATTGCCGGCGCGGTGGGGAAGCCCATGGCCTGGTCGTGGTCATCGGCGAGGCCGTGGAAGAGCACGGACCAGCTACTGTCAGCGGGGCGGGGCGGGCCGGGATCGGGCAGGCCGGCCGTCCAGTGCCGCCAGCGCGGATCGGTCAGGCGGGATTGCGGGCCGAAGGCGAGGACGGTCTGGATGGGGATGTGGTGGGTGGCGCGCAGGGCGCAGGCGGCACCCATGGAGGAGCCGATGGCAAGGATGCGCGTGGCGGGGCCGGCTGCGGCAAGGGCGACGTGCAGCAGCGCCGGGAAGCCCGGATCCAGACCCCAGCTGCGGCTGGCGTCCATCAGGAAGAGCGCGCGGCGGTTGCCTGCGCGGGCCGAGGCCACGAATTCGGGCGAGGGCGGGCGGGATGGATCATGGCCGATGCTGGCGAAGGCCAGGACAAGGGCATCGCCATCGCCATCAGCGATATCCACGCGCCAGGGCGGGGCGTCGATCAGGCGGCGCAGCGTCACGAGGGGGCAAGGGCGGGCATGTCCGCCATGCGGGCGGCCATGTCGGACTTGATCCGGGAGATGATGAAATCGGTGAAGAGGCGGACCTTGGGGTCTTTCAGGCGGCGGTGCTGCGACAGGACCGAAAGCTGGGTGGGAAGGGGCGGGGTGGCGGTGGCGACGGGGATCAGGCTGCCGTCCTTCAGGTGTTCGGCGACTTCGAAGATCGGCTTCAGCACGATCCCGTGACCATCGAGGGCCCAGCCCGTCAGCACGTCGCCATCATCGGATTCGTAAGGGCCGGCGATTTCGAAGCGGCGCGGGCCTTCGGGGGTTTGCAGCGTCCACTGGAATTCCTTGGCGCCGGGGAAGCGGAGATTGAGGCAATCGTGCCGGTCGCTCACCAGTGCCGCGCCGTCGGCGGGCAGGCCGCGGCGGGCGACATAGGCGGGGGCGGCGCAGAGGATGCGGGGGCAATCGGCGATGAGGCGGACCTTGAGGGTGCTGTCTTCCAGCAGGCCGAGGTGGAAGGCGATGTCGAGCCCTTCGGCGGTGACATCGATCATGCGGTCGGACAGGCGGAGGCGGACGTCGATCTGGGGATATGTTTCCTTGAAGGCCGGGACATGCGGGGCGATGAAGCGGCGGCCGATGCCCAGAGGGGCGGCGACAAAGATGGTGCCGCGCGGGTTTTGCGTGACGTCCATCACCGCGGCTTCGGCCTCGTCGATCGCCTCCAGCACGCGGCGGGCGCCGTCATAGAAGATGCGGCCGTTCTCGGTCGGTTGCAGGCTGCGGGTGGTGCGGTTGAAGAGGCGGACGCCGAGATGCTTTTCCAGTTCCGAGATGCGGGCGGAGGCGACGGCGGGGGAGCAGCGTTGGTCACGGGCGGCGGAACTCATGCTGCCCAATTCATAGACACGCACGAACATTCTGATGTTGTTCACATAGGACATGGCGGCCGCGCCCCATTCTTTGCCGGGATTTGAAAGTGATTGGGCATTTGAAGGATTAACAGGGGAATGGGCGGCGGTATAGCCTTTCGGCACAAGGACAAGGGAGCCGCGCCGATGGAAGGCATCTATGACTGGGCCGTGCTGTGGGAATGGGTGGAGATTGCGGCGCGCTGGACGCATGTGATCACCGCCATCGCCTGGATCGGGTCATCCTTCTATTTCATCGCCCTGGACCTTGGGTTGCGGAAGGCGCCGGGGATGCCGGAACGGGCGCATGGCGAGGAATGGCAAGTCCATGGCGGGGGCTTTTATCACATCCAGAAATATCTGGTGGCGCCGGACCGGCTGCCTGAACATCTGACATGGTTCAAATGGGAAAGCTATGCGACCTGGCTGTCGGGCTTTGCGATGCTGGTGCTGGTCTATTACCTGGGCGCGGATCTTTACCTGATCGACCCCACGGTGATGGCGTTGCAGACCTGGCAGGCGGTGGCGATTTCGGTGGCCTCGCTGGCCTTTGGCTGGCTGATCTACAACACGCTCTGCCGGGTGTTCGTGAATGCGAACCAGACGGGGTTGATGGTGGCCTTGTTCGTGGTGCTGGTGGCGATGGCCTGGGGATACACGCAGGTGTTTTCGGGCCGCGCGGCGCTGCTGCATCTGGGGGCGTTCACGGCGACGATCATGTCGGCCAATGTGTTCATGATCATCATCCCGAACCAGAAGATCGTGGTGGCGGATCTGAAGGCGGGGCGGGTGCCGGACCCGAAATACGGCAAGATCGCCAAGCAGCGCAGCACGCATAACAACTATCTGACGCTGCCCGTGCTGTTCCTGATGCTGTCGAACCATTATCCGCTGGTCTTTGCCACGCAGTATAATTGGCTGATCGCGTCGCTGGTGTTCCTGATGGGTGTGACGATCCGGCATTTGTTCAACACGCAGCATGCCCGCAAGGGAAGCCCGCACTGGACCTGGGCTGCGACGGCGGTGCTGTTCCTGATCATCGCCTGGCTGTCCACCGCGCCGATGAAGGTGGTGGATACCGGGGAAGAGGGGGCACAGCTTTCGGGTTCGGCGCTGGTCTATGCCTCGTCCAGCGGGTTCGACGATGTGGTCAGCATCGTTCAGGGCCGCTGTTCCATGTGCCATGCGGCAGAACCCGCCTGGGAGGGGATGTATTGGCCGCCCAAGGGCGTGGTGTTGGAGACGCCGGCGCAGATCGCGCATGAGGCGCGGCGCATCTATCTGCAGGCGGGCGTGTCGCATGCCATGCCGCCCGGCAACCTGAGCTATATCGAGCCGCAGGAACGGGCCGCCATCGTGGACTGGTTCCGGGCGGCGGGTGCCGGGGGGGCGGGTGCCGGGGGCGTGGACGGCTAGTCGCGGGTGAAGCGCCAGACGGTATGCTGGCGGTAGTTCTGCCCCGGTTCGAGCGTGATGGAGGGAAAGCCCGGATGGTTGGGCGCATCGGGCCAGTTCTGGGCCTCGATGGCGAAGCCTTCATGCGCGCCGCGACCGGGGCGGAAGGCGTTGCGGCCATCATAGACCTGGATGCCGGGTTCGGTGGTGGAGACGACGAGGCCGATGCCGGATTGACCCGTCAGGCGCAGCACCTCGCGCAGGGGGGCGGGGGCGGTGCCGAGGACGTAGCAATTGTCGAACAGATCCACGCCCGGTTCGATGCGGCGCGCCTTGCGGAAATCCAGCGGGCTGCCGTCGACGGTGGCGATTTCGCCGGTCGGGGTGAAGTCGGGGGTGGTGGGAAGGTAGCGGTCGGCGTCGATCATCAGGCGGTGGCCGGCCCAGGTGGGCGTGCCGTCAAGATTCCAATAGCTGTGATTGGCAAAGTTGATGGGCGTCGGTCTGTCGGTCGAGGCATGGACCTGCAGATGCAGGCTGACGCCATCGACCTGCCATGACGCCGTGACGCGGCGATTGCCGGGAAAGCCGCCTTCGCCATCGGGAAGGTCGAGTTCAAGGCGAAGACTGTCTTCGGTGGCCTCGGCCAGCCGCCAGACTTTGCGATATGTGCCGGCGCTGCCGGAATGCAGGCAGTGGCGACCGTCCTGGTTGGCTTCGAATCGCAGGTCCTGCCCGGCGATGGTTGCGCGGGCATCGGTGAAGCGGTTGACCACCGGACCGACGAGCGAGCCATGATAGCGCATGTCGCCTTCGTAATCCGACAGACGGTCGGAGCCGAGGGTCAGGTTGCGGTTCGCCCCTTCCAGCCAGACACCTTGCAGCACCGCGCCATAGGTGAGGACGGACACGGTCAGTCCGTCGCGGCCGATGGTGATGCGCTGGACCGCCTCGCCTCGCGCTGTCCTGCCGAAGGGCGAGATGCCCAGTTGCCGATCCGTCATGCCCGCCCTCCGGTTTTTTCCTGTCAGTGGTGGCCTCTGACAGGGCGAGGGTCAAGCGGTTAGGAGGTCTGAACGCAATCGACCATGGTCTGGGCGAGGCTGCGGAGCAGGGCGGCATAGGCGCCGGGGCCGGGCCCCTGTGTGGAGCCGTTGGGGTCGAGCGCGCCGCCGATCCGCGCGCCCGTGCCTTCGGCAAGTTGCTGGACGAGGGTGGGGTCGTGCTGGGCTTCCGGGAAGAGGCAGACGGGGGTGCCTGCGGCGACGCCGTCGCGCAGTTCGGCAAGGCGTGCGGCCCCCGGTGCGGTGGCATCGCCGAGCGCGATGGAGCCGAAGATTTCCAGCCCGTAATGGGCGGCGAAATAGCCGTAAGCGTCATGGTAGACGATCAGCGGCTTGCCCTGGATCGGGGCGAGGGTGGTGGCAATCTCGGCATCCAGGGCGCGGATCCGGGTTGCCGCAGACCCGGCATTCGCGCTGTAGGTCGCGGCGTTTTCAGGGTCGATCCGCCCGAGTTCGGCGGCGATGGCGGCCAGCCAGAGTTCGGCATTGGCGGGGTCGAGCCAGGCGTGCGGATCGGTTCCGTCATGGCTGTGGTCGTCATGCCCGGCTTCGTCGTGTTCGGCCTCTTCCGCGCTGTGGTCGTGGCCATCATGCCCGGCTTCGGCGGTTTCGTCCTGCCCGTGGTCGGGGTCATGTGCGTCTTCGGCGTGATGCGCGCCGGACTCCGAGAATTGGCGGGTTTCCGTGCCGGGCAGATCGATGAGGGCAAGCTGCGAGGAGCCCTCGCCCAGCCCCGCCAGCGCCCGTTCGAGCCAGGGGGTCAGTTCGGGGCCGATCCAGACCACGAGATCCGCGTCGGCCAGACCTGCGGCCTGCGAGGGGCGCAGCTGGAAGTCATGTTCGCTGGCCCCCTTTTCCAGCAGCAGTTCGGGCGTGCCGAGATCGCCCATCACCTGCGCGACGAGGGAATGGACTGGGTGGATATCGGTGATGACGCGCGGCACTTCGGCCATGGCCGGAAGGGCGGCGGCAAAGCTGGCAATGGCGGAGGATATGATATAACGCATCGCGACGGCCCTTCCTTTGGATCACCCGGGGCCTATGTATGTTATTATATAACATGTCAAGAGGGCCAGCATGGCGCATGACCAACCGCATGACCATTCCGAGGGATGTCCCGGCTGCTCCACTGCGCCGGAGGTGGCCTTTGCGCGGCATGACCACAGCCATTGCGCGGGCGATGTGCTGGCCCGGGCCGAGACGCTGGCCGCGGCGCAGGGCGCGCGGCTGACGCCGGTGCGGCGCCGCGTTCTGGAGATTCTGTTGGAGGAACATCGGGCGCTGGGGGCCTATGACGTATTGCAAAGGCTGGCGGCGGAGGGGTTCGGGAATCAGCCGCCGGTGGCCTATCGGGCGCTGGATTTCCTGGTGGAAAATGGGCTGGCGCATCGCATCCGGCGGCTGAACGCCTTTGCCGCCTGCATGCATCCGGGTGAGGCACATGCGCCGGTCTTCCTGATCTGCCGCGCCTGCAACCATGTGGCAGAAGCGCCTGCCGCGCCGGTGCGGGCCGCGCTGGATGCGGCGGCGGACGGGTTGGGCTTTACGGTGGAGCGGTCGAATATCGAGGCGCTGGGGCTGTGCCCGGCCTGCCGGGAGGCGTGAGGATGGCGGCGTTGATCGGGGCGGAGCGGCTGTCGGTTGTGCAGGACGGGCATCCGATCCTGACCGATGTCAGCCTTGCGGTTCAGGCGGGAGAGATCGTCACGATCCTTGGGCCGAACGGGTCGGGCAAGTCCACGTTGCTGCGGGCCTTGCTGGGAATCGTGCCGGCAAGCGGGGGGCAGGTCCGGCGCAAGCCGGGGATGGTGGTGGGTTACGTGCCGCAGCGATTGGCGATCGACCGGACCTTGCCGATGACGGTGCGGCGGTTCCTTTCGCTGCCCAAGCGGGTTGGAGATGACGATGCGGCGGCGGCCTTGCTCCGCGTGGGTGTGCCGGAGGTGGCGGGGCGGCAGA
>Ga0164290_1002607_pt1 | contig 11659 bp, 4 predicted proteins | sample Micstemetagenome_FD_108782 | JGI IMG/M metagenome (GOLD analysis project Ga0164290, IMG submission 108782) | Contaminated culture microbial community from soil near Moab, Utah, USA - Microcoleus steenstrupii SON62 (Illumina Assembly) | ecosystem: Environmental > Terrestrial > Soil > Soil crust...
AGTTTAAGACCTGTACTGATAGCTAAGGCTATACGGTATGGGGATTTTTTGTTTCGTAAAAAGGAGTTTTTTAACATACTATGGCTATACCGCAAAAACGAACTGCATCCGGCCGCGTTAACTTCGCGAAGATTCATGATGTTGCCGAAACACCTGATCTGCTGGGCATTCAGCTTCAATCGTTCCAGGATTTCTTCCAACTCGAAACCACGCCCGATAAGCGTGATAACGAGGGCTTGTTCCGTGTGTTTCAGGAAAACTTTCCTATTACAGACACACGCAACATCTTTGTGTTGGAATTTCTCGACTACTTTATTGACCCCCCACGCTACACCATCGAGGAGTGTATGGAGCGCGGCCTTACGTATTCAGTACCGCTGAAAGCAAAACTGAAACTAAGTTGTAATGATGAAGAACACGTTGACTTTGAAACCATCATACAAGATGTGTTTTTGGGCAACATCCCGTACATGACACCACGTGGTACATTCGTTATCAACGGTGCTGAGCGTGTGGTTGTATCACAGCTTCACCGTTCACCAGGTGTATTCTTCGGGCAGAGTGTTCACCCCAACGGTACTAAAATATACAGTGCCCGCGTGATACCTTTCAAAGGTGCATGGATGGAATTTGCTACGGACATCAACAATGTGATGTACGCTTACATCGACCGTAAGAAAAAATTCCCTGTAACAACATTGCTCCGCGCCATAGGCTTTGAAACAGATAAGGACATCCTTGAACTGTTTGGCATGGCAGACGAAGTGAAAACAGATAAGAAAACATTAGCTAATCACATAGGTCGCCGTTTGGCTGCCCGTGTATTGCGTACATGGACGGAAGACTTCGTAGATGAAGATACAGGCGAGGTAGTAACCATCGAACGTAACGAGGTGGTGCTTGACCGTGATAATGTATTGGATGAAGAAAACGCGTCTATGATACAGGAAATGGGTATCCCTACCGTGTTCCTGCAAAAAGAAGAAGTAAGCGGCGATTTCTCTATCATCTACAACACTTTAAATAAAGATACTTCAAACAGTGAACTGGAAGCCGTTCAGCACATCTACCGCCAATTGCGTGGTTCGGATGCGCCGGATGATGAAACAGCGCGCGGTATCATAGAGAAATTGTTCTTTAGTGATAAGCGTTATGATTTGGGCGAAGTAGGCCGTTACAAAATCAATCGCAAATTAGGGTTGGATATCAACCTCAATACAAAAGTATTGAGCAAAGAAGATATCATCTCTATTATTAAATATCTGGTTCGCCTTACAAATGGTAAAGCAGAGATTGATGATATTGACCACTTGAGCAACCGCCGTGTACGTACGGTAGGCGAGCAGTTGTTCGCACAGTTTGGTGTAGGTTTGGCACGTATGGCACGTACCATCCGCGAGCGTATGAATGTGCGTGACAATGAGGTGTTTACACCAATAGACCTGATTAACGCACGTACACTGTCTTCAGTTATCAACTCGTTCTTCGGTACATCGCAACTGTCTCAGTTCCTCGACCAAACCAATCCGTTGTCGGAAATAACGCACAAGCGTCGTATATCTGCCCTCGGCCCTGGCGGTCTTAGCCGTGAGCGTGCAGGCTTTGAGGTGCGCGACGTACACTATAGCCACTATGGTCGTTTGTGTACTATCGAAACACCGGAAGGTCCGAACATCGGTCTTATATCTACACTTTGCGTACACGCCAAGATTAATGATATGGGCTTTATCGAAACGCCTTACCGTAAGGTGAAAGAAGGTAAAGTTGACCTGAAACATCATCACTACCTGAGTGCGGAAGAAGAAGACGAAGCGAAGATTGCACAGGCAAACGTGCCACTGGATGAGAAAGGACACTTTGTAGAAGATAAAATCAAATCGCGCCAAACGGGTGATTTCCCGATACTGGAGCGTGAAGATGTAGAATTCATGGACGTAGCACCTAACCAGATTGTTGGTTTGAGTGCGTCACTGATTCCGTTCCTTGAGCATGACGATGCCAACCGTGCCCTGATGGGTTCGAACATGCAACGTCAGGCAGTACCGCTTATCCGTCCGCAAGTGCCTATAGTAGGTACAGGTTTGGAAGCGAAAGCAGCACGCGATGCACGTATTCAGATACATGCAGAAGGTAATGGTGTGGTAGAGTATGTAGATGCCAACCAGATACATGTACGCTACGACAGGAGCGAAACGGCTCGCCTTGTATCGTTTGAAGACGACCTGAAAGTATATACACTTACTAAGTATAAGAAAACCAACCAAAGCACCAGCATCACACTAAGGCCAAGCGTAAAAGTAGGACAGAAAGTGAAAGAGGGCGACTTCCTGACAGAAGGCTACGCTACGAAAGATGGTGAATTGGCACTGGGCAGAAACCTGAAAGTGGCATTCATGCCTTGGAAGGGTTACAACTTTGAGGATGCCATTGTTATCAACGAGAAAGTAGTACGCGATGACCTGTTTACATCAATCCACATTGATGAATATGAACTGGAAGTACGTGATACAAAATTAGGCGAAGAAGAGCTGACACCGGATATACCAAACGTATCGGAAGAGGCTACAAAAGACCTTGACGAGAACGGTATCATACGCATAGGTGCACACGTAGGCGAGGGCGACATACTGATAGGTAAAATAACACCTAAAGGTGAAACAGACCCGACACCAGAAGAAAAACTGTTGCGCGCCATATTTGGTGATAAAGCAGGTGATGCAAAAGATGCATCGCTGAAAGCACCAAGCGGAACGGAAGGTATCGTTATTGACAAGCAATTATTCCAACGTGCTAAGAAGGACAAGAATTCTAAAGTTCGTGAAAAAGCACAACTGGAAAAAATAGACAAGGTACACGAGAAAAACCTCGAAGACCTGAAGACTTTGTTGATGGATAAGTTGATGACTTTGTTGAAAGACAAAACATCTACAGGTATCACCAACAACTTCGGCGAACTGGTACTGAGCAAAGGCGGTAAATTCAATTCAAAAACATTGGGTTCTCTCGACTTCCAGAACGTTAACCCGTTGAACTGGACAGGCGATAAGTCAACCGATGATTTGATAAACCAACTGTTGCACAACTACAATATCAAATTCAACGAAGAGCTGGGACGCTACAAGCGCGAGAAGTTCAACCTGAGCATTGGTGATGAATTGCCTGCAGGTGTGTTGAAGCTGGCTAAAGTATATCTGGCAAGTAAGCGTAAGCTGAAAGTGGGTGATAAGATGGCGGGTCGCCACGGTAACAAAGGTATCGTAGCGAAGATAGTGCGTGATGAAGACATGCCGTTCCTGGAAGATGGTACGCCTGTTGACATCGTACTGAACCCGCTGGGTGTACCGAGCCGTATGAACCTCGGACAGATTTATGAAACCATCCTCGGTTGGGCAGGTGAGAAGTTGGGTGTGAAGTTTGCAACGCCAATCTTTGACGGTGCTGCGGTAAGCGAAATAGATGAACTGATTAACAAAGCAGAGTTACCAAGCTTCGGGCATACTTATTTGTATGACGGTGAAACGGGCGAACGCTTCCACCAGAAAGCTACCGTTGGTATCATCTATATGATTAAGCTGCACCACATGGTAGATGATAAGATGCACGCACGTTCTATCGGGCCATACAGCCTCATAACGCAACAGCCATTGGGTGGTAAAGCCCAGTTTGGTGGTCAGCGTTTCGGTGAGATGGAAGTATGGGCGTTGGAAGCATACGGCGCATCAAACATTCTGCAAGAGTTGCTGACACTGAAGTCGGATGATATTATGGGACGTGCTAAGACGTACGAAGCCATCGTAAAAGGTGACAACGTACCTAAGCCTGGCATACCGGAATCATTCAACGTATTGGTGAATGAACTTCGCGGGTTGGGTCTTGAGTTGAAATTTGAATAGCAGTTCAGTAGATAGTCTATAGTAGAAAGTAGAAAGTTCTTTGAATGAATAATTTTAGGGAGTTGGTGGTTTGGCAAAAATCGGTAGCACTTGTTACAGAAATTTACAAAGGCACCAAACTATTCCCTGATAACGAAAAGTTTAATCTTGTAACACAAATGCAACGTGCAGCTACATCAATAGCCAGCAATATTGCAGAGGGTTCAGGAAGAAACTCTTCAGCTATGTTCAAACAGTTTCTTACAATCTCGTTAGGCTCTGCTTATGAATTGGAAACACAAATAATTATTAGTAACAAACTTTTTTATATAAACGATGAATATTGTAGTGAATTAATAAAGTCAGTTCAGGAAATACAAAAGATGATTTACGGACTGTATAATTCAATATGACTTTCTACTTTATACTAAAGACTTAATACTATTTATAATATTATGGCAATAAAGAAAGATAACCGCCCAAAAGCGGGATTCGGAAAGATCACCATCAGTCTTGCTTCTCCTGATACGATACTTGACCGTTCGTATGGCGAAGTGTTGAAGCCTGAAACCATTAACTACCGTACTTACAAACCAGAACGTGATGGTTTGTTTTGCGAAAAAATATTCGGCCCTGTAAAGGATTACGAATGTTATTGCGGTAAGTATAAGCGTATCCGTTACAAGGGTATTGTGTGCGATCGTTGCGGTGTGGAAGTAACAGAAAAGAAAGTACGCCGTGAGCGTTTAGGCCACATCAAATTAGTGGTGCCTATCGTACATATATGGTACTTCAAGAGCTTGCCAAACAAAATAGGTTATTTGTTGGGTAGCAGCTCTAAAAAGCTGGAAAGCATCGTGTACTACGAGCGTTATGTAGTAGTACAGGCTGGTGAGGCAGAAGACCTGATACGTCAGAAGCTGAACCTGAAAGATTCAGAAAACACGTATCTGCAACTGCTGACGGAAGATGAGTATCTGGAAATATTGGATAGTATATCTAAAGATAACCATCACCTGTCTGATGAAGACCCGAATAAATTCATCGCTAAGATGGGTGCAGAGGCTGTACACTCACTGTTGAGCCGTATAGACCTCGACCAGTTGTCTTACGACTTGCGTAATGCTGCTGCCAACGAAACATCTCAACAACGTAAGCAGGAAGCCCTGAAACGCCTGAGCGTAGTAGAAGCTTTCCGCGATGCGAATACAAGGGTAGAGAACAGGCTGGAATGGACTGTAATGCAGTACATACCTGTAATACCACCAGAGTTGCGCCCGTTAGTGCCATTGGATGGCGGACGTTTCGCATCTTCTGACTTGAACGATTTGTATCGTCGTGTTATTATACGTAACAACCGTTTGAAACGCCTGATAGAAATTAAAGCACCGGAAGTTATCCTGCGTAACGAAAAACGTATGTTGCAGGAAGCGGTTGACTCGCTGTTTGATAACAGCCGTAAGTCGAACGCGGTGAAGGCTGAGGGTGGACGTGCGCTGAAATCACTATCAGACGTACTGAAAGGTAAGCAAGGTCGTTTCCGTCAGAACCTGTTGGGTAAACGTGTTGACTATTCTGGTCGTTCGGTTATCGTGGTAGGTCCTGAAATGAAATTGCATGAGTGTGGTTTGCCAAAAGATATGGCGGCAGAATTGTTCAAGCCGTTCATCATCCGCAAACTGATAGAAAGAGGTATCGTAAAAACAGTAAAGAGCGCGAAGAAATTAGTAGAGCGCAAAGAAGCTGTTGTTTGGGATATATTGGAGAATGTACTGAAAGGACACCCCGTATTACTAAACCGTGCCCCAACGCTCCACCGTCTGTCAATACAGGCATTCCAGCCTAAGCTGATAGAAGGTAAAGCGATACAACTGCACCCGTTGGTGTGTTCTGCCTTCAACGCCGACTTTGACGGTGACCAGATGGCGGTACACGTACCACTAAGCAGTGCTGCTATATTGGAAGCACAGGTACTGATGCTGGCTTCTCACAACATTCTGAATCCGCAAAACGGTACACCCATCACCCTGCCTTCACAGGACATGGTACTTGGCCTGTACTACATCAGCAAGGGTAAACGCAACCTGCCAAACGACCCTGTAAAGGGTGAAGGCATGGCGTTCTACAGCCCCGAAGAAGTAATGATTGCCTACAACGAAGGCCGTGTTGATTTGCATGCGTACATCAAAGTGAAAGTGGATACACTGAACAAAGAAGGACAATTGCAAAAACAACTGTTGGAAACAACGGTAGGCCGTGTCATATTCAACCAGTTTGTACCGAAAGAAAGTGGTTTCGTAAACGCATTGCTGACTAAAAAGTCTTTGCGCGAAATCATCGGCGATATCCTGAAAAATGCAGGTATCCCTAAAACGGTACAATTCCTCGACGATATTAAAACACTTGGTTTCCGTACTGCCTTCCGTGGTGGTTTGTCGTTCAACATCAACGACCTGACAGTACCTGATGTGAAAGAAGCATTGGTAGAAGCAGCACAGGGCGAAGTGGACGAAGTGTGGGAAAACTACAACATGGGCTTGATTACCAACAACGAGCGTTACAACCAGATAATTGACATCTGGTCGCGCGTGGATACCCGTGTTAAAGAAACGCTGATACGCGAGATGGCAAGTGATAAACAAGGTTTCAACTCTGTTTACATGATGCTGGACTCTGGTGCGCGTGGTTCTAAACAACAGGTAAAACAGTTGGCTGGTTTGAGGGGCTTGATGGCTAAACCACGCCGTAGTGGTTCTTCAGGTTCTGAAATCATTGAAAACCCAATCTTGTCAAACTTCAAAACAGGTTTGTCGGTATTGGAATACTTCATATCTACGCACGGTGCGCGTAAAGGTCTGGCAGATACCGCCCTTAAAACAGCGGATGCGGGTTACCTGACACGCCGTCTGGTAGACGTGGCGCAAGATGTGGTTATCAATGAAGAAGATTGCGGTACACTGCGTGGTATTGCAACATCTGCCCTGAAAGACAACGAAGAAATAGTAGAGCCGTTGTATGACCGTATCCTCGGCCGTACTTCTCTGCACGATGTGTACGACCCCATAAGCGACGAGCTGTTGGTGTCTGCAGGTGGAGAAATAACACAAGATGTAGCACAACGTATAGAAGACAGCGCGATAGATACGGTAGAAATACGCTCGGTACTTACTTGCGAAGCCCGCCGTGGTGTATGCTCTAAGTGCTATGGTAAAAACCTTGCTACTGGCTATATGACACAGAAAGGTGATGCGGTAGGTATCATCGCTGCACAGTCTATCGGTGAGCCGGGTACACAGCTTACGCTCCGTACCTTCCACGTGGGTGGTGTGGCTGGTTCTTCTGCTATCGCATCTATGTTGGCTGCTAAGTTTGACGGTACAGTACAGTTCGACGGTTTGCGTACTACAACATTTACAGATGCTGAAGGCGAAACCATCAATGTGGTAATAGGCCGTACGGGCGAAATGCGTATTGTGGACGTTGCCAACGACCGCTTGCTGATAACTAACAATATACCTTACGGTTCTCACCTGAAAGTGAAGAACGGACAGAAAGTAACCAAAGGTGATGTTATCTGTACTTGGGACCCGTTCAACGCCGTTATCGTTTCTGAACTGAATGGTAAAATACGCCTTGAGAACGTAATAGAAGGTATCACGTACCGCGAAGAAGCCGACGAACAAACAGGCCATCGCGAAAAAGTGGTTATTGAAACCAAAGACAAAACAAAAATACCTGCCATCGGTGTAGTTGGTAAGGAAGAAAAATCATACAACCTGCCTGTAGGCTCGCACATCATCGTTGCAGATGGTGATGCTGTAAACAGCGGACAGGTGATAGTGAAGATACCACGTATCATGGGCCGTAGCCGAGATATCACGGGTGGTCTGCCGCGTGTAACGGAACTGTTTGAAGCACGTAACCCGAGCAACCCTGCTATAGTAGCAGAGATAGACGGTGTGGTAACATTCGGTAACGTAAAACGTGGTAACCGCGAAATAATCGTAGAATCTCGCGAAGGTTTGGTGAAGAAATACTTAGTGCCACTTACGCGCCACATCATGGTGCAGGATGGCGACTTTGTGAAAGCAGGTACTTCACTGTCTGACGGTGCAGTAACACCGGGCGACATCCTTGCCATCAAAGGTCCGTTTGCCGTACAGGAATACTTGGTGAACGAGATACAAGAGGTATATCGCTTGCAGGGTGTGAAGATAAATGACAAACACATTGAGGTGATAGTACGCCAGATGATGCGTAAAGTAACTATTGTTGACCCGGGTGATACTAAATTCCTGGAAGATGATACAGTTGATAAATTCGACTTCATGGTTGAAAACGACTGGATATTTGACAAGAAAGTAGTAACCGAAGCGGGCGACTCTGACAAGCTGCACCCTGGTCAAATCGTTACCCTGCGCGAGATACGTGAAGAAAACAGTATGCTGCGCCGTAATGATAAGAAAGTAGTAGAGTATCGCGATGCCGCGCCTGCTACCTCTGCGCCATTGCTGTTGGGTATTACCAAAGCATCGTTGGGTACACAAAGCTGGATATCTGCCGCGTCTTTCCAGGAAACTACGAAGGTACTTTCTCAAGCCGCTATCAACGGTAAGAGCGATAACCTGATGGGCTTGAAGGAGAACGTTATCACAGGTAATCTGATACCAGCGGGTACGGGTATGCGCGACTTTGAAGACATTGTAGTAGGCTCTAAAGAAGAGTTCGACCTGCTGATGGCTAACCGCGATGTACTACAGTTTGACGAAGAAGAATAGACCGCAGATTTTCATGATTTAGTCATGATGATAATGATTGAATATTCAACGCCTCGCATGTAGCGGGGCGTTGTTGTTTGTAGTCCATTTTGTGTTTCAATTTAACGCGTGTTGTCAGCAGTTCCCTCCTGACAATGATAACACACAACCCTGCGCGAACCGTCAGGAAGCAATTCCTGACGGCATGGTAAAGAAGATAGTTAACAACAATAATTAAACACCGCACCCCGTGAGATGGCTTCATACTTCGCCATGACTGGTGCTGTAACAACACTTCCACTTAATGAAACTCAACTCTGTATGCAAGGTTGGGGATGAATCCTGTTTGGTACACGGTTTTTACTATGCCGCTGCGCCTGTCGAAGAAGGAGTAGAAATAGTTTTTTCGGTTGAAGATGTTTTGCGCGTCAAACCGTATGCTGTGGGTAGCCCGCTTACGGTTGAACTTGATATACGCACTACCATCTACACGCTGGTAGGGGCTGCTTTGCCTTGTATAATATTGCCCTGTGTAGTACACCGTTTTGCGCTCTGCCATAGAGGTGGCAACGTCTATTACACTCTCTCGCAAACCGCCGCTATACAAAAACTTGCCATTGATGCCTAGTATGGTTTTGCCCGTATTATTCAGCCTGAATTCTTTACCACCCAAAACGTTTAGCTGGTAGCCCCTGTTAAAGAGTGTGTTATATTCCTCTCCCTTGTAGGTAGTGTATAGCGAGCGAAACAGAGAGCCTGTAGCCAGCACGTAGTACCCGTTATTAAACGGGCGTTCTATGCACATATCTATACCATAGTTGCGCCCTGTGCCATCGCTTACCAAAGGCTTAGTGTCCAGCAGCGAATAAATATTTTCTGCATTGATGACAGAGAAACCACTGGCACTGTCTGCCTCTACGGGTATGCTATACAGGTGTTGGTAATATGCCTCTACCTTCAGCCTTGTTTTAAAAGGCAGCGGACGGTCGAAGCCCAAGACTATATGTGCGGCACGTAGCAGGTCGAGGTTTTTGTTGGGGTAGGTGATGGTAGTGCCTTGTGTGGCATTGCTGTACAGGTAGGTAGATATATGTTCTGGTTTGCTGTGCAGCCCCGCCGCCAGTGTAAAGGTATTTTTCTTTGCATTGTAGCTTACAGATGCACGAGGCTCTATGCTATATTTTTCGTTGAGCGCGTAGTAAGAGCCATGCAAGCCGCCCGTAGCAGTTATGTGTTGGCTCACCCTCGTCTTCCATTGTGCATACGCCTGATAGTATTGGGTACTGCCATTGCTGCGTATCAGTGTCTTCCACAGTTTAGCTCCTTGGTCAAAAAGATTTTCGTCAATATCAAAAGACAACAACTGCACCACTACACCAGTGCGGAATGTATTGCGGCTGTTTATTTTATTATTGTACATCATCGTTGCACGTATGGCTGTGTTGCTCGATAATGATTTTTGCGTAGGTATCTCGGCGTAGTTATTAGATGGGTTCAGCGTATCTACATTGGTCTTACCATCGTCGTACGATGCTGATACGATGGTTTTGATATAGGCATGGCTGTTTACAAAGTATTGATGCGTAACACCACCTACACCCAGCATACCATCTGCCCGTAGTTTGAAGTTGGGGTTATCGTCCGTCCATTGGGTACTGTCTTTATCGGGGTCTTTGGTAGCGGTGTTGTAGCCCCACAAGCCAAATACCGAAAACGTACCTGCCTTCTTGGTAGGGAAGTTGAGTTTGAAAGAAGCATCCTGATAAGCGGGTAAGACACCCCCCAAATCGAAATAAGGCTCGAGCAATGCAAGTGTAGAATAACGATAGTTGACAAGGTAAGAAGCTTTGCCACCTGTTTTGAACGGTCCTTCCGTAGCTACCTCTGCACCCAATGTACCAAGCTGAAAAGTATGCTCTCTGCGGGTAGTATTACCATTGCGAAACTGTAAATCGAAAGCACCCGAAAGGGCATTACCTATCTCGGCAGTGAAAGCACCTGTGTAGAAGTCGGACGTACCGAGCATACTGGCATTCAGCATACTCACCGCCCCGCCCGATGTGCTGAGGCTGCCAAAGTGGTTGGGGTTGGGTATCTCTATACCTTCCAGCCGCCATAGTATGCCTTTGGGCGAATTGCCACGTACTACAATACCGTTTTCCAAATCATCGTTGTTCGATACGCCCATAAAATTTTGCGCCATACGTGCAGGGTCTGATACCGATGCTGCAAAGCGTTTGGTTTCCTCTACCGAAAAAGAACGTGCGCTGACGGTGGCAAACTCGTTCATGGCTTTGTTGCGGTCTTTATTGGCACTTACGTTTACCTCTTGCAGGCTGGTGTAGTTTTCGGTAAGCGATACATTCAGTTCCAACTCCTTGCCCGATGTTACCAATACCTCTGCCACTGTGCGTGGTTCATACCCAACGATGCTGAATTGAAACGATTGCCTGCCTACTGGTATGTTTTGCAGTAGGTAGTAGCCATTGCTATCGGTCATGGCGTTTTTTTGTTTGTCTGCCATCAGCAATACCACCACACCCTCTATCGGCTTTTTAGACTCTGCATCCAGCACCTGCCCGCGTATGTTTTGGGTAAGCACCCCCGTTTGTGCTACTGATAGCACTGGAAACAGGGTAATGAAAAACAGTATCAGTGTATAAAAACTTCTGTGCATGAAAACAATGTATGAGCCTTATTCTTCAAAAATAAGACATTGCAGGATGCGAGGGGTTTAATTGTGTGGGGTAAAAAGTCCGACTCTCACGTCATTGCGAGGAAGTATCTGCGAATGCAGATATGTACGTGGCAACTTTTCTCATGTAGCGAAGCTGAATAATCTCACGATATCATGAGCTTTGTCCCAACCTTGTCCCACTGTCCCAAAATATACCAACTGGTACGGTGGGACACTGGGACAGGGATATAAACACTCGCTACCCGTCATTGCGAGGTACGAAGCAATCTCACGACAACACAAGGTTTGTCCCACTGTCCCAAAATATACTAACTGGTACGGTGGGACACTGG
>Ga0164290_1002608_pt1 | contig 11652 bp, 8 predicted proteins | sample Micstemetagenome_FD_108782 | JGI IMG/M metagenome (GOLD analysis project Ga0164290, IMG submission 108782) | Contaminated culture microbial community from soil near Moab, Utah, USA - Microcoleus steenstrupii SON62 (Illumina Assembly) | ecosystem: Environmental > Terrestrial > Soil > Soil crust...
AATGAACACACAAATTCAGGGAACTGTAAAGTTCTTCAATGAGGAAAAAGGTTTTGGTTTTATTAAGCATGAAAACTCTAGCCAGGAAACTTTCGTACACGCTAACGGTCTGATTGATCAGATCGAAGCAAACGATAAAGTAGTTTTCGACGTGCAGGAAGGTCGTAAAGGCCCTAACGCCGTTAACGTTAAGCGTATCAACTAATCAGTCATACCTCTTAACTTTTCCGAACCATCCCGATTATATCGGGATGGTTTTTTTATGCCCTGTTCTTCCCCATATTTGTCAATCAGGCTGTTGTATAGGTTATATTTGCAGCCTAAACCTGAAATTGATGTCGACAGTAATGAAGCAATTGCAAGAAACAACAGACTTTATAAAAGCGAAAGTAACCGGGGAAGCCAGTATTGGAATTATTCTGGGTAGTGGTTTGGGAAACCTGGCCAATGAAATTGTAACTGAATTTGAGATTGCCTATAATGATATACCTCATTTTCCGGTAAGTACGGTGGAAGGACATAAGGGTAAACTGATTTATGGCCAGTTAGGTGGTAAAAAAGTATGGGTGATGGGAGGTCGTTTTCATTTTTATGAAGGTTATACAGCACAACAGGTAGCTTATCCGGTAAGGGTTATGCGTATGCTGGGGGTGGAGACATTATTATTATCCAATGCTGCAGGTGGAGTAAACCCCGCATTTAAAGTTGGGGACCTGATGATCATCAATGACCATATCAGTTTCTTTATTGTAAATCCTTTACTGGGTAAAAATGAAGAAGCTATCGGAACACGTTTTCCTGATATGAGTGAGCCTTATGATAAAAACCTGATCAATAAAGTAATATCTATTGCAGCCGAACACAAGATTGCGCTACACCAGGGCGTTTATACAGGTGTTACCGGACCTACTTTTGAAACAAGAGCTGAGTATAAACTCATTAAAGTATTGGGTGGCGATGCGGTGGGTATGAGTACCGTACAGGAAACCATCAGTGCCGTTCATAGTGGTATGAAAGTATTTGCCATGAGCGTAATTACCGACCTGGGTATCCGTGAGGAAGAAAATGTAATAACCCATGCAGAAGTTTTACAGGCTGCACATGACGCAGAACCCAAGCTGACACTCTTATTTACCGAACTCATCAAAACACTGTAAACCGGATTACCCCAGTTTTAACTTCCTGCAAATGGGCATTCATCTTATTTTGCAGTACATTCAATAACATGCGTGTAACAAAGAACCTGATCTTAACGGTTGTGCTGGTAGTTATGGGACTCAGTCTGCATGCACAGACCGGTAATTTCCGTACACGTAATACCAGTGGTCAGCAGTCGGGCATTACCACCGATGCGCAGGGGCGGCCCATCAGGAGAAATACCGGTAATGATTCTTTGAAAACAAGAAACAGCCTCGCCGATTCGATTACGATTTTCTACCGTTATTACGATTCGACCCGTCTGCGTACCATCGATTCATCCATCAATGATTTTTATACGCGTTTTCCCATGCCGTATCGTTTTCATAGTTTGGGTAATTATGGAACCGCCGCACAGTCGCTTATATTCGATCCATTCATGAAAGCAGGTTTCGATGCTGGTTTCCATGCTTATGATGTATACCGCTTTACTACCACAAACACACGTTTATACCAGACTACAAGACCTTATACAGAATTATCTTATTTGCTGGGCAGTAAAGCAGAGCAACTGATTAGTTTTCTGCATACTCAAAACAAAAAAGACAATTTCAATTTTACCATTGAATACCGTTTTAGTAATGCACCGGGACCAATAAAAAACCAGAATGCCAGTCACAATAATTTCAGGTTTACAACACACTATCGTTCGCCCAACCGTAAGTACGGATTTAACCTGATTTATTTATCCAATAAAGCGGCATCTTCTGAAAATGGTGGCCTGGTGGATGTGAAATTGTTAGACAGCCTGAGGCTCAATGATCCCTATGAGCTTGAAACAAGGTTGGGGCGGGCAGGAGTTGCCCGTCGGAACCCTTTTAATACAACTGTTACAACAGGTAATGTGTACAAAGAAACTGTTTTGTTGTTCAGGCATTTCTATGATTTTGGGAAAAAAGATTCCATCATCACCGATTCAACTGCATACAAAATATTTTATCCACGCTTCAGGTTAGAGCATACATTGCGTTTTTCGGGTAATAATTTTCGGTTTTATGATGAGTCGGTTGATTCACTTCAATACAAACAATATTTTAGCCGAACCGTGCGCGATGCAGTAAATATCGGCTACCAGGACCGATGGAATGATATCACCAACCAGTTCAGTATACTCACTTTCCCGGATAAAAACAACCAGAGCCAGTTTATTAAAGCAGGTATTGCATTACAAAACCTTGGAGGAAGATTTGATAGTGTGATCAGAAAAAATTTCTATAATATTTATGCCTTGGGTGAATACAGAAACCGCACACGTAACCAGGTATGGGATATAGAAGCAAGGGGTGAATTGTATTTGAATGGATTGAATGCCGGCGACTATGAAGCCTTTATAGGTATGAAGCGTTTACTTGGTAAGAAAGCAGGGTACCTGAATATTGGTTTTCACAATGTAAACAGGTCGCCTTCTTTCATCTTCGATCCTTTGAGCCGCTTTCCAATTGATAACAGGACAAACTTTAACAAGGAAAACAGCATACGTCTGTTTGCCAGTTATGAGAATCCACGAAACGGACTGATACTTTCAGGTTCCTATTATGCCATCAGTAACTATATGTATTTCGATAGTTTCTTCCATGCCAGACAGGAAGCAACACTGTTTAATGTGATACATATCAGGGCAGAAAAAAAAATCAGGTTATCACGTTACTGGAACTGGTACACGGAAGTAGATGTACAACAAACAACGGGTCAGCCCCCCGTAAACCTGCCGCTGATACTCACACGCAACCGAATCGCTTTTGAAGGTAATTTCTTTGCCAACCTCTTTTTATCAACCGGTCTGGAACTCAGGTATCATACAGCTTATAAAGCAGATGGATATTCCCCATTTCTGGGCAAGTATTTCTACCAGAACACTGAAACCCTTCGAAACCGTCCCGATATCAATCTTTTTCTTCATTTCCGGATCAAGAGTTTTAAAGGGTTTATACGCATTGAAAACCTTAACTCACTGAATACCAGTAAAGGTTTTGAGTTTAGTAAACCCAATATGGTATCTGCTCTCTATACCAATACGAGCTTATGGACAAGGGTAGGAATATGGTGGAATTTTGTAAATTAAAGCCTTAACAGTTTTTTTGCCCGATTATTGATTGTCTTTGTTAATTTTGTACTGTTATGAAGCGGGTTCTCACTTCCTTTATTGCAATTGTATATTTTATCATCAGCAGTGGGCTGGTGATGAGTATTCATTATTGTATGGGGAAGATCAGCAATGTTGATTTGAGTCATAACAGTACAGAAACCTGTGTTTGCGGTATGTCATTGAAGGAAACTTCGAGTAAGGGCTGCTGCAAAACAGAGATTAAAATGGTTAAGCTGGAAGATAACCACAAAGCTACCTATGCGTTCTTTGATTTCCAGTCGCCGGTTACCCTGCTTCCAAAACTCATTAGTGTATTCGACCTCACAGACCTCAATGAGTCGGCCAAAGTATATGCTGATATTCATGGTCCGCCTTTACTATCCAGACAGGATACCTATCTTCTCAATTGTGTTTTCAGAATCTGATACCCAACAGGGTTAATGAATTGTATTGACAACTCATCAATACAATCTATTTATTTCTATGCCTGAAGGCATTAACAGATTCATTTAATCAATCAAAACATATTGTCATGAAAACACAATCTATCTATTTAAGCATTTTATTTTCTTTCTTCAGCATAATCGCTTTTGCACAAACAAAACCTGCAGCTTTAAAATCGGAGGAGATTAAAGTATGGGGTAACTGCGGTATGTGTAAATCTACCATTGAAAAAGCAGCTAAAGCAGGTGGAGCCAGTGTTGCTATCTGGAACGAGGATACTAAAATCCTGAAAGTAAAATATGCTTCATCTAAAACCAGTGGTACTAAAATACAACAAAAGGTAGCCGATGCAGGATATGATACTAAAGACCTCACAGCAAAAGATGAAGCCTATAACAATCTTCACGAGTGCTGTAAATACGATCGAAAGGCAACAGCATCTGTAAAACACGATAAAGATTGCTGCAGCTCAAAAGATTGTATTGCTTCTAAGGACTGCTGTACCGATAAGTGTGCAAAAGATGCAAAAGACTGCTGCACTAAAACCAAATAAGTAAATATATTTTTTGTGTTACCGCTGAATTATTTTCAGCGGTAACACATATTATCAGTCAATAAATAATCATGAAAAATTTTCTTATACTATTATTCTTAAGTATTGGCCTGATGGCAAATGCGCAGGTTAAAAAAGCCAACCTGAGAGCCAGCGGACTTACCTGTGCTATGTGTTCAAAAGCGGTATTCAAATCTTTATCGGATGTTCCTTTTGTTGAAAAAATACAGGTAGATATACAGCAGTCAACCTATGAAGTATTTTTTAAAGAAGGAACGCCTGTTAATTTCGATGCATTGAGTAAGGCGGTTATTGATGCCGGCTTCTCGGTAGATCAGTTAAAAGTGACTTCTAATTTTAATGGTGTTAAAGTACAGAAAGGTGCTAAGGTGGAATTGGGTAATCAGACATTACAATTCATCAATGCTGTTGATCAAACACTTACTGGTGAAAAAACTTTTACATTGATCGATAAAAGTTTTGTGTCTGCACAACAGTTTAAAAAATACAAATTAACAGCTGGTAAATCTTACGAAACAGGGTTTACAGATGGTAAGCGCGTTTACCATGCTGTATTGTAATAAAGGCAAGGTGATGGTTTGTATTTAAGTATTTAAACTGTGTTATGAAAATCAATTTTCTTATTACTGCATTGCTTGCTACATTATTTGCAAGTGGTCAGGAGTTATACGTTTTTTCTGAACCGGCCAGTAATATGCCGTCAAAATCAATCAGTGTAAAGCAAACAGGGAAATGGCTTGGTAGTGCTATGTCGGGCAGAACGGAAAGCAGGCATACATCGGAAGTAATGTTTGGAATGAATAGAAATCTGACGGTGCATGGTGCTGTTACATTTTCTGATATGTACAGCCGCTCACAGCGTTTTGAAAGTGTGAGGACTTATGCAAAATACCGCTTCCTTACTATTGATGGTATGTATAGTCATTTTCGGATGGCTGCTTTTGCAGAAGCATCTCATAGCAGAAATGTGTCGATGTTTGATGAGTTAAGTCTGGAAGGGGATCAGAGTGGTGTGCAGGCTGGGATAATTGCAACACAGTTGCTTCATAAGCTCGCCGTTTCTACCACATTAAGTCTTACAGAATCATTGCAAAAAGGCCGTTCTCTGCCTGGTCCGAAAGCAGTGCCATACCAGTCCTTTAATTATTCACTATCTGCTGGTTACCTCGTATTACCAAAGAAATACACCAGCTATAACCAGACCAATCTGAATCTGTATGTAGAATTATTGGGGCAACGTACCTATGATAAACAGCGCTATTTTGTTGATCTGGCTCCTGCTGCTCAACTCATTTTCAACAGCCAGGCCAAACTGAATATGGGCTATCGTTTCCAGTTAGGAGGCAATATGCATCGTATGGCTGATAAAAGCTGGCTGCTGAGTTTTGAATGGTTGTTTCTGAATGCTCTTAAATAGCCTTAAATTTCAATAATAATGGCTGCCAGAATTCTGTACCTTTATGGGGTGCGAAAACTGGTAGCCATATCATTAGTAGTCGTGTACCTCTTTGGAGCTACTGAAGCCAGTCAGTTGCTGAAACTGCCTGTATTGGTACAACATTATTATGAGCATAAGGCTGGTAATGCATCCGTAACACTGGTTCAGTTTCTGCATATGCATTATATGGGGCATGATGATAATGATGCCGATAACCTCCGCGACATGCAATTGCCTTTCAAAACCATGAATGATTGCTGCATGATTGCAATCAATAATCTTCCTCCTCAGAAAATACAGATCAATGAAGTGTTTGCTTATGATGTACAACAGGAATTTACCCTGTTGAACGATGCAACACCATTTTCTATCTCTCTGGAAGACATTTTCCAGCCTCCACGGTTTATGTAGTTTTTAGTGTATCAGTAAGCTGCTGCACTTTGTAACTGCTGTTCACCGATTTCAGACCGGAAGAACAGTGAGTTCGTGTATCTTAATTATCAGAGAAAAATTCATGTACGCATGTTAAATGCAATTATTCATTTTTCCATCAGGAATAAATTGATTGTGGGGCTGATGGTGCTGGCACTTGTCATTGTGGGCATTATAGAAACAACGCGTCTGCCAATTGATGCTGTTCCTGATATCACCAATAACCAGGTATTGGTCATCACCAATGCCCCCAATCTGGGTGCACCTGATGTTGAACGATTTATAACAGTACCCATTGAACAGGCTACGCGAAATGTGCCGGGTATTGTAGAACAAAGAAGTTTTTCCCGTTTCGGATTAAGTCTTGTAACCATTGTTTTTAATGAATCAACAGATGTTTACTGGGCTCGTACACAGATCAATGAACGACTTGCACAGGTAAGGCAGCAGATACCTCAGGGTATGGGTAACCCGGAACTGGGCCCCGTTACCACTGGTTTGGGTGAGATATTTCAATACGTAATCAGAACTAAACCCGGATACGAAGGAAAATACAGTATGGCTGAATTAAGAACCATACAGGACTGGGTAGTAAGAAAACAATTACTATCAACAGAAGGTATTGCCGACGTAAGCAGTTTTGGTGGCGAACTGAAACAGTATGAAGTAGCTGTGAAAACCGATAAACTCAGAAGTCTGCAGGTAACCATCGGCGATGTATACAAGGCAGTGCAGGAAAATAATCAGAATACAGGAGGGGCTTATATTGAAAAAGGGCCAACAGTATTATTTATCAGAACAGACGGCCTTGCCAAAAGTATTGAAGACATAGGAAGCATTGTTGTTAAAAGGGTAAACGGTATACCCATTTTAGTTCGCGACCTCGCTGAAGTTAAAATAGGAAGTGCCACACGTTATGGCGCATTGGCTTATAATAATGATGGAGAAGTGGCCGGAGCTGTGGTAATGATGCTGAAAGGGGAGAACAGTAATAAGGTCATACGTAATATCAAAAACAAGATCAGGCAGATTGAACAAACATTACCAGAGGGTGTTATAATTGATCCTTTTCTCGATAGAACCAAAATGGTGAACAATGCCATTGGTACAGTAGAAACCAATTTACTGGAAGGGGCATTGATCGTTGTTTTTGTACTGGTATTGTTTTTGGGAAATATCAGGGCAGGTTTTATTGTGGCAACAGTGATACCCTTGTCTATGTTGTTCGCCATTATTATGATGAATGCATTTGGCGTAAGCGGAAACCTGATGAGTCTTGGTGCACTTGACTTTGGTTTGTTGGTAGACGGAGCCGGTATTATTGTGGAGGCAGTCATGCATAAAATGTCGAGGCAGAATGGCATAGCACTTGGTACAAAGCTTACCCGCGAACAGATGAATACCACAGTGGAAGAGTCGAGTGGCAAAATGATGAATGCTGCTGTATTTGGCCAGATCATCATACTGATTGTATACCTGCCCATTCTTTCACTCGAAGGAATTGAAGGGAAAATGTTCAAGCCAATGGCACAGACGGTATCTTTTGCCATTCTTGGAGCTTTTCTTTTATCGGTAACCTATGTGCCCATGATGAGCGCTTTCTTCCTGAGCAGAAAAAGAGGGCACAAGGAAAACATTTCAGACCGGATGATGAAAAAACTTCAATCCTGGTATGCACCTCTGCTCAAAAAAGCAATAGCAGCACCTGTATGGATTATTTCGGGATCGGTTATTTTATTTGCCGCTGCACTTATAGTGATGAATACATTGGGTGGAGAGTTTATTCCCAAACTGGAAGAGGGCGATTTTGCTGTAGAAACAAGGGTACTCACTGGATCTTCAATAAGTACCACTTTACAGGAGAGTCAGAAAGCAGTTAAAATTATATTGAAAGAATTTCCGGAAGTAGAGAAAATTGTAACAAAAGTAGGGTCAAGTGAAATTCCTACAGATCCAATGCCCATTGAGTCTGCCGATATGATCATTGTTTTGAAAGATAAGAAAGAATGGACTTCAGGTAAAACTTTTGATGAGCTCGCAGAAAAAATGGGAGAAAAAGTGCAGGCCGTTCCCGGGGTAACAACCGGTTTTCAGTTTCCTGTGCAAATGCGTTTTAATGAACTGATGACAGGCGCCAGACAGGATGTGGTTTGCAAAATATTTGGAGATGATCTTGACAGTCTTGCCGCCTACGCAACAAAAGTAGGAACCGTAATCGGTACAGTTGATGGAGCCAGGGATCTTTTTGTAGAAACGGTAACTGGTATTCCACAAATGGTTATTACCTACAATCGTGAATCGATTGCAAGGTATGGGGCAAGTATTGAATCTATTAATCAAACCATTCAGGCTGCTTATGCAGGAAGTATTACCGGACAGGTATTTGAAAACGACAGACGTTTTGATTTGGTGATTCGTTTGGATAAAGAGCAAAGAAACCAGTCTGATGATATAGAAAACCTGTTGGTTGGATTACCTAACGGACAACAGGTGCCATTGAATCTGCTGGCCACTGTTGGTATACAGGATGGCCCTTACCAGATACAGCGAGAAGATGCGCAACGCAGAATTACCATTGGCTTTAATGTGCGAGGCAGGGATGTGCAGTCTATTGTAGAAGAATTACAGGAAAAAATAGGCAAACAGGTACAATTACCCACGGGCTATTTTATAACTTATGGTGGACAGTTTGAAAACCTGCAGGAAGCCACCAAACGCTTGACCATTGCTGTGCCGGCAGCACTACTGCTCATTTTTGTGATGTTATTCTTTGCGTTTAAAAAATTCAAGTATTGTTTACTTATATTCTCCGCTATTCCATTATCTGCAATCGGAGGTGTATTTGCTTTGTGGTTAAGGGATATGCCTTTTAGTATTTCAGCAGGCATTGGTTTTATCGCTCTGTTTGGCGTGGCTGTATTAAATGGTATTGTATTGATTACAGAAATGAATCGTCTGCGTGAGGAAGGCATGGAAGATTTAAAGTCAATCATTTTGCAGGCAACTGAAACCAGACTACGCCCTGTATTAATGACAGCAGCTGTTGCATCATTTGGTTTTTTACCAATGGCACTCAGTAACGGAGCAGGTGCAGAAGTACAAAGACCATTGGCAACAGTGGTAATAGGCGGTTTATTATCAGCCACATTACTTACGCTGTTTGTTTTACCCATACTATACCTTCTTTTTGAAAAAAGAAAACCAACGGGGTCTATGAAAACATTATTACTACTCATCTGCCTGCTGTCGGGATCGATATTATTTTCACAGCCTGTTCGTCAGATGAAACTCAAAGAAGTAACAGAACTGGCCACCACGCAGGCACAGGTAATTAAAGTAAACCAGTTGCAGGAGAAGTATTTTACGGTTTTAAAAGGAACGGCACGTGAAATTCCCAAAACACAGATATTGACAGAACTGGGTAATTATAACAGTTTCAATTTCGACAGCCGTATATCTGTAACACAAACCCTGCAGTCTGGCAGCTTATACCGGAAACAGGAATCTGTGCTGAACAGCTACCTGGCAACTGCCAATGCACATAGTTTTATTCAGAAAGCACAGCTGAAAAAAATGGTTGCCCAATTATATCTCGAACTTCAGTTCTTCTTTGCCAGAAAAAAAATCTTTGAAAGAACAGATAGCATATACAGCAGTTACCAGAAAATGGCGCAGTTGCGGTATGAAAAAGGAGAATCAAATTTGCTGGAAAAAACAACCATCGACAACCATGTAATGCAAAATAAACAATGGCTGTTGGCCAATCAGTCTGATATAAAAGCTGTTCAGTCAGAACTGGCATTATTGATACAGGAAGAGATACGAATTGAGCCAATAGATGAATTAACGGCACAGCAACAGTTATACGATACTGCTTTATTAAATCAACATCCTGAGCTTAAGCTATATGAAGCACAAACAGCAAGGGCGAAATCGGAGACGGAACTTGAAAAAAGCAGGCTGAAACCTGAATGGCTGGTTGGTTATAATAACCAGTCGCTTATGGGCTGGATGACCTACAAGAACAGATCGGAGCGTTTTTTTGATGCGGGTAACCGTTTCTCTTCTGTAACATTGGGTATGTCGGTTCCTTTTTTCAATAAATCGCGAAAAGCAAAAATTGAAGCTGCAACCATTCAGGAAGATGTTACCAAAGCAGAAGCAGATATGGCAGTTATTCAGTTGCGAACACGGTTGGTACAATACCTGCAGAACAGGGAAAAATTAATTGCAAGTATTGAATATTTTAAGAATAGTGCTATACCCCAATCGAATATCATCATACAAACCGCAGGGCTGCAGTATAAAAATGGACAGATCAATTATATTGAATGGGGTACATTAGTAACACAGGCATTAGCCATTCAGGTACAATATGCAACAGCGAAAAGAGAACAGCAGCTCAATGAAATAGAACTGGAATACTTATTACAAAACAATCAATAAATACATTATGCGACCATATATAATAATATTCTTTTTATCAGTTGCATTGGTCTGCGGAACAAAGGAACAGGAATCAAACCAGCCAGCTGAAAGCAATACTGATGAAAAAAGTGTAAGCTTAACTGCAGTGCAACTAAGAAATGGCGGTATTGAAATTGGTACAGCTGCTGAAACCATCATGAGTGCTTCTGTAAAAGTAAACGGGGTGGTTGATGTACCCCCTCAAAGCATGGTATCTGTGAGTTTCCCCCTGGGTGGATATTTGAAAAGCTCACACCTGTTACCGGGTATGGGAGTAAAAAAAGGAGAAGTAATTGCCACACTTGAGGACCAGAGTTATGTACAGTTACAACAGGATTACCTGATGGCAAAAGCCAGAATGGATTTTCTGTCAACTGATCTTGACAGGCAAAAAGAATTAAGCAGTCAGGATGCCACCAGTAAAAAAATATATCAGCAGGCAATAGCCGATTATAAAACGCAACAGGTATTGATTAAATCACTGGAAGAAAAATTACGTATTGTGGGAATTGATCCGGATAAATTAACGGTCAATAATATTTCAAGAACCATCAGCCTGCGGTCGCCGATACATGGCTTTGTAACCAAAGTAAATGTAAACATCGGCAAATACGTAAACCCCGCTGATGTTTTGTTTGAGCTGGTAGACCCGGATGATATTCATGCTGCCCTTACTGTTTTTGAGAAAGATATTATGCTGATCAAAAAAGGGATGAAAGCACAGGTATCATTAGCCGATAAGCCAGGAAAAAAATATGAAGTAGATGTAATACTGGTAACAAGAAATGTAGATGAAAACAGAGGTGGACTGGTACATTGTCATTTTGAAAATGCCAATCATGAATTATTGCCCGGTATGTTTTTAAATGGCAGTTTTGAACTCGATAACAAAAAAGTATGGTCAGTTCCCGAATCTGCCGTGGTAAGATATGAGGGTAAGCAGTATGTTTTTCTTGCAAAAGACAGCTCCGGTTTTGAGATGACTGAGGTAGAAACAGGTATTGTACAGAATGG
>Ga0164290_1002609_pt1 | contig 11639 bp, 12 predicted proteins | sample Micstemetagenome_FD_108782 | JGI IMG/M metagenome (GOLD analysis project Ga0164290, IMG submission 108782) | Contaminated culture microbial community from soil near Moab, Utah, USA - Microcoleus steenstrupii SON62 (Illumina Assembly) | ecosystem: Environmental > Terrestrial > Soil > Soil crust...
ATGGTAAACTGGAAATACCTTTTTACAAATTCCTCCAACAGACTTACGGCGCTTTGCAGGTTGGCTTTTACAGGCTGATGAGAGCTGGTAAGTTTTTGTGTTCTTTTATACAGGTAATATAAAATAAAAGTGAAAAGAAACATCAGTACGGCAAATACGCCAAAGTATAAACGAATAGACCAGTAGTCTGAAACAAAACATACATACAGCATGGCAATAGAAAACAGCACGCAAAGCACCATTTCAACAACAAGGCTGCGTTTCAGTTTGCCAATGACAGAACTGGTTTTCTTTTTCAGTAGGGCTGCAATATCTGCATCAGTCCGGCTGGCATGATCTGTTGCCAGCTTTTGGTTGAGTTGATATTTTAGTTCATCGAGTTCCATAACACTTCATTTACGCGGGGGTCATATATTTTTGTGTCGATTCTTTCAGCTTTGTTTTGATGCGGTTCATTTTTACTGCCACATTATTGGCGGTAATACCCATCATGTCTCCAATATCATTATAGTTATAATCTTCCAGGTATAGCATTACAATGGCTTTGTCGATTTTGGAGAGATCGCCAATAGCTGTATACATGGCTTTTACCTGTTCTTCAATCGGATCATATGTTTCACTGGTTCCGAAATCAGGTACAGACTCAGTAGAATAGATATCAGGTTTTCTTTTCTCTTTCCTGAAAAAAGTAATGGCTGTATTCAGGGCAACACGATAGAGCCAGGTAGAGAATTTGGCATCGCCCCTGAAACCGGCATAAGCTTTCCAGGCCTGCAGGGTTATTTCCTGAAACAGGTCTTCACGATCCGCATGTGCATCCATATACAGGTTGCACACTTTATGGATAATGCGCTGGTGCTCGTTCAGTAATGCTATGAATTCCTTTTCAGCAGGCATCTGGCTAAATTAGTACAATACAGGTGTGAGTGTATAACCTTCTTTTTTTAACAAGGCAATTACACCCTGTTTACCACCCAGATGTCCGGCACCTACGGCAAAAAAGCTGGGTTTATCCATAACCGCTTTTTTAATAACCGGAATCCATTTTTTATTTCGTACAACCAGCATGGCTGTTTCAAAATCATTTGTTCCACCATTATCCATGATAAAACGATAAATTTTTTCGGCATTATTCTGCTTATATACCTGTATCATTTTTACCATCATCTGTTGTACACTATCGTACTTTAATACTGTTTGTTTAAAAGCCAGTACCTGAGAGTCGAGTGGTTGTGCATTAATGGCTTTTAGCTGATCATCTATCGTTTCTAATCCCAGTATCGGTAACTGGTTATTTTTGGCAATCGTTACAAACTCGGTTTCCGGCTGAATCCTGTCGGCACATTTAATACTACTGATAGCGAGCAGGCTCATGGGCATAAAAGGACTAAACTGGTTAAAGAGTTGTAAGGGCATTCCCGTAATGCTTTTAAAACTGTCGCTCACGGCTTTATAATCCTCATCACCCAATAATTTGGCGAGACTGGTTTCCTGTAAACGCATTTTTGTCATCAGGGTCATCTGCATACCGGGGTCATCCATGTCCAGTTCTCCATAAAACTGTTTGGCCGTTTTTATTTTTGCTTCCAATGCAGGCGAAATGGTAAAATCAGACTTGCACATGATATGGAAAGTGCCAAAAATGTAGGAGGGTTGTTGTAAGCCTTTACCGCTGATTTTCCAGAGTAATGAACTCACGGGTGGTTTTTGTGCCTCTGAAGACCGGGGAATGAATAGGGCGACTGTACACAAACTATAGAACAGTTTTCTGAGCAACATCAATTGAGTTTTTCTGTTTGTCGCAGTTAAGGCCGAAATATTACGAAAAAAAATAGCCCCGTGTAGAAACACGGGGCGAAACCAAAACCAACTGCATGTGTGCCTTCAACAGGCACCATATGAAAACTTGTTCTTATAAAATGCTGATCTCTTTGGGAGATACTTTTACTTCTTCTTTTTTAGGCAGGTACAATTTCAGTACACCATTTTCATAACGGGCCTGAATAGCATCCGCATTGATTTTTTCATCGAGTGAAAAACTGCGCTTGAAAGAACGGAAATTAAATTCCCTGCGGATCGTTTTGTAGTCTTTCTGCTCGGTTGTTTCTTTCTTTTCGTAGCTGATGGTCAGCAGTCCATTTTCCAGGTTTACTTTAAAATCTTCCTTGTTTCTGCCTGGTGCATTCAGTTCGAGGTGATAACCTTCTGCTGTTTCATGAATGTTTACAGGAACTGTTGCATAAGCCTGGTTGGTATCCTTACCCCAGGTAGCAGGAAAACTGTTAAAGAGTTCGTCGAACAAACTGTTGAATGGAGCTGTGTTGTGTTTTACGAGTGTCATATCAGATGTTTTTTATGTTTTTGAATTGAATTCGTATTAATCCGTTCAAACGGTATACCATCACCCTGACAATGCATTTTTTGCAGTTTTTCTGGCTAAATCCCATAGTTCAATACGCCATAATGGCGCTTATTTGTTTTTCATGCAGACATTATGTCTTTTATTTTAATGGTTAGTGTTACAACTTTTAATCCTAATTTTGTGTTCCTAATTATAAAAACAAGCGAATATGTATCCAGCAGAGATTGTATTACCCATGAAAGCGGAGTTGACAGATAGTGGTTTTGAGGAGTTATTATCTGCTTCCGATGTTGATAATATGTTACAGCAGAAAGGTACCACATTAGTGGTTATTAACTCTGTATGTGGTTGTGCAGCAGGCACTTGCAGACCGGGTGTTTTAATGGCTGTTCAGAATTCCGGCAAACGTCCAGACCACCTGACCACCAGTTTTGCGGGTTTCGATGTAGAAGCCATTAATAAGGTTCGTCAGCATTTATTGCCTTATCCACCATCATCACCGGCCATTGCGCTTTTTAAAGACGGGCAGTTGGTGAGTATGGTAGAACGTCACCAGATCGAAGGCCGCCCAGCTCAGGTGATAGCACAACACCTGATTTCTGTTTTTGATGAACATTGCAATTAATTTTACTATAGTTTTGTTTAAGGATGGGTTAGTAAGTACGGCTCCACTTTGGTGGAGCCTTTTTTGTTCTCCGGGAACCAGAAAACAGTTTCATAATTTCTGACTATCATTGCATCTGTCTTAATAATTGAATGACATTTAGACGAGCTTTTTATGTATCCTAATTTGTATTACGCTTTCAAAGACATTTTCGGGGTTGAACTGGAAGGATTAAAACTGGTAAACAGTTTTGGTTTTTTTGTAGCCCTTTCTTTTATTCTTTCCGCATGGATACTGACACTGGAATTAAAGCGGAAGCAAAACCTCGGACAGTTTACTTTTACCGAAGAAAAAATTCTGGTAGGTGCAAAAGCAAGTGTGGCAGAACTACTGATTAATTTTCTACTGGGCTTTGTATTTGGTTTCAAAATACTCGGCGCATTTGTGATTGATGCTGCCTTGAACGATCCGCAGGCATTTATCTTATCAGCCAATGGTAGCTGGTCTTTTGGCCTATTAGTGGGTTTTATATTTTCCGGTTTGAAATGGTGGGAGAAGAATAAACAGAAACTGGATAAACCCGAAGAAAGAACCATCCGTATCTGGCCGCACGACAGGGTAGGAGATATTGTATTGTATGCAGCATTGTTTGGTTTTCTCGGCGCCAAAATTTTTCATAACCTCGAAAACTGGAAAGAGTTTTCAAAGGATCCGATTGGTTCTCTGATCTCTTTTAGTGGTCTTACTTTTTATGGCGGATTAATCTGCGCCGGAGCTGCCATTATCTACTATGCGCGAAAAAGAAAAATATCAGTCATTCACCTGGCAGATGCCATGGCACCAACCATGATGTTTGCTTATGCATTTGGAAGAATCGGTTGCCAGATAAGCGGAGATGGTGACTGGGGTATTCCCAACACCCATCCAAAACCATTTAGCTGGATGCCCGATTGGTTATGGGCATATAGTTATCCGCATAATGTAATTGGTGAAGGAAAACCAATCGCCGGGTGTGATGGACCTTATTGTAATGAACTGTTTCCGGCAGTGTATCCCACTCCCTTATATGAAATCATCGCCTGTTTCATACTCTTTGCAGTCTTATGGATATACCGTAAAAAGCTCAAAGTAGCCGGTCAGCTCTCCGGACTCTACCTTATATTAAACGGCTTGGAACGTTTTTTTATCGAAAAAATCCGTGTCAACACCAAATACGAAGACCTTCCTCTCCAGCCCACACAGGCTGAACTGATCTCTTTTGTCATGATTCTGTCTGGCATCTTATTGATGTTCAAGGCAAAAGACTGGTTTGGGAAACCAGGTTTCAAGATCTAAGAGACAAGTTGTAAGCTACAAGATACCAGGAACAAGGGATAGTAATATAATTGATAATCAATTAATTATATTGCTATCCCTTGTTTTTTTTCCCTTGTTTCTTGTGTCCTGATGCCTGTTTTTTCTCGTTTGCCACTCATCCTTGTTTAACACCGTTCATTATAAAACTATGTACTATGCAAAACATAGTACATAGTTTCGTTCTGTAATTAGCAACAACGAGAACTAAAATATTAAACTTTTTTTATGAGAAATTTGAAAAACTTACTGGCAGCCATCGCAATGGTTTCTGTTTCGGTAGCAGCTCAGGCACAGACTGCAAAAATTAATGGTGCCGTAGCAGGCTCACAAAAACCAGTTGAAGCTGCTTCAGTGGGTATTTTACGTGCAAAAGATTCAGCCATCGTTAAAATGGCTGTAACCGACAAGACAGGTCAGTTTGAAGTAGAAAACTGTCAGCGGGTAAATACCTCGTACTCGTACAGTCTGTGGGGTATAATAAATATTACAGCCCTGTATTCGACCTGGCCAATGGTCAGTCATATACCGTTCAGCCCATTACACTTACCAATATTTCAAAAGAACTGGAAGGGGTAGTAGTTACATCTAAAAAGCCGATGATTGAGCAGAAATTGGACAGAACCATCATTAATGTAGATGCTTCTCCTACCAATGCCGGTGCCACTGTACTGGAAGTGCTCGAAAAATCACCTGGTATTTCTGTAGATAAAGATGGTAATATCAGCCTGAAAGGAAAACAGGGAGTGGTGGTATTAATTGATGGTAAACCTACGTATCTCGGTGCACAGGACCTGGCCAATATGTTACGCAATATGTCGAGCTCAAACCTCGAAACTATTGAACTGATGACCAATCCGCCTGCACGTTTTGATGCATCTGGTAATTCAGGTGTGATCAACATCAAAACCAAGAAAACAAAAACCATGGGTTATAATGCCAGCGTTACAACCGGTTTTTCACAAGGGGTGTTACCCAAAACCAACAATAGTTTTAACCTGAATTACAGGCAGAACAAGATCAACTTTTTTGCCAATGCAAGTCATAACTACACCGAAAACTTTGGCAATATCAAGATCGACAGAAATTTCCGTAACCAGAGTACAGGTGCACTGTTAACTTCATTCAATCAGTTGGCGAAGAACGACCGTATGTTCAACAGCTACAATTACAAAGCAGGTTTCGATTACTTCATGAATAAAAAGACAACACTCGGACTGGTTGTAAATGGCTATAACAGTGTTGGAGATGAGTATACTGATAATACAACTTATATTAAAGATCCTGCAGGCAGTGTAGTAACACGCACACAGGCAATCAACGATGTAAACCTGAAATTTAAAAATGTAGGTGTGAATGCTAACCTGCGTCATGTATTCGATAGCACAGGTAAGGAATTAACCATTGATGCAGATTATATAAACTATTCGCAGAATAATAAGCAGGTATTGAGCAATGAATTCTTCGATCAGAACGGTAATGTAAAATCGCCTGATGAAATTTTAAGAGGTATACTTCCTGCATCTATTAATATCTATAGTTTTAAAGCAGATTATTCTCAGTCAATGAAAGGGCAGGTAAAATTTGAAGCAGGATTAAAAACCAGCTATGTAAATACAGATAATGATGCGCAGTATGCTAATTGGAACGGAGCTCAGTTTGTAAACGATGCAACCCGCAGTAACCATTTTCTTTACAAAGAAAATATTAATGCAGCGTATGTAAACTTCAACAAACAGTTTACAAAAAAATGGAGTGCCCAGTTGGGTCTGCGTGCAGAGAATACCAATATTACCGGTAACCAGTTAACAACAGGAGAAGTCTTCAAACGCAACTACACACAGGTATTCCCAACAGCATATATTGGTTATACAGCGAATGATAAGAACCAGTTTGCATTGAGTTATGGCCGTCGTATCGATCGCCCCAACTACCAGGACCTGAATCCGTTCTATTATTTCCTTGATAAATACACTTATCAGGTGGGTAACCCTTATCTGCGCCCACAGTTCAGTCATAATATTGAATTAGTGCATACTTACAGAGGCGTATTAAATACCTCATTAAACTACAGCAAAACCAATGATATCCTTCAGGATGTATTAGAGCAGATAGACAGTACCAATTCTTCCTTTGTAAAGAAAAGTAATATCGCACGCAGACAAAATTTAGGAGCATCAGTGAGCCTGGGTATGCCTGTTACAAAATGGTTCAGAACAAATATTTATGTAAATGTGTTCTACAATCATTTTAAAGGAATGGTAAACAACGGAGAAATTTCTGTAGGAGCTACTTCAGTTATGACCAATATCTCTAACCAGTTTACTTTCCCTAAAGGATGGGGTGCTGAACTAAGTGGTTTCTATCGCACACAAGGAGTAGAAGGTGTATTGGTTGCAAAACCAATGGGTGGGTTGAATATTGGATTTACCAAACAGGTATTGAAGAATAAAGGAATGGTTAGACTGGTAGTAAGAGATGTATTATATACACAAATCTTTAACGGATATAGTAAGTACCAGAATGTGGATGTAACTATCCGTCAGAACAGAGACAGTCGTGTAGTAAACCTGAGTTTTACTTATCGTTTCAGCAAAGGAAAAACTGCAGCACAACGTAAAAGAGGTGGTGCCAATGAAGAACAGAATCGTGTGAATTTAGGTGGTGGAAACTAATTCAACGATCGATGAGCGGAATTGGGCAGGAGATAAAGACAAGATTTTCCATTTGACCCGAAATGATTCCGCTCATCCTATTTTGACATTTCTGTGTAGCAGTATAAAGTCAATTTAGCAACATCAACTTTGTTTTTTTCTCATGTGCATTATATAGAAGGCGGCCCCGATTTCTATCGGGGCCTATTTTTTTGGAAGAGACCGAAAGTCGGCAAGTCCGCAAGTCCGAAAGATGATTGTACAGGAACCTATTTCTTTCGGTCTTTTGGTCTTTCGGACTTTCCGACTTCCCTGCTTATCTTTACAAAAAATCATCCCATGCCTTCTTTCGACATAGCCAGTAAAGTAGACCTCCAGACCCTGGATAATGCCATCAATACCGTTAAAAAAGAGATTGCAGGTCGTTTCGATTTCCGAGACTCCCATGTGTCTGTAGAACTCAATAAAAAGGATTATATCGTGTCGCTCGAAGTAGAAAGCGATATGAAAATGAAGCAGTTGATTGATGTACTGATCGGCAGGGCCATCAAACAGGGGATTGAAGGCAGTGCTTTCGATTTCTCCAAAGATGCCTATCCGAGCGGTAAAGTGGTGAAAAAAGAGGTTTCCGTAAGAAATGGCCTAAAACAGGACGACGCCAAAAAGATCGTGAAAATGATCAAAGACAGCGGTCTTAAGGTACAGGCAGCCATTATGGATGATATCATACGCGTTACAGCCAAGAAAATCGATGATTTACAGGACGTTATAGCAAAATGTAAGACCGCAGAACTGGGTATTCCACTGCAGTTTATTAATATGAAGAGCTAAAAGATAGCAAGTCCGGAAGTCGGAAAGACGGAAAGTCCGAAAGCTGAGTGTACAGGAACCTATTTCTTTCGGACTTTCCGTCTTTCGGATTAATATTATCCCCTTTAATTTGGCAATTCCCTGCATCCTGCTTACTTTTGCAGTCCTTAAAAATAAGCGTACGGCCAAATCCGTACCACCTAAAACAAATAATTATGAAACAAGGTATCCATCCGGAAAATTATCGTTTTGTTGTGTTCAAGGATATGAGTAATGGTCACACATTCCTGAGCCGTTCAACTGCAGCTTCAAAAGAAACCATCGTTTGGGAAGGAGATGGTAAAGAATATCCAGTAATTAAACTGGAGATTTCTAATACTTCACATCCATTCTATACCGGTAAAAACATGCTGGTAGATACTGCAGGTCGTATCGACAAATTCAAAAAACGTTACGAGAAGAAGAAATAATTTCAACTTCAATCATATTCGAGTCCCGCTTGTACAACAGGCGGGACTTTTTTTTGCCTCATTTTTCCGTTTATCACCAACCACATCAATATGCTATTAATACAGCATGTTTGTGCAGATACTTTCGTGTTCAAATTATTAAAACACAAAGTTATGTTGATGAATAAATATGGACGTTTTATACTGGTGATCATGATAGCCATAACGTCCTGTTCAAAAAAAACAGATACCATCATCCAGCCTCCGGTACCTGTTGAACCTGTAAAAGATAAACTAGCAAAAATAAGTTACGACAGTGGTGCGTATGATTCATTGTATTATTCCTCCACCGGTAAACTCATCAAAATAAAATCTGTATGGGATCCTTCGTCTGCTGTGAGCGTAACCTATTCCTTCGAATATAATGCACAGGAAAAGCTTACACGCATCAACAGCGATCAGGGTGAAGAATACCGATATAGCTATAATGGTAACCAGTTGGAAGAAGTTGGACAGTATGTGGGTGGTCTTAAAATAAGGCATAAAGGATTTACGTATGATAGCCAGGGTATACTCACATCAACACATACCTATGCAGATGTACTGAACAACCCGAATGACCAGGATTTTCTCGACATGTTTATTTATACTTATTATCCTGATGGTAACCTGAAAACAGAAACATCTTATTCCGTTCATCCGAATACGGGACAGCCTGTAAAAGAAGCATCTATTACTTATTCAGATTATGATCAGCACCATAACCCGGATGATGTTTTTAAACAGGTACCTTATTTTTTTGGACAGCGTTTTTTCAAAAACAATGCACGCCAGCGGGTGGTAAAGAATGAAAAAACTGGTGTTGAATCTACTTACCTGTTTACCTACACCTATAACCAGTCAACACTTCCGGTCACCAGAAAATTTGAATACTATGGCAATGGTAACTGGGAAGAAGGAACCTGTACCTATAGTTATTATTAGCAGTTTTTTACATGGTAAAAATTAGTTAAAGCAAGTATACCCGACACGAATTGTTAATGGTCTGTGTCAAACAAAAAAAACAGAAGACAGTATGAAAAAAGCGATGAACATTTTTGGCTCAATGATTTTGATGATGGTCATTATCTCCTGTGGAAAAAAAACAGAGCAGCCGGTACAACAAACTTCATTCAGCGGTAAACTGGCAAAAGTGAGTTTTGGAGGAGGTTATTCAGATTCCTTTTATTACAGACAGGATGGTAAACTGGATAAGATTATTATTTTCTCCGACCTGAGTGGTACTACTTATAAAGAAGTATATCAGTTTGCTTATAACAGTATCGGTAAGGTAGCATCTGTTCAGATTGAAAACGGAGCTGAGTTCAGGTATGCTTATGTGAACGATCAGGTAACGGCAGTGAGCCGGTATGAGAATGGAGTAAAAATGAGCTACAAGTTTATTAATTATGTAGGGCAGGGTACAAGGCTGGAATCGATAGAAGACTATGAAAAAACCTCTCCGGGTGCCATCGGTTTTGCCTACACTTTTAAACAGGAATATACTTATCATCCCGATGGAAACCTGAAAGAAGAAATCAGGTACCAGATCAATCAAAACGGACAGGCTACCAAATACCAGACTACCCATTATGATAATTATGACCAGCATTTGAATGTAGACAATACGTTCAGGCATTTCCTGTACCTGAGTGGGGTGCCTATAACGGTCAACAATCCTACAAAGATTACCCGTCGTGATGAAATTGCCGGATCGGAACAGGTGTACAATTACCAGTTTACCTACAATGGAAAAGCAGCCCCGGTAAAAAGAACCATGTCAACCGGACCTTTAGGCTCAACTGAAACTGAAGTAACCTACAGTTATTATTAAGCAATCGGAATAAGGGTTAATTTAAACGACTCTGTGTTAACTCCCGTTCTCCCGTTCTCTTTGTAAAAAAGCCCAACATAGGCAACCCGCTATTGGTGAGAGGGTATTAACAAAGAGAACGGGAGAACGGGAGTTAGCGGGAGTCGTTTGTTATATTTGAGAATAGTTGAATGGGTAAGTAAAATGCAAGTATTACCTTTGCCAGCATTAAAACAGATTCATGAAACTTGATATACTGGCATTTGGGGTACATCCGGATGATGTGGAACTGGGTTGTTCCGGCACCATTATGGCGGCACTGGCAGAAGGAAAGAAAGTAGGTGTTGTAGACCTTACCCGTGGAGAACTGGGCACAAGGGGAACGGCTGAAACACGTAAACAGGAGGCCGCCGCTGCCGCAGCTATTATGGGTGTAACAGTGAGGGAAAACCTGGGTATGGCTGACGGCTTTTTTCAGAACGATGAAAAACACCAGCGAATGGTCATTGAAGTCATCAGGAAATATCGCCCTGAAATTATACTGGCCAATGCACCGGAAGACAGACATCCCGATCATGGACGAAGCGCAAAACTGGTATCGGATGCCGCTTTCCTTGCAGGCTTAAGAAAAATTGAAACAACCGAAAATGGACAGGTGCAGGAAGCATGGAGACCAACCTATGTATTCCATTATATACAGGATCGTTTTATCCAGCCATCATTTGTAGTAGACATTACTGCGTATATGGATAAAAAAATTGAATCTGTATTAGCGTACACCACCCAATTCAACAGTACTGGAGGAAATGAACCGCAAACCTATATCTCCACCCCGCAATTCCTTGAAACCGTAAAAGCCAGGGCCATGATGCTGGGTAAAAGAATAGGCGTAGGTTATGCGGAAGGATATATTACAGAGAAGATTATCGGCATTAATAGTTTTGATGCGATTATTAAACACAGCACGTGATGAGCTGCCAGCTTCTAGCTACTAGCAGCTAGAAAAAAATAACAAAAGCAAATAATTAAATACTAGCAGCTAGTGGCTAGAAGCTAGAAGCTAAAACAACGGTATGTCAAAAATTCAAATAGGCCTGGTGCAAATGAGTTGCACGGCATCGAAGGAAGAAAATATGGCGAAAGCCATTGCAGGTATTCGTGCAGCGGCTGCAAAAGGTGCGCAGATTGTTTGTTTGCAGGAACTGTTTACCAGTTTGTATTTCTGCGATGTGGAAGATTATGAAAACTTTAAACTTGCAGAAGCAATTCCCGGTGCGTCTACAGAAACATTGTCAAAAATTGCTGCTGAATTGAATGTGGTGATCATTGCTTCATTATTTGAAAAAAGAACAGAAGGATTGTACCACAACACGACTGCGGTATTGGATGCGGATGGTAGCTATCTTGGTAAGTACCGTAAAATGCATATACACGATGATCCGGCTTATTATGAGAAATTTTATTTCACTCCCGGAGACATCGGTTATAAAGTATTCAAAACAAAATACGCAACATTGGGTGTATTGATCTGTTGGGACCAATGGTATCCTGAAGC
>Ga0164290_1002611_pt1 | contig 11621 bp, 9 predicted proteins | sample Micstemetagenome_FD_108782 | JGI IMG/M metagenome (GOLD analysis project Ga0164290, IMG submission 108782) | Contaminated culture microbial community from soil near Moab, Utah, USA - Microcoleus steenstrupii SON62 (Illumina Assembly) | ecosystem: Environmental > Terrestrial > Soil > Soil crust...
CTTGGGCTTCGGCCCCGCAGCCGCCATCGGCGCGGCCATCGCCTCCCCCGGAACCCCCACCATCTGCCTCATCGGCGACGGCGGCCTGCAATTCGACCCCGCCGAACTCCGCGTCGCCGTGGATGAGAAACTCCCCCTCACCTTCCTGGTCTGGAACAATGCCAGCTACCGCGAAATCGCCGAGGCGATGCGCGACGCCCAGACAGAGATCATCGGCTGCTCCCCCAGCCCCCTCAACCTCGCCCCCCTCGCCGCCGCCTGCGATCTGGCCTTCGCAACCGTCCCCGAAGACCCTGCCGCCCTGCGCGCGGCCCTTGCCCAACCCCAGACCGGCCCGCGCCTGATCGAAATCCGCGTCACCTCCTGATCCCTGCCCTTCATCCGTTCCCAAATATCCCGGGGTCCGGGGCAGCGCCCCGGCGCCGAGCCGGACGCGCGGCACGCGCGGGAGGCGAGACAAAAGGAACGCGGGCGCTCGCACCCGCACCGCTTGGCACCATTTGCATTTGATCAAATTCCGCGCCATAAGCGGATCGTACGCCCAACGGACCCGACTCTCATGACCGACACGCTCGCCGGCATCCCGCGCCACCGTCTTCAGGCCATCGCAAAGCGCGAGGCGGACCGCTACGTCGCCTCCCGCCCCAAAGCGGCAGAGGCGCTCCGCCAAGGTGCGGGACATTACCTGAACGGCGTGCCGATGCACTGGATGGCGGATTGGCCCATGCCCCATCTGCCCCTCGTTGCAAAGGCACAGGGCGCGAAACTCACCGATATCGACGGCCATCGCATCGACGATTTCTGTCTGGGCGACACGGGCTCCATGTTCGGCCACTCGCCCGCCCCGGTCGCCCGCGCCATCAAGGCTCAGGCCGGGCGGGGCCTGACCTACATGCTGCCCACCGAGGCCGCGATGGCGGCAGGCCGCCTGCTGACGCAACGCTTCGGAACCTTCCGCTGGCAGATTGCCACCACCGCCACGGATGCCAACCGCTTCGCGCTCCGCGTTGCCCGCGCGGTGACGGGACGTCCCAAGGTGCTGGTGTTCAACGGCTGCTATCATGGCACGCTGGATGACACGATGGTCGAACTTGCCAATGGCCGCACGGTCAACCGCGCGGGCCTCGTGGGGCAGGTGCAGGATCTGACGAAAGCCGCCACGGTCGCCGAATTCAATGACCTCGCCGGGGTGGAGGCGCTGCTGCAAAAGGGCGATGTCGCCGCCATCCTCACCGAACCGGTGATGACCAATTCCTGCATGGTCCTGCCCGAACCCGGCTTCCATCAGGGCCTGCGCGACCTCGCCACCCGCTATGGCGCGCTGCTGATCATCGACGAAACCCATACCATCTCCTCCGGCCTTGGCGGCTACACGGCTGTTCACGGCCTTGACCCCGACATGTTCGTCGTCGGCAAATGCGTGGCGGGCGGCCTGCCCACCGCCGTCTGGGCCATGCGGCCCGCCGTTGCCGCCCGCTCCGCCGCCTATGATGAAACCCGCGCCCCCGGCCATTCCGGCATGGGCACCACGCTCTCTGCCAACCCGATGCAATTCGCCTGCCTCGCGGCCACCCTGGCCGAAGTGATGACGCCCGAAAACTATGCCCATATGGAAGCAGGCGCCGAACGCCTTGCCTCCGGCCTTGGCAAGACCATCGAAAAACACAAGGCTCCGTGGCATGTCGTCCGCGTCGGCGCGCGGGTGGAATTCATCTGCGCCCCCGGCCCGCTAAAGAACGGCTCCGAAGCCCACCACGCCCACCAGCCGCAGGTCGAGGCGGCGATCCATACCGCCCTGCTCAATCGCGGGTGCCTGATCGCGCCGTTCCACAACATGATGCTGGTCAGCCCCGCCACCACCGACCGCCAGATCGACCGCCTGATCGCCGCCTTCGACGCGATCCTCACCGACCTTTTCGCCGAGACAGAAGAATGACCGACAAAAGCCCCTCCGGATCCTCCGTGGCCGAAGCCGAAGCCTTCCTCGCCGCCCATCCCGAGATTGAGGCCTTCGACATCGTCCTGCACGATTCGAACGGTATCGGGCGTGGAAAGATCATCCGGCGCCATGAACTCCTGTCACTTTACAACAGCGGGCGTCACCTTCCGATTTCGATCCTCGGCCTGGACATCTGCGGCGAGGATGTGCACGAAACCGGCCTCATCTGGGACCAAGGCGATGGCGACCTGCGCGCCTGGCCCATTCCGGGCAGCCTGATCCCGCTGCATGCCACGCAGCCGCCGCGCGGCGAATTGCTGATGTCGATGTATGACCTAGATGGCCATCCCATGTCGTCCGACCCCCGCCACGCCCTGCAACGGCAGGTCAATGCCCTGGCGGCCGAGGGCCTCTATCCCGCCGGGGCATTCGAACTGGAATTCTTCCTCCTCGCCAATGACCGCGGCCCGGATGGCAAGGTCCAACCCGCCCGCGACGTGCTGGACGGGCGCGGCTCGCACAAGACCGAGGTCTATTCCGTCGACCACCTGCACGGGATGCTGCCCCTCTTCTCCGACATCTACGCGGCGGCAGAAAAGGCCGGGATCAAGGCCGAGACGATGATCTCGGAATATGCCCCCGGACAGTACGAACTGACCCTGCACTACCGCACAGACGTGATGCAGGCCGCCGATGACCTGATGCGGCTGAAGCGGATCGTCCGCCTGCAATCCCGCCAGCACGGCGTCACCGCCTGCTTCATGGCCAAACCGGTGGAGAAATATGCAGGCTCCGGCATGCATTTCCACGTCTCGCTCTGCGACGCCGCCGGAAAGAACGTGTTCATCGAGGCGGTGGCAGGGCAATGGAACCCCACGCTGCTGCACGCCCTTGGCGGTCTGCGGGCGACGATGGGGGAATCGATGCTGGTCTTCGCCCCCCACGCCAATTCCTGGCGCCGCTTTGCCGCGCAAAGCTATGCCCCGGTCAGCCCGACCTGGGGGGTCAACAACCGCTCCGTCGCGCTGCGCATCCCGGCGGGCGACATCAAGGCCCGGCGCATCGAACACCGCCCGGCGGGGGTGGACGCCAACCCCTATCTGGTGGCAACCACGGTGCTGGCCGGCATTCGCCACGGCCTGAAGCAGCGCATCGACCCCGGCCCGGAAACCACGGGCAATGGCTATGCCGACGCCCAGGATGCCCCGCCCATCCCGGTCGACTGGCGGTCCGCCATTGTCGCGGCGCAGGGCTCGGCCTTCCTGAAAGAGGCGCTGGGGGAAGACATGCATCGCACCTTCACGGCCATCAAAGCCGCCGAATATGCCCGCGTGGCCCGCACGGTAAGCGAGGTGGATTTCGACCTCTATCTGCACACGGTCTGACCGACCCTCGGTCGGGCGGTCCGTCCGGTGGGACAGCCCCCACAACCGGGCCGCGCGGCCCGTCAGCTCAGCCCGGAATCCCGCGCGATCATGGCGGCGTGGGTGCGGTTCTTCGCCCCCAGCTTCCGGCTCAGGGTCTTGACATGCAGCTTCACCGTGACCTCCTGCAGGTCCAGGTCACGGGCGATCTCCTTGTTCGACTTGCCTTCGCAGATACCGCGCAGGACATCCGTCTCGCGCCGGGTCAGGCTTTGCAGGGATGCCGCAATCTCCGGTTCCCGCAACAGCAGCGAGATCGGCGCAAAGACATCGCCCGAGGCCATCAGATGCACGGCCGCGATCATGGCACGCGCCGCAAGCGTCTTTGGAACAAAACCGGCCGCGCCCGCCTGAAGGGCGGCTTCCGCAAGGTCGCGCTGAGCGGTGCCGGAAATGATGGCCACGGGCACATCCGGCGCGACGCCCCGCGCAAGGGCAAGACCGTCAAGGCCGTTCATCCCGGGCATGGTGTAATCAAGCAGGATCAGGTCAAAGGCCCGGTCGCGCGACAGCACGTCCAGTGCTTGCGGCAGGCTGGCAACGCAGGCAACCTCGTCAAAGCCCTCGGCGACCAGGAACGCCGCCAGCGTCTCCCGGACAAGATCATGGTCATCGGCAAGTAGCAGCCGCATCTAACACCCGCCTCCATACCGGCCACAGGGACCGGACCATCCCAGCATGACGCGCGAAACACCTTGGAACGCAAGACCCTTCTGCCCTAGCCTGCATGGAGCGTGCCGGTCTGTTGCCGCAGAGCGCAACGAGATCACATCCAGAGCCGGGAGGGAGCGTTCGTGAAAAGACTGCGCGGGGCGGGGCCGTTTCGGTTGGGCACGATGGCGGGCCTCGCGATCCTGTGCTTGATTGCGATCGGACTCTTGATCCACGAAGTCCGCACCAAGCTGACGGCGCTGCAACGGGCCTCATCCGATAACTCCCAATGGGTCATGATGCAGACCGAAGTGGAGGTGCTGCGCCTGCAGACAGCGCTTCAGCAGGCCTGGACCGAACCCACCCCCGAACAGCTGGACGAAGTGCGGCGGTGGTTCAACGTTCTCTACAGCCGTATCGGGATGCTGGAACAAAGCCCGCTTTACGCGCCACTCCTGAGAGATCCGGAATATGCCGGCGAATATGACAATCTGCGACAATTTCTCGATACCACGGTCGGGTTCATCGACGCCCCGGATCCGGTCCTGGCACGTGAAATTCCGGGGATCCTCGCCCCCCTGCCCGATGTGCGTGGCTCGGCCCGTGCCCTGACGCTGAACGCCCTGTCCGATTTCGCCGCCGAATCTGACCTGAACCGGGAATCCATTTCGTCCACCTTGCTGCGGCTTGCCGTGGTGACCGGGGCTCTTCTGGTCATCATCATCGGCGTCGCGGGTGTCCTCGCCGTCCAGTTCCGCCGGTCCGAGGTGCAGCGCATCGCCCTGCGCGCCACCGGTGCGCGGCTGTCCACCATCATTTCCGCCTCCGCCGACGGTATTGTCGTGACCGACCGGCAAGGCGTGATCCGCGAATTCAACCCCGCGGCCGAGGCCATCTTTGGCCTGTCCCTTGGCGAGGCACGGGGCAAGCAGGTCTTTGACACCTTTTTCGCCGAAGGCCCGGAAGGCCCGCAGGCCCGCGACCTCATCCGCGCCATCCGCGACCCCTCCGTCCGGGCCGGCGAACCCATCCGGATCGAGATCGACGCCCGCCGCGCCGATGGCAGCATCTTCCCGGCGGAAATTTCCATCGCCCGGGCCCCTGTGCCCGAAGAAGGCATGGTCGTGGCGTTCGTGCGCGACATCTCTGTGCGGCGTCGTGACGAGGCTGCCCTGACCCGCGCCCTCGATCAGGCACAGGCAAGCGAACGTGCAAAGGCCGAATTCCTTGCCGTGATGAGCCACGAAATGCGCACCCCCTTGAACGGTCTGATCGGATCGGTCGACCTGATGCGCAATTCCGGGCTGAACGAGGAACAGGAAGAGCTTCTCGGGGTGATGCAGGCCTCGGGCGAGATCCTGCTGGGCCATGTGAATTCCGTGCTGGATGTCTCGCGCGCCGAAGCCGGGATCGTGCAGCCGGAACGGCAAGGCTTCCTTCTGGATCGCCTGCTGGAGGAAACCGTGGCAAATCAGGCCGGCCTTGCAGCAGCCGCGGGAAACCGGCTGACACTGACGATCCTCGCAGGCCCGATGGACTGGGTCACCGGCGACCGCGGACGCTTGCGCCAGATCCTCCTGAACCTGATCGGAAATGCCGTGAAGTTCACCCGCAACGGTGACATCAGCGTAGAGGTGGAACGGCTCGAAACCCAGACGGATATCGTCGAATTCAGGATTGCCGATACAGGAATCGGCATCTCCGAGACGGATCTGGAGCGGATCTTCGAAGATTTCGTGACCCTCGATTCCAGCTATGGCCGCAGCTCGGGCGGCACCGGGCTGGGTCTGGGCATCGCCCGCAGGCTGGCCCGGGCGATGGGGGGTGATATCGGCGTGGAAAGCCTCAAGAATGAAGGCAGCCTGTTCTGGCTGCGCCTGCCCTTGCCCAAGGCGCAGCCGGACCCCGCAATCCCCGCGGGGCCAGACCCTGACACGGTGGCACGGAAGGGTGCCGACGGGTTGGCCGATGGGACGCAGCAATCCGCCCCACCACCGCTCGACATTCTTCTGGTCGAGGATAACGCAATCAATCGCTTTCTGATGCGCCGCTTTCTGGAAAGCGCAGGCCACCGCGTCATCGAAGCGCATGACGGGCTGGAGGCGATAGAACGCGCCGATGACGCCCGGTTTGACGTGATCCTGATGGATGTGTCCATGCCACGCCTTGACGGGGTGTCCGCCACGCGCGCCATCCGCCGTGGCACGGGGCCAAGTGCCAAGGCCAGGATCCTTGCCCTGACCGCCCATGCCCTGCCGCAGGAACAAGCCCAGTTCCGCGCTGCGGGTATGGAGACGGCCCTGACCAAACCGGTCATACGGCAGGATCTGCTGGCGGCCCTTCTCCCCTCTGGTGGATCCGGGCATCCGGTTGCCCGCAGCGACACCGCCCCGGCGGCCGTCCCGCCCGGGAACATGCCAGAGGCCAATTCCGCCACCCATCCCGAGGACCTCCCCCTCATCGACACCGAGGCCATGGCGCAGATGATCCGCCAGATCGGCCCCGTCACGACGGCCCAGCTGATCCAGCGACTGATCGTCGATGGCGATCGGATCCTCTCCGAAATCCAGACATCCGCGCAGGATTCACACGCACCCGAGATCGCCGCGCTCTGCCATAGGCTCTCGGGAAGCTCCGGCACGTTTGGCACCCGGGCCTTGCGCGCGGCCTTGGTTGCGGCAGAAACGGCCCTGAAAGCCCAAGACAGGCCAGCCGCCGAAACGGCACTTGCCGCGCTTCCAGAGTTATGGCGCGCAACACGCGGCAGGCTGGCAGCAAAGGCGGAAGATTTGATGCATCCCGGGATCGCAGCGGCGAACCCGCCGCCTGCTACCGCCCTGCACCCGCCGCAGCCTTCGTCAAAACCGGCCGAACCCGCGCCGCCGACGCCAAGCAAAGGCTAGCAGACCAAAGGCGCGGCCGCACGCCGGTCAGGACCGGGCACGGTGCAAGGCGCGCCGGATCAGCCCCGGCACCCGGGGATCAAGCCCCAAGGGCGGCAACACCCGCCCGGTGAAGCCAGCCTCGCCCAGCGCCGCCGGAAGATCGTCCATGACATGCCCCCCGCGCGCCGCGAAAAAGGGCAGAACGATCGCATCGGATGGCAACCCCGCCGCAACCTCGGCGATACGCGGCGACTGGTCGATGAAACCGACCTCGACCCGACCAACCCCAAGGTCTTGCGCCACCTTCCGTGCCAGACCGAAAGCCACCTCTGCCGGGGCAGGGCTGCGGAAACTGCCATGGGCCGCGATCAGCACCGAAGATTGCCCCCGCGATCCCGCGGGCAGAGCAAGACCCTCCCGCACCATCGTCAAGGCAAGGGATTGCACATCCCCATCAAGTCCGAACGGCGGCAGGATCTGCCAATTCACGCCCCCGGCTTCCGCCAGCCGGGCCGGAAGATGCGTTGCCGTGAACCACCCGCCCGCCATGAACAGCGGATAGACCAACCCGTCCGGCCCGGCAGCGGCAATCGCGCGCGCCAGGGCGTCGGGCTCCGCCAGCGTGGCCGACCGCACATGCCAACCGGGCATCAACGCCTGAACCTTGGCCGCAAGAAAGGCGATCTCCGCCCCGGCGGGCAGGGGATCGGAAGGCTGCCCATGCGCCACGATGAGCGCGGCAGGCATGCGGGCGGGGCGACATCTGGTCATCATGCGCCCGATCTAGCCATCCCCGGCATCGGGTCAAGCCTCCGGCCCGCTGAGGCCCGGCAGGGTATCCTCTGTCAGCATCGCGCGGCACTGGTCGACAAAGGCCGCCACCGCCCGCCGCATCGGCGCACCTTGTGGCAGGATCAGGCCCATCCGCATCGGCGGTCGTTCGGTCCGCAGAGGCACGAAGACCAGGCGCCGCCCATCCGGCGCGCGGTCCGATCCCAGCCGGATATTCGCGATGGAATAGCCAAAGCCATTCGCCACCATCGCCCGCATCACACCCATGTCCCGGGTTCGTTCCGCAATGAGCGGACGCAGCCCCTCGGCCGTGAAGAAGGACAGGAAGTAATCCGCACTGTACGGAAGATCCAGCAACACCATCGGCCATTCCGCCAGGTCATGCGCCGTCACCACCGCCCGCCCGGCCAGCGGATGCCCCTCGGGCAAAAGCGCATAGGGCGGCAGGGACAGAAGTGGCTGGAAATCCAGATCGCCCGGAATTTCAAGATCATAGCTCAGGGCCAGGTCAAGCGATGCCCGCCGCAGCGCCTCGATCAGACCGGCATGGTCATGTTCCGACTGGCGAAACTCCACCTCCGGATAGGCCTCGGCAAAGCCGCGCCGCAGCCGTGGCAGGACAACCTGGGCAAAGGTCAGAAGACAACCCACCGACAGCGGGCCGCGCACCTGCCCGGTCAGCTCTGCCGCCCGGTCGCCCAGCGCGGCAGCCGCGCCCAGAACGGCTCGGGCCGCCTCGGCAAACTGGCGCCCACCTTCGGTCAGGGACAGCCCCTGTGCATGGCGTCGCACGAAAAGCTGCAGGCCGAATTCCTGCTCAAGCTGCGCAATCGCCGCCGAAATCGACGGCGAGGAGACATGGCACCGCTCGGCCGCCAAGGCGACGGAACCGCATTCCGCCACGGCAACAAGATATTCCAACTGGCGAAGCGTAAAGCGAAGCGGCATGCGCCAAGGCTAGCCTCGGCATCGCTCTGACGAAAGGCAAAAGCGCGGCGCCTGCCTGCGAAGACATGGCCCGCGCCTATTCATCCCCGGGCACGCCATAGGACGGGGCCTCGCGCGGATCGCGGGCCCGCTGGACATAGGCCGCCATCTGCGGCGCATAGACCTCCCAGGCCCGCGCCACTGCCTCGATGGGCCGCGCCTCGTGTGACCAGTCGCAGCGCAATTCCGCCACGGGCCAGCTTTCCCGGTCCACCATCAGCAGTCCCGCCGAATGCACCGGCCCCGCCTCGCCACCGGCATCCCGCCCGGCCAGCAGGGCCGCGATCAACCGGTCGCCCAAGGCACCCTTCGCCGCAGCAAAGCCCTCCACCATCGCGGCCGGCACAGCCTCATGCGCCAAGAGGTTGCCTCCGGCGATCACGCCATCCCCCTCCGCCACGCCCCAGCGGCCAAGGATACGCGTCCCGCAATGGCTGGCGACGCGCCCTGCGCCATCCACCAGCATCAGCTGGCGATAATCGGCATGTGCCGCTGCCGCCACCACCGCCGCCATGGCCCCCCTTGCATCCGCCCCTGCCGCCAATTGCTCCAAAAGGGCAGGCCCCAGCGCCGGGTCCGTGATGTTCTGCGTCGCGGCCACACCCACTCCGGCCCGCGCGTGGGCGCAGCGCGCGGCAACGGCCGGCGAAGAAGACGAAATCACCATCCCGAAAGCCCCGGTCTCGGGGCAGCGGGCCAAAAGCGAAAAGGTCATGCGTCACCTGTCCTGAAAGGTTGCAGAACTGCCCGGCCCTGCAGGACCGGAATTTCCTCTGCCATTTTCCATCCCCGGATTGCCCAAGCGCGTGCGGGGCATGCAGCTCGCGGCCGCGGGGCGACCGGCGTCAATCCGGTATCACGGCCGTCGCGTCGATCTCCACCAGCCATTCCGGGCGGGCCAGCGCGACCACGACAAGCCCGGTGCAAACCGGATGCACGCCGCGGATGTAATCGCCCATGGTCCGATAGACCGCTTCGCGATGGCGCACATCCGTCAGATAGACGACCAGCTTGGTCACATGTTCCATCTTCCCGCCGCACTCCTCGACGAGTTGCCGGATGTTCTGCATCACCTTGTGGGTCTGCTCCACCGGGTCGTGGCTGCCGATGTTTTTCGCCGTGTCAAGATCCTGCGGACATTGCCCCCGCAAAAAGATCACCGTCCCCCGGGCAACGACGGCCTGGGCCAGATCATTGTCCAGCTTCTGTTCGGGATAGGTGTCCTTGGTGTTGAACTTGCGGTGACGGATATGGGCCATGGTCTCTTTCCGTTGGAACAGGGATGGGTGGACGAAGGGCGCATTCGGCCCTCGGCCGTGTCAGGTCACGCCTCGGGCATCATCCGGGCGATGTATTGGGCGAATTCGAAATTGGGCCGCTCCAGATGGCTCAAGGGACCGGGCACGGACATCCGCGCCAGCAGCCCCCGATAGACACGCTCGGTGCAGCCCTTGTCTTCCACCTGCACATCGTCCAACAGCGCCTTCACGGCAGCCAGGTTGTCCGTGGCCGCCGGGTCCGCCATCCACTCGGCGCTCATCCCGCCACCGAACAGCACCTTCACATGGCCCGGCCCATCTGGCGTCAGCGACAGATACCAGAAATAGCCGGGCGTCAGCGTGATCAGCAACGAGGGATAGATGGCAAGCAGCCAGGTGATGCGCCGGTCATCCCCGGCCAGTCGCGTATTCGATGGATGCGCCAGCGCCAGCGGGACGGAATCGTTCTTGACGATCCAGTGATAGTTGAAAGCCGCCGTCCCCTCGGGGCATTCCATCAGCGCAAGGTCGCAGCTTCCCCCGATCGTGCCGGCATGGCAGGCGGGCAGGTGGTAGCTCTCCATGAAATTCTCGGCCAGCACCTTCCAGTTGGTGGCCCAGCGGAATTCCTCGCGGAAGGTCTCGGCATAGCTCGCCATGTCCAGATGACCGACCAGACGCTCCACATCGCGCAGATTGTCATGAACATCCGGCGCGTCAGGGTTCAGCGTGACCATGATCCAGCCCAGCCAATCCACCACCCGGATCTGCGGCAGATGCACCTGATCCTTGCAGAAGGTCTCGTTCAACGTCATCGCCGGCGCGCCGCGCAAACTGCCGTCAAGGTTATAGGTCCAGGCGTGATAGGGGCAGACGATGCTGCGCACCCGCCCCCGCCCCTCCAGCAGCGTGCTCATCCGGTGGCGGCAGACATTGGACAGGCCCCGCAACGCCCCCTCGCGATCGCGCAGGATGATGATCGGCTCCCCGGCAATCTCCATCGTCAGGTAGTCGCCCGGTTCCTTCAGGGCATCCGCCCGCCCCGCGCAAAGCCAATCCTTGGCAAAGATGTGGGTCTGCTCCGCCGCCGCGAATTCGGGCGAGACATAGACGGATTTCGGCATGGCCTGCGCCCGCTCGAACGGCACCGCGACATTGGCCCGCAATTCCGCGATGGCAGTGAGGCTGGGGTCGAGCGCGGTCATCGGCGATCCTCCATCGGCAAGCGGAACAGGACCGTTCCCCCGGCAGGGGCCCCCTGTTGCGCCGCCCGACCATCCACCAGCCGGCGCGGCAAGGAAAGCAGGATGTTCCGCCGCGCGGCTTAGGCCCAGACTAACCAACCACCTCCGCCCCCTCGCCGCCCTGCGCCACGACCATCGCCGCCAGACGCGCCGCGACCGGCGTCAGGATCGCCCCGGTCCGCGTCAGCAGGCCAAAGGGTTCCACCACGATCCCCAGATCGACGGGCAGGATGACATAGGGCGATCCGGGCCCCGCGAAACGGTCGCAGACCGCCCGCGCCAGTGGCGCAATCGCGTTGGATTTCTGGATCAGCGCCAGCGTCAGAAGGAAAGACGCCGTCGCCAGCCGCTGCGGCGGTTGCGGCAGGCCCAACTCGGCAAGCCGTTCCATCACCGCCCGGGTCAGCAGCGCCTCGGGCCCCGGCATCACCCAGTCGAAA
>Ga0164290_1002612_pt1 | contig 11620 bp, 13 predicted proteins | sample Micstemetagenome_FD_108782 | JGI IMG/M metagenome (GOLD analysis project Ga0164290, IMG submission 108782) | Contaminated culture microbial community from soil near Moab, Utah, USA - Microcoleus steenstrupii SON62 (Illumina Assembly) | ecosystem: Environmental > Terrestrial > Soil > Soil crust...
CACACCGCGATGAGGAAGGGGCCCATCACGCCGACGGGCACCTCCACGGCGCGAATAACCAGTATCCAGGCGATGGGCCAGCCCACCGCATCCAGTGCGGCGAGGACCTCTCGTCCTGCCCAGTACCGCGCGTCCGGCCGCGGCCGCCGTGCAACGAATACCAGCATCTCCAGCTCCTGAAGGAAAGTGGAAAGCCGAGGAGGCTCTCCTTCTGGGATCCATTCAATGCGCTCCATCGCTAACGTTCAGCTCACACGGCAACCTTTCGTAAGCATGGCGGCCGCGCCGGCGCCGGACCACGCCGTTCGGCTGGGACCGCCCTCTCCTGCTGCTTGCGCCTTCAACCACATGCCGCAGTTGCGTCCCCCTCTATAGGAAGGTGCTCCGGCCTTCCTCGGGCAGGCACGGCCTGCAGCGGGAAGGAGCCGCAGCGCGTGACGAACGCGGGACGTTCTGGGACAAGACAGCAGCGCATTCGCTGGAAACTGGCGAAACAATTCCGATACAGGTGTGACGTGGACATCGTGCCCCGCCTGCACTGGAATCGCCCTGCGGCTGTGATCGCAAGCCGCCCCAAAGCCGCCAGCAGAGCGGCAATGCGGCCGACAGGCCCGCTGGAGAAGGGATGAGCACAGACAGCCACCACGGTGCCGCGCCCGTCGTCGCGCGGAACAATTTGACGCAGGTGACCGGCAATCGGCGCGTCGACGCGCTTGACCAGCCGGCAAGACCGCTGGGCGAGAAGCGGCGGGCACTGCAGGCACGCCGCGCGCAGTCGGCAGCTCGAGCTGCGGGACTGACGGCCGCCGGCAACCACGTGGCTTTCGACCTCCGGCTCACCCCAACCGGGTTGCTCGTCGAACGGACCCAATCTCGCGCGCTGGGTGCCTGCCTCGTTCAGACGCTGCTCTTCACGGATCTTTGGAGGTTCGAAAGGTGGTGCGATGCCGAGCCCACGCGCTTCGATGACCCCGTGCGGTTCTCGCAACTGCGTCGCGACGGCCATGAAGCCCTTTGCGGCGAACGGTGAGCTGTTCAGTCTGGACGCGCTGCCGCGCGCTCCGGACTTCGCTACCCACATCCTCGAATTGCTCCCTGCCTTCGGCGCTGCTGCCACCGCGGACGTCGCACTGGAACTGTTCCAGCGCATCCTCACCTTGCTCGGTGCGGACGCCGGCGTCTTCTTGAGCTTCGTCCGCGACGACGCGACCCACGCGGCCTATCGGACGCTGTATGCGTGCGATCCCCGCTGGGCCTGCGAGTACGCCGCCCGCGACTGGTATGACAGAGATCCTTGGCTGCGGTATGCCTCGCACAGGTCCGAGCCCATCCTGGGCAGCGAGCTGGAACTGCTGCCGCGGGAAGAGGACTTCGTCAGGGTCTCAGCCAGCCTGGGCTTCGCATCGACCATCGTCGCGCCTGCACCCACCAGCGCCGGCTCGTCGCGGGTGGGCGTGCTGTGTCTCGGCTCGCACAACATCGGCTTCTTCGAGGGCGCGGCCTTTGACAAGGTGCGCGTTCTCGCACGCGCGCTGGCCATGGAACTGCATGGCTGGCTGCTGCAGACCATCAAGCACGAGCTGATGGCCCGCTCTCGCATCACCTCCGCCGACCTGGACCTCCTTCGGCACGAAGCCGCAGGGCATTCCAGCAAGATCATTGGCGCCGCCATGAAGCTCAAACCGGAGACCGTGGATTGCCGGTTCCAGCGCGTCAGCGCCAAGCTGAAAGCGGCGGACCGGCGGTCGGCAACGCGGATTGCCAAGCTTTACGGATTGATCTGATCGCTCAGGCCAGAGGGCCTGAGGTTCAAGCCGGGCGCGTCTCACCTAGCCGTCCACGGCACACAAGGCATCCACCACGTCGACCAGGTTGTCAGGTCTCAGCTCATCGACACGCACCAGGCGCGGCGCGCGCGCCCACGCGTCGTTGAGACAGCTTGGCTCCACGTACGCCATGATGATCTCGCTGAGCACATCGATCTCACGGCCCGCTTCGGCGAGCTGCCGCCATCGCGAGAGATCAGCGTTCTGCGGCGGCATCGCGCACGCGGCGATGGCTTGAAGCAAACGGTCGAGATCGGCACCCTTGGCTTCAAGGCACTTGTGCCATCCATGCGCGCGAACGGCCAGCGACGCCACCAACCGTGAGCCCGGCGAGTTGGCAAGCGCATCGCGCAGGGCACAGGGCAGCTCCAGGTGCCCCATGCCGCACAGCCCGACCCGCACCCAGACCGGTCGACGCGGGTCGAACTTCCGCAGTCGGCCGAACAAGCGGGTGTCGAACGCCTCTTGCGAAGGAGGATCGTCGCCGGCCAAGGTCAGGCCGGGCACCAACTGCTGCCCGGCCAAAGCGGTCAGATCCAGAACCTGCGCCCCTTGTGCTGCCATCGCCCGGATGACACGGGACAAGCCGCTGACCGGTGCCGCGAGCAGCAGCCGGAACGTGAACGCGCGCGGTAACGCCTCCAGCCCCGCAGCCACCCAACGCCGGTAGCTCGCCCATCCACCGGCAAGCACATCAACGACGAATCCAGCGTCCCTCAATGGCGCCGCCCAAAGAAGGCTGTCCAGCCCGCCTCGATCACAGTAGATCAGCACCTCGCCCCCCGGACGCAGACGCCTCGCATGCACCGCCAGCGCGTACGGCATCACCGGCCCGGCATCCCTGACAACGCCGGGAATCGCCGTTGACGCCGACCTGTCGGCGTCGGACGCCGGCACATTGATCGCCCCTGGGATCTGGTCTGCCCGGAACGCCTCGGGACTTCGAGCGTCAATGATCAGATCGTAGGAACTGAACTCCTGAACCTCGATCTGGTGCGGGTGCACCAGCGCTTCGAAGGAAGCTATCGGCGTGCGCATCTCTTGACCTGCCCCCAGCAGTGCTGGAAATCGGTCCGAATCCAGCATCGGACCGATCGGGTTTGACTCCTAGATTGACTGCATGGCTCCCGACGAGCCCCCACGGGATACCCCCCAGGCATTCAGTTCAGAGGTTATGTGGTGAACGCAATCCCGAATGTAGACGTGACTCGGCACCTCGCCAAGCCGAGACGCCAGCCCGCTCATCAGTCCACGGGGCGCGGACTCACCGGCATTGCCAGCGTGATCGCCGCCTTGGCGCTGCTCGCACCGGCACCGGCGCGCGCGGTTGACGGTTGCGTGGTGCTGCTCTGCCTGGCCGCGCCGAGCTGGCGTGCGATCCCCCAGTGCGTGCCGCCGATCCGCCAGCTGCTGCGAGACCTGGCGCGGGGGCGTGGTCTTCCTACCTGTGCGATGGGCGGCGCTGGCAACACATCGAGCCATACCTGGGCCAACGCCCCCGCCTTTTGTCCGCCACAGTACACGAGGACGTGGGACGGACCCCACGGGCCGGCCCACTCTTGCGACTACGCGGGCGCCATTACCGTCACCGTCAACGACGCGCCCTTCTCGCAGACCTGGTGGTCGATGGCTGGTGATGCCGTCACGGAGTTCAGCGCGGCGGCCAAAACCCAGCTTGTCACCTGGGACAGCCGCTTCGACGATGAACACGCCGCGTGGCTGGCCGCGCGCCCGCCAATCGTTCCTGCCGTCGGCTCTCACTGAGGTCGTATGGATGCCTCCAGCTTTCTGGCGCTCGTGACGGCTTGTGCGCCCCACGTCCACGCCGCCACGGCCAGCGCGCTCGTGCAGGTCGAAAGCAGCTTCAACCCCTGGGCGATCGGCGTGGTCGGCGGCGCCCTGGTGCGACAGCCAGGAACACGAAACGAAGCCGTCGCCACCGCGAGAGCGCTCCAGGCGGGCCGCTGGAACTTCAGCGTCGGCCTGGGCCAGATCAATGTCAACAACTTTGAACGCCTGGGCCTGACCCTGGAGTCGGCCTTCGATGCCTGCACCAACCTGGCCGCGATGCAGACCGTCCTGTCCAGCTGTTTCAAAGCCGCGGGCCAGGGCCCTGCATCGCCTAGCCCCCAGGCGGCACTGCGCCAAGCCCTTTCCTGCTACTACAGCGGCAACTTCACCACCGGCTTCCGGCACGGCTACGTGCAAAAGGTCGTCGCCCAGGCTGCCGCAATCAGTCGCCCGATTCCTGCCACGTCACCCTAGGAGTAGTCATGAACCGCAACGTCCCCCAGACCACCGTCGCCACGTGCGCCGCCATCGCCCTGCAGCTGGCCACCTCACCCGTCATCGCCGCGGGCTTCGACAAGGTCAACGATACCGTCGTCAATGTCAACAGCATCCTGGTCACGATCTCCATCGCCGTCGTCACCATCGCCATCATTTGGGCCGGTTTCAAGATGATCTTTCAAGGTGCCCGGCTGGCCGATGTCGCCAACGTGCTGATCGGCGGCACGCTGATCGGCGGCGCCACCCACATGTCGTCCTACATCGTCAGCTGAAGGCGGGGACTGGCATGCAAGGCGAAGTCATCTACAAGGGCGCCACGCGGCCGGCCATGAAGCTGGGCATCCCGCTGGTCCCGCTGGTGGTGCTGTTCGGCACGTCCATGCTGCTCATCATGTGGGGCGGCGTGATCTTCAGCTGGTGGATCGCACCGGCGGTGTTGATGGCCGTTGCTCCGACGCTGCTGTGGATGCGCTTCGTGACGTCCAAGGACGATCAGCGCTTCCGGCAGATGTTCGTTGTGCTGAAGCTGCGTCTGAACGACCGCAACCGCCGCTTCTGGCGCGCCCGCAGCTACTCACCCACGCTCTATCGGGGAGGCCGTGATGCTTGGCATGCCTGACCGTAGCAGTTTCGCCGGCCTGCTCGCCAGGGACGGCCCGAGACCGCGGCACTGGGTACGCGCCCAAGCCGAGAACCCGCTGGCCCGTTTCATTCCGTTCTCGTCCCTTGTCAGCGAGCACGACGTCATCACCCGTGGCGGCGACTTCTTCAGGGTGTGGCGACTCGACGGCATTGCCTTCGAGTGTGCCGACGAGCATCAGATTGCCGAACGCCACGAGGCGCTCTGCAGCCTCCTGCGCAACCTCGCAGGTGGCCAGTGGTCCCTCTGGACCCACCGCATCCACCGGGTCGTCGCCGACAGCCTCCAGCACCCGGTCGAACGCGGCTTTGCCGAGGACCTCTCACGGGCATACCAGGCCCGGCTCGCCCAGCACCGGCTGATGAGCAACGAGATTTACCTCACCTTGGTCTACCGGCCCTGCGCGTCACGCGTCAGCCGCGCCGTGCAGTCCACGCAGAAGACCCGCGATGCGATCACGAGCGCCCAGGCCCACGCACTGCAAACCATGGAAGAACGCTCGGCGCTCGTCAGCCGCGTGCTGCGGAGCTTCGGCCCCGAACTGCTGGGGGCCCGGCAGCAGGACGGACGCACGTACTCCGAAGTCGCGGAGTTCCTGGCCTTCCTCATCAACGGCTGCTGGCGCCCGATCCCGCTCAAGGCGGGTCCGCTGTACCGGACCCTGCCAACCTCCCGGCTGTCCTTCGGTGGTGACAAGCTCGAGATCCGGCAAGGATCCCATCGCCGCTACGCCGCGCTGGTGGACATCAAGGAGTACGCCAATGCCGTCGAACCCGGCGTCCTGAACGCCCTGCTGTACGAGGCCAGCGAGTTCATCGAAACCCAAAGCTTTTCGATACTGCCGCGTCGCGAAGCGATGCGCGCGCTCGAGCTGCAACGCGACCAGCTGATCGCCAGCGACGACGTGGTCGCCAGCCAGGTGGCCGACATGGACGTCGCGCTCAACGAACTCGGGGACGGCCAGTTCTGCATGGGCGAGTACCACTACTCGCTGGTGGTCCTCGGCGACGACGTAGCAGACGCCGGTGAGCGTGCGGCGAAAGCCATTGGCGCCGTGGGCGAGTCGTCCAGCCTGCAGATGTCGCCCGTGGACCTGGTGGCCGACGCCGCATGGTTCGCGCAGATGCCCGGCAACTGGCAATGGCGGCCCCGCGCCGCCAAGCTGTCGTCGCGCGCGTTTGCCGCGCTCGCCAGTGCGCACAACTTCCCGCAGGGCAAGCGCAACGGCAACCCCTGGGGCGAGGCGCTGGCTCTGCTGCGTACGCCATCGAGCCAGCCGTTCTACCTGAACCTGCACAGCAGCCCGGCCGACGAGGATTCCGAGGACAAGAAGCTCCCCGGCAACACGCTGATCATTGGCTCTACCGGGGTCGGCAAGACCACGCTAGAGATGTTCCTGCTGACGCTGAGTCGCAAGTGGAATCCCTCGCCACGCCTTGTGCTGTTTGATCTGGACCGTGGCTGCGAGATTGCCATGCGCGCGCTGGGCGGTCGGTACTTCACGCTGGAAGCCGGCAAGCCCACGGGCTGCAATCCGCTGCAGCGCGACCCGACACCGGCACGCCTCCAGTTCTGGGAGCAACTGATCCGGACCTGCATCGCGACGCCGGCCCTGCCGCTGATGCCAGCCGACGAGCGAGCCATCGCCGACGCGGTGAGGGCCGTCGCCCTGATGCCGGCCCATCTGAGGCGCTTTTCCACCCTTCGGCAGAACCTGCCCAAGGCCGGGGAGAACAGCCTGCATGAACGGCTGGGCCGCTGGTGCGACGGCGGTGCACTGGGGTGGGTTTTCGACCAGGCGGAAGACCAGCTGACCGACCTTGATTCGGCCCTTGTCATCGGCTTCGACACGACGGGGTTCCTCGACCTTCCCGAAGTGCGCACGCCGGTCATGATGTACCTGCTGCAGGTCATGGAGGAGCTGGTGGATGGCAGCCGGCTGATCTATGTGATCTCGGAATTCTGGAAGGCGCTCGATCACGACATCTTCAGCGACTTCGCCAAGAAGAAGCAGAAGACCATCCGCAAGCAGAACGGCTTGGGCATCTTTGACACCCAGAGCCCTTCGGACGTGCTCCGCCACCCCATCGGGCGGACCATGATCGAGCAAAGCGTGACCAAGATCTTCCTGGCCAACCCAGAGGCGGTGCGCGAGGAATACGTGGACGGTTTCGGGCTCAGCCAGGCCGAGTTCGACATCGTGCGCAACCTGAGCGCCCACGGCGGCCGGCGCTTCCTCGTCAAGCAACCGAATGGCAGCGCCATCTGCGAACTTGACCTCGCCGGTCTGGACGAGTTCATCAGCGTCCTGTCCGCCACCACCGACAACGTCGCCGTGCTGGACGCCGTGCGCGCCCGGCATGGCAACGATCCGTTTCAGTGGCTTCCCGAGTTCCTCCGCGAGGTTCACGATCGCGGCTCCCGCAACTCAAGGAGAGCCGCATGAAGACTGTCGTCTACCTTCTCACCTCAGTGGCAATGGCCCTCGCCGCAGCAGCGGTCAATGCACAGCATGTCAAGGGCAACGAGGCGGTCACCGTGCTGCCGAACGGTAGCAGGAAGGTGGAGACGCCTCCACTGCCTTCAGCATCACTTGCCCAACCATGTCGGGCTGACGTGCCAGCTTGCGCGGCGGGCGGTTGGCGCATGGTTGAAACCGATCAAGGCCTGAGCGAATGCACAGAAATCTATGCGCGCGCCGGCACTTGTCGAGCTTCCACCTATGGCCATGAGAAGCGGCCCAGAGTCTGGATCGTGAAGCTTCGCGGAGCCTGGATGCAGTGCCCGCTCCCGGAAGCTGGAAGCAAGTGCGTGAGTACCAAGGCGCTGCCAACCAGCGTCATTCAATAGACGGAGCCCAACGATGTTCACCTGGGTCGGGAATCAGTTTGACGCCGTTCTGACCAGCTACGTGCTGAATGTCGTTACTTCCCTCACGACGGGTTTGATGCCCATCGCACTTTCGGGAATGACCCTATGGGTTGCTATCTACGGCTGGGCTGTGCTTCGGAACGAGGTGCCCGAAACCGTGCCCACTTTCATGTGGAAAGTCTTCAAGATTGGTTTGGTCTTGGCGCTATCACTTCAAGCCGGGCTGTACATCTCGAAGATTGCAGACAGCGCGAATGCACTTGCAACCGGCGTTGCAACAACCTTCCTGCCAACGGCAGCGGCGCCGGCGACTCTGACCACTCCTTATGCGGTGCTCGACATATTCAACGACAAGGCAAGCCAACTCGTTGTCGATCTCATGAAGGACGCCAGCATCTGGCGCCTAGATCTGCTGCTGGCTGCGATCGTCACTGCCTTCGGCAATGTCATCTTTCTATGCGTCGCGCTCTTCATCATCACCCTCGCAAAGGTACTGATGACGTTCGTTATAGCAATCGGTCCATTGTTCGTCCTCTCACTGGCGTGGAAACCCACTGCCAGGTTCTTCGATAGCTGGCTTTCAATGCTGCTCAACACCGTCGTAGTTACCTGGTTCGCCTTCTTCGCGCTGGGCCTAAGTGCATACATGGGCGACGCAATCGTCCAGACCATTCAGGATCAAGGGGGCCTGGCGGGCCCTACCTTCAACGCCATTGCTGAATCGATCAAGTACTGCATCGTCATGATCCTTATGGCCATCATCTGCTTCCAGGCGCCGAGTCTGGCTTCTGCTCTCACCGGCGGCGCAGCCATGCAGCAAGGCGTTCAGATGATTCAAAACGCCATGATGGTCGCCGGCCTTCGTTCGCGCCCCCGCGAAGGAGCAGCTGGCGCTGCTGGGGGCACTGTGCGCGCCGGCGTCGGAGTTCCCTATGCAGCGGGTCAAGCGACGGGCGCTGCGGCAGCGATTGTCGGACGAATGGCCCGCCAGGGCGTGGGCGCGGTCCGCACCGCCGCCTACAAGCGCGCGGCGATGCGCAGCCGCGACTGATTCACCGGAGCGAAGGAAATCATCATGCGCGAACGCCTCGGCATCCTCTGTGCAACCGCCCTTCTCACCTTCGTGAATCTGGCACACGCCGGCGGAATCCCTGTCATCGACGTCGCGAACTTGGCGCAGACCGTCCAGCAGGTGATGAACGACATCACCAAGATCAAGAACCAGGTGGATCAGATCAACAAGCTGCAAGAGCAGCTGAGAAGCATCAACGGCGCTCGCAACCTCGGCGACGTCTTCAACAACCCGGCCCTGGAAAACTATGTGCCGGCTCACGCCTACAGCTTCCTGAACGACGTCACGTTGTCAGGCTACGCCGGCCTCGGTGCAACGGGTCGCTCACTGCGTGACGCGCGCATGGTCTACAACTGCGCAGATCGCACCGGCCCGGCACGCACCAGTTGCGAGGCCACGCTTGCGCAGCCGTATCAGCAGAAGGGACTGTTGCAGGACGCGATGAAGGCTGCTTCTGGACGTCTTTCGCAGATCCGCTCCTTGATGGGACAGATCAACGCCACCAACGATCAGAAGTCCGTGCAGGAGATCCAGGCGCGCATAGGCGCGGAGAACGCCCTCCTCGCCCACGAGGTGTCGCAGGTCCAGATGCTGCAAGGCATGGCCGACAGTGAAGAGCGCATCGCTCGTTCCCGCGACCGCGAGCACCAGTACCAGATGCTGATGCGCAGCGGCAAGGTATCTGACTTCCTGCCCTGAAATCCATTCCGGCGAGCCCGCCACCCCAACAGACGAGGTCCACCATGAGTGCCGTCCTGACGCCAGGAAGAGCCGCTGCATTGCCCGAAGTCACCAAGCGTCCGACGCGCGGGGGACTTGAAGAAGCAACCATCGAAGCCAATGCAAACTGGGAGATCGACCGCGCTCTCATGCTGGAGCGCTCCGAGCGCCGGGCATGGCGGGTCGCGATTGGCGGCTTCACGCTCGGGTTCATCGGCATTGCGGCGGTGTTCGCCCAGGGCCCGCTACGGCGCGTGGTCGAGATACCGATCGTCGTGGACCGGGTCACCGGCGAGGCCACGGTACAGCAGCGTCTGGCCGTCGAAACCATCCCGCCGATGGAGGCCCTGGACAAGCACAACCTTGCCACTTTCGTGAGGGCGCGGGAGGGCTACAACTGGACGTTCCTTCAGCGCGACTTCGATCAGGTTGCTCGCATGGCCGTGCCGTCGGTCTTCGCAAACTACAACCAGCAATTCGAGGGCGACGCAGCCTTGCACAAGAAGCTCGCAGGCAGCCAGGACTGGCGGATCAACATCATCGGAGTGCGGCTGGCCGCCGCCGGCCGACCGGGCAACCACGGACAAGCGACCGTCACCTACGAGAAGGTTGTCCACATCACGGAAAGGAACCTCCCCGACGCCACGACACGTCACGTTGCCAGCGTCGAGTTCAAGTACCAACCCAAGGTGCTCGCCAAGGAGCGCGACCGAATGGAGAACCCATTCGGCTTCGTCGTCACCGCCTACCGCTCGGATCCCGAGATCAACACCGTCGTTCCAGGAGCACGTTCATGAGAGCCGGCGCGCTCGTGGTTTGCGCCATCTCGCTGGAGGTGCTTGCGGCCTCCCCAGCACCGGATGCAAGGCTGCGTGAAGTCGCCTACGACGCACAAGCCGTCGTGACGGTGCCCGTCAAGCGTGGCGTCGTCACGCTGGTCTCGCTCGATCAGGATGAGCGCATCACCGACGTCGCCGCTGGCCTGGGTGGCGACTGCGCCAAGCCCGAAGCGGCGTGGTGTATTGCTGCGCAGCCCGGCAGCCGCAACCTGTTCGTCAAGCCCAAGAGCACGGCGAGTGCAGCCAACAACCTGGCCGTGGTGACCGATCAGCGGACGCACACCTTCAAGTTCGTCGTCCTCTCGGACAGCGACACGCGGCCACCGGTGTTCCGCCTGAACGTCAGGGCGCCGACCAAGGAAACACCGTCGGCAAGGCCGCAGGCACATGAAGCCCCGTTGCTTCCGCCCCTTGTCCTCCCGGAGCCACCACAACCTCAGGCCCTCGTAGCCGAACGACTGCAGGCCAAGCCGCAGCTCATTAACACGCAGTACGCCCTGGCCGAGGGACGCAACTCCGAGGAGATCGTCCCCACGTTGGTGTTCGACGACGGCCGCTTCACCTACATGCGCTTTCCCGGCAATCGCGAGGTGCCGGCCGTGTTCCACGTGCGCAGCGACGGCACGGAGACTCTGGTCAACGCGCGCATGGAGGACGACCTGCTCATCGTTGACCGGGTCAGCCGCCGACTCATGCTGCGGGCTGGCTCATCCGTCGTGGGCTTGTGGAACGAAGCGTTCGATCTGGAGGGCGTCGCGCCCAGCGAGGGCACGACGGTTCCCGGCGTGCAGCGCATCCTCAGGGCGGCTCACGGCACCGGCACCGTCCAGGGAGTGGCGCCATGACCTCAGATCGCCAACAGCATCACGAGCCCTCCCTCGACGTCGGCTCAGAGACCGACAGCAGCACCATGGCCGCGCTCGACGGCGAGCCTGGCATCCCCAACGTGGCGACGCCGCGGCAGATGTCCATCTCGCGCAAAGGGCTCGCTTCCCTGCTGCTGCTGACGGGGTCGCTGGTCGGCGTGTCGGCGTTCGCCATCCACCGCTTCGTGCTGAGCGGAACGCAGGAACAGCCCGATGAGCGCGTGCGCATGGGCGACAAGCCGACGTCCGCTTCCGCGGAGCCCCGCAAGCTGGACATCGCTGCGGCCGCATCCGCACCGGTAGCAAAACCGGGGCTACGCATCCCCGCACTGCTGCCTGACGCGGATGCAGGCGCGGAACCCATCGGCGTGATGCGAACAGGCGAAGCGGGTACCCGTGGCACCGGCAACAAGCAAATGGCACCCGAGGATGCGCCCACACTGCTGGTTTCCTCACGCCCAGGCGCGACCAGCGGCACGAAAGCGCAACGGGGGCCA
>Ga0164290_1002613_pt1 | contig 11607 bp, 18 predicted proteins | sample Micstemetagenome_FD_108782 | JGI IMG/M metagenome (GOLD analysis project Ga0164290, IMG submission 108782) | Contaminated culture microbial community from soil near Moab, Utah, USA - Microcoleus steenstrupii SON62 (Illumina Assembly) | ecosystem: Environmental > Terrestrial > Soil > Soil crust...
AGATTTACAAAATAAGTTGTTCAAAGGAAAAGAAGCGTGAAGGTGCCAGAACAGGTAGCAAGAGGTTGACCTACGACATCGTACTACATCAGCTTATCAAAATACAGGGGATAGAATAAATACTAAGCAATAAATTTCTATTTTACATTAGAACCGGGAATAAACGGAGGTAACACGGACAACCTGTACTTCGATAAGCCCTGTTCGTTAGGCGTAATCTTATGGCACCCTTCATTATAAAGTCTCTTTTTCTACTTTGGTCGTGCACTCTCCTTATTTCTTGTAAGGACAACGAATACTATAAGAAGGAACTCAGTTCTCGAAATCATGCAACTGACATCTTAGAGGCAGCTTATGAACTTGGTGAGCAAAAGGATACGTCGGCTATCAAACTACTGCTGACGAATATTCTTGACCCAAGAATGTCAACCAATTTGAAGTTCAAGGGTATGACAGTTTGCTATGGCAGACTTGGAGCACTTCGAAAGATAACCGGTGCAAGTCCGTCTTGGAAGATTGACCAATTCAGTCAGGACACAGTCGCTGTAAACTTTTACCTTACTTGGGCAGTTACAAAAGGTATTGTTCAGAATAGAAGCGATATTGATATTGAATATCACGACTGAACGACTACGCCTAACATAGCATTTACAAAAGCATGGCTTTTGAACAAAGACCAAACAATATATCTTTATTCGTCGACAGAAAGCAAATGAAGCTGAAGCAATTAAATGCCATGCCTTCGTAAATGCTTTCTCCGTTAGCCGCAACATTGACTGCAAGAAACTAGCATGCAAAGAAAGAAATCAATAGATGCTGTAATTACAACGTTGTTCTTAATAGTTTGGAGCTACTATGCAGTTATGGGCATTGTATTTAGCAGGCTGAGTAAGGAGAACTATGTTCCATATGTTCTAATAACGATAACAGGTTTAATTCTGATTTGGGTTTCATCAATGATGAAATCTGCTAAAAGCTTAGCTTGGCCACGTTTCTTAGGATTAGTACTAGTTCATCCGTTAATCTATTTTGATATTAAAGTCAATGGTGGGTTCGAAGAGCCATTGGAATTGGTAAAATACATGTCCTTGGGATACTCACCGGTTATTGTTTATGTCATATTCAGTATCTACCACGTTCTCAAATTATCCAATGTAAACCGGCCAAAGGCGGCTAACATAGGTTTGCCAAAATAGCGCCCAAGTGCTAAATTCAACAATAAAACATTACTTAACGGATGGAAGTAAGCCAAGCAGCAGGAACACAAACTTCCGCTACTTGGGCAAGCCTCGCTCCGTTAGCAGCATCGTAGCTTACCTATGTCAATGGAAGAAGTAATAGCAGCCATTTATCAAAAGCACAAGGATTATGGTATAACTCTCAACCCTCCCGCGTCTGAACAGGAAATACAAGAATTTGAGAGAAAAATTGGCTTTTCGCTGCCCGTAGATTTCAAGGAATTCTATTCTATCTGTAACGGCTTTGAATGTACGGAAGACATTTTCAAAATGGTCTCTTTGGAAGATGCACTTCTGCATGAGCAAGACTATGGCAAAAATTGGTTTTATTTTGCTGACTACATGATCTACTGCGATACGTGGTCATTAAGAAAGAAAGACAATGGAAGATATGAAATATTTAACAGGGGTGAAACTGAAATTGTGCTAACCACGTCACTTTTGGAGTTCTTGGAACGTTTTCTCCAGGGCAATGTATTTGACAAAGGTGGTTTGTACGATTGGCAGGAAGAATTGAAACTTACTTGACATGCTGCTAACATCGGCTTTTTGCAACAGTGGCTTGACTGCAAGGGCTGAGCAATATACCTTTATTTGGCTTTTGTGCGGCTCTGAGGCGATATTACATAAACGCCACTTCTTCACAAAGCTGTTCTACGTTGTAGGCTATTTTATTTCTATAAAATGAGATATCTTCTTTTCGTTTATTTGGTATGCATTTGTAATTCTCTGCCGGCGCAGAACGGCAAGTTATTGAGCAAAACAGTTGTTAATATAGAAGCTGGAACTTTTAAAAAGGTGAATGCATATTGTCCCAATGCCAAAGAAAAAATTGCCCTTGTCAACGTTTATAAGATTGACTATTTATCTGATAGCTTGAAGATAAAAGGTTACCTGATCATACCAAAGCGGCCGGGAAAATACCCATGTATAATTTACAACAGGGGCGGCAATAGAGACGATGGCATGATTGATGACTCAGGATTGATTGTCAGAGGCCTTATAGATTTATCAGCTGCCGGCTATGTCGTGGCTGCCAGCCAATACAGAGGTAATGATGGTGGCGAAGGCCGGGAGGAGTTTGGCGGCAAAGACGTTCAGGACGTATTGAATCTATTCCCTCTACTTTCCCAATTTCCAAAAGCGGACACCTCTCGAATAGGTATGTTCGGCTGGAGCCGAGGGGGGATGATGACTTATATTTCCTTAACAAAAACGTTGAAACTAAAAGCTGCAGTCGTCGGCGGCGGCCTTAGTGATTTACAACAGTGGATAAAAGACCGCGAGGATATTGAAACAAATGTGCTGGCACCTCTAATCCCAGATTACGCAACCAAAAAAGAGCAAGCCTTGCAACAACGTTCTGCTATAGCATTTGCCGGGGAAATCGCCCGAACAACGCCCCTTTTAATTCTACATGGCTCTGCTGATTGGCGTGTACCAGCTTCCCAGGCACTGACTCTCGTACAGAAATTCTATACGATTAAACAACCCGTCCGTTTTATTTTATACGAAGGAGGACAACATTCCTTGTTAGAATACCGCAAAGAATACATCGCTGAATTAATAGAATTCTTTAATCGGTACGTTAGAGATAAAAAAATCTGGCCAAGTATCAACTACCACGGTGAATAAACACAGCACACAACAGCAGCTTCAAGAAATAAGGGCTGAAGAATGTATACTGAACCTATTATCTATAATTAACGGCAGGAAGTAAGTGAAGCTGAGGTCTTCCAATACCCTTACTTCTTAAAGCTGTTAGCCGTTGGCCGCAATTGCATCAGTCTTTTTTGGCAAGAATGAAAACGCTTCTAATTATATCATTTGTCCTTTTTATATCAGAAGCCTACGGTCAGAAGTTTCGAAAGCAAAATGGACTTCTTCTTTTTGAACAGGTTGATAGCTTAGTTTCTGATACCTATTTCGTTCCATCTTCCGGAGGAAATTTTGAGGAGCTATTTTCTAAAAAGGATACAGTAAAAGGGCTAAGTGTGGCATTTTATTCAGGAGGATGCTTAGGTGACAACCAATGGTTAAGGGATACAATGCTAAGAGTCAAAGTACTCGGTTCTTATCAAGCGGAGGTAAAACAAGCCAATCATCAGAATTTAGACTATTCAGACCAATACCGCATTTACACTGCATCAGGAACAATAAAATTTCTTCAAACTCAAGGATACATTTTAGGTAAGCGGTACAAAACAATCTATCTCCAGGACAAAAAAGTAGTAGTGGAGATAGACTATTACCAACCTTTTAATGCATTTACATCGGCCAGATTGAGGCGTGTCTTCAACTGACAGCGCCTGACATCTGTTTCCGCAACAGCGGCGGAAATGCAGCTATGAAACAGATGAACAAATTGTTTACATTAAAACTTAAATTAACACCTGTACCGCCAATGCCGCTGCTGCGGAAAGCAGTTGGCCGTTAGATGCTATAGGTACGTTTCAAGTGAATCCGATGGATACAAAATCTTTCATCTTTATACTACTATTGGCGGCAGTTCTGTTTGGAGGCTCTTATTTGTGGCGTAGGCATAGAGACAATGACATTTCGGAAAACCGTTTGTATGCGTTCGGCAGGATATACAAAAGGTCAGGATCGCTAAAAAATGGCACCCATTGGCACTATAGGTTTAATTATCATCGCACGCCATACGAAAGTTATCGATCTACCCATGTAGACTACGATATTTCCATTGGTGACTACTTCCTAATCGAGTTTTCGTCTAAAGACCCTGATCATAGCAAAATATTATATCAGTACAAGCTAAAGACCTATAGACCAGCCCTTCTGGATTCACTCTGGAAAGCCATCCCAGAGAGCTTGGTTGTAAGTTCCTGCAACAACGGCAACTAACAAAACGTTTTCAAAATGGTTGCTTCAGAATTACCTTTCGACATATAAACAATAAATAGCAACACAATGGAAATGATACGATGGCAATACTAATTTGGCCACTAGATAAAAGATTTCTACGTTAGACGCAACAATGATGAATCGATTCACTTTCATGTCATTTTTTTGCCTTATCAACTTACTCTGTCAAGGTCAAAAGCAGTCCCGTTTTTCTAGGGAAACGATGTTACAGAAATCACTGACAAATGGAATAATAGGTAAAAAACATGTTTTCAATACTACTGATAAGGATGGATTTCAAGAGACAGAAGTTATTTACCTTGGAGCAGTGAGGTCAAAGTCCAAAACGTATAAGATCGTGACTTGCGCCTTTATTTGGGGCGTCAACCGGCATACCAACGGCAGCATTTACATTTTTGATGCTTTTAACAACGAACTCGGCAAGTACCAACTCGGCGACATGTTTGACCTTCCGAACAAAACATCGGGTACAAAATTAATATTTGACAAAAGCGGCCACACAGGCTGCAATGCGAAAACACAGATTGACTTTAAGGGTACTTTGCCGAAAGAGTTGTTTATTAGGTGTACAAGTGATGGGGGGGATATGTATCAGTTTCAGCCTATAGGCTCGTATAAAGGCCACTAAGAGGATGGCAAGGTAGGCTGCATACATGCGCCTAACATAGCATTCACAAAAGCATGGCTACAGAAAAAAGCCTAGACGATATATCTTTATTCGACAACAGAAAGTAGATGAAGCAGAAGCAAATAAATGCCATGCCTTCGTAAATGCTTTCTGCGTTAGCAGCAGGCAACACTCTTTTAAACTTATGTTTCGAATTGTCACGATACTCTTTGCTTTTTCTATCCCATTTAGAAGTCATGCTCAAGTCGAAGAAATTTCACAATTGACGGTAGTAGGAGCTAGTTGCGCAGGCATCGACACAATGAGCTTAATTCTTTACAAAGAAAATAATGTTATATCAGCCCATGTCACTTGGAAAGGCTCAAATCTTGCACTCACTCCTAATTCAGCCGTACTTACTGAAAAGCAGTATGCTTTATATCGCCGATTCGTCAAAGAGCTAAAAAAACTAAAAGAAGGCGGCTCATGTACTACCCAAGATTTATATAAACTTGTGGAGCGTGGAAAAGTTATTGAAAAGATGGACGGGCATTGTGAGTGGTTCGGTATAGATAAACTTTTAAAGCAACTTTTCCATCAATAGCCGCTGCTAACATAGCATTCACAAAAGCATGGCTTTAGAACCAGCACCAATCTGTATATCTTTATTAAGCAAAAGAAAGCCAGTGAGGCGATAGGAAATAAACTCCATGCCTTCGTAAATGCTTTCCACGTTGTACGCTATAAAAGAGACTCTAATTTCATGAGACCAGAAGAATTTGTAAAAGGTTTTCATTTAGAGAAGGAAGCTCTCCTTGGCCTATATTTTTCCTCCAATCCAACAACACAGGTAGGTGAGACTATCAGAAGCTTAAACCTCACTGAAGATCAGGTTACGAAACTTAAGTCTTTACTTGACGGTGCTTTAACTGACATGTGCTACACCATTCTTTTAGGGTTAGATGGTGAGGCGCAAATTGGCGGTGTGCAAGAGATATACAAAATTTATGATGAGGGTGGTAATGAACTTACAGGTCGCGAGATTGAAGGTTATGCCTGGGACTATTTTCAAGACAAAGAGTGATTCAGCCAAATGCGTACAACATCAGCTTTCTAAAACCAAGGCTCAAGAACAAAAACCAAACGTGTTACCTTTACTCAGCTGTAGAACGGCAATGAAGCAGTAGAACAATGAACGCCTTGGCTTCGGAAAGCTGTTCAACGTTATGTGGCATCTGTAGACAATCCTGTTGGAATTGTATTAAGTCAACGGTAAGACCAAAACTAACACCATGATGGTTTTTATCTACATTATCGGAACTATCGCTGGTTTGATAATCCTACTCTGGATTATAGCACCAGTTTATACTTATCTTAAATGGCCACCTTTACGACCGAAAGAGAAGGGGTTCAAATATGTGCATACGGACTTTGATGGAAGCGTGAGGGAATTGTATCCAGAGGAAGTGGAACATCTAAGTCAGAAGTACCATGGCGCTGATGGAGGACGGCCTTACATTAAAGACTCGTATGAACAAAAAACTCCTGACGGAAAAATGTCTGGCTATATTCTTCGTAGAAGAGTACCAAAAGACATACCTATAATAAAACGAGACCGTGGGTACTAAGACAGCAGCATTTCTAAATTCGACGACGCCACATAACAGCGTTTTGCTGCAATGGTGGCTGAAGAACAAGTTTTGAACAATAGCAATTCTATTCTACATTAGCACAGACGTGAAGCTGTGGAGCAATGAATGCCACCACTGACAGCAACACGTTCTACGTTAGCGGTAATTGTTGCAGTCGACTCTATGTTAGAGCCAGAAACTTCTACGAGTTTTTTGTACATTAAACATGAAAAGTAGCAACTGTCACTGCTTCATTTGTTATGATAAATCTTTTGTACGTACTGCTTTATAGCATCATTTATCCATCAACTGCAAGCCCTTCTCCTGCGGCTTTCAGTATTACAGAAAATAATGCAAGTACCATTATTGAAATGAAGGTTGAGTCGGGGCAAGCCTTTTTGTTTAATTACTGGGATGAGGTCAATGCCATCCAGAAACTCGAATTTAAAAACACGTCTTCATCGGACTCAGTAATCTCCAAAACGATTGCCCTAAAACGGCCAACTCATCTCACCCGGGGGCTGTTTAGCCCGGCTGCCACCAAAAACAAGATGGTCTTTCACATGAATCACTATTTACTCTTGCCGGGCGACACGCTGCGACTCAACAGTTCTGGTGACCAACTGTCCACGGCCTATTACTCAGGGGGCAGGGTGCAAGTGGGCGACCTTTTTTGGTTTCCCACCACCTACGATCCTGAATTTGAACAATACCAAGAGTACAAAGCGAAAGGTTTTTCCTCCGGGTTTAACCCGCACAACACGGGCACTTGGAAACGAATCAGCGATTCAAGCAAGCAGTCATTAAACAAAATCGAAGATTATTACAAGAAGGGACTTTTATCCCGGAGATATCATGACGCCCTTCAGCGTTTCAATTTGTTGAATAATTATAACAGTGCAGCTGTCTATAGCACTATTTATGCTGGATTTGACAGTCTATACAAGGAGATATTTCAGAGCATTGATCGGTGGAGTGGTATTTCATCACGCATGAACAACAACCTGCTGTCACTGGCTTTTTCACAGCTTAATAAAACCTTGGACACTACCCGCGGACAGTGGGAGATATTTATCTCACTGCCCACTTCCCTGAAACAAAAGGCTCCTGTGGCGGAATATCTGCTCTACCGGCTTAAAAGTGATAAGGTGACAAAAAACAAAGATTCACTTCAGGCCCAGCTGACAGCCTTTGCAAAGGGCGGTTTTACCCAAGCAATGTTTGCCGATTATTATCAGCAGTACCTTTTGGAAAGGTTTAAAAATAACGTTGATGCGCCGCTGGTAAGCCTTCGTGGTGATACCATCACTTTTAAGCAGCTCATGTCGTCGCTGAGGGGCAAATATGTCTTTGTTGATATTTGGGCCAGTTGGTGCGCTCCGTGTTACGGACAGCTGCCCTATTTGGAAAAAGCAAAGTCTGAGCTGAAAAATGAAAACATTGTGTTCGTATCACTTAGTGCTGATAATGAAAGCCAGCATCCGGCCTGGCTAAACGCAGCCCAAAAACAAGGATTAAGCAACAACGCCCTAGACTTTCGATTTAAAAGTGGTTTTCGCAACATGTACCTGGAAGTAAACAAAATTACGGCTATCCCGAGGTACTTGCTCTTTGACACGAAGGGGGACATATTGGATAGTGATTTTATTCAACCTAGCAATCCAAAATATAAAGCGCAATTGCTTGCATACATGCGTCGGTAATACCCGACGTAAGTAACATTAACCGTAAACACGAGCGAGAGCAGCCGCTAACATTGCATTTCCAAAAGCATGGCTTCAGAGCAAAGGCTAGACTCTATATCTTTAATCAACGACAGAAAGTAGATGAGGCTGCAACAAATAAATGCATGCCTTCGTAAATGCTTTCTCCGTAAGCAGCAACCTTTAAACAGTGTCCGTATTCAACATATTCAAAAGAGAGCAGCCCAACTGGGTGACACTTCCGGAGCCGGACGACAGCATTGCTTTCTTCGAAACAATCAAACGTGAGAGTGAAAAGTTTTGGCTTGACGCTCTGCCCAACAAAGGCATTTACGGCTTTCAAATTCAGCCGGACACAAGGTGGCGACCAGGATTGACAAATACAGAAATTCAGGAGTTTGAAACTGCTATGGGTTTTTCTTTTCCTACACCGCTTTGGAACTTCTACAAAACCATGAACGGGTTGACCAAACCTGGAATAAATCTGTACGGAAATAACGGTACACCACCTGCATTTCGACCACTCTTTTATTCTTTTCCAGACGACACCCAGTTAATCAAAGAGCAGATTGAATGGATTTATGAAGCGACTTCAGTTAAAGCAGAAGACTTGCAAGGCTTTGGCGTATCGAGAATATTTCCAGTTTATCAGCATCGGTTCATGCTTGTTGACCATCCAGACCATCCCATTCTTTCCATGTACGGAGACGACATAATTTATTGGGCTGACAGTTTGAGCAAACTCTTGGCAAATGAAATCTTTCAAGGCGTTATATACAACGTATCAGATTTTGAAAGTCCGCCACAAGCACAACCTGAAATTAAATTCTGGGTTGACTAAGGCATGCTGCTTACATGGGTTTGGCGTCATGGCGGGGCGACTGAACGCAGCATCGGCTTTCTATCGCTGCTGTACACCTGTTTCGGCTGACCGAACCCATTTGAACAGCATTGAAAAACGTCAACAAAAGAACTATTTTCGGCGGCATATCGGGGCTGACGAACCACGGAATACCGCCACGAACGCCAAGCCCCCCACGTACGCTACCAAACTAACTTTCTTTAAATGCGAGAGCATAGGTCAATAGAGCAATTGGAAAACGATTACTGGAAAGATGTGAACTTTCCCTCCAGTTTAATCGAGAGATGTTTTGCCTACCGAAAAATCCCCATTTCAGACCTATCAGTGGAGCAGCTACGACTTTTAATCGGTCAACAAATCGGGCTGTCTTATACAATTCCCAAAGCAATAAGTGTACTTCAAGAGGACATTTTAGCTGAGGGCGACTACTATCCTGGAGACTTACTCAACTCCTTGCTTAACCTTTCGAAAGACAGTTGGAATGAATGTCAAGGCGAGAAATTGAAGCTCACAGAATTGCTCAATCAGAATATGTCACTCGTTGAAGCAAGTGAAAACAGGGAATTAATTAGGAACGCAAAGGCTTATCTTTCTAACGGCAGCGTAAAACATTAGTTTGCTGCAATAGCGGCTATTAAACAGATGCTCAAAGAAAAAACATTATTCAACCGTAATACTAAATTTAAGCTGACGGAACACAGAATGCCGCTATTGGCAGCAAGCTGTTTTCCGTTGTAGGCAAGCAATGAAACTCTCTCAAGTTATGAGACCTTTTATAGCCGCAGCGTTAGCTTTTTCGCTATTTGGATTGGTTATGCAATTTGTGTTCTCTTTCTTAAACCAAAGCGTTAACGGCCCCCAGCTAACGTTTGTCAACTTTGCAGGCCCTTTTATTTTGACAATAGCAATAATCTTGGTCTTTATCAATCGAATGTTTTCAACGGACGGGCTGAGAGTATTTGGCAGTACACCAAAGAAGTTGAAAGTACCTTTCTGTATTCTTTTACTTCTTTTACTTGTGTGGCAGCTCAGGTATGTAGTACTCTACTATGGTATAAAACAAGGACTGGACACATTTGGCCTTTTAGCGGAACTGTTTCCTATGGCGGCGGGTGTTGTTGTCACATTCATCATTTTGCTGAGCATCTTCAAAACCAGCACGTCGGCTAACACAGGATTGGTAAAATAGCGGCTGAGGAACTATCTTTGGGCTGCAAAACAACAATCAACCGTGGGCAGGTAAATGAAGCAGCAGTTTTCAAATTCCGCTCCTTTACCAATCCTCGCTCCGTTAGCGACGACTGTAAAACACCTTTCTTTAGATAAGTAGAATATTACTGCCATTCTTAGCGCTTTATAATGGATTCAATTTGGAAATATGATAGGAAAATCAAGAGGTGGAAAGGAAACCTCTTTCTTCTAATTTTCTGTTTAGTGGTTCTATCATTACACGGTTGCTGGACGCCACCTGATTATCCTTTAGTAGAAAAACCGATCGATAAAAATTTGTACTTCACTCAACAGGAATACGGCTGGGCCGGAAGTATGCCGGGTAAACATTTGTATTTTTATAAAAAGAGAGCTTTGTGGTCTGATAAGGAAATTGGATATATCAATTGGAAGGACGGCTGGTCAGGTGACTTTACAGCAAAATTTATTGAATCCAAAGATGGCTATCGGCGGTTGATAATAACAGACAAAGGAAAAGTCGTTTTGGATACACTCGTTGCCGTTGATGGTCGATTTGACTTCAAATTCCCGAATTAAGTTCTTTCGTAACGCCGCTAACAAAATGTTTCTAAAACAGCGGCTTGATTGCATGGGCTCATCAGCATAACTTTATTCATCAACAAAACAAAGGTGAGGCTGACGTACTACGTAATGCCGCTGCTTCAGAAACACCTTCCACGTTAGGCGCAATGCAGTCATGAAAATATTCAAGAACATAGTATGTACGGTCGGTATTTTACTTCTGACTACGTATTTAAAAGGACAAGGGATTAAAAGCACACACCCCATTACCCTTGTTTCATTCAAGCTTCAACACGCAATGAGAATACCTAACAATGAGGTATTAATTTTTGTTTCTCTAACGGATACAATTGCAGAAGTACATGTAAAGTCAAAGCCCATGCTCCAAGACGCAGAATGGGCAAAAACAGCATTAGACACGTCTTACAAGCTTACAATTAGTGAATTTGTACAAATTAAAAACAGTGTTCTAAGAGTTGCTCCAGTGGACTTTGAAAAGGCATTTGTTAGTGCTCGAAACGGAACGTACTGTTCCATCACCTTTGGTAACACCGGCAACATGGTTACTCACGAATATTGGTCACCCCATGTAAAAACAAAAGAGCGGGACTTAGAAAGATTCATTGAAGCCTGTAAACTACTAATTCGCACTGCACGGCTCAAAGAAAAGGATGTGCTGTAATCAAAGCGCCTAACAGTGCATTTCCAAAAGCATGGCTTTCGAATAACAACTAAACACTATAACTTTATTGAACAACAGAAAGTATATGAAGCAGCTGCAAATAAATGCCATGCCTTCGTAAACGCTTTCTGCGATATCTATGACTTCGCCAAATTTATTTCCGGGTAATTGAGCACATAAGGTGTACCTCTTTTGACAACAGCCAGGACGCGGTGAAGCAATTTGTTTCTGATGGCATTGATGACG
>Ga0164290_1002614_pt1 | contig 11602 bp, 10 predicted proteins | sample Micstemetagenome_FD_108782 | JGI IMG/M metagenome (GOLD analysis project Ga0164290, IMG submission 108782) | Contaminated culture microbial community from soil near Moab, Utah, USA - Microcoleus steenstrupii SON62 (Illumina Assembly) | ecosystem: Environmental > Terrestrial > Soil > Soil crust...
AAAAACACTGATGGTTTTGAAAGAGCAGGCATATGATATAATACTTATTGGAGGTTCAGCGGGCAGTATACCTGTTTGTGTATCGCTGCTCAAAGCGCTGAAAAAAGACCAGCCGGTTCCGGTGGTGCTCATCATTCATCGAATGCGTAATGTTGTGAGTGAGCTGGATAAATTATTGTCGAAAGAAACCGGTATCAAAAAAATTACCGATCCTGAAGACAAACAAAGTATCAGTTCGGGTAAAGTATACCTGGCCCCACAGAACTATCACCTGTTGTTTGAAGAAGATGCGAGTTTCAGTCTTGACTATTCCGATCCCATACATTATAGCCGTCCGTCTATTGATGTAAGTTTTGAGAGTGCTGCATTGGTCTATGGAACAAAAGTGCTGGCCATTTTATTAAGTGGAGCCAATGCCGATGGTGCCAAAGGTTTATCGTTGCTGGCTGAGCTTGGAGCCGATTGCTGGGTGCAGGATCCAGCCACTGCTGAATACCCTGCCATGCCCTCTGCATCCTTGGCTCTTTCGGAGAAAGTGAAAGTACTCACAGAAGATCAAATGAAAGAACGCTTACATGAATTATAATTATATTGCTGTCTGAGATGAATATACCCCCCATACCACAACATGATTTCACCATTCTTCTGGTAGACGACAGACCTGAAAACCTGTTGTCGCTGGAAGAAATATTACTTAAACAGGGGCGTAAATTTATCACGGCACAATCTGGCAACGAAGCGCTGAAGCATGTGTTAAAGCATGAACATATCGGTCTTATTATGCTCGATGTACAGATGCCTGAAATGGAGGGCTTTGAAGTGGCACGGATACTAAAATCGAACCCAAGAACAAAAGATATCTCCATCATATTTGTAACGGCACTCAGCAGGGAAGAGCAGTATGTATTAAAAGGTTTTGCAGAAGGCGCCGTTGATTATCTCCAGAAACCACTTGATATAAACGTGGTACGCGCCAAGGTAAATGTGTTTGAACAGTTGTATTTTAACCAGTACCGTTTAAAAACAGCACTTACAGAACTGGATCGTATCAATAAACAATTAGAGAAATTTGTATACATAGTATCGCACGATTTAAAATCTCCGCTGTCCTCAGTTATTATGATGCTCGAACTGATCAAGAGCGACCCCTATGTGTGTGCCAATGAGGAAGTAAAAGAAAATATTGATATGGTGTATCAGGCATCAGACCGACTCTCGGAAATGATTATGGCATTACTGGAATATTCAACTACCAGTTTGTCGCAGCAAACAATTGAAGAAGTAGATGTACACCAAATGGTGCAACAACTGGCAGCCTTACTGTTTCCGCCAAAACATATACGGATAGAATTACTCCATCAATTGCCTTCACTGGTTACAAAAAAAGTAAAACTGGAGCAGGTATTTCAAAACCTGTTGAGTAATGCCATTAAGTACAACGACAAGCCACAGGGGCTTATACAGGTTGGCTATATTGAAAAAGATACAATGCATGAATTTTTTGTAAAAGACAATGGTCCCGGTATTGCTGAAGAAGATAAAAACCGGATATTCAAACTATTTGAAACAACCAGTAATATCTCTCAAAGAGACAACAGTACAGGTATAGGTTTAAACCTTCTTAAAATTATCGTGGAAGAACAGGGTGGAAAAATATGGGTAGAATCAACACAGGGAGAAGGAAGTGTTTTCTATTTCCAGTGGATGAAGTAAGGAATAGGGAATAACGAATATCCAATATCGAATAATAAACTTCGAAGTTCGATATTGGATATTCATTATTCCTCTGTTTACTTATAGTCTGTAATCTGTATTCGCTTGGTGCAAAAATCAATTTCCTGCAGGTCGTTACTGCTTACAATAATTGTTTTCTGTCTGCAATAGTCAAGAATCAGTTGATGGTATAACTGATAACCGGAAGTATCGAGATTGGTGCAGGGTTCGTCTAACAATAATAAGGGTACATCACTAAAAACAGCCTGTGCCAGTTTTACCCTTTGTTTCATACCACTGCTATAATAACGGATTTGTTTATTGGCAGCTTTTTCCAGGCCAATCAATTGTAATACGCTATCAATTGTTACAGAAGGCATCAATGGTTTGAAAGATGCATGAAACTGAAGGAATTCTCTGGCCGTCATTTCTTCAATCAACTCTAAATAAGGGGCTGCGAGTGATAGGTAATTATATATTTTGTCATCAGGTACAGCGGTATGGTTGGCCTGCCAGTTAATTTTACCGGCAGAGAGGTTCAGGCTGCCGGCTATGGCTTGTAAGAGGGTACTTTTACCACTTCCGTTCGGTCCGGTGATGGCATAGGCTGTACCGGGTAGAAAACTAAAATTAATCCCACGAAATATCCATTCCCGGTTAAATTTTTTACCTGCATCCGAGAGTTGAATCTGCATAGGGGGAGAATAAAATAATGAGGTTGGTTTAATCTTCTTCTGAAGCGCCTTTGGTAAAACGTTTGATGATACCTCTTCCACTTTCGCGGATAAAAGTTACGATCTCATCTCTTTCATCACTGGCTGTTAATTCTTCCTCAATAAATTCAAGCGCCTGAGAAGTGTTCAGTCCTTTGTTGAATATGATGCGATAAATATCCAGTATATGATTGATTTTCTCCAGTTCAAAACCTCTTCTTTTTAAACCCACACTGTTCACACCTCCATAACTCAGTGGGTTACGTACAGCTTTAATATAAGGAGGTACATCTTTACTTACGAGACTACCTCCGGCGATGTATGCATGCTGACCAATGGTTACAAACTGGTGAACGGCACTTACACCTGCTATCCAGGCCCAATCGCCCATCACCACGTGACCGGCTAACTGAACGCTGTTGCTCAGGATGCAATTGTCGCCGATTAAACAGTCGTGGGCAATATGGCTGTAGGCCATGATGAGACAGTTATTACCCACTTTGGTTTTCCAGCGGTCGGTGGTACCACGGTTAATGGTAACAAATTCGCGGATGGTGGTATTGTCACCAATTTCAACGGTTGTTCTTTCACCGGAAAATTTTAAATCCTGTGGAATGGCACCCAATACAGCACCGGGAAATACACGACAGTTCTTACCAATTCTTGTACCGTCCATAATGGTAACATTACTGCCAATCCAGGTGCCTTCACCAATCTGTACGTCGCCGTGGATCACCGTAAAGGGATCGATCTTTACATTAGGAGCGACCCTTGCATTGGGATCTATATAGGTATAAGGATGCGTCATTGTTACTGGGTTCGGTTATTAAATTGGTAAGGATTGAATTAGGGTCTTTTAACGATTTGGGCTACCAGGTCTGCTTCAGTGGCCACTTTGCCGCCAACATAAACGGTGCCCCTCATTTCGCAGATACCACGGCGTATGGGTCCGGTGAATTCCATCTTTAATAACATGGTATCGCCCGGACGAACCATTTGTTTGAATTTACAATTATCTATTTTGAGGAAATAAGTATCGTATTGTCCTTCTGGCATAGAGTTGATGCAGAGTATGCCACCTGTTTGAGCCAGTGCCTCAATCTGCAATACACCAGGCATAACAGGGTTGCCGGGAAAATGCCCCGGGAAAAACCATTCGTTGAATGTTACATTCTTTACACCTACAATATGCGTATCGGTTAATTCAATGATTTTATCAACGAGCAGAAAGGGATGACGATGTGGTAATGTTTTTTCAATCTTCTCCAAAGGAAAAATTGGAGGCATGGTGGGATCGTATACAGGCACATCTTTTACATGTTTGTTCTTTTTGATGTACTGTTTGATTTTTTTTGCAAACTCCACATTGCTGCTATGCCCCGGACGGTTAGCAATGATTCTTGCTTTGATAGGATACCCAATCAGTGCAAGATCGCCAACCACATCCAGTAATTTATGGCGTGCAGGCTCATTCGGAAAACGGAGTTCGAGGTTATTGAGGTAGCCTTCGCTTTTTACTTCAATCTTATCGCGTTTAAATACTTTGGCAAGTCTTGTCATTTCTGCATCTGTAATGGGTTTGTCCACTACTACGATTGCATTGTTGATGTCGCCGCCTTTAATAAGATCATTATCAAGTAACATTTCCAGTTCATGCAGGAAACAGAAAGTACGGCAGGGTGCTATTTCTGTTTTGAAATCTTTAATGGTCTTTAAGCCTGCATGCTGTGTACCCAAAACAGGGCTGTTAAAATCAATCAATGTGGTAATCTGGTAATCGAGTGAAGGCAGGGCTACCATTTCCACACGCTTGGCATCATCGTAATGATAAATATTTTCATCGAGGCTGTACCATGCTTTGGCCGCTTCCTGTTCCAATACACCTGCTTTTCCAATGAGGTCAATAAAAGGAGCAGAACTACCATCCATGATAGGAATTTCGGGGCCATTCAGTTCAATCAACACATTGTCAACCCCCATACCTACCAATGCGGCAAGTACATGCTCTACCGTACTTACTTTGGCATCGCCTACCTGTAAAGTGGTACCACGGCTGGTATCGGTAACCAGATCGCAGTCGGCTTTAATGATGGGCTGACCTGCCAGATCTACACGCTGAAACTGTATACCGAAACCCGGATTGGCGGGTTTCAGGGTCATATCAACCAAAACACCGGTATGTAAACCTGTGCCGCTGATACTAACGGCACTGCAAAGCGTATGTTGTTTGTCGGGATTGAAGTTATTGTCCATGCTGTTGTTTTTTCCGGTGAACCCACTGGGTTCCTGACGGCACTCATGATGCATAAATGATATCCATCACAAGTCCATGATGTAAAATATAGCGCAAAAATAAGATTTCAGGCGCTTAATTGATGTTTTAGGAGGCATTTACACGGTCGGCAAGCAGTTGTTCCACCAATTTTTCCAGTTCTTTAACCCTTTTTTCCAGATCGGGGAGGTTACGAAGATGGGCCTGGGCACGAAGTGAGCGTGTAAAATCATCGGCAGGTGTACCTGTTAAAGTGCGGTTGGGTTCCTTGATGGTTTTGGTGATACCACTTTGCCCGTTGATTTTACTGCCATCGGCAATGGTAATATGTCCGGCAATACCTGTTTGCCCGCCAATCATTACCGACTTCCCGATTTTGGTGCTTCCGCTTACACCTGTTTGAGCGGCGATAACGGTATTAAAACCCACCTCTACATTATGAGCAATTTGTACCAGGTTATCTATTTTAGAGCCAGACCTGATAATGGTAGAGCCCATGGTGGCTCGGTCGATGGTGGTATTGGCGCCAATTTCAACATGACTTTCGATTATTACATTACCAATCTGTGGCACTTTTTTAAAACTGCCGTCTGCCTGTGGTGCAAAACCAAAACCATCACTGCCAATGACAGTACCTGCATGAATCAACACATGATCGGCAATCATGCAGTCGTGGTAAATTTTTACACCTGCATGCAAAATCGTATGATCACCCACTTGCACATTATTACCCAGCACCACACCCGGAAATATTTTTACGTTATTACCAATTTTTACCTGCTCACCAATATGCGCAAAAGCACCTATAAAAACACCTGTGCCAATTTGTGCAGTCTTGGAAATATAACTGGGCTCCTGTATACCTGTTAACTGTTGTGTAGCCAGTTCCTGGTACTTGCCGAGCAGTGTAGCAAAAGCAGAATAAGCATCGGGTACGCGAATAAGGGTATTGTTTACCGCCTGCTTTAAAACTAATGTTTCATTAATGATGATGACAGAAGCTTTGGTGCAATAAAGGTATTCTTCATATTTAGGATTGGCCAGAAAAGAAAGCTGCCCGGCAACGGCTTCCTCAATCTTGCCAAAAGAAGTAACAGCTATATTGGGATCTCCCTCGAGCTTGCCATTGATCAACATTGAAATTTGTGCAGCGGTAAATTGCATACAGCGTGATTTAGTCTTTAGTCGATAGTCCATGGTCCATAGTCCATAGTCCATGGTCAATTAACTATGGACTATGGACCATGGACTATCGACTACGTCAGTAAACAAATGTAATTTTTTTTGACGGGTGCAGAAAGGTTTTGATGAATCAGGGCATTATCAACCTGCGATATATCTTTCACTTCACCATCCCTGAACAGTATATTGATGCGTTCATCAACCGTCTGGTAAAGGGTATTGGTGGCTTCACCCGTAAAACATACATAGTGAATATCTGCAAGTGCAATGCCAAACTGTGCAGAAGCCTGCTTTTCTCTGGATCTTACGAAATCCTGATCAAAAGTATCGGCCTGTATCCTCGATTTGTAGAGCTGACGGTTTAAAAAACGATTGCACAATAAAGACAATATCCTGTCGGGATGTTTGGCCCATCGTTTCAATGCGTGCATAATATCATGATCATCGAGTGAGCAGAAAAGATCGAGTGTTTCATCATTCATTTGGCCATCAAAGATGCCGAGAAAAAAATCGAGTGCCGACTGGGTTTGTAATGCGTTGTCATTGTTGGTATAAATACTACGAACCCTTTCCAATATTTTTACCAGCATTTTTTCGGCCGATAAAACTGTTTTATGGAGGTAAACCTGCCAGTACATCTGTCTCCTGGCCACCAGGAATTTTTCAACACTGTAAATACCTTTTTCTTCAATCATCAACTGGCCATTGTGTACCGTAAGCATTTTTAAAATACGGTCATAACCAATTACACCTTCACTCACGCCACAGAAAAAACTGTCGCGGCTCAGGTAATCCATACGATCTACATCTAACTGACCACTGATTAACTGGTGTAAAAACGGTTTATGGTATTGATCGGTGAAAATGGAAATAGCAAGTGCGAGTTGTCCGTTCAGGTCGCGGTTCATTTTCTGCATGATCTGTAACGATAGTTGTTCATGGTGCACACCCTGAACTACCACATGTTCCAGTGCATGAGAAAAAGGGCCATGTCCGGCATCGTGTAATAAGATGGCTGCTTTAACTGCAATTTCTTCTTCTGTTGAAATATCAATCCCTTTACTCCTCAGTTCATTCACCGCATTACACATGAGATGGTAGGCGCCCAATGAATGATGCAAGCGGGTATGAACGGCACCTGGATAAACCAGTTGTGCCATGGCCATTTGTTTGATACGACGCAGCCGCTGGTAATAAGGGTGTGAAATAATATCAAATATCAATGGGTGATTAATGGTGATAAAACCATAAACCGGGTCATTGATGATTTTTCTTTTTTGCTCAGACATACCTGTTGTTGATTTGTTAAATCGGCCGCAGGGGCAGTTGGCAAAAATACAAAGAGATGATTGATATGCCGGAATGAAATAGATTTACGCCATAAAGCTGTCCTCAAACAGCCAGTGCCTATCGGAAATCGTTACTCATAACCATTTATTTGATTATTTTGAACTGATCCCGTCTGTACGGGATTGTAACAATTAAGCACTGCTTATGCCACTAGCCAGCATTTTATGGGTTGACGATGAGATTGAAAGCCTGCAATCGCAAAAAATATTCCTTGAACAAAAAGGATATACTGTTACCACATTAACCAATGGTTTTGATGCCATTGAATACGTAAAAAATAACCTGGTTGATGTGGTACTGATGGATGAAACCATGCCTGGCATAACCGGTCTTGAAACATTGGTACGAATTAAAGAAGTAAATGCAAATGTACCGGTAGTGCTTATCACCAAAAATGAAACAGAGAACCTCATGAATGAGGCGATAGGCCGGCAGATCAGTGATTACCTGATTAAACCTGTAAACCCCAACCAGGTATTGCTGAGTTTAAAAAAGATTATCGATAATAAAAGACTGGTTGCAGAAACCACTACCACTGCATACCAGCAACAGTTCAGGGAACTGTTTATGGCACTGAACGACAATCCTGATTTTAACCAGTGGATGGAAATTTATAAGAAACTCGTTTACTGGGAACTGGAAATGGAGAAAAGCGACAGCCCTGAAATGCGTGAAGTATTTCAGGCACAGAAGCAGGAAGCCAATACGGAGTTTTTTAAATTTATCAGCAAACATTATGCATCGTGGATATCACCCAAGTCGAGTGCGTCTCCTATCATGAGTCACCAGTTATTTCAGTTTAAAGTATTGCCACATGTGGAGAAAGGGGTACCTACTTTTTTTGTGTTGATCGATAATCTCCGTTTTGATCAGTGGAAAGCCATACAACCCATATTTGCAGAGAGTTTCAGGATACTGGAAGAAGAAACTTTTTATTCCATCCTGCCCACTGCCACACAGTATTGCCGTAATGCCATTTTCGCCGGTATGATGCCGATAGATATAGAGAAACAGTTTCCGCAATTGTGGAAGAATGATGATGATGAAGGAGGGAAGAATACTGAAGAAGAAACTTTTTTCAGGGCACAGTTAAAGCGACTGAAAAAAGATGATCTGAAAGTGAGTTATCATAAAATATTGAATCACCAGGACGGGCAGCAACTGGTAAACAATATCCATAACCTGATGCAGAACGATTTGAATGTGATTGTGTACAACTTTGTAGATATGCTGAGCCATGCCCGAACAGAAATGGAAGTGTTGAAAGAACTGGCAAGCGATGAAGCCAGTTATCGCAGTCTTACCAAAAGCTGGTTTGAACATAGCCCATTACACCAGGCTTTAAAGAAAATAGCAGATAAGCCTATTAAAGTGGTATTGGCCACCGACCATGGCAGTGTAAGGGTAAAAACACCGCATAAAGTAATTGGTGATAAACAAACCACCACCAACCTCCGTTATAAACATGGCCGTAACCTTAATTTTGAAGCAAGGGATGTATTGGCATTCAGGGATCCCAAAGAAGCGGGGTTGCCGGTGCCAAACGTAAATTCATCCTACATCTTTGCCAAAGAAGATGGCTTTCTCTGTTATCCCAATAATTATAACCACTATGTAAACTACTACCGAAATACCTTCCAGCATGGCGGAATCAGCCTGGAAGAAATGGTGGTACCGATTATTAAGATGGTGAGTAAGTCGTAGGATGAAGCTGCTAGCTTCGAGCTGCCAGCTTCTAGCTATTAGTAGTTTTCTGACTGGCAGCTAGCAGCTAGGAGCCAGAAGCTGACGGCTTGATGTGAATAACTAATCCCCGTTGCCAAACGCCAAACCCTGCCTGAATGGTACATTTGCCCAGTTATTGTTTCATGTTTAACGACAGAAAATCAGGATGAAATACACACAAACTACTTTAGACAAGTTGGAAGATATTCTTGGAGAATCAGCATATGTGGTGCGTTATGAGCGGGGTACTTTTCAAAGTGGGTGGAGCCTGCTGGAAGCCAAACGTATTGTAGTACTGAATAAGTTCCTGAATATCGAGGGTCGAATTAATACTCTGATGGAGATTATACCACAACTCGCCATCGATTATGATAAGCTCACATTAGAGTCACAAAAACTCTATGAGGAAGTGGTGAGAAAATCTGTTACCGAAGCCTGATTTTTTGCGGGAAATACGGTACTATGATCTGACCATATTTCAATAGATTTGACCTGTGTTCATTCCAAAACTCTCCATAGAATTTTTAGGAACAGGTACCAGTAGTGGTGTACCCATGATCGGTTGCGATTGCCCGGTATGTACCTCAACCGATAAAAAAGATAAACGCTTAAGGAGTAGTATTCTTGTACAATCACCACAAACATCTCTTGTGGTAGATACAACACCCGATTTCCGTTACCAGATGCTGCGTATCAATAACCGTAAGCTGGATGCGGTTCTGTATACGCATCCTCATAAAGACCATCTGGCCGGATTGGATGATATTAGGGCCTACAATTATTTTACAAAGAAACCGATGGATATTTATGCCAACAGACTAACGGAAGAAGCATTGCGGCGCGATTATTATTATGCTTTTTCCGATACCAAATATCCAGGTGTTCCGGAAGTGAAACTTATTACCATCGATGAGAGTCCGTTTATAATTGGTGATATACCAGTAATGCCGGTGGAAGTATTACATCATAAAATGCCGGTACTGGGTTTTCGTTTTGGCGATTTTACTTATATCACCGATGCCAATAAAATTGAAGAGAGGGAAAAAGAAAAAATCAAAGGGTCGAAAATACTGGTGTTAAATACTTTACGGAAAGAAGCACACCTGTCTCATTTTACTTTGCAGGAGGCAGTTGACCTGGCTACTGAACTTCAGATACCCGAAGTTTATTTTACGCATATAAGCCACCAGTTAGGAAAACATACTGCTATCAATGCAGAATTACCCTCACATATGCAACTGGCATATGATGGGTTGAAACTGGAACTGTAAATATTATTCATCACAAACAGAAGAAAGGCATACAATTTACCATTGTATGAAAAACAGCTTGCGTCCTTACTTCAGCTTTACCAAAAAAGAAAGAACCGGAATTGTGGTGCTTGTCTGCATAAGTCTGGTACTTTTTTTTCTGCCACATTTTTTTCCTGCGAAAGAATTGCAAGTCACCGATATAACATTGAGCACAGGCCTGCAAACCTTAGCGGAACAGGAAAACAATTCAATAACTGAAAGAACAAACACTGCTGGAAGAGTGGTTGAATTATTTCCATTTAATCCCAATACGATAGATGCAGCCGTATGGATGCGTTTGGGTTTGGATGAAAAGCTGGCGCAACGTATCATTCATTACAGAAACAAGGGCGGCCGCTTTTACCGGGCAGAAGATCTGAAGAAAATATGGGGACTTCAGCCTGAAAAAGCTGCCCGGCTTATTCCTTTTGTAGTGCTGCCAGAACAGGAGATAAAAACATTGCCTGCAAAAAAACAGGTTGCTGTAATTGATGTTAACACAGCAGATCTGAAAGATTGGGAATCGCTGCCGGGAATAGGAGAAACTTTAGCTGGACGAATCATCAAATACAGAAACCAGTCAGCCGGTTTTGCGCGGCTGGAAGAACTGGAGAATGTATTTGGTTTATCAGATAGTACATTGTTGCTCATCAGGCCCTATCTGCAACTAAATGAAAACAGTATTCAGAAATTGTCATTAAACAGGGCATCCGCGTATCAACTGATTCAAAAAGCCGCTCTTCCGGCAGAATTGGCGCGTGAAATCGTAAAAAAAAGACAGGAAGAGGGCAATTACAGCAACTGGTCGGCACTGGAAGCCCTGTCTGGAATGAATAAAGTATTGCTGGAAGCCATCCGCAAAGCTTTTATGTTGGAATAAAAAACTGTTAAGACAAGAAGCTTTTTTGGATGGTATGCAGAAAAGACATTCTTTTGCACTGAAAACTAACAAACGGTCGTTTGTTTTCAGAAGGTTGCCTTGATAACGATTGTTTAGTAGGGCAACCTTCGTCTATTTAAACCTATAGCTATGGAATTCAGGCCAACAGAACTTACAGAACAGGTAGCACAAACAGCACGCGATTTTGCCCAGCAATATATACGTCCGCATTTGATGGAATGGGACGAGAGTCAGGAATTTCCGGTAACCATATTTAAAGAAATGGGTAAACTCGGACTGATGGGAGTGCTGGTTCCGGAAAATTATGGTGGAGCAGGATTGGGCTATTTTGAATACAATGCTATTATTCAGGAGATATCCAAAGTCTGCGGATCGATCGGGCTCAGCCTTGCAGCCCATAATTCCTTGTGTACCAATCATATTTTATCATTTGGTACAGAAGCCCAGAAAACTA
>Ga0164290_1002615_pt1 | contig 11598 bp, 11 predicted proteins | sample Micstemetagenome_FD_108782 | JGI IMG/M metagenome (GOLD analysis project Ga0164290, IMG submission 108782) | Contaminated culture microbial community from soil near Moab, Utah, USA - Microcoleus steenstrupii SON62 (Illumina Assembly) | ecosystem: Environmental > Terrestrial > Soil > Soil crust...
AAGAAGTTTCTTCATAAACAGGTTTTTATTAATTGTCACAAAAATACAGGGTGAAACTGATTTTCCGAAAATTAAGATAACTTTAAGTTATTACGAACTTATACCCATCTATTTTTTGGTATAGGGAATGAGGGGCTGAACAACGACTTTGGTTAACCCCTTTTTCATAAAATCCAGTTCCTTAGCCGCATGGGTAGTGAGGTCTACTACCCTGCCCTTTTTCTTCATTTTATGGTGCATACGGTCGTTGATGAGTACTATTACGCTTTTGTTATTTCTCAGGTTGGTTACTTTTACCAGCGTGTTTAATTTGAAATGATTGCTCGCTGCCGTCATTTTAGAATGCCTGAAAATATCACCGTTTGCAGTTTTACGTCCTTCAAATTTCTTACTGTAATAGCTCGCAACTCCTTTGATGGGTTTACCGGTTATCTTGAATGAATCAAGTGAACTGAGCGTATCACCAATAATAACAAGGCTGCTATCCTGTACCTGTAAACTCGTGTCTCTGCTCTGTAACGGAATCGTATCGGCTGGTATCGTATCCCTGAATGAAGGCATACCTAGGGGTTCCAGCCTGGCCCCAGAGGGCAGGAGGAAAACAAGTAAGACGATCAGGTACACAATAGTTTTCATATTCTTCCTTTATCGCTGTTTCCCAACTAAGGGTAAAATAACTCATCTCCACGCTTAGATACAAATGAGAATATACACAGCTTATTATGCCCCCCATTAACCAAACATCATGCCAAAAAAGGAAAAAAGTATCAATATAATATAGAAGTATATTAATTCAAGTAATTGATAAACAATTAATTGAATTAAAAATATAGAATGCTTATATAAAGCTTAAAAACAGTAAATGACTGGAAAAGGCATTTTTAGCTGAGGTGTTTATCTACTTTCTCGGCAGCAGTAATATCGCCACCCGAACGGACCTGTATTTGTACATTCAACAGCCATTCAAGGCAATTTTTGGATAAAAGATATTGATTTATTTTATCAATAACATCTGTAACTGATTTATAATCAGCATCTATACTGGTTGAAAAAGGACCGACCTGGTATGACAAACCGGCCGATTTAATGATTTCAATCACTTCATCAATCCATTCATAAGGATGCTTAGTGCCGGCCTGAACAGGTACCAATTGAATGGCAGCACTGACAATATAGGGATGGTTCATGACAAAACCGGGTTTATATCAACTACTGCATCCAGGTTTAGGGGTCCATGAATATGTGGAAATACTTCATTGATAGAGCCAGCCAGCTCAAAAATCAAAGGACGTTCCACTTTACTCCGTTCAATCGTAAGTTTTACCAGCCCGGACTGCCCTTTGTAATACCGATCCAATACACCCGCTACCTGATCCTCTGTACTACAGTGGATAAAACCTTCTGTTGCCAGGCTGTCGGCCTCATACAACCCCGCTTCCTGGGCTTTCTCCCATTGCTCTTTGGTAGTGATATGATATATGAATACTGATTGATTATTCATTCTATTGAATTGAAAATTAGTTGTTTATAAGATTTTATTTATTTTTTGCTCAAGCATCATCAAATCAGTAAGCACAATTGCAGTTACTGCTTCCAATACTACCGGAACCCTGAGCGCAATACATAAATCGTGACGGCCCTTTACCGAGAAGGATTCTACCTGACCACTATCCCAGTTCCAGGTTTGCTGTTCCTTGGGTGTAGAGGAAGTGGGCTTTACCACGATACGAAAAACCAGTTCATTTCCATTGGTAATGCCCCCAACAATACCGCCTGCATGGTTAGTGGATGTTTTACCCCCTGCCTCTACCATGGGATCATTATGCTCAGTACCAAACATCCTCGCTCCGGCAAAACCGGCTCCAAACTCAATCCCTTTTACAGCAGGTATGGAAAAAACGGCATGCGACAATACAGATTCAACTGAATCAAAGAAATGCTCACCCAACCCAACAGGCAAACCATTGGCCCTGCATTCTACAATGCCACCAATACTGTCTTTCTGGTCAATGGCTTTTTGTAAACCGGCTTCCAGGTCTTTTTCACCCCCTATTTCTAATATAGAAGACTGAATACTAACCTGTTGCAATAGTTTTTTAGCTACTACACCAGCTGCTACCAAACAAACGGTAAGTCTTCCGCTGAAATGCCCGCCTCCCCTGAAATCTTCATAACCACCATACTTGGCATGGGCAGTAAAATCGGCATGACCCGGTCTGGGTACCGACCGCTGTTTCTCATAATCACCACTACGGGTATTCTTATTTTCAAAAAGGATGGTTAGCGGGGCTCCGGTGGTTTTACCATTAAACAAACCAGTCTTAAATATTGGTATATCATCTTCCTTTCTGGGCGTAGTGCCTTTTTGTACACCCCCTTTTCTTCTTTCCAGATCGGGTAAAAACTCTTCTACGGTTAAGGGTAATCCTGCCGGACAGCCATCGATTACCAGTCCAACACAATCGCCATGCGACTCCCCGAAGATATGTATCCTGAATATGCGTCCGAATGAGTTCAAAATAATAGGTTTTAGCGTTGAATGATTTAGTTGACAGAAACAGTGGCTCCCAACTGCTGCAGATGGCTGTAAAAATCGGGGTACGATTTATTAATAGCTTCTGCCTCGTCGATGCTTAGTGCTGCTGCTGCTTTTAATCCGGCAACGGCACAGGCCATTGCTATCCGGTGGTCGTGCCGTGAATGAACCTTTCCGCCTTTCACACCTGTTCCTCCTTTTACCAGCATAAGGTCGCCCTGCAGCACTATTTCAATCCCCAATTTAGCAAACTCCTCCTGTAATGTAAGTCCGCGGTCGCTTTCCTTATGCGATAAACGGCTCACACCCTCAATCACGGTGGTTCCTTCACAATAAGCAGCTAATGCCACTAAAGGCGGAAAAAGATCCGGACAATCGGTAGCGTTAAAATGGAATGCCTTCAATGGCAATGGGGCTATATCAATCTGTTTTTCCTGTACCGACAAACGGCATCCGCAATCCATCAATGCCTGTAAAATGGCTTTATCGGCCTGGGTAGAAAATACATCCAGACCCGTTACCGTTATTCCACCGGCTATGGCACCTGCTACCAGCAGAAATGCCGCACCACTCCAGTCGCCCTCAACTGCATAGGTTAATAAAGCATCTTCGGGTTGCGATTTTCCGTGGAAATGAAATACCTCATAATTCTCATGCGATACTTTCCAGCCAAAATCTTTCATCACAGACAGCGTAAGATCAATATAAGGTTTGCTTTTCAGGTCTTTTACCCTGATCGATACGCCATTTGCACCCGCAGCAGCAAATGCCATGAGTAAACCCGTTAAAAACTGTGAACTTAATGAACCATCAACTTCAATATTTGCAGGTTGCAAAGGACCCTGTATCTGTAAAGGTAGTTTTCCCTGGTTCGACTGGATGGATACGCCCAGTTGCGGAAGTATCTCATCAAAAAAATGCATAGGTCTTGTTACCAAACTGCCCGTACCCTTGATGGTAAGTGCTTCAGCACTTAATGCCACGATGGGTGTAAACATGCGTATACCCAAACCGCTTTCACCACAATTAATTTCAGGGTGTACGGGTTGAATGCCAACTGAATCAATCAGCAAATCACCATTCTCTTCAAAGCGTATCCTTGCACCCAGTTTCTGAATTACATCCAAAGCTGCAAGGTCATCATTGCTTTTACCGGGATTGATGATACGGGTTTCCCCTTTACGCAACAAAGCACCGGCACAGGCTCTCTGCATACTGCTTTTGCCTGCTGCTGCCCTGATGGTTCCACTAATAGCTGATGGCTGTATCCTTACCCGCATAATAAAATAAGCTGAACTGCTGCAATCGCAGCAAACGATTCATCAAAACTGTTTAAAAATTTCTTCGAGCTGAACAAACAACAGGGGCTGAACTACCCCCTTCCCTGTTTTCTCCAGCAGTATATAATGAATACTCACACTGTCTTTTTTCTTATCCTTCTGTAATACTTTGAAGGCTTTCTTTTTATCAAACTCAGCCAGCGTGGGTAAGCCATAACGACTTAACAAATTCATTACCGCATCTGCTTCTTTATATCCTTTGAGTTGCTGCGATATAATAGCCGCATAGGTCATACCAATACTGATGGCCTGGCCATGACTTAACTCATACATGTTTTCAATGGCATGTCCGAGTGTATGCCCAAAGTTGAGCAGCTTGCGTTCTCCGGTTTCAAACTCATCATTCAATACCACTTTGGTTTTAATCATGACATTTCTCTCTACCAATTGTGCCAGCAGCTTTTTGTCTTTCTGGTACTGTTTGATGTTGTGTTGCTGCAATGTTTTAAACATCACTGCATCTTTGATACAGGCATGTTTAATAATCTCTGCAAACCCATTCTGCCATTCAGCTAGAGGAAGCGATGACAATAAACTATAATCATACAACAGGAAAGAAGGCTGACGGATCAGTCCTACCATATTTTTATACACGCCTACATCTATACCATTCTTACCACCTATCGACGCATCAACCATCGCGAGTAAACTGGTGGGAACAAAACCAACATCAATACCACGCATAAAAATACCAGCCACATAACCGGTAATATCAGTAATTACACCTCCTCCCACACCTACCAGTATGGTTTTTCTGTCGGCACCCATTTCAATCAACTGGTCAATCAGTCCGTCCACCGTTTGCTGCACTTTATAGGCTTCTCCGGGTTTCAATACAATTGTATTCCAGCCTTTGAATTTCTTTTTATGTGCCGCAAAAACATGTTCATCTGTTACCAGCACAGCTTTCTCTTTGCCTGCAATTTTTTCTAGTTGATCAAATGAGGCATCGAAATAATATTGAACTGTTTTCGAGGAAAACTGAAAACTTCTTTTTTTCATACGGTATTGAATTCACTATGAATTCATAATCTTATTCTGGTGATTGATACTTTCCATATGCACGGCATCAAAATACTTGGTAATGAACTCACGGCTCAGCCCTAGTTTATCGCCTTTTGCAAATGCCCTGTCAAGAATAGCATTCCAGCGGTTGGTTTGCAGGATGGTGATATTATTGTCTTTTTTGTACTGACCAATTTTATCCGCCACTTTCATTCTTTGTCCGAGTAATTGCAGGAGTTCATCATCCAGCTGGTTAATCTGCTGACGCATTTTTTCCATGGCAGCATGCAATTCTTCTGAACTGATGTCTTCTTTACGCCAGATGATTGAACCAATCATTTCACCCAAACGCTCCGGTGTTACCTGCTGTTTGGCATCGCTCCAGGCATTATCAGGGTCAATATGGCTTTCAATAATGAGACCATCAAAATCGAGGTCAATGGCTTTTTGTGCCACATCCATTAAAATATCTCTTCTGCCACAGATATGTGAAGGATCATTGATCAATAACATACCGGGGTTACGTCTTTTCATTTCAATGGCTAAGTGCCACATGGGGGCATTACGGTATTCTGTGTTACCATATGAACTAAAACCACGGTGAATTAACCCGATATCTTCAATACCCGCCTTGGCCACACGCTCCACAGCTCCAATCCACAATTCAAGATCGGGGTTGATGGGGTTTTTAATCAATACAGGTACTTTCACACCTTTCAGTGCATCTGCTACTTCCTGTACACTGAATGGATTTACGGTAGTGCGCGCACCAAGCCATAAAACGTCCACATCAAAATGTAAAGCATCTTCTACCTGCTTTCCGGTAGCCACTTCCACCGCTACCGGTAAACCAGATGCTTTCCGGGCCTGTTGTAACCAGGGTAATCCCTTGGTACCAATACCTTCAAAACTACCCGGACGTGTACGTGGCTTCCAGATACCTGCACGCAGTATATCCACTTTACCGGTCGCCGCCAACCTGGTGGCTGTTTGAATCACCTGCTCCTCAGTCTCAGCACTGCATGGACCTGAGATAATCAGCGGACGCTTCTGCAATAAAGCTTCCACCCCTGTTTTTTGTTCGATTGCTTGCTCCATAAAATTATATGTATGATTTCTGATGTCTGATGTCTGATTTCTGATGTTAGATGTCTGATATAAAAATCAAATCAGAAATCCGACATCCTACATCAGACATTGTCTTTATTCTTCTCCTTTCCTCGGCCTTCTCCCTCCGCCACTGTCTGCGTCGTTCATCCTGATTCTTCTGCCTTTGTAGTTCTTACCGTCGAGTGCACGGATCATCTGATTGGCAGCGCCTTTTTCTATTTCCACCCAACTGTTCATATCCTTCATGTCTATTTTACCCAGCACGTCTTTTTTCAGATCGCTCATGTCTAAGATGAACTGTAAGAAACTGGCTTTATAGAAACCGTCTTTGGTACCGAGGTTCACAAATAAGCGGCTATAACCACCACCACGTTTGTAGTCTTTTCTGTTATCGCCTTTACCTGCATCTCTGCGACGGCCCTGATCGCCGGAATCGCTTTGCTCTCTTCTGTTTCTTTCACGGAAATTGAGGTCCTCTGCATTTTCATAATACTTTAGGAAACGATCAAATTCCATGGCTGCCACACGCTTCAACACATCTTCCTTGCTTACTTCAGCAAATTTCTCTGCCAGCATAGGTACATAGGTTTCATAATCGCCATGGCTGATATCAGCAGACAATAATTTATCCATGAAATGAAAGAACTGCTTGCGACAAACATCTTTACCACTCGGAATATCGAGCTTATGAAATTTAGAGTTATTGATTCTTTCGATCTGTTTAAACTTGTACATTTCTTTACTATGTACAATTGAAATACAGATACCTACATTTCCTGCTCTTCCTGTTCTACCGCTTCTGTGTGTGTACACTTCCACGTCATCAGGTAATTCGTAGTTAATCACATGGGTAATCCCCTGCACATCAATACCACGTGCGGCTACGTCGGTAGCAATCAGCAGTTGCAGGCTCTTGTCCCTGAACTGTCCCATTACCTTATCACGCTGGCCCTGTGTAAGATCGCCATGTAATGCATCGATATCATATCCTTCACGGGTAAGACGCTCCGAAATTTCCTGTGCATCAATTTTGGTTCTGGTAAAAATGATACCATAGATACCCGGATTAAAATCGATGATTCTTTTCAGGGTTTCATAGCGATGTTGTGAACTAGTTACATAATACTGGTGATCGATACTTTTATTCGCAGTATTCACTTTACCTACTGTTACTTCAGCAGGCTCTTTCATGTAACGCTTACTTACTTTCCTGATCTCGGGAGGCATGGTGGCACTGAATAACCAGGTGCTTTCACGCTGAGGGGTATTTTTCAGGATGAATTCAATATCATCCTGGAAACCCATGTTCAGCATTTCATCTGCTTCATCGAGTACCACATATTTAATTTCTTCCAGGTTAATGGCTTTTCTTTCGATCAGGTCAATTAACCGGCCGGGTGTAGCCACTACAATCTGTGTACCTCTTTTCAGGTCACGGATCTGTAAACCAATAGATGCTCCCCCATAAACTGCTACTACCGAAATACCGGTCATATATTTTTTAAACAGTTCAATTTCTTTTACGATCTGTAAACAGAGTTCACGGGTTGGACAAACCACTAATGCCTGTGGGTGTTTTGCTTTTGCGTCGATCACATGTAAGAGTGGTAAACCAAAAGCAGCCGTTTTGCCTGTTCCAGTTTGAGCCAGACCAATAAAGTCTTTTGTACCACTCAACAGAATGGGTATAGCCTGTTCCTGGATCTCAGTTGGGTTCACATACCCCAACTCATCGGTTGCCTGCACCAATCTTGCATCAATTCCTAACGCTTCAAATGTCGTCATGTATAAAAATTTTTGCAAAGTTACCCAATATCAGGGGCTTTGCGGGTTTTATTTGGCCCCTGCGGGGCCTGGTGAATAGTCAATGGTGAATCGTGAATATGAACTACTGCATTCACAATTCACAATTCACCATTGACCATTCACGAATTAATCATTTTAATATCCGCCTGATCCCGTTCGCATGTTCAATCAGTTCCTGGAGGTATTCATAGTTTTCTTTCTCCAGGCAGGCTTTGAATTTGCGTAACTGGGCTATATGTTCATTAAGTACATCTAATACATTATCCCTGTTTTGCATGAAAATAGGTACCCACATGGCCGGATTACTCTTGGCCAGCCTTACCGTACTTTCAAAACCACCACTGGCCAGCTCAAAAATCGCATCTTCTTCCCTTTCTTTCTCCAATACTGTATTGGCCAGCGCGAAAGAGGTGATATGTGAAATATGGCTCACATAAGCCACATGTACATCATGGTCATCGGCTCTCATATATAAGAGGTGCATGCCCAATGTCTGGTAAATATTTTCTACCAGTTCCACCGCATCGGCATCACTCTCTTCTTTTGAGCAGATTACTGTGGCCTTATCTGTAAATGCCGTTTTTACCGCAGCATCCGGACCACTGTATTCTGTACCCCACATAGGGTGTGTGGCCACAAATCTTCCTCTCTTCGGATGATTGGCCACAGACGCACAGATCGTCTTTTTGGTGGAGCCCACATCCATCACCACCTGCTTATCTACCAGGTCAAGAATAGCCGGCAACAGGGCTTCTGCCGCATCAATGGGAATGGCCAGTACCACCAGGTCTGATTGCAGAACCGCTTCCGGCAATGAGCTGATTTCATCTACCAATCCCAGTTCAAGCGCACGTTTGGCATGGGCTTCATTTTGCTCCACACCTGTTACATAAGAAGCGAGTCCCTTTGCACGCAGGGTCAATGATAACGACCCTCCGATTAATCCTGTTCCTATAATGGCTATCCTCATTTTGTTACGCTTGTTTTAATACGACGAATCGCTTCTTCAAATTTCTCTACACTACCACAGAGACTTACCCTGATATATTCTTTTCCGGCATCTCCAAAAATGCCGCCGGGTGTAATGAATACAGCAGCACCATATAATACTTCATCACTGAGTGCAAATCCATCTGCGTAGGTAGGCGGAATTTTAGCCCATACAAACATGCCTACCTGCTGTGTTGAATAATGACAATTCAGTAAGTTCAACAGTTCAAATACTTTTTCTCTTCGTTGTGCATATACCGCGTTTACACTGTCGTACCAGTCTTTCCCCAGCTCCAGCGCTTTTGCAGCTGCCAGTTGTACGGGTAAAAACATGCCACTGTCCATATTGCTTTTAAAACGCAATACTTCATCAATTCGTTCTTTGGAGGCGGATAGCATACCCACTCGCCAGCCGGCCATATTCGAACTTTTACTGAGTGAGTTCAGTTCGAGTACTACTTCTTTTGCACCCGGTACCGTTAATAAACTCACCGGCTTTTCGTTGAGGATAAAACTGTAAGGATTATCATGACAGATCAAAATATGATGCTGCCTGGCAAAGTCAATCAGTTCTTCAAAAAATGAAGCAGATGGTAATTGACCAGTTGGCATATGCGGATAATTCACCCACATGAGTTTTACTTTGGAAAGATCTGTTGCAGCCAATGCTTTAAGATCGGGCTGCCAGTTATGTTCGGCAGATAGATGATAAGTAACAGGTGTTCCTCCAGCCAGTTTTACGGCACTGCTATAAGTAGGATAACCCGGATTCGGAATCAATGCCTGATCACCTTCATCGAGATAGGTCATACAGATATGCATGATACCTTCTTTACTTCCAATCAGAGGAAGTATCTCTGTTTCGGGATCCAGTTCAACCGAATACCATTTTTTATACCAGTTACTCACCGCTTTTCTTAAAACAGGTGATCCTTTATAGCTCTGGTAAGCATGTACATTGGGTTGTGCTGCCGTCTCCTGTAATACACGGATCACATCGGGATGCGGTGGCAGATCGGGACTTCCGATACCTAAGTTGATAATGTCTTTGCCTTCCTTATTAAGCATATCTATCTCACGCAGTTTTTGCGAGAAATAGTATTCTCCGATGCCTTCCAGTCTTGCTGCTGTTTTCATCTGCATAACTTATCCTTTTACAATTTTTCCACGCTGGTAGATGCCAAATATTTTCACATTGTTCGTCAATGTGGCGAGTGAAGCCAGTACCTGCTCCAATTGTTTTCTTTGTTCAAACTCCATATCCACATAAAAGCCATATTTAAAATGACTACCGGGTATGGGCATACTCTGCAGTTTACTCAGGTTAATACCTCCCTCCGCTATCGTGCTAAGTGCTTTTGATAATGCTCCTTTTGCATGGTTGGTCTGAAAATAAACGGATGCTTTATTGGCATGGGTATCTTCTTTCGTATCTGCTGCCCTTTTCAAAACCAGGAAACGGGTAACATTATTTTTCATGGTATGAATATCCGGACCAATAATATCGAGTTTGAACAGTTCTGCGGCCAGTTTGCTGGCAATAGCGGCTGTATGTTTACTCCTGTGTTGGTGAAGCAGTTTGGCACTCAGTGCCGTATCTTCTGTTTCCACCAATTTCCAGGGATGTTTTTCCAAATAATCAAGACATTGAAGAATAGCCATAGGATGACTATGTACTTCTTTAATATCTGCCAACTGTACACCCGGATTAACAAGCAGGTTCTGGCTGATGGAGAGGTATACTTCCCCTACGACTTTCAACCTGCTTTTCTGTAAGAGGTTATAATTGGGGAGTATACTGCCTGCAATAGAATTTTCAATGGCCATGATACCGCCAGCAGATTGTTTTGCATCACCTGCAATCTGAATGAGGTCACGGAAATTGGCGCAGGGAATTACTTCCACCTGTTTACCAAAAAATGACCGCGCCGCCACCTGGTGAAAACTGCCTTCATATCCTTGAATGGCAATGCCCCCGGCTCTAACCTTATTGCCCTGTTCGTTTATCTGCTCCTTATTTTTTTCTTTCCCACCCATTTTTTGATTCCTTATTTCTTATTTCGTATTTCTTGTTTCTTACGCTTGATACAAAAAAAAACCCGGCCAATTAGGCCGGGACTGTATGTTTAGTATTTTCTAATCTCGTTATGCTTTAGCAAATACAACCCGGCTTCTTTGTTTAAAGAAGTAATAAAAGAAAAAATAAAACCAGGTACTGTTTGCTGATGTGTTCATTGAATCAAATATAGAACAGTAAATCATACCAACCATCAATCCATTAAAAAAAAATATACTAACAAACCTTAGTTTCCCTCGTCGTATGTTTCAACCGGGGTTGAAACACTCCTCGGGATGACGGTCGTTAATATAATCTCAACTCATTTAGTAAAGAAGGTTTTCGCGCGACCAATAAACGACCGTCATTTTGAGGAGCGTTCATCGCTCTGCGATGGGCTGCGACGAAAAAAAAAGCCCCTCCGTGGAAACGGAGCGGCCTCTAACGATTGCTTGCCATATGAAAAATTCTTCGGGAACCACTTCTGCCGGCAAGCTGGCCTTCACCATATCAATCAGACCCGGCGGTTCCGCTTTTAATTACTTAGCAGCAGCTGTAGTGTCAGCAGCAGCAGGAGCTGTTGTATCTGCAGCAGGAGCAGCAGTTGTGTCGGTAGTTACAGTTGCAGCTGTAGTATCAGCAGCAGCTTCTTTGTTTTCACCTGAATTACAAGCAGCAAATGCGCCCAGCGCCAGAACGAATAATAATTTTTTCATTGTGTGGTTTTTTTGAGTGATTTTAAGGTTAATACCCAC
>Ga0164290_1002616_pt1 | contig 11598 bp, 9 predicted proteins | sample Micstemetagenome_FD_108782 | JGI IMG/M metagenome (GOLD analysis project Ga0164290, IMG submission 108782) | Contaminated culture microbial community from soil near Moab, Utah, USA - Microcoleus steenstrupii SON62 (Illumina Assembly) | ecosystem: Environmental > Terrestrial > Soil > Soil crust...
GACGAGGAGGCTGCCAATGCCGAGGACCCCATTCTCAGTCGCATCGAGCATCGCGTGCGCGTACCCACCCTGATCGGCCGGCGCGAGGGCGCTACCGTCACCTTCGACATCCATTTGCAGGGTGACAAGGAAACCATATTCTTCGATATGTGAGCCTGTCGCTCCGGAATACCGCCCACAGGGCGAGGAAAGGTTTGAAATGTCCGACGCTTTTATCTGTGCCTATATCCGCACCCCCATCGGTCGCTTCGGCGGCGCCCTGTCCGCCGTTCGTGCCGATGATCTGGGCGCGATTCCCCTGAAGGCTCTTATGGTTCCCAATCCCTCGGTGGATTTCGAAGCGATCGACGAGGTGATCTTCGGTTGCGCCAACCAGGCCGGCGAGGACAACCGCAATGTCGCACGCATGTCGCTGCTGCTGGCTGGACTGCCGGTCAGCGTTCCGGGCACGACGATGAACCGCCTCTGCGGCTCGGGCATGGATGCCATCATCACCGCAGCGCGCGCGATCAAGGCTGGCGAGGCCGAGCTGATCATCGCCGGTGGCGTCGAGAGCATGAGCCGCGCGCCGTTCGTCATGCCCAAGGCCGACACCGCCTTCTCGCGCAATGCCGAAATCTACGACACGACCATCGGCTGGCGCTTCGTCAACTCCATGATGAAGAAGCAATACGGCGTCGATTCCATGCCGGAAACGGGCGAGAACGTCGCCGACGAGTACAAGGTTTCCCGCGAAGACCAGGACGCCTTCGCCGTCCGCTCGCAGGCCAAGGCCGCAGCCGCGCAGGCCAATGGCCGGCTGGCGAAGGAAATCACGCCGATCACCATTCCGAGTCGCAAGGGCGACCCTGTCGTGGTCGAGGCGGACGAGCATCCGCGTGCCACCAATATTGAGGCGCTCGCCAAGCTCAAGCCGATCGTGCGTGCTGGCGGCACGGTCACCGCAGGCAATGCTTCGGGCGTCAACGATGGTGCCGCGGCGCTGATCATCGCCTCGGAGGCGGCCGCGAAGAAGCATGGCCTGACGCCGATTGCCCGGATCCTTGGCGGTGCCACGGCGGGCGTGCCGCCCCGTATCATGGGTATCGGTCCGGCGCCGGCAACGCAGAAGCTGCTGGCCCGGCTGGGTTTGACGCAGGACCAACTGGACGTCTTCGAACTCAACGAAGCCTTTGCCAGCCAGGGCCTCGCCACGTTGCGGCAGCTCGGCATCGCCGATGACGATAGCAGGGTCAACCGCAACGGCGGCGCCATCGCGCTCGGCCATCCCCTCGGCATGTCCGGAGCGCGTATCGCCGGCACCGCCGCATTGGAACTCGGCGAGACCGGGGGGCGTTACGCCGTAGCGACCATGTGCATCGGCGTTGGCCAGGGCATTGCGGTCGCACTCGAACGCGTATGATACCGCGTTCTGCAACATGGCGGGGCTGATGACTGGATTTCTCGATCGACTGCTGACGGATGACGTGCTTGAAGCGCTGATCGGCACCGATGCCAGTGTAACGGCTATGCTCAGCGTCGAGTTGGCGCTGGCAAAGGCGGTCTCCGCATGCGGGTTGATCGGCGAAGACGCAGCCGGAGCGATCGCCACCGCGGGCCATGGGTTCAAGCCCGATATTGCGAAACTCAACGAGGCGACCCTGAAGGACGGCGTCGTGGTGCCTGAACTCGTCCGGCAGTTAAAGGCCCATGTGGGCGCGCCGCATGATGCATCGGTGCATTTCGGCGCAACCAGCCAGGACATCGTCGACACCGCGCTCGCCGTGAATCTGAGCGCCGTCTTCGAACTCTTCGATGCCAGGCTCAAGGCGTTGCTGACAGCGCTCGACCAACTCACGGCGACGTTCGGCGACAACCCCTTGATGGGGCGCACACGCATGCAGGCGGCGATCCCGATCAGGGTGTCGGACCGTCTCGCCGTATGGCGCGGCATGATCGAGCGAGCGCATGCCACGCTTGGTGAGGTCCGCTCGCACAATCTCATGCTCTCTCTTGCGGGACCTGTGGGCACGTCGGAAAAATTCGGCGACAGGATAGGTGATCTGCGTCATGCCATGGCGGCCCTGCTGCATCTTTCCGTGCCGGATTACGTGCCGCATGCCGCGCGCGACCGGATTGCTGCGCTTGGCAACTGGCTGAGCCAGGTCACTGGCGCGCTCGGCAAGATCGGCCAGGATATCGCCCTGATGGCGCAGAACGAGATTGCCGAGATCGAACTCTCCGGCACGGGCGGCTCGTCCGCCATGGCCCACAAGCAGAACCCCGTGCGGGCCGAAGTGCTGGTCACGCTTGCCCGCTACAACGCCGTCCAGGTCTCGGGCCTGCATCAGGCCCTCGTGCACGAGCAGGAGCGCTCAGGCAGCGCCTGGACGCTCGAATGGATGATCCTGCCCGGCATGCTGAACACAACGGGCACAGCGCTGGTGCATGCAGAGGCATTGCTGGCGTCGGTTGAGCGGATCGGCTCTAAGCCAGCCGCGTAATGTGATTGTCCCAGGCCAGGTCCGACGTCGCTGCGCCGAACGCGCCATTCTCCGTCGAGCGCACGAAAAGCGCCTCCTCGCGGGCCAGGCCGCAAACGCCCGGGATTTTCTCCTCATAGGCCAGCTTGCCTGTCTCTGTGTCGAAGGCTGCCCACTGGCCGCCCTGTGGCGAGGAGATCGCCACCAGCCCGGCATCGCGGTTGACGGTGACGGAGCCGACATAATTGTCGAAGCCCTTCAGCACAGGCTCGGGAATGTCGATGAACCGAACCTGTTCGCCGCGGCGGAGACTGCCGAGCAATTGCGGATAGCGGTTACGCGCGCCCTCGAACTGGCAGCCGAACCACACGCGGCCCTTGGCATCGATATCCATGTGACGCGTCGAGAGCTGGCGAATGTCTTCGGGCATGGCGTGCTTTTCGACCAGTCGGCCATCGGCGAGATCGACGATGACGAGCGACGGTTCCATATGGTCGATATTGAGCTTGGCGCGGCCGGTATCCGGATGCTGCTTGATGCCGCCATTGGCGATCGCCAGATAGCGCCCGCCCTCGATCAGCCGGATATCATGCGTATCCATGCCATGCGCCGGGAACTCGCCGACCTTCCGGTATCCGGAGCGCGCATCGTAGAGCCCGATCATGCCGGCATAATTGTCGAAATCGTTTTCCGAGACATAGAGCAGCTCGCCATCGGACGAGAACACACCATGGCCGAAGAAATGCCGGTCCTCGGCCGCTTCGATCAGTTTCACCGGCTGGCCCGTCTGTCTGTCGAACACCAGCGCGAATGTGCCTGGGCGGCGTGCGAAGGCCACGGCGCGTGGCGAGGTGGTGTCGAAGCAGACGTCATGGCCGCGATCAGGGAGCGCGATGCGGCTGATTTCCCGGCCCTGCTCGGTCAGCAACGCCACGCCGTAGCCTTCGTCCTTCGCCATGAAGGCCGCTGCGAACACTGCGTTGGTTTTCGCCAGCGCATCGGCCTGCCGGGGCAGCAGCGAGGCGGCGAAGCCGGCACCCGCCGCCCTGAGAAAGCCTCGCTTGCTGAGCATCGGCGTGATCATCTCAGTCGCCATCCGCGAAGGAGAAGCCGGCGCCAAGGCCGACTGCGCCGCCGACATCCTTGTCGATGCGGGTCATCGCATCCTTGAGATTGAATTCAATGAAGTCGAGCCTTCCCAGATAGGAGTTATCCTTCAGCCGCTCGGCCGTCGGCTGCCCCATCTTGCCGAGCGCAGTGGCTGACGCACGCAGGTCGAAATGCGCGGAATCCGCAAGCGAACCCATGTCTGGATCCATGATCAGGGCGAAATCCGTGGCCTTCCAGAACTTGGCTAGTCCATCGACATTGGCCGCCAGCGCCGGCATCGTCAGATCGGACCGCCAGTACACAGCGAGCTTCGGCGACACCTTGGAGTCGCGCCCCTTGTAGAAATGCTTGACGCGTTGATCGCGCACCATTTCGACGCCATGCACGGCTATGCCGATCAGCGCCGAAACCGCCTCCTTGCTGTCGCGAAAGATCGGATTGTCGGCGCCTGGGGCCTTCCAGTCGCGGGCAATGCCATCCGGCGCATCCCAGGCTGACTGAAGTTCACCGGATATGATCTCGACATTGCCCGCGATCGCCAGCCCGTAGCGGCAGCGGAAGCGGTTCTCCTCCGCTACGATCGCTGCCGGTTCTGTGCCGTAGAACAGGAATTCGAAGGCGCCGAGGCCCTGGATCGCGACGCTGCGGTCCTTCAACTTGGTCGCAACGGTCACGCTGTCGTCCGGATTGGCGAGCAGCGCCTGCACCTGCTTGAGCCCGGTCGATTTGCGGTCGGGATAGAACAGGATGCGCTCGAGCCGGTTCTGCTGCATGACGGGGCCTTCGCGCAGGAACTCGATATGGCCCCAGCTTGAAACAGCGTCTGCAAATCGGGCCTTTACAGCCGTCAGGCCTTCCTCATCAGGCGCAGCGCAGAACTTGCCGGTCTCGAAGGTGAGCGCCTCCGCCTTGTCATGAAAATCCCGGTAGGCCGGCCGGATATAGCCATCCACGGCATTCGCCATGACCTGTTTGGCCTTGGCGTCATCGAGCGCCGATGCAGGTTGTGCAGACAGTAAGAGGGTGAGCAGCGCTGCCAGCCAGACGAATGATTTCATCTAAAGCGACTCCAGAAAGGCGATCAGCTTTTCGCGGTCGGTCCGCGAGAGTTTCGCATAATTGTCCCGGGCATTTTCCGCCTCGCCGCCATGCCAGAGAATGGCTTCTTCAAGCGTCCGGGCCCGGCCATCGTGCAGGAAGAAGCTCTTGCCCGTCACGGTGCTCGTCAGCCCAATACCCCAGAGCGGCGGCGTGCGCCACTCCCTTCCTGTCGCACCCCCCACGCTCTGGCCATCGGCGAGCCCCTCGCCCATGTCGTGCAGCAGGAGGTCCGAATAGGGCCAGATCAGCTGGAAGCGGAATTCCTTGAACGCCGTATCCTTCGCGGTCACGAATTTCGGCGTGTGGCAAGCGATGCAGCCGGAAGCGTAGAACAATTCCTTGCCCTTGAGCACATCAGGAGACCCGGATTTCCGGCGCGCCGGCACCGCGAGATGGCGCGAATAGTGGGTCACGAGTTCGAGGATCGGGCCGGGTGCCTCGCTCTTGCCCAAGCGCTCCTGCTCGCCCGTCGCCAGCGCCAGGCAGTCCACCTGCGTGCTGGTGCAATCGCCGTAGGGCCGATCGACCGCCGTTGTCGAGATGCCGATATCGCCAGCAAAGGCATGCGCGACTTGATCGGCGATCACCGCCGTCTCCGCCTTCCAGCCGAAGCGGCCGATGCGCGTCTTGCCGTCAAGACTCCGCACGATGTTGAGCTTGCCCGATATGCCATCCCGGTCGGCATCGTCAGGATCGGCATGGGCGCGAAGCTGGTCGTCGGGTATGACCTCAAGCAATCCAAGCCCGATCATCTGCGGCGCAATCCGGGGTGACAGTGTCGTGGCCGTGTCGAGCGGCCCATAGCGCAGGTCGATCACTGAATAGCCCGGCTTGCGAAGCGTCACGGCGCTGCCATCCGGGAATGTGAAGGGCAGGTCGGAGTAGGTGACCTTCATCTGGCCTTCGGCCTTGATGCCGGGGATCGCCTTGTCCTGCAACTGCGTGCCATAGACCGGATCGGCGAAGTTCGGCACCATCATCCCGGCGATGAGCTTCTTTTCCTCGTCCGTCGCGGCTGGTCGCGCCAGCCGCAGGAACATCGTGCCGGGATTGTTGCCGTCCGGCGGCATGCCGCGACCATCGTCCTTGTGACACTGCTCGCAGGAGCGCGCATTGTAGAACGGCCCCAGCCCATCGGAAGCCCGGGTGGAGGAGGGTGCGGCCACCCACAGCTTGCGGAACAGTGCATTGCCGAGGCGGAAATCCATCCGCCTGTCTTCGGGCAGGTTGGTGGAGAAATGCGAGAAGGCGAGACGATCCGGTTCTTCGATCGATGTTGCCGCCCCCGCCTGCAACGCCTCGAATTTCTCCGCCTGGGTGAAATCCGTCGCGGGCTTCAGCACGGCCTCGACCCGCGCCTTCTCGTCGGCGGTCAATTGCCCGCTGCCGGTCGCCAGAGCGAAGGCACCATAAAGCGCCGGCACCAATGCCAGCGCCGGCAAGGCCATCAGCCATTGTCTTTTCATTGCCGTTCGGGAAAGCGGGTCATGCCCGCCTCCTGCCTGTCTTATTGGAACACGGCTTCAGGTTTATCGAGGCTGTCGGAACCTTCAAGTTCAATCTTGCCGAGTTTGAGCGCAGAAATGGCACGCTCGATGGACTTGGTCTGGTCGACGAGGCCGTCGATCGCGGCCTGCACGACCGCATTGCCGTCCTTGTTGCCGTCGCCGATCATCTGGTCATAGGCTTCGATTGTCTCGCCGCGCTCGGCCATGGCATGCATGGCGTCGAGCGTCTTGTTGAGCTTGGCGGTCAGTTCCGTATCGACCGCCGCGTCCTTTTCCTTCACCAGATCGGAAAGCGACGGACCTTCCATCTTCGTGCCGTCGACGCGGGTATATTTGCCTGTATAGACGCCGTCGATGCCGATCGCGTCGTTGAGATGCGAATTGAACGTGTTGTCGGCGAAGCAATCATGCTCTTCCTCGGGATCGTGCAGCAGCAGGCCGAGCTTCATGCGCTCGCCGGCCAGTTCGCCATAGGAGAGCGAGCCCATGCCGGTCAGCATGGCCGAAAGGCCCTTGGTCGGATCGGCGGTCACGTCTTTGGCGGCGTCGCCATCCGGCGCCCATTGCTTGACCATGAATTCAAGGTCGGAGACCAGAAGCGAAGAGGCGGCCTTGAGGTAGGCGGCACGGCGATCGCAATTTCCATTGGTGCAATTCTTCAGGTCGTAATCGGTATAGGGCCGGTTGCCGGCGCCGGGGCCGGTGCCGTTGAGGTCCTGGCCCCAGAGCAGGAATTCGATCGCGTGATAGCCGGTCGCGACGTTAGACTCGGTTTCGCCCGCTTCCTGCAGCGTACCCGAAAGCAGCTCAGGTGTGATCTTTGTCGCGTCGATCTCCTTGCCGCCGATCGAGAATTTCGGATTGGCGATGACATTGAGCGTGTACTGTTCGTTTTCGTCGCTTTCGGTGCCGTAGGACTTGTCGACATAGTCGATCAGGCCTTCGTCGAGCGGCCAGGCATTCACCTTCCCCTCCCAGTCATCAACGATCTTGTTGCCGAAGCGATAGGCTTCCGTTTGCTGGTAGGGAACGCGCGCCTTGATCCAGGCGTCCTTGGCCGCCTTCTGCGTCTTTTCCGACGGTGAGGCGAGGAAAGCATCGATCGCGGCATCCAACGCCTTGGCGGTGATCAGAGCGTCTTCGTATTTGGCATGGCCGAGTTCGGTATAATGCTTGACCACGGCGGCGGGATCAGTCTCGGCGCTGGCAGCGGTTGCAAGCAGCGACACACCTGCCAGGAATGCGAACGCGGTTGATCGTATCAAAATCCTGGACATGAATTCTCCCTCATAGTTCTAAAATGATGAGGGGTCTTCGCGCAAAAACATACCTGTGTCAAATAGTATAGTTTACAACGAATCCAAACTTCTACCGTCCGGTCTAGCCCCTTTTCAGCATCATCGCGAAGAAGAAGCCGTCGGTATCGGTGCGCGCCGGAGACAGCGTCACGGTCATGCCATCATGCGAATGTGGTGTCGCGCCGGTGGTGCCGAACAGCGTCTGCCAGCCCTCCAGCGCCGAGACCAATTCGAAGTCCTGATTGCCCGCGAGGAAATTCTCCACCTGCTTCTGGTTCTCGTCGGGGAGCACGGAACAGGTGACATAGCACAGCATGCCGCCGGGTCGCACATAGGGTGCCGCCGCCGCCAGCACCTGGCGCTGCTGGAGAATCCGTTCGTCGAGATTCTTTTGGGTCAGCCGCCATTTGGTATCGGGACGGCGGCGCCATGTGCCGGTTCCGGTGCAGGGCGCATCGATCAGCACTCGGTCGCATTTACCGACGAGATGGGCGAGATCCCTCTCGCGCTCATGCACCTGCACATTGCGCGTACCGGCACGGCGCAGCCGGTCGATGATCGGTGCGAGCCGCTTGCGGTCGGCGTCAAAGGCGTGAATCTGGCCCTTGTTGTGCATAATGGCCGAAAGCGCCAGCGTCTTGCCGCCGCCACCGGCGCAATAGTCGAGGATCTGTTCGCTGTCTTTGGCCATGACCAGATCGGCGACGATCTGCGAGCCCTCGTCCTGCACCTCGAACCAGCCCTTGGCGAAGGAAAGCTCGGCAGTCACGTTCGGCAGGCGCGACGGGCCTTCACCGGAGGAAATACGGATACCGTCGCGGGCGATCGGCGAGGGTGCGGCGTGCGCCTCTTCGAGCGCCGGCACCACCTTGTCGCGGGTGGCGCGCAAAGTGTTGGCGCGGAGATCGAGCGAGGGGCGAAGCGCCAGCGCCTGGGCTTCCCGAAGCCAGGCGTCGCCGAAATTCTCCTCGAACAGCGGTACGACCCATTCAGGAATGTCGCCCTGGATATGAGCCGGAGCATCGGCGAGATTGCGGGATTGATAAGCGGCGAGGCTCGCCGGATCGAGCGGTTCGGGGGCGAACTTGTCGCCATCGAGCTGGGCTGCAAGTGCTGCCGGGGAAATGCCCCATTGGCGGAACATTACCGCATGTGCGATTGCCGAAGGGCTGGCGCTATCCATGCGCCAGGCATGGGAGAGTTTCATGCGGAGCGCGTCGTAGACGATATTGCCCACGGCGGCGCGGTCTCCGGAGCCCGCGAAACGTCGCGACAGACCCCAGTCCTTGAGCGCGTCGGCCACCGGCCGGCGGCGGGTTTCGATATCGTTGAGGACCTCTATGGCCCCCGCCAGGCGACCGCCCAAACGCATGCTTTTCTCCAGTTGTGCCCTCGGGTCGTAACCGCGATTGCGGGGAAGAGCAAGCATTCGGGCGTCAGTTGTCGATCTCAGCGGCTGACGATCTCGTAACAGACCTTGGCATGTCCGGAGTTGATCATGCCGATCTGGCTGGCGGCGGCCTTGGAAAGATCGAGCACGCGTCCTCGGATGAACGGACCACGATCGTTGATGCGCACGATGACGCTTTTGCCGGTGCGGCTGTTGGTGACCTTGAGCTTGGTGCCAAAACGCATGGAACGATGTGCCGCCGTCAGTCGTTTGGGATTCATACGCTCGCCGGAAGCCGTCTTGGAATGAAGAGCGTACCAGGAAGCGCCGCCACAACCGCTTTTGGCGAATGCCGCCTCCGTGGAGATTACCGATGCGACGATGACTGTGGCAGCGATTGCTACCGTGCGGATTGTTTTTGCCAATTTTGAACCTTTTTGGTCGTTTCGTTCTGCGAGAACGGCAAGGAAGGGTCAAAAGTGGCAAAAAAACGCCTTAGTTAATCACGCAATATTAAAGAATGAAATATTTAATTGGTGATTGTCATTGAATCTACGAAGTGGCTAATGCAACTATAAGTTATTTATGTCTTGAAAACAGACATTAAGCAGCAACGTTTGCGGATGGCATGGTATTCGCGCAACACTCACAGAATTCGCGAAAAATCTTGCGTTTAACCAAATGTTAAGCGCCCAGCTCCGTAAGATTTTTTGCTTTGGATGTGTTTCGAATCGTCGATCTTCCGATATTCAGAACGAGCGCCAGACGCTTTCGTTCCACATCTGAGTCAGGGACTTCCGGTAATCGGGATAAAGAAACTCGAAGCCGAGTGCCGTTGCCCTGGCATTAGACACCCGCTTGCTCTCGCCATAGAAGGAGCGCGCCATGGGGCTGAGATGCGCGCTTTCGAAGGGAATGTCCGGCGGGACCGGCACGCCCATCAGCCGCGCGGCATATTCGACGACCTCCTCCGCCGGGGCGGGCTCCGCGTCGGTGACATTATATATGCCGCCATGGTTCTGAGAGATCAGGAATTGTGTGAAGCGGCCGATGTCCTCGACCCGGATGCGGTTGAACACCTGGCCTTCCTTGATAAGCCGCCGCGCGGTGCCGTTTTCCAGGTTGAGGAATTGATTGCGGCCGGGGCCATATATGCCCGAGAGCCGCAGGATCGCCACGGGGACGCCGCTCTTCTCGCCCGCGTCGCGCCACTCCTTCTCCGCGATTACCCGTTCGCGCGAGCGTTCGGAAACGGGTTCCAGATCGGCGTCTTCGTCCACCCATCCCCCCTGGCGGTCGCCATAGACGCCGATGGTCGAGAGGTAGCCGATCCATTGAAGGTTAGGCGCAAGCGATTTGAGGGCGGCAAAGCGCTTCAGAAAGGCGTCGCCGTCATCCTCAGGCGAGATCGACTGAACGAGATGCGTGGCCCCGGCAAAGGCCTCCGCCAATTCCGGCGAGACCGTCGTGCCGTCGAACGCAAGCGGCTTGGCACCTGCACGCTCGATCTCGGCGAATTTCGCGGCCGAGCGGGTCGTGCCGAAAACCTCGTCGAAGGATGGCCCGCAGATCCGCGCGATCGACTTGCCGGAATAGCCCGCGCCCAGGATCAGGAGCCTCATTACACATTCTCCGCTTGCTGCAATTCCGCCAGCACATTGTCGTCGGTCTCTTCCGACAACAAATGGCGCGAAGTTTCAAGCCCTCCGAGACGAGAGAGTGCCCATACCGCCATCGCCCGGACATCAGGTGAGGCGTCACTCAGCAAGCGGCGACAGTGTTCGATCAATGCTGGATCACCGGAGTTACCGGCGGAGATCAGGCAATTGCGGATGAAACGATCGCGACCGATGCGCTTGACCGGCGAGCCGGAGAAAAATGTCCGGAAAGACGGATCGTCGAGTGCTAGCAGTTCGGCCAGCGGGGGTGCTGCGAGGTCGGCACGCGCCTTGAGCTTCATCTCGCGGCCGGCGACCGCGAATTTGTTCCACGGGCAGGCCGCAAGGCAATCGTCGCAGCCATAGATGCGATTGCCGATCAGCGGCCTGAACTCAGCTGCGATCGGACCTCTGTGCTCGATAGTCAGGTAGGAAATGCAGCGCCGCGCGTCGATCCTGTAGGGCGCCGGGAACGCGTTCGTCGGACAGGCATCGAGACAGGCGCTGCAGGAGCCGCAATGATCGATTTCCGGTGCATCCGGGATCATCTCCGCATCGGTGAATATACTGCCGAGGAAAAGCCATGAGCCGAATTCGCGGCTCAACAGGTTGGTGTGCTTGCCCTGCCAGCCCAATCCTGCCTTCGCGGCAAGCGGCTTTTCCATCACCGGCGCCGTATCCACAAACACCTTGATCGCAGCACCGCTGCGGGCGGCGAAGCGCCCGCCGATCTCCTTCAGCTTACCCTTGATGACGTCATGATAATCGCGATTGCGGGCATAGACGGAGATATTGCCGACACTCTTGCGTTTGAGATCCGCGCGCGGATCGTGATCCGGTCCGTAGTTCATGCCCAGCATGATGACCGACTTCACCTCCGTCCACAGCCCTTTCGGTGAAGCGCGGCGCTCGCCGGTCTCTTCCATCCATGCCATCGTGCCGTGATGGCCGGCATCGATGAAGGCAGAAAGATTCTCGCCTAGCATCGCGTCAGTATCGGCAGTGGTGATTCTGCAGACATCGAAGCCCGTTTCCTGCGCCAGGGTCTTGGCGTAGTCCGAGAGCTTTCGC
>Ga0164290_1002617_pt1 | contig 11596 bp, 11 predicted proteins | sample Micstemetagenome_FD_108782 | JGI IMG/M metagenome (GOLD analysis project Ga0164290, IMG submission 108782) | Contaminated culture microbial community from soil near Moab, Utah, USA - Microcoleus steenstrupii SON62 (Illumina Assembly) | ecosystem: Environmental > Terrestrial > Soil > Soil crust...
CCGTCTGTGTCAGCGCAAAATAATAGTGCGAGAACGTCAGCGTATCCGGCCAGAGCTCGATATAGGGCCGAACCACTTCGTCTTCCGGCTTGAGCGATGAAATGACGCCCCAATAAAGTGGAAAAGCCCAGATGATCGCGACGACGAGCGTGCAGAGCGTGATCGCGAACCCGGCAATATTCCACCGTCCGATCGTACCAGCGTTCATTGCGAGCTTCCTCTTGAGAGCTTGGAGAGCTGAAAATTCATGACCGACACGACGATGACGATGACGAACAGCACGACAGCGACAGCTGCCGCCCGTCCGCCCTGGTCGGACTGGAATGCGCGCTGGAATACATAATAGACCATCACCACATTGTCGTTCGGCCGCCCCCCTACAGAGAACAGATAGACCTGGTCGAATATCTTGAGCTGCAGGATGAGCTGGATCGTCAGCACCAGTGCCGTGATCGGCCACATCAAAGGCCAGGTAATGCGGCGGAAGGTCGCCCATCGTCCTGCATTGTCGAGGGCCGCAGCTTCGTAAATCTCAGCCGGAATGGCCCGCAGTCCGGCAAGGAACAAGAGGATGGAAAAGCCCGCCGTCCACCAGATCGTTATGAAAGCGACCGCCGGAATGAACCAGGCCGTCGACTTGAATACGGGTATTCTGCCGATTCCCAGAAAATCGAACACATACATCGCGATGCCGAATTGGAAATTCAGCGTCCAGTCCCATACAATGTAGACGACCGAGACAGGCAGGATATAGGGGAGAAAAAACAGCGCGAGCACGAACGCCTGCAGCCTGCCGGCGAGGCGGCTGACCCCGAGCGCGATCGCGAAAGCGATCAGCGTCCCCGGAATGACCGACAACAATACAAAGTAGGCGGTGTTCCAGAGTGCCGTGTTGAAACGGCGATCACTGACAAGCCTGGTATAGTTCTCAAAGCCGACGTAGTTGCCATCGCCGATAAGCGGGGCGTCGGTGAAGCTGATGATGAACAGCTTCACCGTGGGATATATGAATACGAGGCCATAGATTGCGGCGAAGGGCGCAATCAGCAATAGGGCAACGATTGCTTCGCTTCGCGTATTCCTTAGCATGGCCTCCTCGCAATCCGAATTGGGGACGAGATGCCGGACTGACAACGATCAGTCCGGCATGTCGGCTACATATCGTCCAATCCGGCCTTGATTTCCTCGACGGCCTTGGCCGGTTCCATCTCGCCGTTGAGCGTCGGCACGAAGAAATTCGACATCACATCGAACATCGGACCGGCGATGCCCGCCAGAGGCGACTTGGGATCGAAGATCATGTTCGACGTCAGCACCGAATAGGTGGCGTTCGGCTGCATGGCCTTGTACTCGGCGGACTGTGTCACCGGGCCATAGGCCGGGATGTGGCCTGCCGTCGCCCAGAAGAGCGAGTTCTTCTCCATCCAGCTGATGACTTCAAGCACGGCCGCGCGCTTCTCGGGTGTCATGTCCTTGCCCTTGTTAGCGGGGATCGCGAAGGCATGGCTATCGGCATAGGTCGAGGGATGGTCGAAGATGACGGGCAATTCCACCGCACCCCATTCGAACAGCTTGCCGTCCTTCTGAAGGTCGGTCATCGTGGGAACTTCCCACACGCCGTTGATCATCATCGCCGCTTCGCCCGAGGTGAAGAGCGCGACAGTTGCGGGATAATCGGTATAAGTCGATTGCAGTCCTTCCTTGGTCCATTCCTGCAGCACGGCCAGAGCGTTTTCCAACTTCTTGGCATTGTCGCCGACCAGGAACTCACCGTCGGTCATGAGTTCGCCGTCCTGCTGGCCCATCAGCGAATAGACGGTGCGGAACATGAAGTTGCCATCGGCAGTCACCGAGCCGAGCGGGAATTTCACACCCGCAGCCTTTAGCGCCTTGAGTGTGTCGGTGAAGGCCTGGCGCGATTCCATGCCCTTCGGCTTGCCGTCGTCGGTCAGCAGGCCGGCTTTCTTGAGGATGTCCTTATTGTAATAAAGAACGATCGGATGGGTATCGAATGGCACGGCATATTGCTTGCCATCGACGGTTACCGCATCCCAGGTGGCGGTCGCATAATCGTCCTTGGTGAGGCCCATCGTCTTCCAGTCGTCCGCCGTGATTTCCTGCACGACGCCTTGCTTGACGGCGAGCGGCAAACGGCTCGCGTGATAGGTCATCATGTCGGGCGCTTCACCGACGGCGGCCGAGGTTTGCACCTTGGCATAGAAGGGCGTGCCCCATTCCAGCGTCGTTGCTTCGATCTTGATCTTGCCCTGATGTGCGGCATTGAAGTCAGAAAGCAATTGCTTCATGCGGACGCCGTCGCCGCCGCTCAAGAAGTCCCACCATACGACTGTCTCTTCCGCATGTGCAGCGGATGCAAACAGCCCCGCAGCCAACGCCATGCACTTCGCCAAAGTCATAAGTTTCGGCATCTCATTACTCCTCCCATCTGTTATGCGGCCTCCCGCCGCAACGTGGATATTGACCTACAAGCGTACTCTGATCATCGAGTAGGAATAAGGCGGCACGGTCACCCGCACCGCATTTTCGCTGAGGACTGCGTCAGACGTGTTGACCGGCTTCACATTGTCCGGATTGTCCTTCGTGTTGGTCGCCTCAAGATCCTGATGCTTGATCAAGGTGTGCTCAACCGACTGTGCCGCGCCGAACCCTTCGAGCGAAATTTCAACCGCCAACGGCTCGCTGCCATGCCTGTTGACTGCGAAGAAAGTGAGGGTCCCGGCATCGCCGTCATGCACGCCTGATATGTCGAGATAGGACACTTTGGGCGCCACGTTCGAGGTGTAGCCGGCGCAGGTCACGTCCAGGTCAAGCGCCGTGCCGCGGCCATAAAGCGAGGCGAATTTGAAGGGATAGTAGATCGTCTGTCGCCATGCCGCACCGCCCGGTGCCGTCATGATCGGCGCGATCACGTTGACCAACTGGGCTATGCACGCAATGCGCACCACATCGGAGCGACGGATAAAGGTGTTGAGGATACAGCCGACCTGCAGCACATCCTCAAAATTATAGACATCTTCCAAAAGCACCGGCGCATGCGGCCAATCCCATTCCTTCATGCGCTTGGCGTCATTGCGGCGCTCGTGATACCAGACGTTCCACTCGTCGAAGGAGATCTTGACGTCCTTCTTCGAGCGCTTCTTCGCCTTGACGTAATCGATCACGCCGCCGACAGTGCCGATGTAGCGATCGAGTTTCTCGGGCAGGGCAAGGAATTCGGCGGTGTTCTTCTCGTAGTTCTCGAAATACATGTGGAGCGAGATGTAATCGATCTGATCGTAGGTCTCTTCGAGCACCGTCGCTTCCCATTGCGGATAGGTCGGCATTTCAGAGTGTGACGATCCGCAGACGATGAGTTCGAGTTTGTCGTCGAAGGCGCGCATGGCCTTGGCGGTCTCGTTGGCGAGGTGGCCGTATTCGGCGGCGCTCTTGTGGCCGACCTGCCAGGGGCCGTCCATCTCGTTGCCAAGGCACCAGAGCCGGACGTCCCAGGGCTCTGCGCGACCGTTCTTCTTGCGAAGGTCTGACCAGTATGTCCCGCCGGGATGGTTGGTATATTCGACGAAGCTGCGGGCCGCATCCAGGCCGCGGGACCCGAGATTGACCGCCAGCATCATCTCCGTGTTCGCGGCTTCCGCCCATTTCGCGAATTCATGGATGCCGACATGGTTCGATTCGGACGTGCGCCATGCGAGGTCGAGACGCGTCGGGCGTTGATCCCTGGGCCCGATGCCATCTTCCCAATTATAGGCGGAGACGAAATTGCCGCCGGGATAGCGGCAGACAGGTGTAGCGAGCTCCCGAACAAGATCCAGGACATCTCCGCGCATGCCGTTTGCGTCGGCTGTGGCGTGACCTGGCTCATAGATGCCGGTATAGACCGCGCGCCCGAGATGTTCGAGAAACGAGCCGTAAAGCCTTTTATCGATGTCGGCGATCGTATAGCGTGCGTGTGCCGTGACCCGAGCTTCCATGTTCCTCCCCACGAAGCTTTTGTACCGGGAATTCCGATACATATCCATTTGCATGCCATAATAAGCGCACGCAGACCGCGTCCGTCAAGCGCTTTATCGCTGAACTGGCGTCAATCGGCGAAAATCGGGAAATCTTCATACCGGAAAATCTGATATGAAGCGATGTTCATTCTTTTGGGCCGTTGCCGGCGGGCGCCGCCGAATCGGCGATCAAGGCCAACAGTCTGCCCTTGGCGGCCGCGCGTGGCGCCCGGATCTGGCGATCGTCGCGAAGCTTTCGAAGAACACATCCATGACGTCGTTGGTGTCGTCCATCGCAAGGCAGAGCGGGGGTACGCGCGGATGACGTTGCGAAGGGGACTGGAAACGGCTGGCGACGAGGACAAGATGGATCGTCATGACGATGTCTCCACGAGGACCACCCGGAAATCGTTGACATTGGTATGCGTTGGCCCTGTCATCACCAGCCCGGCGAGTTCGGCGAAGAAGCTGTAGGCGTCGTTCCTCGAGAGATAATCGAATGCCTTGCGCCGATCGGCCTTGGCCTGCTGTGTCGCCGTCCAGATGACCCCGGCATTGTGCTCGGAGCCGTCGCGGCCGTCGGTGTCGCAGCAGAGAGCGGCGACGCCGGGCAAATCCCAGGCCGCAAGCGCGAAGCCGAGCAGGAATTCGCTGCAGCGTCCGCCCTTGCCGGGCTTGCCGCGCAAGGTCACCGTGGTCTCTCCACCGGATATGATCGCCAGAGGCGCGGCGCCCGGCTGGCCGTGATTGCAGACCTGGCGGGCGATGCCGGCCATGACGCGGCCTGCTTCCCGCGCCTCGCCTTCGATCGCGTCGCCAAGAATCATGGGCGTGAAGCCATTGGCGCGGGCGATTGCGGCAGCGGCTTCCAGCGAAGCCTGCGGCGCGGCAACGACATGCGCCTCCGTGCGCGCAAACGCTGGATTGTCGGCCCCTGGTGTTTCCGCAGCTTGCGAATTCAGGAATGCGGCCGCTGCCGGCTCGAGCGATATGCCGGCCCGTTCGACGATGGCACGTGCGTCTGCGGCCATGCTTTCATCGGGTACGGTCGGTCCGGAAGCGATCAGCGAGAGATCGTCGCCGGGCACGTCGCTGATCACCAGCGTCACGCAGCGGGCGGGCGCGGCAGCGAGTGCCAGGCGGCCGCCCTTGATCGCCGACAGATGCTTTCGAAGGACGTTCATCTCGCTGATCGGCGCGCCCGAAGCCAGGAGGGCACGGTTCAAAGCCTGTTTGTCAGCCAGCGTGAGGCCTTCGCCTGGCAGTGCCATCAGCGACGAGCCGCCGCCGGAGATGAGGAAAAGGGCGAGATCATCCGGCCCCAGTTCTCGCGCCATCTCAAGAACGCGCCGTGCGCCGTTTTCGGATCCGATATCCGGCACCGGATGGCTGGCTTCGATCAGTTCGATGCCTTCGGTCGGTAGAGCGGCGCCGTGGGGCACGATGACCAGGCCTTCGCATGGCCCCCAGGCCGCCTCGACGGCCTGCGCCATGCGTGCGGAGGCTTTGCCGGCACCGAGCACAACCGTACGGCCAGTTGGCCGTTCCGGCAGCATCGGCGGAATGGCGCGAAACGGATCGGCGGCCTTGAGGGCGGCAGCGAACATGTCGTTGAGAAGTGTCTGGATGTCCATCCCATCATCCTTGCGATTTCGCCAAGTCTTGTCCGATTGCCGGGCAATTCGTCAAGGGCAGGCACGGCCACAAGGGACCTCACATCGACTCAAGCCGTCAGTACTCCGCGAAGATCGGGTCTTCCGTGAAGGTGCCGCCTTGATAGAGCGACAGGGCGGCGTCGGCGCCAGGCCTTTCCATCGTCGCATCAAGTTCGGCGCGGAAGCGCTCGGCGTTATCTTTCGGACGCCAGCCCAGATAGGCGGCATGCGAATTGTCCCACCACTTGCTGTCATTGTCTGACACGCCCCAGATAACAGGGCATCCCAGCATCGGCACCCGGAAGATGCAGTCGATCATCGCGTCGAAGTCATCGTAGGACATCCAGGTCGACAGCATGCGGTGGTTCCTGGGCTTTTCCATGCAGCTACCGATGCGGACCAGCGCCGATTCCTGGCCGAACTTCTCGAAATACATGCGGGCGAGCGCCTCTCCGAAGCACTTGGAAACGCCGTAAAGTCCATCCGGCCGCATCGGCGCCATCACGTCGAGATGCTGGTCCTGGCGATAGAAGCCGATCGTGTGGTTGGAACTGGCGAAGAGAATTCTTGGATGGCCATGGGCGCGGGCCGCCTCGTAGAGATTATAGAGACCCAGCAGATTGGCATTGAGGATTTTGGAGAATTTATCTTCCACGGAAATGCCGCCGAGATGGACAATGCCGTCGCAGCCTTCGACGAGTTTCATCACCGCGTCGGCATCGCCCAGATCGCATTGGACGATTTCCTCGTACGGGCCGGCATCGCCCAGGTTGGTGATATCGGACAGGCGCAGAACCTCGGCATGTTTCGCAACGCGCTGGCGCATCGCGCGGCCCAGACCGCCAGCGGCGCCGGTCATCAACAATCGTTTCAAGGAATCCTCCGTCTGCAAATATTTTCAACTTATCATACAGGTTGGTGGATTTGCGTCAACAAGTCGGATATGTCTATCGCTCAGACGAATTTGACACGCAAACTGGCGCATGGTGTTGCTCCGGTGGGTGGGACGAGGAGAGATTCATGCGCGCGCAGCCGAGACAGGATCAGGGATTCAGCACGTTGACTGCGCGCTTGGCCGACAATCTCAGGCGCTCGCTCGCATCGGGGCAGTTTCCCCCCGGCAGCAAGCTGCCGAGCGAGGCGCAATTGAGCGAGGCCCATGGCGTCAGCCGCACCGTCGTGCGCGAAGCCATTGCCGCGCTGCGTGCCGATCGGCTCGTCGAGGCGCGCCAGGGGGCCGGCGTCTTTGTACTTGAAACGTCCGGCATGGCGCCCCCAGGCCTGTTGTCGGTACGGAATGTCGACCGCGTTTCCTCGATGATCGAAATGCTCGAACTGCGCACGGCGGTCGAGGTCGAGGCGGCGGGATTGGCGGCCTTGCGGCGGTCCCCGGCACAGGAGGAGGCGATCCTCGACCAGCATTATGCCGTGCGCGCCTGTCTCGAAGCGGGCACCTCCAGCGCGGACGCGGATTTCGCACTGCATCTGGCCATCGCTGATGCGACCAACAATCCGCGCTTTCGCGAATTCCTGGCGATGATCGGCAAGAATGTGATTCCGCGTGCGGCACTACGGGCTGATGACGGCGACAGCGACCAGTCCGCCTATATCAAGCTCATCGACCGCGAGCATGATGCAATTGTGGCGGCCATCTCCAACGGCGATGAAGAGGCCGCCCGGGAGGCGATGCGCCGGCATCTGCGTGGTAGCCAGGCGCGTTATCGGGCGCTTCTGCGGGAACAACGCCAACCTGTATGATAAGTTCTTGACACTTGTTTTGCCCATGTGTACGACAAGTTTGCCTGAGGAGGCATTGAGAGGATCAAGAATTGATGATGCCGCAAGAAATCAAGGCCGCTCTGGGTGCGGGGCTCCTGTCATTCCCCGTGACGCATTTCGACCGCGAGGGTAAGTTCCAGGCCGAAAGCTATTGCCGTCACATCGAATGGCTGTCGGGTTTCGACGCGCCTGTGCTGTTTGCCGCAGGCGGCACGGGCGAGTTCTTCTCGCTTTCTCCCAATGAAATTCCAGGTATCGTGAAGGCTGCGAAAGAAGCTGCTGGTAATACCGCTATAGTCTCGGGCTGCGGATTCGGCACCGAAGTCGGCGTCGAGCTGGCGCGCAATGTCGAGAAATCAGGCGCCGATGGCATTCTTCTCCTGCCGCACTATCTCATCGATGCGCCGCAGGAAGGTCTCTTCAAGCATGTCAAGGCGATCTGCCAGTCGGTCGGTATCGGAGTCATGGTGTATAATCGCGACAATTCCGTGCTTTCCGTCGATACGCTGAAGCGCCTCTGCGACGAATGCCCCAATCTTGTCGGCTTCAAGGACGGCACCGGCGACATAGGCGCGGTGCGCCAGGTGACCGCTGTCATGGGCAATCGGCTGACGTATCTCGGCGGCATGCCGACAGCCGAGCTCTTCGCCGAAGCCTATCTCGGCGCCGGCTTCACCACCTATTCCTCGGCCGTGTTCAACTTCGTGCCGGACTTGGCGGTGGATTTCTACAAGGCGCTGCGCGGCGGCGACCGGGCCCGTTGTGAGGCGCATCTCAAGGAATTCTTCTATCCCTTCATGGCCATCCGCAATCGCCGCAAGGGTTATGCCGTCGCCGCGATCAAGGCAGGCGTGCGGCTGCAGGGTTTCGATGCCGGTGGCGTACGTCCGCCGCTCGACGACCTGACACGGGAAGAAGAGGGGATGCTCGACGCTTTGATCGGCAAGTGGAAACGCTGAGATGAAGATCGCCGCCGTCCGCACCCATCTGCTCGAACACCGGCTCGAGGTGCCGTTCGAAAGCGCGTCCATGCGCTTCGATCGTCGCGCCCATGTGCTGGTCGAGATCGAGTGCGATGACGGCACCATCGGCTGGGGGGAATGCCTGGGACCGGCGCGTCCCAATGCGGCAGTCGTGGCTGCCTACTCGAACTGGCTGATCGGAGAGAACCCGCTCGAGAACGAGAAAATCTGGGCGCGGCTCTACAATGCGCTGCGCGACCAGGGCCAGCGCGGCCTGACGCTTACGGCCCTGTCCGGCATCGATATCGCGCTCTGGGATATCAAGGGCAAGCACTTCGGGGCGTCGGTCTCGACGCTGCTCGGCGGCCGTTTTCGCGAAAGTGTCAGGGCATACGCCACGGGAAGCTTCAAGCGCGACGGCGTCGATCGGGTTGAGGATAACGCCGCTGAAACCGCGCGCTATCATGCCGAGGGTTTTCACGCCTGCAAGATCAAGATCGGTTTCGGCATCGAGGAAGACCTACGCGTCACCCGCGCGGTGCGCGAGGCGATCGGTTCTGACATGAAGCTGATGGTCGACGCCAATCATGGATACGATGTCATCGAGGCCGTGCGGTTCGGTCGTGCCGCCGCCGAGTTCGGCATCGACTGGTTCGAGGAGCCCGCCGTGCCGGAGCAACTCGGTGCCTATCGTGAGATCAGGGCGTCGCAGCCGATCCCTGTCGCGGGTGGCGAGACCTGGCATAGCCGCTGGGGCATGAAGGAACCGCTCGAAACGCGCGCGGTCGATATCATACAGCCCGATCTTGCCGGCGTGGGCGGCTTTACCGAGGCCAAGCGCGTCACCGATATGGCGGCCCTTCATGGCATTCGCGTCGTGCCACATGTCTGGGGCACGGCAGTCCATCTGGCAGCGGCCTTGCAGTTCATGGCGGCGATGGTTCCCAACCCGGTTCGCGTCAATCCTGTCGAGCCAATCCTCGAATTCGACCGGACAGAAAACCCGTTCCGGCAGGCTGTGGTCAAATTGCCGATCGAGCATGTCAGCGGGGTGGTTCAAATTCCCAATGGACCTGGGCTTGGCATCGAGATCAATCGCGATGCGCTCGCCGAATTCCGCATGAAGGACGATTGAGATGATCGTCAGACCCGTCACCGGCAATCCTCCCAAGACAAGACTGCCACACGGTGCGGTGGATGCACAAATGCATATGTATAGGCCCGGCTTTCCCGCTCTGCCCGGCGGGCCGGACCTGCCGGCAGGCGCCTTGCCCGATGCGGATCAGTATCGCAGCGTCATGCGCTGGCTCGGTATTGATCGCGTGATCATCACCCAGGGCAACGCGCACCGGCACGACAATTCCAATCTGGTCGCCTGCCTTGGCGAAATGGGCGATGTCGCGCGCGGCGTTGGCGTTATCGACGGCGCGACCGGCGAGGCGGAACTCGATCGGCTCTCTGCTGCCGGCGTCGTGGGCGCCCGCATCATGGATCTTCCCGGCGGGGCAGTCGGCCTGGGCGATCTTGAAGCAATCGATGCTAGGGCCGTCGCGCGTGGCTGGATGATTGCCGTGCAATTCGACGGCACGAAGATACTCGAACACGAAGCGCGGCTGCGGGCGATCAAGTCGCGCTGGGTATTCGACCATCACGGCAAGTTCTTTGGCGGTGTGGCGCCAGACGGTCCTGAGGTCGCGGCGGTCAAGCGGCTGATCGATGGCGGCAATTGCTGGTTCAAGTTCGCCGGCGCCTACGAATCCTCGAATTCGGGTGGTCCAGCCTATGAGGATGTCGGCGAAGTCTCGCGGGCAATCGCGGCGCACGCGCCGGAGCGGATCGTCTGGGGCACCAACTGGCCGCACAACCTGGCGCGTACGACGGCGGACTATCCAGATGATGCCGTCCTGACCGACACCATACTCGGCTGGTTGCCGGATGACCTGACGCGCCATCTGGCTCTGGTCGAAAATCCCGAAAAACTCTTTGGACTAACCCCGTCCGGGGACACGAAAGACTAAGCGCATGCGCCGTGGTGGGAGACCCGGCTATTTTCAACAAGGAGGAGACTATGAGAATTCTACCCGCATTTTCCCTGGCACTTGGCTTGACGCTCGCCGCAGGCATTGCCTCGGCGCAGGAGGTCACCCTACGCTCGGCCGACATCCATCCGGATGGCTATCCGACCGTCGAAGCAGTGAAGTACATGGGACAACTCGTTTCCGAACGTACCAATGGCCGCATCAAGATCGAGGTCTCGAATAACGCCGTTCTCGGCAACGAGAAGGATACGATCGAGCAGACCCGCTTCGGCGTGATCGACATGAACCGCGTCAATGCCGCGCCGTTCAACAATCTGGTGCCAGAGACGGTCGTGCTCGGCCTGCCATTCCTGTTTCGCTCGACGGATCACATGCACCACGTGGTGGACGGCCCGATCGGTGACGAGATCCTGGCTGCCCTGGAGCCGCATGGCCTGATCGGCCTGGCCTTCTACGATTCGGGCGCACGCTCCTTCTACACGACCAAGAAGCCGGTCGAGAAGCTCGCCGACCTCAAGGGCATGAAGATCCGCGTCCAGCAGTCCGACCTCTGGATCGCCATGATGGAAGCCTTCGGCGCTAATCCGACGCCCATGCCGATGGGCGAAGTGTATTCGTCGCTGGAGACAGGCGTGGTCGATGGCGCGGAAAACAACTGGCCGTCCTATGAATCGGCCCGTCATTTTGAGGTCGCCAAGAACTACACACTGACCGAACATTCGCTGAACCCGGAAATCCTCGTCATGTCGAAGATGTCCTGGGACAAGCTCTCGCCCGATGACCAGAACGTTGTCAGGCAGGCGGCGAAGGATTCGGTCGGCAAGATGCGCGAACTCTGGGTTGCCCGCGAGAAGGCTTCCGAGGAGAAGGTCCGCGCGGCTGGCAACAAAATCATCACCGTCGACAAGAAGGAATTCTCCGATGCGATGAAGCCGGTCTATGACAAGTTCGTCACCGATCCCAAGCAGAAGGACCTGCTGGAGCGCGTTCAGGCGACCCAGTGATGACCGCGGGGCCGGCCGTGAGAGCGACCGGCCAGTTCGTTTCCGAGATTTCGGAGAACTCTGGAGGACGTCTCGACATGCGGCAATTCATGCGGGCCATACGGCCGGGGCTGACCTGGCTCAGCCTCATCTCACTCTATATCG
>Ga0164290_1002618_pt1 | contig 11589 bp, 13 predicted proteins | sample Micstemetagenome_FD_108782 | JGI IMG/M metagenome (GOLD analysis project Ga0164290, IMG submission 108782) | Contaminated culture microbial community from soil near Moab, Utah, USA - Microcoleus steenstrupii SON62 (Illumina Assembly) | ecosystem: Environmental > Terrestrial > Soil > Soil crust...
ACGGCGATGCTTTATACCGAAGAATCGTCTTTGACCACAAGGGGCATCGAGCCCCTTGCGGTCAAGCCCAAACAAAGCGGCTCCGCATTACCCAAAGAATCAGTTCTTATTCATTCACTAACGCAATAAACTGTCCGGCGAAACGGAACCACCTCAACCCACTCGGTGGAGATCGCAAAGAAAATCGCCGATGCTGTGGAAGTATCCCTCGACTACCTCGTGGGCAGCGCCGCCTTCACCATCCAAGACAAAAAAATGATGCATCGGCTGGAGTTGTTAGAGGGGCTCGATGAAGAAGACCGCGCAGCACTCCTTAAAGTCGTCGACCACTACCTCACCACCGCACAACTACTACAAACACAAAAGAAAATCAGGTAAAACAAAAGCCGCTCGGGGAGCAGCTTTCACTTATCTATTAGACGTTGAAAAAGCGAACATCAAAACAAACAGAAAAATGAATGAAGCGATGGCATAGACTACGAGATATATACCTCCACGCTTCATTTTAGACTCATCGTAGTGTTGATTTCTCAAATCCCTTTCCTTAACCAAGTAAGAAACTACAAAGAATATGGGAAGTAGGAAAAGCGCAAGCATTCCATAATTAAGAACTCTGCTATTCTCTTTCTTCATGGGCAATACGTCTACAGCATTGGCAACAATGAGAATCTGGAAAATATGTAAGTAGATAAGAAAAACTGTAGCGCACAATGCACTGAAGTAAGGAATACGCTTCGTTCCCCCTTTCGAATAATACTTATAAAAAAGATACATTACAAAATTCAATGTCTTCATAGTTTACCATTTAAACGCGGCATCAGTTGCACCCGTTAAATCAAGCACTCCTAGACCAACACTAATTAAAGGATTCATACGTACAAAAATAAGAGCCGATTTAAATGCGGCTTTTGCAACAGCACCTGCCTTGGCTGAAGTTGAAGCACTAGGGTCGTTAATGGTATTATACGCATCATATATAGCAATGCCAGCGTCTAAGAGGCCAGTGCCCTTACCAACTACCTCAAAAGCAGTATGTAAACCTGCTGCATTGAGTGAAGCACTCGCCGCACTTCGTGCAACAGTGATATCATCAGCCTTATTTGCAACATTTGCTAACTGCCTCGCGGCACCTAGTGACACTGCTTCACCCGCAGCAGCTGCAGTACCAACGACTGTACCGGCTGTATTGCAGCATCTTTCGGCGTTGTCGGCTGCGGCTCTGTTTCCTTTACTGATTCTGTCGTGCTTGGTTTATTCGTCCCAGCTCTTGCGGTTGAATTTGAAGATCGCATCCGCCCTTCAGTCTGCTTCCCATGCGGGCGATATGTAGTTGGGCCAACCGATGAAGCAGAAACGGAGCCATCCGCGTTCTTTACGTAATCGTCGCTAACCTGTACGATCTCGTCATAATTCTTATCTGTCTTTAGCCTGCCAACTTCCTTACCCTTATTCTTGTAAATGATATCATCAGGCGCCATGCCGTCCGGATCGATAAACCGGATGGGATTATCGAACGCGTAATTATAGGGCGAATACCGCCGCATTTTCTCCGATAGTGGATCTACCGTGTGCCACCTGCCGATCTGCGGGTCATAGTTCCTAGCCCCAAAGTCATATTGCTCCAATCCACTCCCATCGGTGAACTCCTGATTATTGAGTTCTTTACCATTGAATTTGTACCGATTGGTCAAACTGCCTGCGGCTTTCGAAGAGATGCCGCTCATCACCAACCCAAACGGATAATAATGCGTCTCCTCCAGCACCGGCCCGGGCGTGTGCCGCACACTCAGGTTGTCAAAGAACACCGGGAAGTTACTTTCATTGGCGCAGAAAACATACAGATAGCCGCTCTTTTCTGCCGTAAGCTGCTGCAGGTGCTCCTTGTACACACCCGTGTTCACCGCGCCCCAGGCGGCTACGGCGTTTGTACCGCCGCTGACAAAGCGCATCTGCTCATCAAAGAAAATCCAGCTCAGCGCGGCATTGGCGCGGTCGGTAGGCGGAGCAGGTTCCGTGAAGGGCTGTAGTGCCGTGCTCACACCCGGCACACCCGCCACATCCTGCGGGCTCAGCACCCCCTTGCCGGCGGCAATGAAACACTACTCGAATTTCAATTAGGTACAAGCTTTTTAGAGTCTCTTTTCCGTTTTGCTTGAATCTGTTTGCCGTTGTACCAAAGTTAAACCCTCGATAAATAAAGAAAGGATAGTTTCTTAGTAGACCCTAATTAAGTTATTTCAACTTTGACATCTGAAGCTATTGATTTGGATATTGATACTAATTCTGTTGTATCGATAGAACTATTGTAAAGACATAAACTATCTCCATCATCTTCGCAAAAAATTACTTCATCTGATATAGTAACAGGTTTATTTTTAATCAATCCTACAATTTCATCCAACTCACTATCTGACAAAGCAGGTGATCTTTTAACCATAATCAATAATGTCCTCCTAAACTCTTCGGACAAAGCTATCTTTTCAACTAAGTCAAAATCACAATTACCGATGTTGTTAACCAAAAAAGAAGTACCTCCTATAGTTCTTGAATGATAAGGCGTGAAGTCATATGCTAAAGAATAGTTCTGTGGCGCAACTGTTATTAAGTTTATTGACCTGCCATTAAGCAATCGCAATAAAACAGTTTTAAAAAACTGTTCTTTCAATAAGATTTCTTCAAGATTAGCGCAGTAAAAAGTTACCCACTTCAATTTATCATTGGCATTGTTTTCTATGCTAATTTTCATCAGTCTTCATTTTTAGCTTCAACGATTTTTTCACCGACTGCTTCTCCTCCCTTTGAACCATAAATTCCTCCTATAATTCCACCGCCAATTGCGCCTACAAAACCACCTACAGCAGTACCTACTGGTCCAAAAAACGTTCCTATGCCTGCTCCGAGTTTTGCACCTCCTGCGGCACCCAAAGCAGCACCGCCCCATCCGCCTGCTACTCTTGAACCTGTTACTATCGTATTATCTCCACCAGTACCCTGTTGTATGTCCGTTTTAATAGCATCACCTAACTGAACAGCATCTGTAACAATAGCAACGGGTTTTGCAACTCTACCAATACCATCCAGTGCCTGACCTGCCGTTTTTAGTCCGTTAAATTGAGTGGAAGTAAGCCGTGTATGAGGATCTGGAACTCCAGTTACTTTTTCATTGATGTTCAAATGTGGACCAATTGCACTTTTGCCTTTTCCATGAGCTTGATCAACTCTAACTACATCCACCCCTTTGATTTTACCTGCTGCATTTGTTCCTCCAGCTTTTGTATCTCGTATGCCAGTAACGGTTGACCCTCTTACCGGTTCCTTTTGGTATCGTCCATTCAATCCAAAAACAAAGCCTTTAGCAGTGCTGTTGACATTTTGGATTGGTGCACGTAACATCCTTGGTATGGAGTCACCCAATGGATCGTTATGTAAGATGGGATTATTGAGCATTGCAGCATAAAGACTTTCATCATGTGTTGGCTTTGGATCAACCACATGCCACCTGCCAAGTTGCGGATCATACATCCTGAACTGCGTTGCATACCAGTCCAGCCCCGAACCATCACTGAACTCCTTGCTTTGCAACTCTGAACCTTTGTTAAACTTCAATCTATTCTCCACCCCGCCCGCCGCCTTGCTGCTTATGCCTTGCATTGTGAGCCCGAACGGGTAATAATGCGTCTCCTCCAGCACCGGCCCGGGCGTGTGCCTTACACTAAGATTGTCAAAGAACACCGGAAAGTTACTTTCATTGGCGCAGAAAACATAGAGATAGCCGCTCTTTTGCGCGGTGACCTGCGCCAGGTGCTCCTGGTACACACCCGTGTTCACCGCGCCCCAGGCAGCAACGGCGTTTGTACCGCCACTTACAAAGCGCATCTGCTCGTCAAAGAAAATCCAGTTCAGCGCGGCATTGGCACGGTCTGTAGGCGGAGCCGGTGCCGTAAAGGGCTGTAGCGCACTGCTCACACCCGGCACACCCGCCACATCCTGCGGGCTCAACACCCCTTTGCCCGCCGCAACCCCGCTGCTCACAAAACTTTGCAGCAACTGAAGAATGGGAATACCGCCGTTCTGATTGTCCGGGCTTGCTGGCTTTCGGTAAAAGGACTCTACCCTTAGATTCACCGCATCGCCCGCCATCACCTTCAGCGCTATGCCCAGGCCCACCTTTCGGTTGATGCCCGCGCTGCCGTTGAGCTCGTAGAAGCGCTGCTCAAAAGAGGGCCGCGCCGCGCCCGGCACATCGGCCACGTTCTTCACCCCCGCATCCTGGATGTCGTAGAGCTGCTTTTCGCCGGCAATACGCTGTACCTCCACCGTGGCCGGCGGATAGCAAATGGCGCGCTGCTCTTCGGTCAGCAGCATCCGCACATTGCCCAGGTGATCTTTTACATAGTAGTCATATACCAGCTTGGGACCCGTCATCTCCGGGCAGCGATTGGGTGTTACGGGCACCCAGCGGATGCTCAGTAAGATTACTACAACCCACCCAATTCATACAAGATATCGCCCACCTCCGGAGACAAAGGACCTCTCCCGCGAAGACCTCGCAGGCGCCATCGGCACCTCCCCCGCCATCATCGGCCGCTATGAACGCGACGAGATGATGCCATCGGTAGAGATGGACAAAAAGATTGCCGATGCCTTAGAGGTGTCGCTGGATTACCTGGTGGGTTCTTCGGCCTTCACCGTGAAGGATAAAAAGATGATGCACCGCCTAGAACTCTTGGAACAACTGGAAGAAGATGATAGGGCCGCACTGCTTAAAGTCGTGGATAACTATTTGACAACGGCACAACTGCAAACAACCCACAAAAAGCTCAACAAAAAAACCGCTCACTAATGAGCGGCTTTTTTGTTGGCGGACCGGCTATTTACTGAAAAAAAACGTTACGGTATATTTGGCCCGTGACACCCATAAACGTGTAGCCAAAAAGGATAATTCCTATAACCAAGTAGGGGTTTAGTAGCTGACTGTAATAATCGTAATGCCTTGACTTTCGATAAACCAACAAATAGTTAAGTAAAACGATCGCTGCAAAAAGACTATATACATAGGGTTTGGCTAAGTGTTCCCGCTCCCCAAGAAGCAAGCAAGTAGTGTAGTACACGCCAAAGAGGTATATGCCTTCAAGTAACGACACAAAAAAAATACTGAATATGCTTGGGTCAGATAGCTTTAGCTTTCTGTCAAAAAAGTAGTGCACTGTTGCACAAAATCGGTAATAGCTGCTCATTTTTCAATTTAAAATGCTGGTGGCATGAGGCCCATTTCCACCCAATCTGATTTCCAAATGGTAGGTGCATTCCCTTTAAAAATCATGTCCTCAACAACGGCACTGTAGATTAAACTTACTGCCACGCCACCCGGCCCCATGAAGCCAATTACGGTCATCGCATGGTTAGTCCATCGGTGGGCATTGGATATCTCGCCATTTGCATATTGGATTTCTGTTGATATACCATTAACCGCAGCAGATGCTACGCCAACAAACTTTAGCACTTGCCCTGTCGCACTAACTATATATCTCGGGGCCTGCACCGACCTGTTTACAAGGGGTAGATGAAGATTGATGGGTCTTGTATTTGCGTAGGAGCCTTTCGGAAAATTTCTGTCGAAGACCCTCTGTGCAGGACCAGGCCAGAACGGCCTGCCCCTTCCATACCCATCCGATCCGTACCTGTCAAGAACCTTCCCTATCTGGTACTCCGCACCGGAAACAGCGGGATCCATCCATAAAGGCAAAGCTGCTGGTGAGGATTTCCCTGCTTTACCGGTTACTTTCACTTCATCCATCGTACCGCCGTCCATGCCGCCTCCTACAAATCCATTCACTGCATCTTTATTGTTAGGGTCGTAAGTATAGTAGGAAGTTGTCTCTCCTATAGTCCATGCCAACACATCACCCTGGCGAACCTTTATCTTATGTGAACCTTCTCCGCTAACTCTTACAGTATCCAATCCTAATGGATCATTGTAGCGAAGCGGATTATTATTTACATAGGCATATGAATTCAAATTAGGGTGTGCCTCCGCTAACGGATCTATTTGCCAGAACCGGCCAAGTTGCGGGTCCAAACTGCGGTAATTGGTTGCGTACAGCTCCAGCCCACTACCGTCACTAAAATCTTGTGATTGCAATTCAGTACCGTCATTAAACTTCTTTCTGTTGATCAACGCCCCCGCAGCCTTACTGCTAATCCCTGCTATGGTGAGTCCAAACGGATAATAATGCGTCTCCTCCAGCACCGGCCCGGGCGTGTGCCTTACACTCAGGTTGTCAAAGAACACCGGGAAGTTACTTTCATTGGAGCAGAATACATAGAGGTAGCCGCTCTTTTGCGCCGTGAACTGGGCCAGGTGTACTTTGTACACCCCCATGTCCACACCGCTCCAGGCGGCTACCGGGGTAACGCCCCCGCTTACATAGCGCATTTGTTCGTCGAAGAAGATCCAGGTGAGCTGTGCATTTGCGCGGTCGGGAGGTGTCAGGTTTACAGATCAAACTACTCTACCTAAAATCATAGTCGTAAAAAACTCCTCCTACTCCCGACATATTTGGGCTGATGATAAAGTAAACTAAATCATTGATAGTGCTATCCTCTTTGAACCTATTCTCAATGAAAGAATTTTTCATGATATAGTAATATAGGTTGCGAGAAGCTAACTTATTAATTTGTAAAGTCTGATCTAGCTCAAAGTTCGCTTTTGTAGTCCGATAGTTATCGACAATACCAACTTGCATTTTCCCGCCATCGTTAAACAAAGCGCTACTGAAGAACTTCGTTGTAAAACCTGTACCATCCGCGTTTATCAAAACTCGCACCGAATCATCTTGTAACTTTTCCATTCTCACAGAAGCGGCACGGGAAGAAAAAATAACCTTAGTTGTCCTCCCCATGTTCGTCTCAAAACTCATAGACACGTTCTTAAATACCTTATCAACTTCTCCATTTTTCGCCAAAGAAATAGAGAAAAACTGTTGATTCCGGCTTCGGCCAAGTATGCGGATTGACTTACAAGAAGCAAATACCAGTAGCACTAAAACAAAATATCGTACAAAGCTCATTTTCCAATACTTAAAAAAACCGACAAGGGTATAGTGACCTTGTCACCTCCTTCATCGTAAAAAGAAACCGTATTACTCTTTGCTCCTATAACGATACCATATCCGTTCGCCTGAACCCAGCCCAACCTCTTCGCAGCTTCCAAGGCACCATAATCTCCCCCGCTTGAGCCATTTCTTGGTGATGGCGTTTGTATAAACTCGCTTCCCGGATCCACCGTCCCAGATCCACTAGTTTGGCCCTTCGGATGAATATGAACAGTACCCAAAGCCACTCCAATAGTTCTAGGTGCAGACTTGTCGGCCCGAACAAATGGATTGACTGTACCGTCTGACCGGTCAGGAAATGTCTTTGGACCAGGCTTAGCATGGGCAATCGACGTTTCAGAAAAATAACCGCCTTCCTCATGAAATCCTCCCAGGTCATCATCGCCCGCAAAATTGTCCGAACGTGTATTATTAGAACTATTAGACCGTTCCAACATTACATTCATCTCGCTACGAACATTCAGACTGGGCAGCAGAATTGGATCTTTTAAATCATCGATACTTGTTGTACCACCTGCTTGATCATTCGATTCCACTTTGGAAATATCTTTTCTTCGATAAAGAAGATACTGCTTACCATCGCTTTGACCGTCTGTGCCTACTTTCTTTCCCTGAGGATTGTAGTAATCACCAGTGGGAGCCATACCATCCGGATCAATGAACCGAATGGGATTATCAAAAGCATAATTAAACGGCGAGTGCCTCCGCATTTGACCAGCCAGCGGATCAACGACATGCCACCTCCCAACCTGCTGATCATACATCCTCGCCCCATAATCTAACCACTCCAACCCTTCCCCATCCGAAAACTCCTCGCGCTGCTCCTCCTTGCCATTGTATTTCGCCTTGTTGCCTAAAGCAACACTGGCCTTCGATGATACCCCCTGCATCACCAACCCAAACGGATAATAATGCGTCTCCTCCAGCACCGGCCCGGGAGTGTGCCGCACACTCAGGTTGTCAAAGAACACCGGGAAGTTACTTTCATTGGCGCAGAAAACATAGAGGTAACCGCTCTTTTGCGCCGTAAGCTGCGCCAGATGCTGTTTGTACACGCCCGTGTTCACCGCGCCCCAGGCGGCAACGGCGTTCGTGCCGCCGCTCACAAAGCGCATCTGCTCATCAAAAAAGATCCAGCTCAGCGCGGCATTGGCGCGGTCGGTAGGCGGAGCAGGTTCCGTGAAGGGCTGTAGTGCCGTGCTCACACCCGGCACACCCGCCACATCCTGCGGGCTCAGCACCCCCTTGCTAGCTGCCACACCGCTGCTCACAAAACTTTGCAGCAACTGCAGGATGGGGATGCCGCCGTTCTGATTGTCCGGGCTTGCTGGCTTTCGGTAAAAAGACTCTACCCTTAGATTCACCGCATCGCCCGCCATCACTTTCAAGGCAATGCCCAGCCCCACCTTGCGGTTGATGCCCGCGCTGCCGTTGAGCTCGTAAAAACGCTGTTCGAAGGATGGCCGCGCCGCGCCCGGCACGTTGGCTACGGAGCGGGTATCATCGTGATACCCTTCAACCGCCTTTTGATCACCGTGACCTATGGCATCACACCCGAAGACCGGGTGGTAAACTTAAGGCTGGGAAGCAGGTATTCTAACACCGTTGGCACAGAACAGAGATGAAAACGTACAGCGCGATTACTCGGTCATGATTCAGGCGATTTAAGATGAAGTATTCCACCTTAGATAGCTGTCCGAATTTTGGGGAGTAGCATACAAAAGCCGCATCACTGCGGCTTTTATTGTTATTTTTTCAAAAGAAGTGCTATAATGACTATTGGCAGAATGAAGTGCAAAATTGTTCCAAATCCCCATACCCTCCTTTCTGATAAAGGCTTTTGCTCAAAGTCTTGAACTATTTCGAGTGCCTTCTCTTTTGTATAGTATCTATAGACTAATATTATCCAGAGAGCAAGTACAGGAATAAAATAATACTTGCTGGGAAGCATTCCAAAAATATCGACAACGCCTGTTGCTTTAAGTAACACTATAATCAGAAAAAGCAACACCATCTGACAAACGGTAACCACACATACAGAACTAAATAATGGTGCCTCCGTTTTGAATCTCGAATAATACTTGTATGTTGCCGCAAAAATGTTGTTATAAAAACTCATTACTTAGTTGATTTAGCAATTATCAATCATCTTCTATTGCCGCCTGAATATTTTCACTCAAACTCTTACCTGATACGCCTTGAGATATAAGGTTACCGACAAACCAACCAACTCCAATGGCTTGACCTACACCTGGTAAAAATGACAAGCCTCCGACAACCGCATCAACAGTGTGTTTTGTTTGCCATCCCTTCGGATCATTAGCAGCATCAATAATTGTAAGTCCAATACCGGCTGCACCTAATACTTTACTTGCACTACTTGTAACCTTTGCCCCTTTCACAAAATCATCTGCAGCACTTGCCTTATTCGCTGCATTAAATCCAGCTTCAATAGTAGTAAGTGCTGCATTATCTAATGCATCAATAGTAGTTTGTGCAGCTTCTATTCCCTTGGCTAAGCTTTCGTTGGAAGTTTTCCCTTGTTGATGCGCAGTAGCTGGTTCGGTTGTACTGGCATCAGTAGTCGTTGTAGTTGGTTTTGCTGCTGGCAGATTGGGTGCATAGGCAACTTCTTTGAAGCTTTGGTCTTTCAGTTCCCACTTTTGAAGCCCGTTTGTATTGGTATAAACAGTTCCTGTTTTGCCAATGTATTTTGCTTCACTACCGCCTTGGCTTTTTGCATAAGCTACTGCACTCTTTTGGTCTTTGACTCTGCTTACCCACTTTGTTGCAACGGAGCCATCACTCGTTTTATATTGTAGCCAATCTGATGGCTTCATTCCATCCGGGTCAATAAAGCGGATAGGATTATCAAACGCATAGTTGTACGGGGAGAACCGCCGCATCTGGCCTGCCTTTGGATCAATCGTTATCCACCGTCCAATCTGGTTATCGTACATCCTTGCCCCATAATCCAACCACTCCAACCCGCTGCCGTCACTGAACTCCTGCCGTTGTTCTTCTTTGCCATTATACTTAAACTTATTGCCTATCCCACCTGCTGCCTTGCTTGATATCCCCGCCATCACCAACCCAAACGGATAATAATGCGTCTCTTCCAGCACCGGCCCGGGCGTGTGCCGCACACTCAGGTTGTCAAAGAACACCGGGAAGTTACTTTCATTGGAGCAGAATACATAGAGATAGCCGCTCTTTTCTGCCGTAAGCTGTGCCAGGTGCTCCTTGTACACACCCGTGTTCACCGCGCCCCAGGCGGCTACGGCGTTCGTACCGCCGCTGACAAAGCGCATCTGCTCGTCAAAGAAAATCCAGTTCAGCGCGGCATTGGCGCGGTCGGTAGGCGGAGCAGGTTCCGTGAAGGGCTGTAGCGCCGTGCTCACACCCGGCACACCCGCCACATCCTGCGGGCGCAACACCCCTTTGCCCGCCGCAACCCCGCTGCTCACGAAGCTTTGCAACAGTTGCAGGATCGGGATGCCGCCGTTCTGATTGTCCGGGCTTGCCGGCCTTCGGTAAAAAGACTCTACCCTTAGATTCACCGCATCGCCCGCCATCACCTTCAGCGCAATGCCCAGGCCTACCTTGCGGTTGATGCCCGCGCTGCCGTTGAGCTCGTAGAAGCGCTGTTCAAAAGAGGGCCGCGCCGCACCTGGCATGTCGGCTACGGGGCGGGTATTATCGTGGTGCCCTTCAACCGCCTTTCGATCACCGTGGCCTATGGCATCACGCCCGAAGACCGGGTGGTAAACTTAAGGCTGGGAAGCAGGTATTCTAACAGCGTTGGCACAGAACAGAGATGAAAACGTACAGCACGATTACTCGGTCATGATTCAGGTTATTAAAGATGAAGTATGCCACATTAGATTGCTGTCCGAATTTGGGGAGTAACATACAAGTATTACGAACTAAAGCTAAAGGATGGGGCTTAATTACCAGACTTTGATGTCAATTGGTCGCATATTCCCAATCTTGGCTTTCACTATTATTGTGTCAGACAAATTCGGCATACCCATATAGCCCCAACTGGAATTTGAACTATCAAACTTTTGGAGCTGATCTTCATCTAAATATATAGTAATTCCCTCAACTGGCGTATTATTAAAACTTAGTTGATATGGATACTTACTCCCAGTAAGCTCAATAGTCTCTTTAGAACTATGTTTTCCGAAAGTAAAGCCCCGTTCTATAAAAGGAGAAAATCCTCCCAAATGTTTACTGTATTCGTCAGAATAATCAAACTTTAAATCTTTTACGAATACGCCTCGTTTGATTGACTCGGTTCGTGTTGTGGAGTGAACTCTGTGCTCCCATTTTTTATATCCGTACCACCCAAAAAAAGAAGTCAGAAAAAATAAAATACCAGAAAATACAACAAAGCCGAAAAATACGAGCAACAAAAGCTTCACTATTTTCAAAACCATTGTTTACAGTTTATCTTCTCAAATTATTCTCA
>Ga0164290_1002619_pt1 | contig 11568 bp, 8 predicted proteins | sample Micstemetagenome_FD_108782 | JGI IMG/M metagenome (GOLD analysis project Ga0164290, IMG submission 108782) | Contaminated culture microbial community from soil near Moab, Utah, USA - Microcoleus steenstrupii SON62 (Illumina Assembly) | ecosystem: Environmental > Terrestrial > Soil > Soil crust...
GACGCAGGGCGCGACGCGCTTTCCCAAGGCTCCCCATGGCGATGCCGTCCTCGGCAACGTGATCGCCGACAGCCAGCTCGCCTTCGCACGCAAGCAGGGGCCCGCCGACGTCGCCTTCATGAACCAGGGCGGCATCCGCGCCGAGCTCACCGTGGAGGCCGGCAAGCCCACCACGATGAGCGACCTGCTGGCCATCCAGCCCTTCGGCAACGAGGTCGTCGCGCTGACGCTGAGTGGCCAGCAGCTCTGGGACATCCTGCAGCGCCAACTGCCCAAGGGTGACGCCGCGCCCCGCATGCTGCAGACCTCGTCGACGCTGCGCTACCGCTGGCGCATGGGCCCCGACGGCACGGCCCAGCTCGGCGAGATCCTCATCAACGGCCAGCCGCTGGAGCGCACGCGCGACTACCGCGTCGTCGTCCACAACTTCCTCTCCGAAGGCGGCGACGCCCAGGGCGGCTTCAAGCATGGCCGCGACCGTGCGGTGCTGGGCGCCGACATTGACGCCCTGGTGGACTGGCTGAGCAGCAACCCCCGCGCCCTGGAGCAGGCCGCGCCCGGCCGCATCGTGCGGGAGTGAGCGTATCCCCGCCCGGCGCCCGGAGCCTGCGCGGCTGAGGGCATGGCCCGCGTTGAGCCTCCCCTGGCCACAAGCGAGGCGCCAGGCGCCAGCGCGGGCTCGCGTCCGCAACTGGGCAGCAGCGCCTGTTCTGGCCTGGCTCCACCGCCGACTTCATCCCAGGCACCCGATCCAAAAGCGAACGGCCCCTGGGGGGCCGTCTGCTTTTGGAGCGGGCGATGGGAATCGAACCCACGTCATGAGCTTGGGAAGCTCAGGTCCTACCATTGAACGACGCCCGCAATGGAACCGGATTATGGCGTGCTTCAACGGCGCAACAGCCGTTGTAGGACAAGACCGCGAGATCGCGGCCCACTGGGCCCGGAACCCCTAGCATCGCGCCTCATTTCATCCACCGCTCGCCCGCAGGAGAAACCCATGAAAAAGCAAGCCCGGCGCCTCATCAGCTCCATCCTCACTGCCTCCATCGTCTTCAGTGGCATGGCCCATGCGGCCCCGACCGCATTGATCAGCACCGAGCAGGCCGCTGCGGCGACGCGAAGCGAGGCCCACACCAGGCTGCACGCGGCCCTCGACCGCGCCGACCTCGCCGCCTTGCTGCAAGCCCGCGGCGTATCCACCGACGAGGTGCGTGCCCGCGTCGACGCGCTGACCGATGCCGAAGCCCAGCGCCTGATGACGCAGATCGACCAGGACCCCGCCGGCGCCAGCGACGTGCTCGGCGTGCTGTTCACCGTCTTCATCATCCTGCTCGTGACCGACATCCTGGGCCTGACCAAGGTCTTCCCGTTCACGCGCTCGGTGCGTTGATCGCGCGCCTGGCCGCAGCGGCCGCGGCGTTGCTGCTGGGCGGTTGCGCGGCCTTGTTCACGCCGCCGCAGACGGCGGCCCTGCTGGCCCAGCCGCCGGCCGACCTGCCGGCGCGCGTGGAGCGCAGCCAGACGCCCTTCTTCCCGCAGACGCGCGACCATTGCGGCCCCGCTGCGCTGGCCACGGCTCTGGGCGACATCGGCCTGCACGCCGACCCCGAGCGACTCGGCGACGCCATCTTCTTGCCGTCGCGCGGCGGCACCCTGCAAGTCGAGATGCTGGCCGGCGCCCGTCGCCAGGGCGCCGTCGCGACGCGGCTGCCGCGCGAGCTGCAGGCCCTGCTGCGCGAGATCGCAGCCGGCCATGCCGTCGTCGTGCTGCAGAACCTCGGCCTGGACTTCGCACCGCGCTGGCACTACGCCGTCGTCGTGGGCTACGACCTCGCCGCCCAGCAACTGCTGCTGCGCAGCGGCACGACGCAGCGTGAGGTGCTGGCGCTGCGCACCTTCGAATACACCTGGGCGCGTGGCGGCCGCTGGGCTATCGCCGTACTGCCACCCGAGCGCCTGCCCGCCACCGCGACGGCGGCCGATGCGCTCGAGGCCGCCCTCGGTTTCGAACGCGCCGCGCCTGCGGACCGCGCGGCCCAGGCCTGGCGCACGCTGCTGGCGCGCTGGCCCGACGAGGTACTGGCCGGCATCGGCCTGGGCAACAGCCTGAACGCGGCCGGCGATGCCCACGGCGCGCGCGCCGCCTTCCAGGCCGTCGCCGAGCGCCATGACAGCGCCGTGGCCTGGATCAACCTGGCACGGCTGCGACTGGACGCCGGCGACCGCGCCGGCGCCCGCCAAGCGGCGGTGCAAGCAGTGCGGCGTGCCGACAGCGCCGAGCCGGCCTGGCGCGCTGCTGCGCGCGCCATACAGGCTGCCACTGACGACATGCATTGACGCCCCGCGCGGCTACAGTCGCGCGCATGACGTCCCCCGCCGTAGCCGCCCCACGTCCACCCGCCACGCTGCTGATCGCCTGGCGACAGCTGTTGCGGGACTGGCGGGCCGGCGAGCTGAGGCTGCTGATGCTGGCCGTGGCCCTGGCCGTCGCGGCGCTGTGCGCGGTGGCCTTCCTGTCCGACCGCCTCGACCAGGGCCTGCGCCGCGACGCGGCCCAGCTGCTCGGCGGCGACGCCGTCGTCGCCAGCGACCAGCCGACGCCGCCGGCCATCGTCGAACTGGCGCGCGAGTTCAAGCTGACCACCGTGCGCAGCGCCAGCTTCCCCAGCATGGCGCGCGCCGACGATGCGCAGGGCGGCGAGAGCCGGCTGGTGGCCGTCAAGGCCGTCAGCGACGGCTATCCGCTGCGCGGCCGGCTCAAGCTGCGCGAGGCCCTGCCCGGCCGCGCCGGCGCGCCCGCGGCCGGCGAGGTCTGGGCCGACCCGGCCGTCGCCGATGCCCTGGGACTCAAGCTGGGCGACCCGCTGCTGCTCGGCGACAGCCGACTGACGCTCTCCGCCCTCATCGACACGGAACCCGACCGCGGCGGCGGCTTCATCAACTTCGCGCCGCGCGTGCTGCTGACCGAGGCCGACCTGGCCGCGACCGAACTCGTGCAGCCGGCCAGCCGGCTGACCTACCGTCTGGCCCTGGTGCCGGGGCCGGGCGCCGCGCCCGACGCCATCAAGCGCTTCGTCGCCCGGGCCGAGCAGGTGGTCGAGCAGGCCAAGCTGCGCGGCGTGCGCCTGGAGTCCCTGGAATCGGGCCGGCCCGAGATGCGCCAGACCCTGGACCGCGCAGCGCGCTTCCTGCGGCTCGTCGCCATGCTGTCGGCCCTGCTGGCGGCCGTGGCCGTGGCGCTGGCGGCGCGCGACTTCGCCGCCCGCCACCTGGACGCCTGCGCAATGCTGCGCGTGCTCGGCCAGCCGCAACGGCGCATCGCCTGGGCCTATGGGCTGGAGTTCCTGCTCGCCGGCCTGGCTGCGAGCGTGGCCGGCGTGCTGATCGGACTGGCCCTGCACCAGGTCTTCGTCTCGCTGCTGGCCGGCCTCATCAACGTGGCCCTGCCCGCGCCCAGCCTGTGGCCGGCCCTGCTCGGCCTGGGCCTCGGGCTGTCGCTGCTGCTGGGCTTCGGCCTGCCGCCGGTGCTGCAACTGGCCGCCGTGCCGCCGCTGCGCGTCATCCGCCGCGACCTGGGCGCGCCCAAGGCCGGCTCGGTGCTGGTGCTGGGCGCGGGCGTGGCTGGCCTGGCAGCCATCCTCGTCGTGCTGGCCGGCGACTTGATGCTGGGTGGCATCGCCGCCGGCGGCTTTGCCGGCGCCGTGCTGCTGTTTGCCCTGCTGGCTTGGGGCGCCGTCAAGCTGCTGCGCCGCATCGTGCCGGCCAATGTCAACGGCGCAGGCGTGCCGCGCTGGCTGCTGCTGGCCACGCGCCAGGTGGCCGCGCGGCCGGCCTTTGCCGTCATGCAGGTGGCCTCGCTGGCCGTCGGCCTGCTGGCCCTGGCCCTGCTGGTGCTGCTGCGCACCGACTTGATCGACAGCTGGCGCCAGGCCACGCCGGCGGCCGCGCCTGACCGCTTCGTCATCAACATCCAGCCCGACCAGGCCGAGGCCTTCCGCAAGACGCTGACCGACGCCGGCATCAGCGGCTTCGACTGGTATCCCATGATCCGCGGCCGGCTGACCACCATCAACGGCGAAGCCGTGCAGGGCAAGCGCTTCAGCGAGGACCGCGCCCAGCGCCTGGCCGAGCGCGAGTTCAACCTCAGCCACACCGGCGAGATGCCGGAACACAACCAGCTCGTCGGCGGACGCTGGGGCTCGGCGCCCGCGGGCGAAACGGGGCTGAGCGTCGAGGAAGGCCTGGCCCAGACGCTGGGCCTCAAGCTGGGCGACCAGCTCGGCTTCGACATTGCCGGCCAGCCGGTGCAGGGCCGCGTGACCAGCCTGCGCAAGGTCGACTGGTCGTCGATGCGGGTCAACTTCTTCGTGCTGTTCGAGAAGGCCGAACTGGCCGAGCTGCCTTCCACGCAGATCGCCGCCTACCGCACGCCGGCAGGCGCCAAGCTCGATCGCGAGCTGGCCCGGCAGTTTCCCAACCTGACCGTCATCGACGTGTCGGCCCAGCTGAACCAGGTGCAGTCCGTGCTGGACCAGGTCATCCAGGCGGTGCAGTTCCTGTTCGGCTTCACGCTGGCGACCGGCCTGGTGGTGCTGCTGGCCGCGGTCGGCAGCACGCGCGAGGCGCGCACGCGGGAGTTCGCGCTGATGCGGGCCCTGGGTGCACCGTCGTCGCTGCTGGCCCAGGTGCAGCGCGCCGAACTGCTGGGCGTCGGCGCCCTGGCCGGCTTCCTGGCCGGCGGCGTGGCCCTGCTGCTGGCCGCGCTGCTGGCGCGTTATGTCTTCGAGTTCGACTGGCAGATCAAGCCGTGGGTGCCGCTGGCCGGCGCCGTCTTCGGCGCGCTGCTGGCCTGGAGCGCGGGCTGGTGGAGCCTGCGCGGCGTGCTGCAGCGGCCGGTGGTGCAGACGCTGCGGGAGGCGCAGGCCGAATGAAGCGCTGGGGCGCCCGCGACGTCGGCCGCTATCTGGCGCTGTCGCTGGGCATCACTCTCGTCTACTACCTGCTGGGCCGCCTGGGCCTGCTGATGGTGCTGCCGCCCTACCAGGTGGCGCCCATCTACCCGGCCGCCGGCTGGGGTCTGGCGGTGCTGCTGGTGTGGGGCCTGCGCTATCTGCCGGCCGTGGCCCTCGGCTCCTTCGTCGTGCAGGCCACGATGCTGGGCGAGCTCAGCGCCAGCGCCGTGCCGCTGGCGATCGGCATCGGCTGCGGCGCCGCGGCCCAGGCGGCGGCGGGCACGCTGCTGCTGCGGCGCTGGTGCGGCCGGCCGCTGTTGTTGACGACGCCACGCGAGATCGTCGTCTACCTGATCGCCGCAGCCGTGGCCGGCCTCATCAGCCCGAGCTGCGCGACCCTGCTGCTGCGCGCCAGCGACGTCATCGGCGCGCCCCAGATGGGCCTGGTGTGGACGGTCTGGTGGACCGGCGACCTGATGGGCGTGCTGATCGCCACGCCCATCACCCTGGCCCTGATCGGCCAGCCGCGCGCGGCCTGGAGCGCGCGGCGCTTCAGCGTCGGCCTGCCCATGCTGCTGACGACGCTGCTGGTCGGCCTGGGGGTGGCGGTCACGATGGAATGGGACCGCCAGCGCAACCGCGCCGACTTCATTCGCGACGCCCAGGGCGCCGCCCAGGCCGTGGCCAGCCGGCTGCGCGAGCCGCTGCTGGCGCTCGAGGCCGTGCACGGCGTGGTCAAGGTCAAGCCGCGGCCCACACGGCTGGAGTTTCAGCAGGCTACCAGCGGCCTGCTGACCGAGGACAGCGCCCTGATCGCCCTCGGCCATTCGCTGCGCGTGGCCCGGGCCGATGTCGAGCGCTTCAACGCCGCTGCGGCGGCCGACGGTTTCCCCGGCGGCTACCGGGCCCGCGACCGGCTGCGCGCCGGCGACCTGCGGGTGTCGCCCGACGAGGACATGATGGCCATCCGCCTCATCGAGCCGCTGTCGCGCAATGCCGGCGCCCTGGGCGTCAACGTGCGCACCATCCCGAGCGCCCGCGCCGCCATCGAGAAGGCCGCGGCGCTGGGCCGGCCGGTGGCGTCGGCGGGCTTCCAGCTGTCACAGGACCGCGAGGCGGCGGCCGTCGGCGTCGTCGTCTACCAGCCGCTCTACCGCAACGAAGGCGGCGAGCGGGTGCTGGACGGCGTCGTCTTCGCGACGCTGCGGCCGGACTTGGTGCTGCAGCGCCTGGCCACGCAATGGCCCGAGCACCTGGCCGCCTGCCTGGTGGACCTGGAACCCGGCGCGAGCTTCGTGCGCCTGGCGGGCCGTCTGGGCTGCGAGGCCGTACAACGCGGCGGCGATACCGGTCTGCCCCTGGTGACCATGCCGCTGGAGTTCGGCGGCCGGCAATGGGAGGTGCGGGTCTACGACCTGCCGGGCATGCCTCAGGCGCCGGGGCGCAGCTGGGCCTTCGCCCTGGTCGGCCTGATGGCGACGGCCATGGTGGGCGCCCTGTTGCTGCTGATGTCGGGCCGCACCCAGCATGTCGAGGCCCTGGTCCGCGAGCGCACCGCGGCGCTGGAGCGCGAGATTGCCAACCGCGCCCAGGGCGAGCAGGCCCTGAGCCAGAGCGAGCAGCGCTTTCGCAGCATCTTCGAGACGGCGCCCATCGGCATCGCCTTCACCGACCTGGACGGCGGCTTCCAGGAGGTCAATGCGCATTTCTGCAATCTGGTCGGCTATGCGGCGGCCGAGCTGACGGGCCGGCGCTCCATCGACATCACCCACCCCGATGACCGCCGTGAGGACGTGCGCCTGGCGCGCCGGCTGATGCGCGGCGAGATCCCCTTCTACAGGCGCCTGAAGCGCTACATCCGCCCCGACGGCGGCCTGGCCCATGCGCGTGTCCTGGTCAGTCTGCTGCGCGGGCCCGACGGCCGGCCCTACCGGCTGGTGGGCGTCGTCGAGGACATCACCGACCAGCTGCGCATCGAGGAACTGGATCGCGCCCGCGAGGCGGCCGAGGCCGCCAACCAGGCCAAGAACGAGTTCCTGTCGCGCATGAGCCATGAGCTGCGCACGCCGATGAACGCCATCCTCGGCTTCACCCAGCTGATGCAGATGGATGCCGCCGAGCCGCTGCCGCCGGGCCAGCGCACGCGCGCCCAGCAGATCGCCCAGGCCGGCTGGCATCTCCTGGAGATGATCAACGACACCCTGGACCTGTCGCGCATCGAGTCCGGCTCGCTGCGGCTGGAGCCGGCGACGCTGGAGTTGGCGCCGCTGCTGGCGCGGGCCCTGGCCCTGGTGCAGGCCCAGGCGTCGGAGCGCGGGCTGTCGATCAGCCAGCGCATCGATCCCGAGGCCGTCCACCTCTTCGGCGACCCGACCCGGGTCACGCAGATCCTGACCAATCTGCTCAGCAACGCGGTCAAGTACAACCGGCCGGGCGGCAGCGTCGGCATCGAGGCGAGCCGGCCGCAGCCGGGCTGGGTGGAGATCGCCGTGCGCGACACCGGTCTGGGCCTCACGCCGGAGCAGCGCGCCGGCCTGTTCCAGCCCTTCAACCGCCTGGGCCGCGAACGCAGCGGCCTGCCGGGCACCGGCATCGGCCTCGTCATCAGCCAGCGCCTGGCCGAGATGATGGAGGGCGAACTGCGTGCCGAGGCGGTCGACGGCCCCGGGGCACGCTTCGTGCTGCGCCTGCCGGCGGCCCGCGCGACGGCGGCGGCGCCCGCGACGGCGGATCTGCAGGAGCCCGTCGGCCCTCGACCGGGCCCGCAGCGGCGGCTGCTCTATGTGGAGGACAACCCGCTGAACGCCGAGGTGATGCGAGGCATCCTGGAGCAGCGCCCCGGGATCGAGCTGGAGGTGACGACCACCGTCGAGGCCGGCCTGCGCGCCCTGCGCGAGCGCCCGCCGGCCCTGCTGCTGCTGGACTGGCAGTTGCCCGACGGCGACGGTCTGCACCTGCTGCGCCGCATGCAGGACCTTGGCGGGCCGGTGCCGCCGGTGGTCGTCGTGTCGGCCAACGCCCAGCCCGAGCAGATCGCCGCGGCCCGCGCGGCGGGCGCCGCCCACTACCTGACCAAGCCTCTGGACGTGCGTGAATTGCTCGCCCTCGTCGATGAATTGTTGGCCCCGGCCTCTGCCAGCGAGGGGGCAGAATGAGGCCCTGGTCCCATTCCCTCGCACCGTCCCGATGAGTTCCACCGACCTCGTTCCCAGCACCGGTGCCCAGGCCGTGCAGGCCCTGGCACGCACCGATGGCCGCCAGTTCCTGACCTTCCGCATCGGCGCGGAGGAATACGGCTTGGACATCCTGCGCGTGCAGGAGATCCGCTCCTATGAGGCGCCCACCCGGGTCGCCAACGCGCCCGCCTTCGTCAAGGGCGTCGTCAATCTGCGCGGCGTCATCGTGCCCATCCTGGACATGCGCATCCGCCTGAGCCAGCCGGGTGAGTACAACGCCTTCACCGTCGTCATCGTGCTGAACGTGGCCGGTCGCATCGTCGGCATCGTCGTCGACTCGGTCTCCGACGTGCTGGAACTCAGCGCCGAGGAGATCAAGCCCCGTCCGGAAGTACCGGCTGCCCTGGATGCCCGCTTCATCACCGGCCTCGGCAAGATCGGCGACCGGCTGCTGATCCTGCTCGATATCGAGGCCATGATCAAAAGCCCGGATTTCGGTCTGGTCGACTGAGCACCGACCTCCGCAAGTTAGCGCATGCTGACTGTTTCTCTCGCAGAAACATTGCATTCCTAACGCGGCCCCGTCTGACTTAGCACTCGCCATTGCGGAGTGCTAATATGCTTCTCACCCCGGCATTTCTGCGCCGGGGTCTAGCAAGGATTCAAGACGATGTCCGCTTCTTCTGCCATTGCCGTCCGCGACCCCTGGGCCCTCGTGCCCTCGCTGGGCAATCTGGACGCTTACGTCTCGGCCGTCAACCGCCTGCCGCTGCTGACGGCCGAAGAGGAAAGCGCCGCCGCACGCAGCCTGCGCGACAAGGGCGACCTCGAAGCCGCTGGCCGCCTGGTGCTCTCGCACCTGCGCCTGGTGGTGTCCATCTCGCGCCAGTACATCGGATACGGCCTGCCCCAGGGCGACCTGATCCAGGAAGGCAATGTCGGCCTGATGAAGGCGGTCAAGCGCTTCGACCCCGACCAGGGCGTGCGCTTGGTCAGCTATGCCATGCACTGGATCAAGGCCGAGATCCACGAGTACATCCTGAAGAACTGGCGCATGGTCAAGGTCGCCACGACCAAGGCCCAGCGCAAGCTGTTCTTCAACCTGCGCTCGATGAAGCACCAGCTGAAGGCCGACCAGGCCGATGGCCAGACGCACCGCAACACGCTGAGCGAGGCCGAGGTGGCTCACGTCGCCCGCGAGCTCAACGTCAAGCGCGAGGAAGTGCTTGAGATGGAAACCCGCCTGTCCGGCGGCGACGTGGCCCTGGAACCGCAGACCGACGACGACGGCGAGAGCTTCGCCCCCATCGCCTATCTGGCCGACGACAGCCATGAACCCACTCGCGTCATCGAGGCGCGTTCGCGTGACGAACTGGCCGGCGACGGCATCCAGCGCGCCCTGGAGGTGCTGGATCCGCGCAGCCGCCGCATCGTCGAGGAACGCTGGCTGAAGGTCAACGACGATGCCTCCGGCGGCATGACGCTGCACGAGCTGGCGGCCGAGTACGGCGTGTCGGCCGAGCGCATCCGCCAGATCGAAGTGGCGGCGATGAAGAAGATGAAGAAAGCGCTGACCGAAGCCGCCTGATCCTTCTCGCGCCGCAGCAAAGGCCCTTTCACGGGGCCTTTTTCGTTTCAGCCGGTCGGCCGGAAGGCTAGGCCGGCTTCCCTGCTTCGGCCAGCAACAGCTTGATGTCGTGAGCCAGCGGCTCGGCGCCGGCGCCGTAGCGCACATAGACGCGAACCCGGCCCTCTGCATCGAAGATGAAGCTGGCCGCCGTATGGTCCATGGTGTAGGTCTCGGGCGTCTTGCCGGGCACCTTGGCGTAGAAGACCTTGAACTCCTTGGCCGCGGCCTTGGTCTGTTCCTCGCTGCCGCGCAAGCCGACGAAGCCGGGGTCGAAGCTGGCCAGATAGGCCTTGAGCAGCTGGCCGGTGTCGCGCTCGGGGTCGACGGTGACGAAGACGCCCTGCACCCGCTCGCCGTCGGCGCCCAGGCCACGCTTGACCTCGGCGACCTCGGCCATGGTCGTCGGGCAGACGTCCGGGCACTGCGTGTAGCCGAAGAAGACCACCAGCACCTTGCCCTTGAAGTCGGCCAGCGACCGGGCGCGGCCGTCCTGGTCAGTCAGGTTCAGCGTCTTGGCGTAGTCGGCGCCGGTCAGGTCGATGCCCTTGAAGGCCGGCTTGTCGGGGCCCGCCTTCTGGCAGCCGGCAAGGGCCAGCGCGGCGAGCGCGGCCAGGGCGAAACGACGTGTGCTCATGGCAGGTAATGGTCGATCAACAGGGCTGCGAACAGCAGCGACAGATGCCAGATGGAGAACCAGAAGGTCCGCCGCGCCAGCCTCTCCGAATAGGACCGCCACAGCCTGAAAGCATAGCCGCAGAAGCCGAGGCCGAGCGCGACGGCGCTGGCCAGGTAGAACCAGCCGCTCATGCCGGTCAGGAAGGGCAGCAGCGTGGCGGCGAACAGCACCCAGGTGTAGAGCAGGATCTGCAGCCGGGTGTAGTCATTGCCGTGGGTCACGGGCAGCATGGGCAGGCCGGCGCGGGCGTAGTCCTCCGCGCGGTAGAGGGCCAGGGCCCAGAAATGCGGCGGCGTCCACAGGAAGATGATGAGGCAGAGCAGCCAGGGCTCGGGGCCGAGCTCGCCGCGCAGCGCGGCCCAGCCCAGCACCGGCGGCATGGCGCCCGAGGCGCCGCCGATGACGATGTTCTGCGGCGTCATCGGCTTGAGGACGACGGTGTAGATGACCGCATAGCCGACGAAGGTGGCGAAGGTCAGCCACATAGTCAGCAGGTTGACGTAGACACCGAGGATGGCCATGCCGATGCCGCACAGCAGGGCCGAGAAGGCCAGGGTCTGCGTGCGGCTCAGCTCGCCCTTCGCCGTGGCGCGCCAGGCGGTGCGCTTCATGCGTGCGTCGATGCCGTCCTCGATCAGGCAGTTGAAGGCCGCGGCGGCGCCGGCCACGAGCCAGATGCCGGCGACGGCGGCCAGCATGGTCAGGGCCTGGGACAGCGTCGGCGTGCCGGGCACGGCCAGGGCCATGCCGATGGCCGCGCAGAAGACGATGAGCTGGACGACGCGTGGCTTGGTCAGCTGGTAGAACTGCTGCCAGCGCGGGCTGTGCGCGAGGGCGCTGGCGGTGGACGTGGAGGCCATGGTCAGGGTTGCGCGCTGCGGACGCGCGCGAGCAGGGTGGTGAGCAGGCCCAGCAGCACGGCGGCGCCCGCGGTATGGGCCAGGGCGGCGACGATGGGCCAGTCGAGCACGACATTGGACAGGCCGGACGCAAGCTGCCAGCCGGCGGCGGCCAGCAGGGCACGCGACCAGCCTGGGGCACGGGCGCGCAGCGCCCAGGCCAACACGAGGACAGCGGCAAAGATGAACAAGGCACCGAGGCGATGCGCCATGTGGATGGCGGCCAGGGCCTCGA
>Ga0164290_1002620_pt1 | contig 11559 bp, 11 predicted proteins | sample Micstemetagenome_FD_108782 | JGI IMG/M metagenome (GOLD analysis project Ga0164290, IMG submission 108782) | Contaminated culture microbial community from soil near Moab, Utah, USA - Microcoleus steenstrupii SON62 (Illumina Assembly) | ecosystem: Environmental > Terrestrial > Soil > Soil crust...
ACAAGCCGGGCGCCTTCGGCATCCAGGTCGACATGCGCATCTCCGTGCCGGGCATGGACCGCGCCCAGCTGGAGGCCCTGGTCAAGACCGCCCACGAGGTCTGCCCCTACTCCAACGCCACGCGCGGCAACGTCGACGTCTCGCTGACCGTCGTCTGATCGGGAGGCCGCCTCAGGCGGCCAGCAAGGCCAGGATCAGCTCGATCCTGGCCTTGACAGGGCTCAGCGCACCCGCGCTGGGCAGCAGGCCGGGCAGGTCCATCACGGGCCCGGCATCGCAGCGCGTGCTGCGCACGACGCGCACGCCCCCGGCTTCGGCCTCACGCAGGGCCGCGTCCAGACGCCGACTCAGCGTGCCATTGCCGGTACCGGCAGCCACCAGCCCGTCGATGCCTCTGGCCTGCAGTGCGCGCACGACGGCACCGTCCGCGCCGGCATGGTTCACGACGATCTCGACGCGCGGCCAGCGTTCGGCCGGTGGCGCGATGCGCGCCAAGCCCAGCGCCTCGCCAGACGGCCAACGGCCGAGCTGGCGCACCACGCCCTCCTCCACCCGGGCCACCAGCGCACCATCCACGGACTCGAAGGCATCGACGCGGTAGCTGTGCGTCTTGCGCACCTGGACCGCGTCATGTACGCGGCCCGCGAAGGCGACGACGACGCCGCGAGCGTCGGGCTCGGCGGCCACCTGGACGGCATCGAAAAGGTTCTGTGGGCCGTCGGGCGCGAGCGCCGTCGCCGGGCGCATTGCCGCCGTCAGCACCACCGGCTTGGCGGGGGCGAGCACGCGATGCAGGAAATAGGCGGTCTCCTCCAGCGTGTCGGTCCCATGCGTGACGACGATGCCGGCCACGTCGGGACGCTCGAGTTGCTGCTGGACGGCGGCCGCCAGTTGCTGCCAGGTGGCGAAATCCATGTCCTTGCTGTCGAGCTGCGCAACCTGTTGCGCCTCCAGCCTGCGTCCAGCCAGCGCCGGGACGGCCGCCAGCAAATCCTCGACGCGCAATTGCGCGGCCGTGTATCCGACCCCATCGCTGGGGGTCCTGGCCGTGCCGGCAATGGTGCCGCCGGTACCGAGAATGACGATCAATCGATCAGAGGTTTGCAATTTCCTGGTTTCCTGGACAAAAATACAGGTGCTGGACAAATTTCCAGCCACTGTAAAGGCCGAACTGTGCAAGACCGACCCAAGCTTACCGCCCGCCAGCAACAGATCTTCGACCTGGTCCGCAACGCCATCGAAAGTACCGGCGCCCCGCCGACGCGCGCCGAGATTGCCGCCGAGCTGGGCTTCAAGTCCGCCAACGCGGCCGAGGAGCATCTTCAGGCCCTCGCTCGCAAGGGCATGCTGGAGCTTGTCGGCGGCACCTCGCGCGGTATCCGGCTGAAGTCCGACGTGCTGGGCGCCGTCAACCGCGCGCGCCAGTTCAGCCTGCCCATTCCCTCCCTGTCCCAGCTCACCCTGCCGCTGATCGGCCGCGTCGCCGCCGGCGCGCCCATCCTGGCGCAGGAGCATGTCGAGCAGACCTACAGCGTCGAGCCGAGCCTGTTTTCCAGGAAGCCCGACTACCTGCTCAAGGTCAAGGGCATGAGCATGCGGGACATCGGCATCCTGGATGGCGACCTGCTCGCGGTGCAGTCGGCCAAGGAGGCGCGCAACGGCCAGATCGTCGTCGCCCGCGTCGGCGAGGAGGTCACGGTCAAGCGCTTCAGGCGCGGCCCGGACGGCATTCAGCTGCTACCCGAGAACCCCGATTTCGAGCCCATCGTCGTCGACGAAAGCAGCGAGAGCTTCAGCATCGAGGGGCTGGCGGTCGGCCTGATTCGCGGCCAGGGGTTCAACTGAGGTTCTGCACGGCCGGCCCGCTCCATGCGGATCGGGCCTGTGTTGAGACCCTGGGCACGCGCCCTGCCCGTCGGCCCCGATGAGCGCAAGAGGTGACATCCGCATCGGCATTTCCGGCTGGCGCTACGAGCCGTGGCGTGGCGTTTTCTATCCCGAAGGCCTGGCGCAGCGGCGCGAGCTCGAGTTCGCGTCGCGCATGGTGCCGACCATCGAGATCAACGGCTCCTTCTACTCGCTGCAGCATCCCGACTACTACGCCCGCTGGCGCGACGAAACGCCGGCCGGCTTCGTGTTCTCGGTGAAGGCGCCCAAATACATCACCCACCAGTTGCGGCTGAAGGATGTGCAGACGCCATTGGCCAATTTCCTGGCCAACGGCCTGTTCGAGCTGCGCGACAAGCTCGGTCCCATCCTTTGGCAGTTCCCGCCGATGCTGCCCTTCAAGCCGGACCGCTTCCAGGCCTTCTTCGAGATGCTGCCGCACGACACGCAGGCCGCGGCGGACATGGCCCGCCGTCACGATGCGCGCGTGGAGGGCCGGTTCAGCCTGGACATCGACCGCCGACGGCCGTTGCGGCATGCGGTGGAGATCCGCCATCCGAGCTTTGTCGACCCCGACTTCATCGCGCTCTTGCGCCGCTACCGCATCGCCCTCGTCGTCGCCGACACCGCGGGCCGATGGCCGCTGCTGGAAGACCTGACCGCCGATTTCGTCTACGTGCGGCTGCATGGCGACAAGGAGCTTTACGCGAGCGGCTACAGCGGCGCGGCGCTGGACCACTGGGCCGGCCGCTTCGACGCCTGGGCCCACGGACGCCAGCCGGAAGACGCCCACCTGGCCTCGTCCGCGGCCGCCCCGCGCCGCGCCCGGCGCGACGTCTACTGCTATTTCGACAACGACGTGAAGGTGCATGCGCCCTACGACGCGGCGACGCTGGCCCGCAAGCTGGGCATGCACAGCCCGATTGCCGCCCGCGGCGCTGTGGCGTCGGACCGGGCCCTGCCCCGGCAACGCGCCCCCGGCTTTCAGCGCGCACCGAGATAGCGCCCGATGATCCGCGCCTGTGATCCGTCACGATCCATCGCCGCCGTGGCGGCACGGAAGCGCTCCACCAAGGCGGCATCGACCGTTCGCTTGTTGAACATGACCTGCGCCGCCTGGGTCGACACGACGACGGGCGTGGCGACGATGCGATGCGACAGCCGCAACTGTTCGAGCTCCCACCTGGCGCTGGCCTCGTCGGCGAGCACGCCGTCCACCCGGCCCTTGTCCAGCATCTGCCAGAGCGACGGGCGCGCCGTCGCATGCGTCAGTGCATCGCGGAACGCCGCGTCCTTCAGCATCTCGGAGTAGTCGGGGCCGTACACCACCCCGATCTGAACGCCAAGCTGCAGGCCGGGCCGCCAAGCGTCCGGCAAGGTGGTGGCCTGGTCGTAGAACCGCAATTGCTCCCTGCGGACGAACAGCCGGTTGGCAAAGGCGACCCCTTGTTCGGCCCAGTGGGCGGCCGCCTCTCGCTCCGGCGTTCGAAGCGCGCCGGGCAGGACGTCGAGTCGGCCGGCATGGAACTCCCGCAAGGCCCGGGCCCATGGCAGTTCGATCCATATCGTCCGGCAGCCGATGCGAAAAAGTGCGAGCTCGGTGAGTTCTGCACGCAGCCCCACGACGCCGCCGTGCCCGTCTCCCATGCTGAACGGAGGGTCGACACCCCAACGCACGCGCAACTCACAGGCCGCTGCGGACGAGGCGCCGGCGGCCACCGCGATGACCGCCGACAGCCCAACCGCACGACACAGCCGGCGCAGCACGGCGCGGTTCCGGGCGGCCCGGCATGCCGGCGGATGCCGATGCAGGGATGCCGTCGAACCCACGGACGCCACGCCGCGCTTCCTCAGAGCTTGAAGGTCGCGACGGCCTGCTGCAATTGGATGGCTTGCTGCTCGAGGCTGCTGGCCGCCGCCGCCGCCTGCTCGACGAGGGCCGCGTTCTGTTGCGTCATGCGATCGAGCTCGACGACCGATGTGTTCACCTGATCGATCCCCTGGCTTTGATGCGCCGTGGCCGTCGTCACCTCGCCGATGACGTCGGAGACCTTCTGGACGCTGGCCACGATCTCGTCCATGGTGGTGCCGGCGGCCTCGACCAGCTCCATGCCGGACGCGACGTTGTCCACGCTCGCGTTGATGAGGTCCTTGATTTCCCGGGCCGATTCGGCCGCCCGCCGGGCCAGCGAGCGCACCTCGCCCGCAACCACCGCGAAGCCGCGGCCCTGCTCGCCAGCGCGCGCCGCCTCCACCGCCGCATTCAAGGCGAGGATGTTGGTTTGGAAGGCGATGCCGTCGATGACGCCGATGATGTCGGCAATCTTCCGCGAGCTGGTGCTGATGGCGTTCATCGTCGCCACGACCTGCCCGACCACTTCGCCGCCGCGTCGTGCAACGGTGGCGGCCGACCCGGCGAGCTGGTTGGCCGAGGCAGCCGACTCGGCGCTTTGGCGCACGGTGTTCGTCATGCCCTGCATGCTCCCGGAGGTCTGCTCCAGCGCCGTCGCCTGACGCTCCGTGCGATCCGACAGGTCGTGGTTGCCGGCGGCAATCTCCCGTGCGGCAACGGTGATGGAGTCCGTCCCCTGGCGCACGTGCGACACGATGCCGGAAAGACCTTGTGCCATGTCACGTACCGCGGCGAGAAGACTCGAATCGGCGCCCGTCGCCACCACGATGTTCTGTGACAGGTCCCCGTCGGCCATGAGGCGCATCACGTCGCGGGCGTATTCGGGCTCGCCCCCGAGCTGGCGCCACACGCCGCCGATCACCAGGGCAGACGCACCGCCCAGGGCGACCACGACGACCACGCCACTGGCGACGATGGCCCACAAGCTCGCCGACACGCCATGCTGGGCGCGCAGCAAGCCGCCCTCGAACCCCGCTCTCGCTTCGCTGCGCGCGGATGTCAGATCCGCTTCGAGCGCCCGCAGCGCGGTTTGCATGCCACGCACGGCAGCCGCCTGATCACCTTGGCGGGTTCCCAGAATCAGCTCGGCCGTTTCCAGTGAACTGGCGAGGTAGGCCTCGAAACGCTTGCGCAGGGCGACGCCCGTGGCCGCGCGACCGTCGATGTGTTCCATCGCGTCCAGGAGGCGCCGCATGCCGATGGCGCGCTCCTTCACCTCGTCCAGGCGCTTCTGCTCCCCCTCGGCCACGGCGCTTTGGACCGTGGAGCCCAGCGCCTCCAGCTGCGCGGCAAACTGGGTGGTCGCGTCCAGGAAGGGATAGTCCACCTGGCCGACGGCGCGGATGGCGTCCGATGTCCTGGCGGAGAACAGCAGCACCAGCGAGAGCCCGATCGCAAAGATCGCCGCAGCGACCACCGGCAACAACCAGATCCGTGTCTTCACCTTCACGAAACTTCTCCCATTCGGTCGGCTGTGCGGATCGACGTCATGAACGGGCCGGCTGTCGGGCACGGCCTTCGTCCAGTGGGTCGTGACAACCGGGCGCCCGTGCGAACGGGCGGTCGTATCACTCGACGGTCAGCACCACCTTCACGCTGGCGTCTGCCGCGGACTTCTCGATGTAGCCGACGGCGTCCACGTTGCTGGCGACCAGCTTCTTGACGTCCGCGGCGTTGGGAAGCTCGCGCGGGGGCGACGCCTTGCCGGAAAACGTGAGCCTGGACCACACGGCCTTCACCTGTGCCGGCGTCTTGCCGGTGGCCTTGCTGTAGAACTGCTCACGCACGGCACTGCCTTCGGGCAGGTCCGCCAGCGAGACGGTTCCGCTTCCTCCCGGAACAGCAGAAGTCTTGCCCAGGAACAGCGCGGACGCCTGCTCGACCGTGAGCGCGGCGATGGCGCTTTTCGGATTGGCGATGACGACCACTTGCGCCTGGGCCGAAACCGCGAGGAGAGGCAGCAGCAACGGAGCCGCCCGACGGAAAGTCAATTTCAGCATCTTGGGTCTCTGGTTGGAAGCAAGGGGCATGACGTCAGAACGTCAGGTCGTACGAGGCGCTCAGCAGTCGCGCATTGCCCGCAAAGGGCGCCGACGTGCGATCGCGGGCACGATCCCACTGCAGTTTCAAAGCGCCCCCCTTGTGCAACTCATAGCGCACGGCGCCGAGGACGCCGCTCGAGTGCAGGGCGACATAGGTCGCCTGCGTGGGCGTTTCCCGGTAGCTGCTGTAGCCCGCGGTCCATGTGAAGTCCCCGTGGCGGTACCCCGCGGTCAGCAGTCCGAAGGTCGCCTGGTAGCCGAGGAAGTTGCGACGCGACTCGCCGATCTCGCTGCGCAGGACCCAGTGGCCGACATCGGCACTCAAGGCAAGGCCCAGGAAGGTCTGACGCGCGTTCCCGGAATCGACCTCCGTCGCGCCGCTGGCGCGGTCCGTCTGCTTGAAGCCGCTGCGCACATAGCTCAATCGGGCCGAGAGGTCGCCCTGGGAGGCTTCGACCACCAGGCCGGTGATGCCCTGCCACCGGATGTCCTTGGCTTGCGCCGTGAGCAGCCGTGAATAGGCGTTCTTCCGGCTGCGCTCGCTGCCCGCGAGAAGGTCGGTACGCACCGTCCACCCACCCAAGTCGCTGGTGTGACTCACATTCACACCGTTGTAGTTCACGACATCCCAGCCGTAGACATCGGGGCTTGGCCGGACGGTGTTGTAGGCGTAGCCGATGTCCTGGAAATCGGAGTAGTAGTAAAGCGGGAGGCGCTTGCGGCCCACCTGGACGGTCCAGGCGGAGGTCGGTTGCCAAGTGCCGTACAGCCATTCGACATTCACGTGCTGGTCGCGCAGCGCGCGTGCGGTGAGCTGCGTCGTCGCGCTGAACTCCGGTGCGATGCGCCATGTGCCCTGTACGCCCGCGCGTGTCTCCGGCTTTGCATCGAGCCGATCCTCGTAGACGCCGGCATGGGCCCAGTCGGCGATGTAGCGGGTGCAACGGCCGTTGAACTCCGGCGCCATGGCACCCACGACACAGGGACCCGAGGTTTGGCCAATGGCCAGCGTCGCAAAGCCTGAGGTCGTGAAGTCAGTGGCGTGGACGGTGGGGGACGCGCAGGCCGCTGCGAGCGCCGCAAGCACTGCGAGCTCTTCACGCCGGCAGGGGCGCACTATTTCCAGAACAAGGCTCATCCGCATGCTGCACTCCAAAATGATAGAAATGGTTGACCAGCTGTTACAAATCAACTTTATCAATTCAGAGCGGTGGTAGCACGGTGCAGGGCGAAGAACTTGCTTCGCCGTGCAAAACTCCGCAAATACAGGCCGAATTGCAACGGTGCGCTGTAGCTCACGGCACGAAGAGTCCACCAGCGAGTCAATCCAGCGCCGTCGTAGCACTGAAGCGCCCTGGGGTGGACGACGAATGCGATTGGATGCGGTGTGGAGAGGGGTCGCTGCATCAGCGCAGCGGCTATTGGCAAGGCGCCCCAGCGGCGTTCGACCGCTCTCGCGGTTGCCGCGCTTCATGGATGCAACCCTGGCATGAGCCAACCCGTCCAGCGTGGATGGAACCGGTGCAAATCCTCGACCCGGTTCGCCTTCAACAGCGTGACGGCTTCAAGCCAGCGGCGATCGAGGCACCTCGCAACGGCAACGACCGATCTCGCTACGCACCCACGTGCTGCTTGTTGAGCACCGAGCCGGCGCCGATCCTGCAGGCCTCGTCAGCGTCGCCTCGGATCGCATTGCCTGCGAGGAACTCAGTGTCCATGCTCCCCCAGCACTCCGCCGAGAAGCTCTTGGTCCGCCCTGCAACCGGAAAGCAACCCGGCCACGCGCAGGACGTTGAGGCTTGCATGTACAGAGACGAAAAAGAAGGCCCAAGTCGTTGACTGACTTGAGCCTTCTTGGCTTCAGCGAACCTCGCTGAACTCTTAGATGGGCCGGGGTCACTTGAACATCGACCGGAAACCCGCATGGCTGTTGACTTCAGGCGATGAGGCAAAACGCAGTTACCCGGAAAGTTACCCGGTCTGCGCGTTGCCTGGCCTCCTGTCCCTGAGTCCAGGATTGTGATTCCCGGATGTGCCTGACTCGAAAGCAGGTACACGTAAGCGTCGGTGGTTGAGAAGGGCTGGGGACAGCGGGGACGCGGGGACAAGCGCCGCAAGTCTCTGACGCACAACTGTTTTTCTGTCCCCGGCGTTGTCCCCTCGAAATCAAAGGGCCGGGGACACGACAGGCTAAGTCGTGCGACCTCCGCATGTCTATAAAAGCGTATGTCCGCTAGCGTCGGCTGTGAGCGCTGCCAACGGGAAAGCCGGCCCTTGACGAAGAAGGGCGACGAGCCGTAGTGGGGTGTCTCCCGCTTTCGAGGGCTCTGAACTCCGGGTGTGCTTCAACACCATATGCCCTCGCTCAAAATCCAATACCTTTATACGCTGCTTCAACCGTGATCCAGAGTATTGACTTAGGTCAAGCAAATAGACTTCCGAGCGTTGGCCGGCATGCTGCGGGTCAGATAGGCTCGCGTTTATCAAGTGGAGCATTCTCATATCAGCGAGGGCCTGCAACTGCCGATACTCATCCTGGCGCACTTCCTTATCCCTAAAGTCGACTCGGAAGAAAGTTATTCTTTGTTCATCGAGTAGGAAGTGCCTGATCCGCGTAAGCGCTTCAACCAATATTGCTGATCGACCCGAGGTCGCCGCTGCGTCATCCTCAAGCTCTTGCAATTTGGTTTGACCAATGATTCCAGCTGCGTTATTTACGTCTTGAACGCCCACTGCCGACGCTTTAGCACGCAGTCGCGCCGTTTGGATTGAACTGGCGCACAAAGTCAGGAAGTCTCGGGGTACTCCGCCTGAAGCGAGGACCAATCGGTCTATTGCCTCTCGACTGATTACTGCGCTTATTGGCAATGCACCACTTTCTTCAAGATATCCTTTCAAAACTTCTTGGAGAAAGTTTTTCGCCCTTTCCGGATGCTCAAGGGTGACGTCGAGGTTCAAAATTACCGCGTCGTGTCCGGTTTGCAAACCTGTAGGCGGACTCGGGACGAACCACCGGGTTTGATGCTGAATGCCGGCAACCTTAAGCCACACAGGATTATCTCGCGTAATCCCATGGAGCAGGTCGAGCAATATTGGCACCTCAGACGGCTTTAGATAATGAATATCATCAAGGAATATAAAAATCTTCTGATGCCCTTCAATACAAAAACGGGCAATAGCTTGTTGAAGAAGTGGCACAAATGCGGCGACGTCTGAACCATCTGTAGCGAATAGCGCCTGCTCTATAGAGTCCCGGGCCTGCCGCAAGAGCTGTGCCCCTTGCTGACTGGGTATTCCGGTGCGCGATGTGCCATGACTAAGGTCACAAACTCGCAACATGATTGTGAGGAATGCTCTAGTAGCCGTAAGCGTACGTAGTGGATGCATATTTACCCACAGTACGAATGCGCCCCGCTGCTCTAGTACGCGCTTGGCCTCCAGAAGCAGAGATGTTTTTCCGACACCACGGCGACCGAAAATAAGCTGATGGCGCGGCGAAACGGCAAGATTTAAACGCTCGTCTACGTTTCCAATGAATCTAAGACTTGGTTGACTTTCTGAAGCACGCGAGCGCGCATTTAGCAGCTCCAGTAGATCAGTAACCCGTCCATCCGCAACATTTTTAACTGATCCACCAGAGCTTTTCTTGCTTTCGACCTGCCGTATCGTTACAAAACCGTTTTCGATTTTTGTCTGGCTAGCGATAGACAGCGCAAGTTGATAGTCCCTGTCAACTTCTACAACCGCGATTACTTCACCTGGGAAACTACGGACGGACACAGACAGCGGCTTAACCCCCGCGTCGGCAAAAGCTTTTTCGACGATCGACCTTACCGAAAGTTCTGCATTCATTTCTTAATCTTCATTTTGGTGGTTACGTAAGCTGCCACCAAGGGCATCAACGCTTCGGCGGCCGAAATCAGCTCAGACGCAACTTTCTCAAAAGCTGATGCGTGACTAGGATAAGGCTCATAATCTGCCTTGTTTCTTTCATATCGCGCCGTCTTCAAAGTGTTTTCCCATTGAAGCTTGTTTGGAAAATCGTCTGGAATAAAACCAGGCAGCTTGTCATGCTTTTCATTGTCATCCCCGCCATAGCTGCAATATACGACCGCACGCATGGCATGGTAGAGGGCATAGTAAGCACGACTCACAGCCGTCCGATAGAGGGGGCGGGCGCCGCTTTGTACAGCCTTTGCGTCGCGCAGGAATGCTTTTGATAATCTAATGCGATCTTGAGCAGCGCGGATTTTTAGCTCATCAACGGCTAAGCCCGTTCTTTTCACCAGGGCAGCGCCGTTCGCCATCTGAGCAAGCTCCTTTTTTGAGCAGGTCGACAGGAACAGAAGCTCGGAGTGTGACGGTTTCGAAGCCATAGCGAATGCGCCCCGCGGTGGAGCAGATCACATCAAAGAATGTAACGGTCAGTATCGCCACATGGGCGCTTCTTAGTGATGTGGGCGACCCTTACTCCCATAAGCACGCCCCTCACCTTTTCGGCGAGATCGATTGCCTCCGTCTGGCTCTGCGCGGCGTCATAGCGCCCAACTTTTGAGGCCAAGCTAATCAGCGTCGCACCTGGCACTTCGGCAAGCACCTTCAGCTCGGCGGTCACCGCGGTGGCCTTTTGGATTGTCTCGTCCAGTTTGCGGGTCTTGGCTTTCAACCCTAGGCCTTCCATCAATTCGAAGCGATCGATGGTGGCCCCGAAGATCAAGAACGCCCCGGCCCCTAAGCCTGCCAGCGCTGCCGCGACATCGTGTGTTGCGAGAGCGGCCATACCAAGCCCGAGGCAGATAACTCCTACGAAGCCCAAGGTGAGGTTGGCAATAAGGTGGGACCGATTTGCGTGGCTCATGTCTTGCCTGAAAGAATTGAGGCGAAGCGAGAGGGCCCGGCACGCGGCCGGGCCCAGGGTCATGAAATGACCCTCGCGAGCTACTTCTTCTTCGGTACCGGAGCCGGCGCTGGAGTGCGGCGCTCCGCTACCGTCGTCTTGGGATGCCGATCCGCGTAGGCCTTGGTGGTGAATTCACCGGTGTCCGCGCGGCGGTAGTTCGGAGTGGAAGGCTTGGTAGCCATCGGGTTGCCTTTCTGGCCTTCTTGAGGCCGACTTCACGCTTTCCCGAGGAGGGAAGTCGGTAACCCGAAGCTAAGATTTAGTCGCCAAACCGGTCTCAGCAATGGGTCCGACCGGGCCCCAGGGGAAAGCTCTTCTGGGGCCCAACTTCGTGGTTCCGCGGGAGCAGGATGCCACGAGAGTCCACTATATGTGTGGCGCCGCGCGCGCTCAAGACACTACGGATAGTGTGAAACCCCGGGTCGCCTATTTCCTCAGAGGTCATGCTTCCGCCAGTTTGGCCAGCCGTCATTGGCCTCTCACCCCTAAACCCGCATGGAAATTGGTCTAGCCGGCAGAAGGCCCTCGCAAAGCCGCGCCCGCTCTAGCTTCGTGCGGTCGACGCGATGACACGACAGCGACTCGCGTCGGATTCAAGAAGGGCCAAACCCGAGATGGTTTGCCGATGTTCGCTGGCCATTCACGCCGTTGTCCAAGCGCTTGCCGCGCTACTGTTCCGCTTCGGATTTCCAAGCGCGTCACGTTGGGTTGAAACGTCGCCGAACACCTGAGGACATCACCACTCAGCAGATGTCATAACTCATCCGCCAGCACTGACGACCTAAGGTGATAGAGCTTCACCTTTCCCAGGCCTGGCA
>Ga0164290_1002622_pt1 | contig 11532 bp, 15 predicted proteins | sample Micstemetagenome_FD_108782 | JGI IMG/M metagenome (GOLD analysis project Ga0164290, IMG submission 108782) | Contaminated culture microbial community from soil near Moab, Utah, USA - Microcoleus steenstrupii SON62 (Illumina Assembly) | ecosystem: Environmental > Terrestrial > Soil > Soil crust...
AAAGCGACTGGCCGACATCGGACCTTACATTGCGCGCTGCGGCGCGCTTTGCAGCAGCTCTTCCAACTGCTTCTTGTAGAACTTCGCATTGCCCGTGGTGAGATGGCCGCGCGTGTCGGCGGAGGCCGGGATCAGGAACAGGTGGCCGTTCTTGACGCGCTTCATCGCCGCCTCGGTGATGCCGGTTTCGGGGGGATTGCGCTCGTCGTCGGCGGCGTTGATCAGGAGCAGCGTCGCCTCGATCTTCTCCAGCGAGGGTGCCGGATTGTAATCGTGCGAGGCTTCCCACTGGTAGATGAAGTCGTTGGCATCGGCGGTGATCTCGGTCGCGAGGCGATCGTCGACCATCTTGTCGGCCTTTGCCGCGGTCGGCGCCAGCGCCTGATAGGCGAGGGTCCCGCCGCCGGTCGCGATTGCATAGGCATTGATGGCGTATTTCATCATGCGCGGCTGCGCGGTGTAATTGCCGCCATTGTAATCGGGATCGTTCCTGATCGTCTCCAGCATCATCCGCCGCAGCATCCAGTTGCGCGCCGCCATCTCGGTCGGCTGCGAGGCCATCGGCACCAGCGCGTCCATGAAGTGCGGATATCTGCCGCCCCAGATCCAGGTGTGCATGCCGCCCATCGAGTTGCCGATCACCAGCCTGAGGTGCTTGATGCCGAGACCTTCGGTGAGCAGGCGATGGTGGGCATCGACCATGTCCTCGTAATTGTATTTCGGGAACGCGGTCTTCATGCCGTCCGACGGCTTGGACGATTTGCCGTGGCCGATGCCGTCGGGAATGATGATGTAGTATTTCGTAGCATCCAGCGGCTGGCCGGCGCCGAACAATTCGCCGCCGAAATTCGCGGTCAGCATGCTGGTCGCCGAGCCGCCCGAGCCGTGCAGCACCAGCACCGGCTGCCCGCTAGGCTCGCCGATCGTGGTGTAGTGCAGCCGCAATTCCGGCATCGACTCGCCGGTGTGGAATTTGAAATCCCGGGCGATCCAGTCGCCCTGTTTCGGCGCGGGATAGTCGGCTGCCAAAGCTGTGATGGACAAGAGGGCGAAGGCCGCCGACAGGGCCGCGCGCGACAGGTTCATGATGGTCTCCCCCGGATATGCTCAAAAGGGTTGCGGCCGTCTGATGCGCCGCTTGACCAGGGAACCTTACCACACCGCGGCGTGCCGCCTATCCCTCCACCTCGGTTTCCGGACGGTCGTTGCCGGCGGCGGTCTCCGAAAGCCAGCGTCCATCTGCGGTTTCGTATTCGATCACTTCGGTGCGGCCCGGCACCCGCTGCTCGGCCGCCGCGCGGCGGGCGGCGGCCAGCGCGGCGGCGCGGCTTCGAAACGGCTCGGAGAACACGCCGTTGACGGTGTAGGCCCAGCCGCCGTCATGTTCGACGATCTTGTAGGTCACATGGGTCATCGGGAACTCGCTGTTTGCAGGTGCCGACAGGGGTGAACGCGCCGCATGATCCGTGACAGAATAGGCCACGCCGTCGGATTTTGCACCGGCCGTTCGTCCTTGGACGACCACCGGTGAAGGAGAGAGCCATGTGCCGCAACATCAAGACCCTGTTCAATTTCGATCCGCCGGCGACGCATGCCGAAATCCACGCCTCCGCGCTGCAGTTCGTGCGAAAGCTCTCCGGCTTCAACTCGCCGTCGCAGGCCAATACGGAGGCGTTCAACCGCGCGGTCTCCGAAGTCTCTGACAGTGCGCGCCGCCTGCTCGCCGCGCTGCAGACCAACAGCCCGCCGCGCGACCGCGAGGTCGAGGCCGAGAAGGCGCGGGAGCGTTCGCGCCGAAGGTTCGGCTGAGGCGCTAGGCGTTATTGCCGCTGACGCGCGACGATCTCACAAACGCCCCGGGCTCGCTGTTCTCCTGCCTCGCTTCCGTCAAACCGGGATCGCTTCTTCCTTCAAGAATCTGGAAGAGCCGCCGGTGGAGGTATCAATGTTGTATTCGCAAAGCCCGCCATTGATGGCCGACGAACTCTCGACCGCCGGGCTTGCGCGCGATTCCGACCCGCGATCCGATCAGCGCGTCGGCAGGCGGCGCATGAAAAGCGATTCTCCGCACTATCGTTTCGGGGAAGGGCCGGCGGCGGACAGCCGGCCGTCGCTTGGCAGGCGGCTGTTCCGCGGCCTTGCCCGGTTCACCATTGCGGTTCTCATTGGTGTCGGCGCCACGCTCGGCTGGCAGTCCTACGGTGACGAAGCGAGAGACATCCTGATCGCGCAGGCCCCGGCGCTGGGCTTGCTGCTACCGGTCCCGACGGCGAGGTCGCCTGTCGCGGCTGCGGCTTATGCCGACCCGGCGCGGCAGCTTGCGCCCATGGCTTCCACGCTCGATGCCGTCAGGCGCAGCGTGGAACAACTCGCGGCCAAGCAGGAGCAGATGGCCCAGAATATCGCGGCCCTGCGGGCAGTCGAGGAGCAGAAGACGCCTTCCATTGCTTCGGCACCGGCGCCTGTCCCACAGGCTGCCTCCGTCCCGCAGCCCAAACCTCCTCAGGCCAAGATAGATTCCCGCCTGCCGTCGTCCGGATCACAGTTCTCGCGCTGACGGCCTCGGATGGCGCAGTCCGCCAGACCGTGACTAGCCTCACGGTGTCAGGCGGCCGTCGCGGCCATGGTGGCATCGGATGTCAGCCATGGGAGGCATGTCATGGATCAGGAAAAGCGCCTGAGGTTCGCCGCCGTCTTCTTCGCCGTGTTATGGATCGGCGGCATGCTGTGGTGGAGCGGCGAATATCATCCCGCCTACGTCATCCTGCTTGCCGTTTGCGGCAGCCTCGGCGGCTATCTGTGGTTTCTTGCGATGCGCTGGATGTTCAGCCACATGCACCGGCTCAACTGACGCGGCCATTGCGAGGCCGGCTGCGCGATACCGGTGACCTGTATCACGCCAAAACGCCCTGCGCCAATTGGCGCATCGGCCGCGCGTGGCTTTGCACGAAGTCGGTCAGATGCTCCGGCAACGGCACGCCGTCGATGTCGCAGCGCACCTGGAGCTCGGCGGCAACGTCCGACGAAACGTCCTCTGTCCAGTGCTCGAGCGTGTTGAACGCCACGATGCGGATCGGATTGTTGTACTGGCCGGAGAGCATGTCGCCGACGATGGTTTCGAGGTCGGCCTTTTCTATCTCCGTCTCAGCGCCGCTGGAGATGTCCACGACGAGGTAGACAGTTTGGTCCGCGCCGTAGGGGACCATCCCGGATGACCATCCAGTGCCTGGCATGTGCGCATATCCTTCAGCTCACGCGATTCAAGCGCCGGCGCACCAAACGGTTCCCTGGCTTTCGATCTGATGCCTCTTTTTCCCGAAATTGTTATCATGGGCATGATGCGTCACTCGCAGAGGATGTCGTTCCAGCAGAAGCGCCCGAAGAGGTGGCACATGGCCAGACTGGATGAGCGAACGATGGCCAACATGGATATCGTTCTCGAAGAGACCTGTAGCGTCTTCCCCCATGGCGGCGACCATGAACGTCGTCGCTACATCGCGCACAAACTGAAGCTCAGCGCGCGGCGAGGAAATACCACGCTGGGCGGATTGCGGGCGGTCGCCCACGACGCGCTCAAGGAAGTCATAAGCACCGCGCCGCCTGATTGGCAACTCAGGAACTAGCCGGAAGCGAACGTCCCCTCTTCATGGCCGTGCACGCGGGTGGTTCCCGGCGCGTCCACCTCTGTCCGTCAGACGTTATGACAGTATTTTTCCGGATAGCCGGCCCGCGCGAGATCGGACCAGAATACCACTTTCACCCAGAGCGTATATTTGCGTTCGCCCGGCGGAAACGCCGGGCTTTCGCATGATTGGTATAATTCCTGATGCCTTCGATTGGGTCCGGCCATCCAATCGGGCGACGAGGCAGCGGACCTTACCGTTTGTCCTCGGTCCAACTGCGCTGTCCGCACTGGCATTCGAAGACACGGAACGTCATCCCATTCCGAGGGTCCATGATTCTGCGTATCAGCCTCGGTTGAGCGCCGCAGCGGCACCTGAATTCGTTATCGGCTTCCGGGCCGGATAATTTTCCGCTGACAAGGGTCATGACTCTCTCCCCCTGCAGAAGGGGAAACCAGGTATCGAATGGGCTCGACCTATTTCAAAAGAACGTCGGGCGGCCAATCATGAGTCGCGGGTGCTCTGACGCAGTTCAAGTCTCGAAGCGGGATACGACCGTAGACGCATCACATCAGCGAGAGGGATAATGACCGGTCGGCCCTCAACTCGCTTGCCACTTCACCGGCAGGTTGAGCAAGCCGCGAAACGCCCAGCCGCCGATCCGCACCGGCTCGCGCTCGTCGAGCCGCAGGCCCTTCAATCGCGCGAACAGGCTCGGCAGTGCGACGTCGGCGACCATGGCGCGGGAGGCGAACGCGCCGGCGCAGTAATGCGGGCCGGCGCCGAAGGCGATGCTCTTTTGCGTGTCCCGCGTGACGTCGAACCGGTCTGGATCGGCAAAGCAGGCTTCGTCGCGATTGGCCGAGCCGAACATGAAGAACACGCGGTCTTCCGGCTCGAAGTCGACGCCGCCATACGTCCAGGACCTTGCAACCCGGCGCGGCGACATCTGGATCGGCGCGACCCAGCGCGCATATTCCTCGAACACGTCGATCCACTTTGCCTTGCCATCGCGCACCAGCGCGAGCTGGTCGGGATGCGTCAGCAGAGCCCAGACAGCGCCCGAGATCGCATCGCGCGGCTCGTTCTGTCCGCCCGAGATCGCAAGCTTGATGTTGGCGCGGATGCTGTCCATGTTCTGTCCGGCCGTGAGCAGCACGCTGAGGATAGAGGTGTTGGGGTGCCTCTTCACCACGGGAATCATGTCGTCAATCGCGGCGTCGATGCCTGATGTGGCCGCGTGGCAGCGCGCCTCCACTTCCTTGTTGCCGGTGTAATTGGCGATGCCGTCGATCATCGCCTGCGACCAGGCGTCCATGTCCTGGTAGCGCATATTGGTGAGGCCGGTGACGTCCTTCAGGCATTCCGCCGACAGCGGCAGCGCGAATGCCTTGCAGAGATCGGTTTCGCCCTTCGGCGCGAGTTCGTCGAGAATGCGATCAGCGTGGGCCTGAAACTGCCGGGCCCAGGTGTCGCGCACCGTACGCGGCGACACCGCCGGAAACATCGCCTGCCGCTCCGTCATGTGCGCTTCGCCGTCCTTGCGCATCATGTTGTGGCCCATCAGCACGTTCATCAGCCCGTTCGGCTGATGCGAGGAGAACACGTCGATGCGCTTCTCCTGGGTGAAGATGTCGTCGCGGCGGGTGAACACGGTGGAGCCGAGCTGCGGCACGAAGGCGATCGGCGCCTCTTTCCGCATTCGCGCCAGAGTGGGGTAGGGATCGGCCCAGAACGCGGGAATGTCGATGTCGAAATGCGGGGCGTTGGACACGGCTCACACCGCCCGGTAGCCGCCGTCGACCATCACGATCGAGCCGGAGACGTAGGATGAAAGGTCGGAGGCGAGGAAGATCGCGGGGCCGACGATGTCTTCGGCGGTGCCGGGGCGGCCGAGCGGGGTGTGGTCCATGAACGTCTTCACCAGTTCCGGATTGTTGGCGCGGGCGTTGGCGTTGAGCGGCGTCGCGATGAAGCCCGGGCCGATCGCGTTGACGCGCACGCCCTCCTTGCCGAGCTCGGCGGCGAGCGCCTTGGTGAAGCCGAGCACGCCGTGCTTGGAGGCGGTGTAGGCCGGCGAGCTCGGCGTGCGCACATGCACGAAGGACTGGATCGAGCCGATATTGACGATGCGTCCCTTGCTGGCGCGCAGCGCCGGCAGGAACGCGTGCGTCACGTTGAACACGCCGGTGAGGTTGACCGCGATGATGTCTTCCCAGTCGCTGATCACGGCCTCCGCCGCGCCCAGCATGCCGTTGCGGCGGACGATGCCGGCGTTGTTGACGAGGATCGAGACCTGGCCGACCTGGTTGGCGACATGCTTCGCCATCGCGACGCAATCCTCGCGTCTGGCGACATCGAGAGCAAAGCTCTCCGCCTTGCCGCCGGCACCGCGGATTTCCTGCGCAGCCTCGGCTGCCGCCTTCTCTTCGCGGTCGAGCAGCACGACGCGCGCGCCTTCGCGGGCATAACCGGTCGCGATTGCGCGCCCGATGCCGGATCCTGCGCCGGTCACGACGGCGATGTGGTTTTGGAGAAGGGCCATGGCGCGTTTCCTCTTGCTTGGGTTTTGCCAGAGGATAGCAAGCGCGCCGCTCAGTACAAGGTGGGACGGGAGCGCCGGTTCGGGTGGGCAAAGCTTCCCCGTAGCTCGAAGAGCGGAGGCTGAAGCGTGCCCACCATCTCACGCAAGATACGAAAAGTGGCACGGCCCTCCCCGGCCGGGGATGAGCAGGCATACCCTTGTTGTCACCGTTGCGTGATGGGTTCGAAATGCCGCGTGAAATAGGCGGTGCGTGATCTCCGCGCCGGCTTAGGGTATCGAACCCTCATCAAGCTAGCGGCGGCACCGCGAAGGTTCAGAATGGGGAAGGGCGGAATGCTTTCGTTAATTCCTTATGCCCTGCTACAATTTCGCCGGCAACGCGCAGGTGCCGCAACGGGTGGAGGCGAATGATGATGCAGACGGCGACTTCACGGTGCCGCGATGGCGCCTGTGTTGTACTGACGATGCTGTTCGCGGCGGCTCTGTCGCTCGGCTCGGCCGGATCGCCGGCCGCCGCGCCGATCGCGGTGGCGGTCGCGGATTTCGATTATTTCGACACGTCGGGAGAGGTGGTGGACCAGAGCGCCGAGCATCGCGCCCGTGTTGCCTCGTTCGCTGCCTTGCTGCGCGACAATCTTTCCGCGCAGGGCGACTATCGCGTGGTCAGGATCGAATGTCCCGATCCGCCCTGCACCGCCAACAGCCTGTCGCAGGACCTCTTCATCGCCGCCGCCCGCAAGGCCGGCGCGCGTCTCGTCATCTATGGTGGCATCCGCAAGATGAGCACGCTGGTGCAATGGGGCGAGATCCAACTGCTCGATCTGGAAGCGGAGAAACTGCTGATGCGGCGAACCGTGACATTCCGCGGCGACAACGACGCCGCCTATCGCCACGCCGCCAATTTCGTCAGCGAAACGCTGAAGGAAAACATGCCGAAGCCGTGATGAGGGTCGGTTTCCGACGCGGCTGAACTATGAGGCCCTCGGGATGAGGAGGCGTTCCGCGCCGTCTCGAACCGTGTGGCCTTGCTGATGCCATTCATCCTTCGAGACGACCGCGGCGCCATCTCCTCAGGATGTTCTGCAGCTTATCCACTCACCGAATCTGTGCCAAGCCTTCGATCTCGATCAGCATCTTCGGGTCGGGCAGCGCCTGCACCACGCAGGTGGTGCGCGCCGGATAGGGCGCGGGGCCGAACGCCGAGGCGTACAATACGTTCATCGTCGCGACGTCGGAGGCGCGCGTCAGCAGCACGTTGACCTTGACGAGATCGCGGAACGTCGCGCCGGCCTCGTCGAGGATGCGCTTGATATTGGCGACGACGAAGGCGAACTGCGCCTCGAAGCCGTCGGCCAGCGCGCCGTTGTCGTCGAAACCCGGAATGCCCGAGATGAACAGCAGATCGCCGACACGGGTGGCGAAGGAGAGCGGCGGAGACTTGATGCCTGCGGGCGGCGCGAAATGCTGGATCGGGGGCATGGGACACCTTCGTGAAAAGTTCGGCGTCCCTTGAGCCTAACGCGCCGCTGCCTCGCTGGAAAGGCAGCGGCGCGGCGCCATGCGACCCGCCGATAGCTCTTTAGGAAGGTGCGATGCGAAACGATCGCGAGAGGAAGGTGTCGGGCGGATTACTAGCGCAGGACGTTCGCGGCAAGCGTAATGCAGTTCACAGGCGCGATGATTTTCATTCACCCCTGCAGGAATTCTCACAAATGGCCGCCGGATTTTGATGAAATTGTGTCGGGGTGGGCGCGGCGCTCGGCAGCAACGGACTTTTCCCCGCTGTCCGATGGGGTACAATCTGATCTCACGACTCAATTCCGCGGCGCCGCTGCGCCGGTTCCCCTGGAGAAAATATACATGAAGATGCCATCCGCCCTTCGCGCCGCCGTGCTCGCGCTTGCGGCCTTTGCGGGCGCCACCCTGTCCTCCGCCGCGCGTGCCGACGAAGGGTTCGTGCAGCTCACGATCTACAAGGCGGGCTGGGTGATCGGCGGTTCAGGCGGCAGCGGCGTGCTCGATTTCCGCGGCCGGCGCTACGCGCTGTCCACCGGCGGCCTCGACTATGGCTTTGTGTTCGGCGGTTCGAAGACGATCCTGCGCGGCCGCGTCAGCAACATCTGGCGTCCCTCCGATGTCGCGGGCGTCTACGGCGCGGCGGGTGCGGGGCTGGCAGTCGGCCGCGGCGCGCGTGCGATCGTGCTCACCAACCAGAAGGGCGCAGTGCTGGAGCTGACCGGGCATCAGGTGGGATTGATGGCGAACGCGGATCTGAGCGGTCTCGCGATCACGATGCGGTAGGCGTAGCCAACCGCGGTCTCCTCCGCGCGAAACGTCGGCGGTGCTTCGGGAAACGTCAATGACCCGCGAAGATCTCATCGCCGCCTACAGCGCGCCCGGCCGGCACTATCACAACCTTGCCCATATCGAGGACTGCCTCGCGTTGCTCGCGCGCATCGAAAATCTGTCCGAGCGCGAGCACGACATCCTTACCGAAGCAATCTGGTGGCACGACGTCGTCTATGACGCGACGCGCGGCGACAATGAAGAGCGCAGCGCCGAGCTCGCCGGGCAGCAGGTTCGCGCGGATATCCGGGACGAAGTCGCGCGCCTGATCCGCCTGACGAAGACGCATGACGTGCAGGCCGGCGACCGGCTCGGCGCGATCCTGATCTCGATCGATCTGAGCATCCTTGGCGCGGAGCCCGCGCGCTACGACGCTTACGCCGCTTCGATCCGGCAGGAGTTCATCCATGTGCCGGAGCAGGACTATCGCGCCGGCCGCGCCCGCGTGCTCGACCGTTTCGCGGCAAGGCCGGTAATCTTTCCCGATCCGACGTTTGCCGCGACATACGATCGGAGGGCCCGCGACAATCTCGCGCGCGAGCTCGCCGTTCTGCGTTGAGGTTTACCTCACGCCGAGAAAATCCCGCTTGCCGATCTCGACGCCGTTATGGCGCAGAATGCCGTGGGCGGTGGCGGCGTGGAAATAGAAGTTGGGGAAGGCGAAGTTGACCAGATATTGCCGGCCCTTCATCGTCATGGTGTTGTTCGGGCCGATCGGAAACGTCACCTCGCGCGCGTCGCCGCCGTCGAACTGCGCCGGCTTGAACGACTTGACGTAATCGATCGTCCTGGCGATGCGCTGCTGCAGTTCCTCAAAACTCGTCTCGGTGTCCGGCGTCGACGGCACCTCGCTGCCGGTGAGGCGCGCGCAGGTCTTGCCGGCGAAGTCGCAGACCATCTGCACCTGCCGCGTCAGCGGATACATGTCCGGATAGAGCCGCGCATTGAGCAGCACCTCCGGCTGGATGTTCTTCGCCTTGCAATGCGCTTCCGCTTTCGTGAGCAGGCCGGATAGGCTGCCGAGGATCTGCAGGAAGGCGGGCACGGTTAAGTCGTGGAAGGACATGTGATGCTCTTTTTCTCGAGGTGGGATATCGCCTCGCGGGATGAGGCGTGTAGCAGATGGGGCGGCGGCAATGGAAATCAACGCTGTCATCGATTGATGACGGCGAATTATCCCGCGCTGTACCTTAACCTCGCCCCGCTTGCGGGGAGAGGTCGGCGCGAAGCGCCGGGTGAGGGGGTACGGGTATCTCGATGAGTTGCGCACGCGGAGAGAGCCCCGACCCTCTCCCCGCGAAGAGCGGGGAGAGGGGGAAGAAGCCCTACCGCGCCGGCATCATCAGGCCTGCGGGCTGGGCCCGCGCGCCGGCGCCGCGCATCCGGGCCAGCAATTCGGCCGTTGGCCAGGAATCCGCAGGCAGCCCGTACTTGATCTGCATCGCCTTCACCGCGGTGCGGCTAAGCTGCCCCATGATGCCGTCGACCTTGCCGACGTTGAAACCCGCACGCACCAGAAGCTGCTGCAGCTCCTTCAGCTCATTTAGCGGCAGTTGCGCAACGGGCGCGGCCGGCTGGCGCATCGGCGGGGCGCCTGCGATGCGGCTGGCGAGATAGGCCGAGGTGGTCGAATAGATCAGCGAGTTGTTCCACTCGGTGTAGGCAGCGAAATTCGCATAGGCCAAAAACGCCGGTCCGGTGCGGCCCATCGGCAGCAGCAGCGAGGCCGGGAGGTCGTCGTTCGGCAGCGGCCTTCCGTCGGGATAGGTGACGCCGAGCTGCGCCAATTTTGCGCGCGGCAGCTTGATGGTGAGGTCAGCCTGGTCCCACGGAAAATTCTGCGGCGCGCGCACTTCCTGCAGCCAGGGTTCGCCGCGCCGCCATTTCAGGCCGGTGGCGATGTAGTTCGCGGTCGAGCCGATCACGTCAGGCGCGCTGCGCAGGAGGTTGCGATGGCCGTCGCCGTCATAGTCCACCGCATAGGTGTAATAATGCGTCGGCAGGAACTGGGTTTGCCCGAGCTCGCCGGCCCAGGCGCCGATCATCTCGCTTGCCGCGAGGTCACCGCGGTCGACGATCTTGAGCGCCGCGATGGTTTCCCTCTTGAACATCTCGGAGCGGCGGCAGTCATAGGCCAGCGACACGAGGGAGCGCAGCGTGGACAGATTGCCGAGTTCGGCGCCAAAGCTGCTCTCCAGCCCCCAGAACGCGGCGATCACCGCCGGCGGCACGCCGTATTCCTTCTCGGCGCGGGCGAACGCCGCCGCATGCATCCGGATTCGCGCCTGTGCATTTTTCGCCGCGCCATCGGACGCGCGGTTCCGTGCGAACTCGGTGAACACCTGGCCGAACACGCGCTGGCCGCGGTCGCGGTTGACGATGCTCTGGTCGTAGACGAGGTAGGGCGCGGCCTCGGCGAGCGCGCGCTGCGACACGCCCTCGGCGACGGCCTGCTGCTTCAGGTCGGCCAGGAAGCGGTCGAAGGACATGCCGTTGTTACAGGAAGCCGCACGCGGCGTCCGCGGCGCGGCGGCCGGAGGCTGCTGGCCGGGTGCGACCGAGGGCCTCGGCGCGGCACGGGTGGGCGCGGGGGCCGGTTGGGCGATGGCGGGGGATGAAAGTATCAGAGACGCCGCGGCAGCAACGAGGAGTCTGAACAACGGCATCCATGTCCCCGGGAAAAATCGTGAATCCGAAGCCTGCGTTTTAGACCGGCGAGCCGCATTAGCCAACGGGGCGTCTCGGAGCAATCCGCCGCGCAAGCCCCATCATGTGCATAGGAGGGAGCCGTAACAACCTGATCTCGCAGGCTGTTCCAATCGCCTTCCGCCGTGTAGGCTTCACCCCGCACTGCCGGGCCGGGATAAGGCCGTCGCCAATATGGGCGGGCAGACAAAAAGGGAGATGGCGGAAGACCATGACGGAACTCCGATACCTCGCGCCTGAGACGCTGGATGAAGCGGTCGGCGCTTTTGCCAAGGCCGGCAGCGCCGCGCGCATCCTGGCCGGCGGCACCGA
>Ga0164290_1002623_pt1 | contig 11532 bp, 11 predicted proteins | sample Micstemetagenome_FD_108782 | JGI IMG/M metagenome (GOLD analysis project Ga0164290, IMG submission 108782) | Contaminated culture microbial community from soil near Moab, Utah, USA - Microcoleus steenstrupii SON62 (Illumina Assembly) | ecosystem: Environmental > Terrestrial > Soil > Soil crust...
GAAACCCGATACACCAGGATGTGTACCGGGTTTTGCGGTTTTATATCTTTCTCAATACCCAAAGGGTATTGTTCTGGCTACGCAGGCCGTAAATGCGCTCCACACTTATAAGGTGTGGTTTTCTTTGTTTACCCTTATTTCTCCTGTTAACAATTTTTGCATCAACCCTTTTTTTTGTTGCTGTAAAGCAGCAAGCTGTTTTTTGTAAAACATGCTCTCTGCTTTAGCTGCCGAAAGGATGTTAAAAATTCGAATTTGTTCATCGTAGTCTGGCACTTGAATTTTTAAATTAAAAAAATCTTTGGGAGTAACGTTGAGTAAGCCGTGTGCCCTTCCTCCTTCATGAGCAACTTTTGATAACTCTTGATCTAGCAAACAAGCATCAAAGTAAAATTCAAAAAATTCACCAGAACTCTTTTTATCATCCTTTATACGAAAGCAGATGTATAATGTTGTTACAACAGCTTCATCAAAATCATTCAACCGTTTAGTTGCTCCCCAATCATAGCCATTTGAATAACTTTTATTATAGCAGAACTCTCCTTTGTGAACAAGAAAGTAGGTATCTAATTTTTCGCTTGCAACTGTTTTATTAAAGAAATCATTCTGTTTAATAAAACCTCGCTGAGCCGAAATGGTTACTACATTTAGATTTCCAGTTGTATTTTTTCTTGTTATTCGTTCGAAGAAATCCGATAACTTTTTTTCCTTCCATTCAGCTTTTGGCTTTAACAACTCCTGCATTAAACCCTTATTTCTTTGTTGCAGTTGGGTAATGAGTTGTTGGGTTTGGGTGATGGCTTTATCCCATGTTGTTAAAATAGATACTATTTTTTTTCTTTCCTCAATCGTAGGAGTTACTATATCAATTGTAAGAATATCACTTCGAGACAATCCAGGAATCATATTTCCTTTTGCCAACTCTTGAAAGTGATATTGTTTCTGCAAAAGAGATTGGTAAATAAACATAGAAGTATATATATCATCGGCCCTAATTGCCATAATTTGCCGACCTATTGCCACTTCCTCCAATTGAAGAAAATGCATACTTCCCACTCCTGAGCCTTTTACTGTTATTAAAATATCATTAGCTTTCGCAGATGCTGATTTTTTTCTTGTAGTTTTTGAAACTTTGTTTATGCTATTTGTATAATCTGTCGGACCTGTAAAATAAGGAATACCCTGTCCATTGATATTATATTCTTCACGATTAAGATGTAATCCAGAAATTAGTTTAATTAGGTTTCCCATCTTTTTTATATCCCAATTTTCGGGTATCCATCCATAAACTGATTCTTTATACCCTTTCGTATATTGATACTTTATACTCCTCATCTAATCCCCCTTTCTTTAGTATTATAGTCTATATGGTTATATATAGTTTTACCTAGTTCATTTGCGACCAATAGCATCTCGTTATCTAACAAACCCTGATGTAGTAATTTTTGGAAAAGGATTTCTTCCTTTCTTCCCTTTTCATTAAATCTATCTACCGTTACCTCGTACTTAATTTCTTCAAAAGTTATTCTTATTGAATAATTACATCCAAAGCTTTGCAGACCACCTTTGATTAATGTTCCATAAAATGTTTGTATTCTTATCTCTACAGGCTGATGCATAACTCTATCTTTTTGTTTTTGAATTTCAGCGGTCAGTTTATCGATTATAGTTGCAACTGGTTCATTTTCATAATTTATAAATACACTTGCCTGTTGAATATTTATTTGGTGTTTAATTCCTGTAAAAAACTTGTTGAATTTTTGAATCACAGGTATTATGTATGTTAATGATTTCTTGATCCATGTTTCATAATTGCTAAAAAAAACATCATCATTGTATTTCAGTTTCACCTCATTCGCAGGGTCAATTGCACTTAATTCAAGCTCCAAAAGTTGTATCTTTTTATCTAAATCTTCTGGGTCCTCAATCTCTTTGCCTTCAATGGCATCTAATACCATTTGCAAGGATCGTATCAGCCTATCTGCCATAAACTCATAAAACAGTTCCGGTGAACCGCCATAGCCCTGTATATCTGCCAGGTATTGGTAGTAAGCATTGCGTTCTTCTTCTTTTATATAGAGTGGGGTTAACCCGTATGATATGAGTATAAGATTGGTAAATATTCTGGCGGTACGGCCGTTACCATCGTAAAATGGGTGTATGGTTATATATTCCAAATGAAACCAGAATGCCAGTTCTACTGCTTCTATAGCATCTACAATTCCGTTTTTTTCTTTATTCAACTTATTAATCAGCTCATGCATTCTTGCGGGCACTTCTGCAGGGGCCACAAAATCAAAGCGTTCCCCTTTATAATTGTGCAGGTAATTAGGTTCGGTTTTCCATACACCTATCTGGTTTTGTTTGGCAGGGTCTTCTTCATGTACAATGGCTTTGTGTACTTCTTTTATTCTTTTTTCAGAAATATTCAGTTCTCCTGCACCCATTTGCAGTATGCGGGTAATTACTTCATCATGCCCTTTTATTTCGAGTACATCTTTTATGGGTTTGCCATCTACCGTAATATTACCCACCATTACCGAACGGGTTTCCTGTTTGGTAAGCGAGTTGCCTTCCATACTGTTAGAAGTATAGTTCCACTCAAGCCTGAACTTGTAGTTTATTCTTTTCAACAAGTCATCACTCAGCTTACCGTGTTGTGTAATGGTTTGCTGCAACTGGTTAATGGTTAATAATTTTTCGGCAAATGACATGGTGTTTGTTTTAGCTATTTTTTCTTTTATTGCGCTCAATAGGTGTAGACAGTTTTTTAAATGATTTGTCTAACTCATCTATATGTAAAAACTCAGCCTGCTTTTTATATATTTCATATTGAGCATTTGCGTGTTTTTCTGCTTGTTGATGGCTTACTTTTCCTTTGTCAGTCAAAATTTCTCTATCATTCAATGTAAGAAAACCATTTAGTTTAACCTGCCAGTCATTCATATACATCGGCTTTCCATTCATTGCCTGTAACTCGGCAAATTCTAAGTATTGATTTACTATTCGGTTTAATTGGTCAAGTTCACTTGTAGTTAAATAATTTTTAGCTACAGTTACGTCTTCTCTTTTTATGCGATCGCCTGGCCAGTTTGTAAGCCCCATATTGGGCTTAGTTGCATCTGCTCGTAACTGTATCAGTTCTGCGGCTGTATGTGCATGTATTGCCCAATGAAATTTATTCTGTACTGAAGCGAAAAACTCTTTTGCTATATCTGTTGATGAATCATAATCAATGCTTGTAGTAAAAATGTCACATACTTTTCTATAAAAAACCCTTTCACTACTTCTAATATCTCTGATGCGAGCAAGAAGTTCATCAAAATAGTTGTTTCTGGCTTGCTTCAGGCGTTAATCATCCAGTACAAAACCTTTTATAATGTATTCACGCAAGTGCTGGGTAGCCCAAATACGAAAATGAGTACCAATATGACTTTTTACTCTATACCCAACTGATATAATTACATCAAGATTATAATGTAAAACAGTTCTTTTTACCTGTCTTTCACCTTCTTTTTGAACAGTCAAGTATTCCTTGACGGTTGCCTCTTCCAGCAACTCACCTTCTTCATATATATTTTTAATATGTAAGCTAATATTTTGTTTGGTGGTTTGAAAAAGGGTTGTCATTTGGTTTTGAGTAAGCCAAACCGTTTCTTCTTCTACACGAACATCCACTTTTGTGTGTCCATCTGGTGTTTGGTATATTAAAATTTCACTGTCCATATTAATCTTTTTAAAAACCCAGTTCTTTGAGGTATTCGTTCATTTTATTTTCTATCTGCGCCAGCTCCTTTTTTAACTCGTTTATAGATGCCTGGGTAGCTGCAATATCAATAGGTGCTTCTTCCTCAAACGTATCTACATAACGGGGTATGTTCAGGTTGCAGTCGTGCCCCATTATTTCTGTCTGTGTGGCACGGTAAGCATATTTTTCTTCTATTACAGTACCTTCTTCTGTTTCGAGTGGTGGGGCTTTTTTAAATGCTTTATAGGTGTTTACCACATGCTGTATATCTTTCTCACCAAGACGGTTCTGGTTTTTACCCGGCTCATATTCACGGCTGGCATCAATAAACAGTACATCGGTGTTTTTATCTTTTGCCTTATTAAAAATTAAAATAGCCGCAGGTATACCAGTGCCATAAAACAGGTTGGCGGGCAGGCCCACTACAGCTTCCAGCAGGTTATCTTCTATCAACCTTTTTCTAATGGCACCTTCGCTACTACCACGAAAGAGTACACCATGTGGTACTATAACACCCACACGCCCTACATCTTCATAAGTAGTTTCTATCATGTGGCTAATAAATGCATAGTCGCCCTTACTTTTTGGTGGCACACCCCGGTGAAAGCGGTTAAACTGGTCTGTCATGGCATTTTCAGCCCCCCATTTATCTGCCGAAAAAGGTGGGTTGGCTACTACCACATGAAACTTCATTAAATCGTCGCCTTCAATAAGGCGTGGGTTATTAATGGTATCGCCCCATTCAATAGTAGCATTGTCCATTTCGTGCAAAAACATATTCATACGGCAAAGAGCCCAGGTAGAGCCATTCATTTCCTGCCCGTATAACGAAAAGTTATTACTACCCACTTCTTTCGCCACTTTTACCAGCAGCGAGCCAGAGCCACAGGTAGGGTCGCAAATTCTGTTACCGGCCTCGGGTGCAATCAGTTTTGCCAACAGTACCGAAATTTGTCGGGGCGTATAAAACTCCCCTGCTTTTTTACCCGCATCGCTGGCAAAATTTTCTATGAGGTATTCATAGGCATCGCCAATAACATCGCCATCTTCTAAATGCGATGGTTGCAGATCGAGTGCCGAAAAATCGCTCAGCAGGTTTTTAAGTCTTCTGTTACGGTCTTTGGTTTGGCCCAGGTTACCCTCGCTGTTAAAATCAATATTTCTAAATACACCTTCGAGCTTGGCGCGGTTGGCATCTTCCAGTGCTTCAAGGCCAATATTAATAAGCTCCCCAACATTGGCTGCATTGCGTTGCTCAAATAAATAATCGAATGTACTGTGTTCGGGTACGGCAAAACGTTCGTTACGCAATGCCCTGTCTACCCTTTGCTGATCGTTATTGTATTTATCTGCATAAAACTTTTTCTTTTCCTTCCATAAATCACTCACATACTTTACAAACAGCATAGTAAGTATATAGTCTTTATATTGAGAGGGGTCTATTACATTGCGAAACGTATCGCATGCATTCCATACAATTCTATTGATCTCTGCCTGACTCAGTTTCTTTTCCATCTTTTAATGTATCATTTTTGTGATGACTGCGTTGTATAATTCTTTGTTTTTTTCAATGAGTTGTTCTCTTATCTGCTGCATGTGCAAAAAATGGTTGGTATAAGCCACTATGTTTTGCTGCTGTGCCATATTGGGCAGGGGTATCATTAACTCTTCCAGCACTGTTTTTCTAACCGATTGTATAGAACTACCCTCACTGTTTTGTAAAAAATATTGCTGTGTGCTGGCTAAATTTAAGATAACAGCCAGGTATTCGGGATATAGTTTTTGCTGATCGGGTGTTATTACAAAGAAAACAGAAGAAGCTATCATTATACCCGCTTCGGCTCTGTAGCACCAGGCAAAATTTCTGTTGCCTTTAGCAGCCAATACCACATCGCCGTCTTTAAGCAGTTGTTTGGGTTCGTACTCATTAATAAATACGTCTATGGCGTTTTCTATGCTACCAAAAGCATTAAAATGCCGGGCTTGCAGATACTTCGCCTTACCCTTAATCAAGGGCTGTTGGTGCAAGCCAAACCTGATAGAACAAAGTGCTGCTGTTTTAATTTTTTTCATTGTAGATCGAATACAAAAACAAAAATAGGAATAATTTATTGTATTTTACAAATATTTTGTAGATTTGTTACAAATACATAAATCATGAAAATAGCGTCAGAAATACTCAATTTAACCCAAATTAATGAGTATGAGCCAGTTAGCCCTGCCGAAATATTTACGCTTTTCAGGAAAGAATATAGTCTGGAGGAGGCCAAACAAAAGCTGGCAGAATGGCTAGAAGTGGCATTAACCACCGAAAACCTGTTTTACGACGATGCCAAAAGCAGGGAGGAGTTGTACAGGTTTTACCATTTGCTTACTTATGTATCGGAGGGTATATGGCAATTACCAGAAAATAAAACTGTATGAAGAGGCTTGCTCTTCATACAAGTAATTGGCGCTTATTCATCAGCTTTCAGAAACCGCGCTGTAAAATCTACTATAGTAGGTAGTATAGTAGATTTTACAGCGTTGCTACACTTAATCATCATTTATACAGTGGTACAATAGGCAAACCAATATTTACGCCGATGGTTGGCTGTACTTTATAATTGGCTTTATCGCTATAGTTGTTTACGTTTTTCCAGAGAATATATGGCTCCAGATTAAAGGGTTTTTCTTTACCCCTGAAACGAAGTGGTACACCAAACCGCCAGTTTGCTGCCGAAAAAGTACCCAGGTTTTTTTCGAATTTTATGCTAATACCCGGCGTTACCAATTTCTCACCACCTTTTTTCTTTTTATCGGGTGCTGTTATTACCAAAAGAAAATTGAGGTTAGTGGTAACAAACTTATCAAAGTTGCCAATATAGGCTTTGTTGGTTTTAAGAACTGCCGTATTAAAAGTATCGGCACCACTCATCGGAAACTGGTAGTATTGCTGGTTGTCTACTTCCGCCATTAAACTCGAGAGTGCGGTATTATTCTGAAACAACTTTAGGCCGGCAGCACAATATACAGATGCAACACTTCCGTCAACAAGTGTATTTAGCTGCAGGTTTAGTTCCCAGGGGTTAAACTTAACTTCTGTAAAACGTTCTGTATAGTTTGTCGCAGTAAAATGCTTGCTTTCGGTTACCGGAAGAAACCCCCATAAAGAAATCCATGATACAGAAGAACGCGAATAAGCTTTTGGTTCGTAAAGCGCTTCCACTTCTGCTTTTGCAATTTCACTGGTGTATTTCTTGAATTTATCATCAATGCTTACCTGCGGTTTATCACTTAACGAACTTACCTGCTTAATTTCTGTTTCCAGTTCAGCAATCTTTTTATCCAGTTTTGTTGTAGCTCCACCGTCTATTAATAAAGCTGTTCGTATATTTTCAAGACTGTCTTTTAGTTTTTGAGCACTTCCCCTCATCAGCGTTATTGATTTCGATAATGTAGCGGAGGTTCTTTCTCTGTAAGAAGAAGACTCTGTTTTTATTTGCTTTGATATTGCTCTCAACGCTTCATTTCTTTTTTTAACCATGTTCACTTTATGGCTATTCGCATTATCCAATCCATCATAGGTAATTACACCACTTCTAAACATAATTGTTAGTTTAGCACCCAGCCTGATATCAGACTTCCATTCGTCTTTTTCATAAAACGTGGCTATTCCTTTTTTAACGTTGGTTTCCAGCATAGGTGTTAATAAGGTATGTAGTTTTTCATCTTCCTTCCTGGGCCATTTAAAATTGATGCCAAAATTAAATTTGTCGTTCTCTGAAGAATAAGTGGCATATACTTTCGCCAAACTTATTTCTGAAGCCCCGGTTAAATACGTGGTCATTTTCTTTTGAAAGAACAGGTTATACGCTTTTGAGGTTACAAGCAGGTTTCTATCGGTAGTATCTGTATTCACTACATAATCCGATAAGTTTCTTTGTAAAGAATTAAAAGGGTTTTGTGCCCTTGCTTGTTTGAAAGCATAGAGTATAAATAGTAAAAAAGTACAAGTAATTATTTTCTTTGTCATAAGTTTAGTTTTTATGGGTGTATTTTTAAATCGTTAACTCTTGCTAACAAATTCTCCTCTCTCATCGTTCCAGATAATTTTATCAATATGCCATTTCATGAGCTTACCAAACTGAGAGCGGTTTTTTTCCAGCTTCTGCGCAATAATGGTTCGCTCGCCATCGGTACGAACGGTAATCATACCATAGGTAGCTACAATACGCTGTTTTATTTTATCGCTTTTAAAATCCTGCGCATTCAGTTCAATAAATTCAGGTGATGAGCGTGCCAGTTCGGTACTAAATATCAGCGGTCTGCTGCCCCTGCCATATTTTCCAATGGCACCCAGGGTTTCGGGCCGCGGGTGGCAATGTGATTCTTCATCGCCGCTCGATATTACGGTTGCAATGGCATTGATGCTTTGTAAAAATTCATCGGTAATATCATGGCTGCCGTGGTGGCATGATTTTGCAATTTCCGCCTCGAAATATACCCTTGTGTCTTCAATGGCATTTTCAATTTTCTTTTTAAGTTTTACCCTGTTTACCGGATCGGTCATTTCCCATTCGGTTCTTAAAGCCCGGATATCAACACCCGTGTACTGCTCCATCAGGTAATCGGCCGATTTCGAATTAAGATCACCACCCAGTAATATCCTCATTTTACCCATGCGTGCCATAAGAATAACAGAATGCCCGTTTTTGGTTTTGCCCACTCCATCCTGTTCATCAAACCATTTCAGCATTTTCTTTCCAGCAATGGTTTCCGTTACGGGACCCAACACTTCCAGCTCAAGTGTTTGGTCTTTATACAGGATATTTTTACCTGCCTTCTTTCTGTGAACTGCTTCTACTTTTAGTTTCGGAAAATTTTCTAATGCACTAATCAAAAACTTTTCATAGTTGCTCTTCTTATTATCCTTCAACAATACCGTTTTCAGTTTCTCTTTGTTGTCTATAAATTCGGCCAGGTATTTTTCATCATTATAAACCGTTTCCTTACCCAGTTTCTCCGACGTGTTTCTTTGGATAATACCGTTGTGATAAAATGTTTCAAATTCAATTTGCCGAGGTTGGTTAATAGGCGGTTTAGATAATAGCCATTGAAAACCCTTCCAGTGATCCTGATCGGGGTGCGATGCCATTGCATGAAATTTTGGTAAGGCTTTCCCTTTTTTAGCAAGGTTGAATCGCCAGCGCAGGTAGCGGTACATATTGTCTGATTCGCCCGCATCAATAATAAAATGTTCATCTGAAGGTGTTACCATGTGGCAGCCATCACCCTGGCCAATGTCTACAAAATTTACTTCTAGTAATCTTTCCAGCTGAATATCTTCTATCCTTATCCAACCTTCTTCCTGGCGGCTTCTTACCTGTAACCAGGTGGTAACCGTATTACCTTTTGTAGTGGTAGCTGTTAATGTTTTACCCCATTTTTTATATGTTTTGCCTGTATTGTTTTTGGGCGGGGTAATAAAATCGCCATACAAGAGATGTTGAATGGTTTTACCCGCAGGTGCATCGTACACCCATACTTCAGGAAATACAGCAAAACCAAAACCTTGTTTAGATAGTTTTTCCAGCATGTTAGTTATGTTTTTTAAAAAATTAAGCTTCTATTATTAACTGATTATTAAATGAGTCCTTTTTGTTGTTTTCCCAAAATCCAATTTTCATGAACAGGTTGGGGCTGTTTAAAAAAATATACATAAAACTTTTTGGCACTCATGGGTACTGCCGCACCACATAAACACCATACCTGTACAAGTAGTAGGAGTAACTCAATTGCTACAGCAAAAGAAAAAGCTGTAATGGTTTTTACCAATACCCATATGGCACTGAGCATTACCAGTACTGCCAGTAAATTGGCCAGCCCCAACACCAGGCGCAGGTACCGGCGGGGTAGCAGTGTAAGCCAGTGGGCTGCTTTACCGGTAAGTGTTTCTCTCAGTTCTACCGTTACTGCTATAAATGCGTATTGTATAAGCCAGCAATACACAATGGCCACATTGCGCCATGCCCTCATGCCTTCAAAAATTGTAGTGGCCAAAATGGGTAGCAGCCATTGCAAGGCGATGTATAGAACAAACAGGGCCAGTAACTGACCCGCCAGGCGTATAAATAGATAGGGAGAAAATAGTGGCCCCATAGAACACTATTATAGAAATTTTTCTATTACCACACAAGCGTAGAACTACGCAATTTTTTGGTGGTAAATACTCTATTTGATGTGGTAATTACTCTTTTTTACCATAAGGGTGAAACACTTAGTAAACGATTCGCCTGAGGCGGAGTTTTGATTTATTTTTTCGCCAATCAAAAACCGTTATATGGAAAAACACAGTTTGTTTTCCGTAAACGATCAGTTGCTTCAGGTAATTGAAGAATCACCCAAACTGACGAAAGAACAGGAACAGGCATTGGTGGCCGAAACCAGCAAACTCAGTATCAGTTATTTCAGCGATCTCTGTAAACATGCTGCCCGCCGCTCGGTAGCACAGCTGGTACATGGAGTGCAGTACCTGCTGTTCTGGATGCTGGAAAAAATTTATGAGAAACAGCAACGCGACCGCAACCATTTCCGCGAAAAAATTGCTACACAGCTTTCTTCTTTTTTACAATTGCTGCAAAAAAACAGTGCCGGCTGGTTTAATACCGATGCGCCCATGCCCCATTACCTGTGGATACCCATTCATGATGAACTAAAAAAATTTTTACAGGCAGGAAAAACTTTTGTTCTCGAACAAACTGAACAGGAACTGGTAAGCATTTTTCAATCCATATACAACAGCACTACCACCCAACCCACACCCAGTTACCGCCAGGCTGTTTACTGGCAAAAACTTACAGGTGCATTACAGCTGAATACTTTTAACCCCGATAATGATCATACCAAATGCGTGTACACGCTGTTGTGTTTTAATTTTAACCACAGCCTTTTTGTTCAATATGTTTTCAGGTGTTATGTGCAGGGTATTGTATCGGCCGAAAGCGTTGAAACACATTGGCAGCAGGCTTTTCAGCACATCAACCGGGTAATACCCGAAACCGGTTTAAAATTGCTGACCGATGAAGATGACTGTAAAAAAAGCTTGTTGAAAATGATTCGCAACGAAATAAATGCAGCATTTTTTTCGAAAGAAGCCGAAAACATGTTGCAGAAAAATTTACCTTTTCACTACAACCTCACTGTTGCACAACTGGCCATATTTTTCAGGATGCAGATAGATGCCGGTATGCTGCAAACCGAAAACACCTCAGAAGTGCTGCGCTACCTGTCAGCACATGCTGTTACCACAAGGGCAGATACTATTGGCGTTAAGAGTTTATACAACAATTACCACCAGCCAGACAGGGCCGCCTTACAGATTATGATGGAATACAATAACCGCATGCGCAATGTACTTAAATCGTTATTTGACAAAACCTGATAGAACAGAGGAATAAGGAATAAGAAATAAGGAATGAGAAAAGGAAGAGTAAACGGTGTAAAACAGAGAAATAAGAAAGGGAAAAATAAACACTTTCTCTGTTCCTTATTCCTCTGTTAACTTCCATATTTCCTTCGTATCAACCAGCTACCAGCTTCAGGGGTTCTTCGGAAAATTGCGAAGCGAACCACTGGCCGATCCGAAGGATTCACGAAGGATGTACGGCAAAAACCGAAGCAAAACACCTTTTTTCCGAAGCCCTTCCGAAGGATGCCACCCTTTTGGGTATGTTTTACGTTGGGAACAAATTATTTTTTGTTTACTATGATCTTGTTGTCAATGGGTTAGGAGGGGTGGTACC
>Ga0164290_1002624_pt1 | contig 11528 bp, 7 predicted proteins | sample Micstemetagenome_FD_108782 | JGI IMG/M metagenome (GOLD analysis project Ga0164290, IMG submission 108782) | Contaminated culture microbial community from soil near Moab, Utah, USA - Microcoleus steenstrupii SON62 (Illumina Assembly) | ecosystem: Environmental > Terrestrial > Soil > Soil crust...
CAGGCCCCGGTGGATGACGGGCTCGTTGACCTTGACCGTGGCCTCGCGCCTCGTCGCGCCGTCATGGATGACGATGTCGCTGGCGAAGCTCTTGGGCATGCCGGTCGCGTAGTAGTCGACGCTGAACTTCTTCAGCTCGATGTCGAAGGGCAGGTCCTGCAGCACGACGCCGCTGGGCAGGCTCAGCACGGCGATGCCCTGGCGCTGGTTCTCGGCCACCGACACATTGCCGCGGAAGCTGGGGTTGGCGGCCGACAGCCGGTGCTCGGGCCGGATCTCGGAGACGAAGCCGGAGCCCGTGTAGAGCTGCTTGCCCTGCAGCCACATGGACAGCCTGACCACGGCGTTGCCGTCCAGCACGCCGCCGACGAGGATGAGGACGATGGCCGAGTGGGCGGCCAGGTAGCCGATCTTGTTGGCCGCGCCGCGGCGGGCCGCGATCATGGCGCCGTTGTCGCGCTGCTGGACGCGGGCCTTCCAGCCCAACTGGGTCAGCGTGGCGCCGATCTCGGCCAGGGCCATGGGCGGGTTGCTGTGCAGGTCGCCGATGGCCTTGTGGTGGTGGGCCTGCAGCGACTGCTCGCGCACGCCTTCCTTGTAGCTCTTGAGGTCGGCAATGATCTTGGGCGTGTTGCGCGCGATGCACAGGCTGGTCGAGACCACCAGAAAGGCCAGGATGACCAGGAACCAGGGCGCGCTGTAGACGGTGTAGAGGCCGAGCTTGCCGAACACCTCGGCCCAGAAGGGGCCGAACTGGTTGACATAGTTGCCCATGGGCTCGCTCTGGCGCAGCACGGTGCCGATGACGGAGGCGATGCAGATCACCGTCAGCAGCGTGATGGCAAAGCGCATGGACGCGAGCAGGTCCAGCAGTTCGCGGGCCGGTGAGGGGCGGGGGACGGCGGGGGAGGACATCAGGCGGAGTTTGGGCCAAGAAAAAAGGCCGGTGCGTGACACCGGCCTTCGTTCAGCAAGGCGGCTTGCGCGGAATCAACGCAGGCCGGCGATGTAGTCGGAGACGGCCTTGATTTCCTTGTCGTTCATCTTCGCGGCCACGGCGGTCATCACCGGGTTGTTGGCGCGGGCACCGCTGCGGAAGGCGGTCATCTGGGCCTCGACATAGTCGCCATGCTGACCGCCCAGGCGCGGGTACTGGGCCGGCATGCCGGAACCGTTCGGCGCATGGCAGCCGGCGCAGGCCGGCACATTGCGCTCGGCGATGCCGCCGCGGTAGATCTTCTCGCCCAGGGCGACGGTGTCCTTGTTCTTGGCAAAGCCGGGCTTGGCGGTCTTGCTCGCATAGAAGGCGGCGACGTTGCGCATGTCTTCCTCGGACAGCGGTGCGGCCATGCCCTGCATGACGGGGTTCTTGCGCTTGCCGCTCTTGAACTCGGCCAGCTGCTTGACCAGGTATTCGGGGTGCTGGCCAGCGATGATGGGGTTGGCCGGACTGCCGCGCGAGCCGTCGGCGGTGTGGCAGGCCGCACAGACCTGGGTGGAGATGGCGCCGCCCTTGGCGAGGTCGGGCTTGGCCGCGGCGGCGGGCTCGTTCGCGTGAGCCGTGGCGGCCAGCAGCAGACTCGACAGGAGGAAGGCGACAGTCTTCATGGATTTATGGGGTTTCGTTGGGCGCAACCTTCAAATTTTACAATGACCCACCGAGGCCTCCGACACTGCCATGACCGACGAAATCCCTGAGGCGGAAGCCATCACAGAAAAACAAGCCCTGGCGTGGACGCATACCGCGCGCTTCCTGACCACCGCCAGCCAGCTCGTGCACCTGCCCGCCACCGAGCTGCCGGAGATCGCCTTCGTCGGGCGCTCCAATGCCGGCAAGTCCACCGCCATCAACACCCTGGCCCAGCAGAAGCGCCTGGCCTTCGCCTCCAAGACCCCTGGCCGCACCCAGCACATCAACCTGTTCGAGCTCGGCCCGAAGGACGCCGCCGATGCGCTGTTCGCCGACCTGCCCGGCTATGGCTATGCCGCCGTCAACAAGTCGGCCAAGCAGCGCTGGCAGAAGGTGATGGCCGACTACCTGGAGATCCGGCGCAGCCTGTCGGGCGTCGTGCTGATGGTCGACTCCCGCCTGGGCCTGACCGACCTGGACAAGCAGCTGCTCGACTTTGTCGCGGCCCGCGTGGCGACCGGCGAGATCAAGCTGCTGGTGCTGCTGACCAAGTCCGACAAGCTCAACCGCAAGGAGGCCGACGCGGCCCTCCGTGCGACGACCGAGGTGCTGTCCGCCCTGACGACAGAGAACTCCGACGTCGCGGTGACGCTGTTCTCGGCCTTGAAGAAGAGCGGCGTCGGCGACGTGGCCATGACGCTGCGCGAGTGGGTGCTCGCGCAGCCCGCGCCCGCAGCGCCGGAGCCGGCCGAACCGTCTCAGCCGGCCGCCTGAGACCGGCCGCGCCGGCCCCAGCACTGCACCAGCGTGAAGCTCGTGGACTCGGCGCCGCCGGCGAGCTCGGCCTCGACGGCGGCCAGCAGCGCGTCCAGCTCGTCGACCTCGACCAGCCCTTCGGCCAGCCACAGCGGCCGGAGCTGGCGGGCAAAGGCCAGCGGCAGGGCCGCATAGGCGTGGCCGGCGGGAAGCCGGCGCACGATGCGGCGCTGCTGCACGTCGACGAAGCCGTAGGCTTTCAGCGCGTCGGCCAGTTGCAGCCCGGCGTCGAAGTCGCCGCCGCGGGCGCGGAAGCCCGCGCGGATCAGGCCGAGCAGGCGCGGCCAGGCTGGGTTCGCGCCGCCGGGCTGCCAGCTGTCGGCATCCGGCTCCTGAAGCATCGCCATGCCGCCCGGGGCCAGCAGGCGCTGCATCTCGGCCACCAGGGCGGGCAGGCGCCCGGCCGGCGCGGCCAGGAAACGCGCATGCACGGCCTGCAGCCAGCCGGCGGGCCAGCCGGTGGCGAAGGCATTGCCCAACCGTAGCTCGATGGGCGGCTGGCCCTGCAGCCGGGCGACCAGGGCGGCGTCGCTGTCCAGCCCGATGACCTGGCCCGTGGGGCCGACGGCGCGGGCCAGCAGCTCGCAGACCTGCAGCGTGCCGCAGCCCAGGTCGGCCACGCGGGCGCCCGGTGCCAGGCCGGCGTGCTCCACCAGCGCGGCGGCCTCCGGCGCCCAGAAGGCCGCCTGGGCGGCCAGCCTTGCGTGTTCCGCCTCGTCGCGGGTGAGGGGGTAGTCGCGGCCGCTCATGCGGACACCTGGTCAACAATGAAGCGCATGGAACATCTCCTGTGCGGATGGGGTGGGGCGCCATGGTCCAGGGCGGGCGTGATCCGGGCGTGATCCGGCTGAAGCTGCTGGGCGCCATGGATGCGCGCGGTGCGGACGGCCGGGCGTTGACGGCCCTGCTGGCCCAGCCGCGGCGCCTGGCCCTGCTGGCCTTCCTGGCCCTGGAATCGGCCGCCGGCGCCTGCCCGCGCGAGCGGGCGCTGGCCCTGTTCTGGCCCGACCACCCGCCCGACCAGGCCTCGGCCAACCTGCGCCAGGCCCTGGCTTTTCTGCGCCGCGAGCTCGGCGAGGGCGTCATCGCCGGCGTCGGCCAGCATGCGCTGCGCGTGGACGCCGAGCGCCTGCATTGCGACGCGGCCCAGGCCGGCGCGCGTGGCGAGCTGCTGCAGGGCCTGCATCTGGAAGGCGTCGGCGACGCCTGGGAGGACTGGCTGGCGGCGCAGCGCCGGCGCCTGGCCGGCGCGCCCGCCTTGCCGGAAGACCCGGCCGCCCGCGCCGCCTACCAGCGCGGCCTTTTCCACTGGAGCCGGCGGCCGCGGGAATCGGCCAAGGCCCAGGCCAGCCTGGAAGAGGCGATTGCGCTGGCGCCCGACTTCGCACCGGCGCATGCTGCCCTGGCCGACGTCTACAACACCCTCGGCTCCTGGGAGGCGGGCGCGCTGGCAAGCGGACAGGCCTTCCCGCGGGCCCAGGCCGCCGCGCGGCGTGCGCTGAGCCTGGACCCCTGCTGCGCCGCCGCCCACACTTCGCTCGCCTATGCCACGGCGCATTACGAATGGCAGTGGGAGCGCGCCGAGTCGCAGTTCCGGCGCGCCCTCGAACTCGATCCCGGCTATGCCCATGCCCACCACTGGCATGCCCATCTGCTGGTCGCCCGGCGCCGTTTCGACGAGGCCCTGGCCGCCGGCCAGCGGGCGCTGGAGCTGCAGCCGGTGGACGTCATCATCAATGTCCACCTGGCCTGGCACCACTGGCTGGCGCGCGAGCCGGAGGCCGCCATCGAGCAGGCCGACCGCACCGCCCAGCTGGACGACACCGACCACTGGCCGCCCTTCTTTCGTGGCATGGCCTGCGTCCTGTGCGGCCGCGAGGGCGAGGCGGTGGACGCGCTGCGCCAGGCCGGCCAGCTGTCGCGCGGCAATTCCGTCATGCGCGCCGGCCTGGGCTATGTCTATGCGGCCTGCGGCGAGGCGGCGCGGGCGCGCGCGGTGCTGCGCGAGTTCAGCGCCGCTGCGGCCCAGCAGCGGCGTCATGCCTACGAGGCCGCCGTCATCCATGCAGCGCTCGGCGAGGTCGAGCCGGCCCTGGACCTGCTGGACATGGCCCATGCCGACCGCTCGGCCTGGCTGGCCTATGCCGCGGTCGACCCGCGCCTGGATCCGCTGCGCGGCACCGCGCGGCTGCAGGGGTTGCTGAAGCGGCTGGACCTGGAGGGCTGAAGCTCAGCCGCCGTCCAGATCGTTCATCAGCGTGTCGACGGCGCGCTGCACGACGTTGTCGTCTTCCAGCGCCGTGATGAGGCCGTTGGCCAGCAGGGCTTCCAGGGCGCGGCGCGTCAGCGGCAGGCGCTCGTCGGCATCGCGGCCGACGAAGAGCATGAACTGGCGGCCCTCGCTGATCCAGGCGCATTGCGCGGTGTGCCAGTCGCCCTGAATGAACATGTGGAACCAGCGACCGATCTCGACGCCGTCGATCCAGCGCTGCAGGGCGGCGCGGGCGTCGGGAGAATCGTGCTCGTTGTAGAGCTGCACCGGTACCGTCGGCAGCTCGCCCCGGTCGACGGTGGTGCGCATCCAGTGCGAGGGCACCTGGGAGTCGCGCTCTTCCATCAGCCGCTTGACGATCTCGTCGGCCGAGGCCGGCGCCGCTTCGGCGGCGGGCCGCGGCGGGGGCGGACGGCGCTCGGCCGGGTCGAGCGCCGGCAGGCCGCGCAACAGGCGGCCATGCTGGGCCATCAGCTCGGCCAGGGCCGGCTCGCGGCGCGCTTCGGACAGCTGGATGCTGTCGCAGCCGGTGACGAGGCGCTCGATCAGCACCGGCAGGCGCATGCGCAGGGCCTCGCGATCGGCCAGGTCGCGCGGCGTCGTGAGGCTGTCGATGACGGCGTCGACGACTTCCATGGCCGCCTGGGCCTCGCGCGAGTCGCGGCCGTGCCGCACCATGGCGTCGACGATGACGTCCACCCAGTGGGTCTGCAGGAAGCGGTGCATGCGCGGGCCGAGCGGCGCACCGATGAGCTGGTGGTCGATCTGCTCGCGCAGCAGGTCGCGCCAGTCGGCGCGCTGCTGCTCGCGCTCCAGCGCGGCCAGGGCCACGGCATTGCGCTCGCTGCTCTGACGGGCTTGCTGGTCGATGTGGGCATCGACGCGCGCCAGCACCTGCTGGAACAGCAGGGCGGTCGGGGTGGGCGCGTCGACGAGGAGCTGGGCCTCCGCGTCCATCAGGCGCAGGAAGTCGACCAGGCGCGGATCGTCGGCCCGGCCGAAGGCCATGCCGTGGGCGGCGACACGGTTCAGCAGGGCCCAGGTGGGATGGTCCTGGCGGCGCAGCAGCGTGGCGTCGGCACGCGCCAAGCGCACGACGGCGACCTGCAGGCGCGCCAGCAGGGCCTTCAGCGGCGGCAGCAGCCGGGGGTCGGCCAGGATCTGGTCGTAGAGCCGGCTCAGCATGTCCGGCCCGGTGGTGCGCACGAAGGGGGCCGGTGCGCCCGGGGCGCGCTGCGCGGCCGCACCCAGGCCCTGGGGCCGCGAGTTGACGGCGTCGACGCGGCGCGACAGGCCGTCGAGCGTGCCGTGGGCGGAACCGGGCCGGGAACCGACGCCGCGGGCCGCGGCCAGGCGCTGGTGCGCCAGGGGGTCGGTCTGCACATGGCCGTGGGAGGCCACCATGTCGCCGATGTCGGCAGCGTGCAGCAGGGCGCAGGCCTGCACATAGAGCCGGTTCAGGGCCCGCGCCAGCGGCGTGGCGGCAACGCGCATCAGCTCGTACTGGGCCTGGGCGGCCAGGGGGCCGGCCGCCAGCGCATGGTGCAGGGCGTGGGCGTACAGGGCCGGGCGCAGCGGGTTGTCGCGCTCGCGAGCGCGGGCAATGCCGCGCAGGGCGGCGAAGAAGTTGCCGATCTGGTGCAGCTCGGCCCGGCTCATCTCCTCGGCCGTGTGCGCGACGTGGGCGATGGCGACGTCCTGCAAGGCCTGGTCTTCGTCGACGAGGCTGAGGCTTTCCAGGCCGCCGAGCTGCATCGGCGAGCGCTGCAGGGGATCGTCGCCACGGCGGCCGGCCTGCAGCAGTTCGATGAGCCTGGCTTCGAAGTCGGCCGCGAAATGGCTGCGCACCTTGCGCCAGCCCTCACGCAGCGGGAAATGTTGGGGCTGTGCGTCGAGTTCGTCCTGCACGACGTTCAGCAACTCGCGCGCCAGCGGGCCCGCTTCGGTCATTGCATGATCGATGAGGTCGTGGGGGCGCGGGCTGTTCAGCATGAGGGCGGCTATATGAGATGAGATTATCTGGCCCCGACCTGGGGCGTCCCGGCGTGTTGCCCTCTCTTACTGACCCCTCGATTGCATGGCAAACACGGCACTTCATCACCTTTTCACGCTTTTCCAGGCGGGTCGCCATGCGGAGATGGCCGCCCGGGCGCGCGAACTGCTTGTCGCGCGGCCCGATGACGGCGGCCTGTGGAAGGCCTTGTCGGTGGCGCAGCAGATGCTCGGCGAGGACGCCCTGCCGGCCCTGACGCGCGCGCTGGAGCTGCTGCCGGCAGATGCCGAGCTGGCCGCCAACCTCGGCGCCCTGCTGGCGGCCCGCGGCCGCTGGACCGAGGCCTGCACCGCCTATGAGCGCGCGCTGGCCCTGCAGCCACGCCTGCCCGGCGCCCACAACAACCTCGGCAACGCCCTGCTGGCGCTGCGCCGGCCGGCCGAGGCGCTGGCGGCCTTCGAGCGTGCCCTGGCCCTGCAGCCGGGGCTGGCGCCGGCGCTGGGCAATCGCGCCCGGGCCCTGCTGGCCCTGGGACGCCATGGCGAGGCCGCCGAGGGCTTCACGCAGGCGATCGCGGCGCGACCCCAGGACGCGGCGCTGCGCCTGCATGCCGCCACGGCGCTCGCCGCCGCCGGCCGGCCCGGCGAGGCGTTGGCGCGCTTGCGCGAGGCGGTGGCGCTGGCGCCCGGCCATGCCGAGGCCTGGTTCGGCCTGGGCCAGTTGCTGCGGGAGGCCGGCGACAGCGACGCCGCGGCCGCCGCCTGGGAGCAGGTGCTGGCCCTGGATGCCGGCCATGCCGAGGCCGCCTGCAACCTGGCCCTGCTGCGACCCGGGCGTGGCGAGGCGGTGCTGGGAGCCGTCCTGGACGCCGGCGTGAGCGGCGAGCGCCGCGCGGCCGTGCTGGCCAACCTGGGCGGCCTGAGGTTGCAGCAGGGCCGCTTCGGCGCGGCCGTCGAGGCCTACCGGCAGGCGCTGGCCGCGGCGCCGGACTCGCCCCAGGCGCTGAGCAATCTGGCCCAGGCGCTGAAGCAGCAGGGCGGTCTCGAAGAGGCCGATGCCGTGCTGGGCCGGCTCATCGAGCGGGCGCCGGCCTTGCAGACGGCGCGCAGCGACCGCCTGCTGCTGCGCGCCTACCGGCAGCAGCGCGACGACCAGGCGGCGGCGCTGCGCGCCGAGGCCGAGGCCTTCGGCCGCCTCGTTCAGGCGCCGGCGGCGGCGCGGCCGCCGCGGCCGGCGGGGCCGCTGCGGGTCGGCCTGGTGTCGGCCGACCTGCGCAGCCATCCGGTCGGGCGACTGGCCGAGGCCTGGCTGCCGGCACTCGCGGCCCGCTGCGAGCTGCATGTCTACGCCAACCAGCGGGCCGACGATGCGCTGACCGGGCGGCTGCGACGGGCGGCGCCGCGCTGGTGCGACGCCCTGGCACTGGACGACGAGGCGCTGGCGGCCCGCGTCGCGGCCGATGGCATCGATGTGCTGGTCGACCTGAGCGGCCATACCGGCGGGCATCGGCTGGGACTGTTCGCGCGCCGGCCGGCACCGCGGCAGTTCAGCTGGCTGGGCTATGCAGCCAGCACCGGGCTGGCCGGCATGGACGGCTTCATCGGCGACCGCTGGCTGCTGCCGGCGGGCGCGGAGGCCGGCTTCGTCGAGCCGCTGCGGCGGCTGCCGCACAGCTTCACCGTCTATGCCCCGCCCGAAGCGGCGCCGCCCGTCGGGCCGCTGGGTGGGGCGCCGCGCTTCGGCTGCTTCAATGCCTTGCACAAGCTGGGTGACGAGGTGCTGGCCCTGTGGGCGCGCGTGGTTGCGGCCGTGCCGGGCAGCCGGCTGCTGCTGAAGGCGCCGGGCCTGCAGAACGAGGCCGAGCGCGCCGCCCTGTGCGCGCGCTGGCCGGGCGACCCGGCCTGCCTGGAGCTGGAGGGGCCGGGGGCGCTGCCCGACTATCTGGCCGCCTTCGGCCGCGTCGACATCGCCCTCGATCCCTTCCCGCACAGCGGGGGCATGACGACGCTGGACGGGCTCTGGATGGGCGTGCCGGTGCTGACGCTGCCGGGTCCGGCGCCGATCTCGCGCCAGGGCCTGAGCTTTCTGCAGACCCTCGACCTGGCCGAAGAATGGGTGGCGGCTGACGCGGAGGATCTGCTGCGCGTGGCCCGGGCGCGCATGGACGACCGGCCAGGCCTGGCGGCGCTGCGTGCGGGGCTGCGCGAGCGCATGGCGGCCAGCGCCCTGTGCGACGCCAAGGGCTTTGCCGCCGACTGGCTGGCCCTGTTGCAGGCATGATGCGCGCCTAGCTGCCAACTCCCTCCTGCCCATGAAGCGCTTCCTCGGTTTGAGCCTGGCCTGCACGGCCGCCGTCGTCCACGCCCAGGACGGGCCTCCGCTGTGGGAGGTCGGCGTGGCGGCCGGTGCCGTCTCTCAGCAGGCTTATCCGGGCGCCGACGAGCAGGTCGGCCGGGGCCGGCTGCTGCCCTATGTCATCTACCGCGGCAAGGTGCTGAGGGCCGACAGCGATGGCGCCGGCCTGCGCGCCATCCGCACCGAAAGCTTCGAACTGGATGTGTCCTTCGCGGGCTCGCTGAGCTCGGGCGGCAAGCCGCTGCAGGCGCGGGAGGGCATGCCGCGACTCCCCACGCTGGTGGAGTTCGGGCCGGTGGCACGCTGGTTCCTGAACGGCCGCCAGGCGCCGCAGCGCCTCAGCCTGGAACTGCCGCTGCGGGGCGTGTTCGAGGCGCGCGACCTGGGCCGCCACCGCGGCATGAGCCTGGAGCCAGAGCTGAGCCTGGACCACCGCGTCCGGGGCGGCTGGAGCTACGGGCTGAGCGCCGGGCTCTTGATCGGCGACGACCGGCTGGCTTCGACTTACTACACGGTGACGCCCGGCGAGGCCCTGCCGGACCGGCCGGCCTATGCCGCCAAGGCGGGCCTGATCGCCTGGCGGCTGAAGGCGGGCGTGTCGCGTTCGCTGACGCCGGACCTGCGCCTGTTCGCCTTCGGCCGCTTGGACAGCGTGGCCGGCGCGGCCAACCGGGACAGCCCGCTGGTGCGGCAGACGACGGGTGGTAGCGTCGGCATCGGGCTGACCTACACGCTGAAGCGCTCGGCGGTGCGCGCCAGCGACTGAGCGCCTCGAGCAGGCAAGAAAAAAGGGGCTGCTCGCGCAGCCCCTTCCTCGTTCAGCGACGGATGGGTCGCCGGCGTGGACTTACATGTCCATGCCGCCCATGCCACCCATGCCGCCCATGCCGCCAGGCATGCCGCCGGCCGGAGCGTCTTCCTTGGGAGCCTCGGCGACCATGCACTCGGTCGTCAGCATCAGCGACGCGACGGACGCGGCGTTCTGCAGCGCGGTGCGGGTCACCTTGGTCGGGTCCAGGATGCCCATCTCGATCATGTCGCCATAGGTGTCGTTGGCGGCATTGAAGCCGTAGTTGCCCTTGCCGGCCAGCACGGCGTTCACGACGACGGAGGCTTCGCCACCGGCGTTGTAGACGATCTCGCGCAGCGGAGCTTCGATGGCCTTCAGGACCAGCTTGATGCCGGCGTCCTGGTCGGCGTTGTCGCCCTTGATCTCGCCAGCGGATTGCTTGGCGCGCAGCAGGGCCACGCCGCCACCGGCGACGATGCCTTCCTCGACGGCCGCACGGGTGGCGTGCAGCGCGTCTTCCACGCGAGCCTTCTTTTCCTTCATCTCGACTTCGGTGGCGGCACCGACCTTGATGACGGCGACACCGCCGGCCAGCTTGGCCACGCGCTCTTGCAGCTTCTCGCGGTCGTAGTCGCTGGTGGCTTCCTCGATCTGGATGCGCACTTGCTTGACGCGGGCTTCGATGTCGGCAGCGGCACCGGCGCCATCGATGATGGTGGTGTTTTCCTTGCCGACTTCGACGCGCTTGGCCTGGCCCAGGTCAGCCAGCGTGACCTTCTCGAGCGACAGGCCGACTTCCTCGGCGATGACCTTGCCGCCCGTCAGGATGGCGATGTCTTCCAGCATGGCCTTGCGGCGGTCGCCGAAGCCCGGGGCCTTGACGGCGACGACCTTCAGGATGCCACGGATGGTGTTGACCACCAGGGTCGCCAGCGCTTCGCCTTCGACTTCCTCGGCAATGATCAGCAGCGGACGGCCGGCCTTGGCGACGGCTTCCAGCGTCGGCAGCAGGTCACGGATGTTGCTGATCTTCTTGTCGAACAGCAGGACAAACGGGTTGTCCAGGATGGCGGCCTGCTTTTCCGGGTTGTTGATGAAGTAGGGCGACAGGTAGCCGCGGTCGAACTGCATGCCTTCGACGACGTCCAGCTCGTTGTTCAGGCTCTTGCCGTCTTCGACGGTGATGACGCCTTCCTTGCCGACCTTGTCCATCGCGTCGGCGATGATCTGGCCGACGTCGGAGTCGCTGTTGGCCGAGATGGTGCCGACCTGGGCGATTTCCTTGGAAGTGGTGGTGGCCTTGGAGGCCTTCTTCAGCTCGGCGACCAGGGCGGTGACCGCCTTGTCGATGCCGCGCTTGAGGTCCATCGGGTTCATGCCGGCGGCCACGTACTTCATGCCTTCACGCACGATGGCCTGGGCCAGCACGGTGGCGGTGGTGGTGCCGTCACCGGCGTTGTCGCTGGTCTTGGAAGCGACTTCCTTGACCATCTGGGCGCCCATGTTCTGCAGCTTGTCCTTGAGCTCGATTTCCTTGGCCACGGACACGCCGTCCTTGGTCACGGTGGGGGCGCCGAAGGAGCGCTCGAGCACCACGTTGCGGCCCTTGGGGCCCAGGGTCACCTTGACCGCGTTGGCCAGGATGTTCACGCCTTCAACCATGCGGGCGCGG
>Ga0164290_1002626_pt1 | contig 11519 bp, 11 predicted proteins | sample Micstemetagenome_FD_108782 | JGI IMG/M metagenome (GOLD analysis project Ga0164290, IMG submission 108782) | Contaminated culture microbial community from soil near Moab, Utah, USA - Microcoleus steenstrupii SON62 (Illumina Assembly) | ecosystem: Environmental > Terrestrial > Soil > Soil crust...
GCCGGGGCGGGCATGTCCAAGCCCATGACCAAGCCCGCGGGCCTCTAAGAGGAGCGCCGGGAGAAAGAAGAGAGGGGGCGGCGCCGAGAGGCGCCGCCCCCTCCTCGCGTTTGCGGGGGGCTCTGGATTAGCCGCGGCTCACCTTCGACGCTGAGCGAGAACATCACTCGCTTATTAGCTAACGAGGAGCATCGGTTCGCTCATGGTGCCCTGGCGATTCACCGCTGCCATTGACGAGTTAAGCCGCGCTACTTCGGCAAGTGGCACCGCAAGCTCCCATCGTGTCCAGGGTTTTCCATCTCGACAGACCGTGACCCTATCGATGGTTGCGACGTCGCGAAACAGGGAGGAAGTCGAGGCATGGTCGCCTCCTAGTCAAGAGATCGACCCGACCGAAGCCTCTACCTCGCGACTTCGGCAAAAAAAGTTCCTGCCGTCCACTTGGTGTCCGCGGCTCTAAGCTCAAAAGGATCGTCCTGGCCGATCCTTGGCTAGACAGACCCAGGTGAGCCGATATCTCGCCGACATCGGCCATTTAGAAGCCACTAAGAGCGGTTGGAGTACGAGACACTAAGTGCTTCATTTGACGCAATAATGCCGCGCGAAAACTTCTTGGCTTGACTTTTATTCGTGCGATAGAATGCACCCACGTCTCTTCCAGGAGGCGTAAATTTAATTTCTTGGAATTTTGGAGGCTCCCATGAAGCGTGCCTTTACGCTCATTGAACTTCTCGTTGTAATTGCCATCATTGCCATCCTCGCTGCCATCCTCTTCCCCGTTTTCGCGCAAGCCAAGGCCGCCGCGAAGAAGACGAGCGACTTGAGCAATCTTAAGCAAGCGAACACCGCGGCTCAGATCTATCTGAGCGACTCGGACGACAACTATCCGATTACCGTGCCCGAGAACCGCGGCACCACGCTGTTCACGACGCCGTGGGATCGAACGCCGACGGCCAACCCGACGCTACGGCAGACCATGTACGTCAATAGCCTTCAGCCGTACATGAAGAACTTTCAGATGTTCACGAGCCCGGGCTCGGGATCAGACTGGCTTCCGTTCGGAGCGGTGACGCCCAATCCGACGAACTTCGCGCTCAGCTACCACATGAACGGCTACCTCAATGCGTTCACGGCCACCGCGATGGACAACCCTTCAAGGGTTATCGTCTTCTGGACCGGAAGCGGCAAGACCAAGACGCCGGGCTACTCCTTCTCGTACCCGCTGGTCCTCACCAAGACGCTCGGCTGGCTGGACGCGCCGGAGAAATTCCCCGGTACTTTCCGGTTTGAGCGAAGCGGCGACAACTGCGTCTCTGGATACGGCTACTGGGGCGGCCCTGCCGGATCGGAAGCCGACATGAACATCTTCACCAACGGCATGAACGTTGCTCGCGGTGACGGACACGCCAAGTACGTCCGAAACGGCCATCCGGATTCTCCGGTTGCCGCCGTCGACCCACGGACCGGCCGACTCCAGTCCTACTGGGTGAACTCGGCGACAGCGCTGCTGGCTGCTCCTACTCGCTCGCTCACAGCCCCTATCGCTAACCTGCCTTGATGGAAAGCAACTTAATGAAGAATCGCGTTCTTTCAGTGCTCGCCGTCGTCGTTGCCTTGGTTGCCGCAGGCTGTGGTTCCAAGGAAGCGGAGGACAACACGCCACCGCCGGCTGACGCGGCAAAGGCGCCCGTGTCGGGAAGTGGTGCGGCGGGAACCCCGCAGGCCGCGACCCCCAACGCTGGGTAGTCCTTCTGCGCTTAGCAGATAAGCAACCGAGCCGGCTCCCCACTAGGGAGCCGGCTCGATGCATTTGTGGCGGTGCTCTACCGCTTCGCCGTTCGCTTAGCCACCGGCCGATCAGCGGCGCGCCACACGAACTTCCTCAGCGTGACGCTGTACTCCTCGCGACGAGCGTCGTACTCCACCGCGTACTCCGTCGGATAGAAGCCGGACTTCTCGACCTTACCTAGCGCGCCGATGGGCCGGACCGTGCCTTCCTTCGCTTCCAGCATGCTCATCGCGACCATTGGCTCGAGGAACGCCAACTTCCCTTCATAGCTCCCTAGGATCATCGTCGACGTGAACGGCGCTCCCTTGAGCTCGGGCGACGCCGTATCGACCCAGTGGGCCCCCATGTAGGGCATCTCTGCGCCTGGCGCCATGATGTACCCCTTCGGCATCGTGCCGGCCATCGGCATGCGCGTGAGCTTCGCCTTCTCCGCGGGAGACGTAGCCTTCATCATGCTGCGGGCGCTCGTGGGCACCGTGTAGAAATGGAAGTCGAAGTGCGCCTTGTCGTAGATGGGCGCCGGCTCGTGGCCCTGCGCCATCCAGTTGATGCCGACGTGGTCGAAAGGCGTTAGCGCCTTCGCCTCCTTGGGCAGCGCGACGAGGAACTCTGGCGGCATCCCGTCCTTGTTGGCCGCGGGCAGGTCCTGCAGCGCGAGCTTGTTGAGGGTAACTCCGATGGTGACCGGCTTTCCGTCCTTGCCGATGTCCACCCAGCTGCGAACGGTGCCGGCTCCCATCAGCGCCGACTCACCGATGAACAGCCCACTGGTCTTGGCCTTGCAGAAGGGGCACGCGCCGGCCGTGGCCGAGGCACCGACGATGGCGAGGGTGGCGATCGAAAGGAGGGTCGTTCTTTGCATCTGACTGGATCCTGCGGGTGAATGTCCGCTAACAGGTGGTGATTTTGCCGGGCCATCTGGCCATTCCCACACCGGCTGGGACCCGCTCGGGACCCTCTTCGTACAGTTTGGGACAGAGGACCCATCTCTTTCTGATACTTAGGCCAGTAAGCTCATTTACCAATCTTCGTGAGGTCAAGGGCACCTGCAGCCTCATAAATCAACTCACTCGCATGGCCTCGCTCGGGAACGATGGACGGTGCCCCAGAGACGAGCCGAGCCACCTGGCTTGAACCCTCCGGACTGAGGACTCACGACCACGTGCCGCAAGGCGACGATGCGCCGTAGTAAACTCTGACAAACCCCATGGGCGAGTACAAGCTTCTCCTCGAGCACTCCCACGATCCGGCGTTCAAGACCCTCGACGGCTACCGAAAGACCGGCGGCTACAAGGGCCTTGAGAAAGCGCTCCAGATGGAGCGACAGGCGATCGTGGACAGCATCAAGACCGCCGGCCTGCGCGGCCGCGGTGGTGCGGGCGCGCCCGCGGCCCTGAAGTGGGGCGGCATGCCGAAGGAAAAGAAGCAGCCGCACTACCTCATCTGCAACGCGGACGAGGGGGAGCCGGGGACCTTCAAGGACAAGCAGCTTCTCGAGACCTGTCCCTTCGAGGTGGTCGAGGGCATGACGATCGCGTCGTACGCAGTCCAGGCAGATGCCGGCTACGTGTACATCCGCGGTGAGTACGTGGACGGAGCCCGAGCCCTTCGCAACGCCATCGACGAGGCGTACCGAGCCGGGCTGCTGGGCCAGAACATCATGGGAACGGGTCACAACTTCGACCTGTACATCCACATGGGCGCCGGCGCGTACGAGTGTGGCGAGGAGTCGGCGCTCATGAGCTCTCTGATGGGCGAGCGCGGCATGCCCCGCTTGAAGTTCCCCCACGCGCCGTTCCCCGTTATCAAGGGCGTGTGGGACCGTCCCACGCTGGTACACAACGTGGAGAGCTACTGCTGCGTGCCGTACATCATCGACCGGACGCCGGAGTGGTGGTCGTCGCTCGGCGCCTCGACCAAGAACTCGCGAGGGACCAAGATCTTCTCGGTCTCAGGTCACGTCAATCGACCGGGCAACTTTGAGATCGAGTTCGGTACGCCGCTTCGCGACCTCCTCGCTATGGCGGGGGGTGTAAAGGGCGGCGCGCTCAAGGCGTGCGTGCCCGGCGGCAGCTCGGTTCCCATCATCACCGCCGAGCAAGTGGAGCAGGCGATCATCGGCTACGAGGAGATGTCCGAGGTGAAGTCGATGGTCGGCTCCGGCGGATGCATGTTCCTCAACGAGCACACCGACATCGTGAAGTGGACCTGGCGGACCGCTCTCTTCTACGCGAACGAGAGCTGCGGCAAGTGCACCCCATGCCGCGAAGGCACCCGGTGGATGTTGCAGATCCTCGAGCGGATCGTCGCCGGCGCGGGCCGACCCGGGGATCTCGACCTGCTGAAGAACGTCGCCTCGCAGATCGAGGGCCGCTCGTTCTGCGCCCTCGGCGACGCCGCCGCCTGGCCCGTCATGGCCGGCATGCGCGTCTTCCCCGAGGAGTTCGAGTACTACATCGAGCACGGCCGAAGCATGCTCGACCGCGAACCCGCCATCCGATAGTGCAGGTACCCGGCCCGATTTCGGGCCGGGTACGATTACACCTCCAAGCGCGGCCGTAGCTCAGCGGATAGAGCGTCTGCCTCCGGAGCAGAAGGTCGGAGGTTCGAGTCCTCTCGGCCGCGCCAACTCAACGCCCCCCGTTGGGATGCTTTTCACCCGGCGTGACCAACTCGGTGCTCCGCATCGACGGCGTGCAGGTCGCCGCGGACAAGGTCGGGCTCATGCTCATGGGCGAGCCGGGCGGCATCCAGAGCCTGAACGGCTCCCTAGGAGAACTTTGCGACTACTCGAGGGCGAAGTCCTCTTCGTCGAGCGCTACCTGCGCGCCAAGTGAGGCACCGTACGAGTTGGCCGCACGCCGTCGCCGTTCTCGCTCGCAACGCCGTCGCCGGCGGGCAGCTGCTCGCCGCGGCGCTGCAGGACCCCAAGCAGGCGGACACTTTCCGTGTCCCGATCCCCTCGGCCGAGGACCCGCAATGGTGGGGCGCGGCCGGAGCGGCGCAGGCGGATCACCTGGCGCTGCTGGGCTCGCCGCTGAACACGATCCCCGTCGTCTACTTCGCCTGGCGCTTCGACACCGGCGAGCTTGTCGCCACGAACCACCCGCCATCGGCCGGCCACTCGGCGAGGATTGGGACTTCGACAAGTCGCAGGCCGCCGTGCTCGGCCCTTGACCCTTTGCCGCCCCGTGCAGACGTCCGCACGGGGCGGGCTTTTTGCGTTTGGGCTCGCTCAACTTCAGAGCCAAGGTGCCGGGCGAAGGACGTACACACTTTTGACCGCGTGATGGAACGTTCCCCGGCGCGTAAGGTCTCACGCGGTGCGGGCGTCACGTGGCGTGCGCGATTCTCCTGGGGCCGGTCGCAACGGATCATGGCCGGCCCTCTCAGTCCTCGAAGCGCTTTCGCGTATCGTTTTCGGCGAGCAGCGCCCGGGTCAGCGAGCCATCCTTGCCACCTAGTGCTGGATCTAGGGCGGGGCTGGAGTCCTGCCCCCTCGTGACGCAGGTGGAGCTGATGCCGATCGACGCCTGCGACTTGGCGGTGCCGGCGGACTCCATTGGCGCGCTGCCGGACCTCGTCGTCGTCTCGGCAGGCGGCGCCATGGAGAGCGCCGACTGCGTCCGCGAGATCCGAGCGAAGGATCCCCGGCGGCTGGTGCCGGTCGTGGTGCTGTGCGTGCACAGCGAGCCCGGACTCCAGGCATGCCTCAACGCCGGAGCCAACGGGCTGCTGCCCACGGACGACTAAGGAGGCCTGGAGACGGCGATGTGCGCGGCGGCCTCCTTCTGGCTCACGCACAACCGGCTTCTTCTACACGAGTCGTAGAGGACCGACTACCCCTCCGGGAACCCGCGGCGCGCCCCCTCGCCTAAGTCACGTCGGAGCTCGACGATGAACGACCCCACCCTCACCCACCAGGTGGAGAGCGACCCGCTCCTTCGCCTCTTCCTCGATAGCGTCACGGACCAGGCGGTGTTCGCCCTGGACCCGGACGGGGTCATCACCACCTGGAACGAGGGGTGCGTCCGCCTCAAGCGCTACTCGCCGGCGGAGGCGATCGGGCGACACTTCCGCATGCTCTACACCGAGGAGGACCGAGAGCGGTGCCACCCCGAGCGGAACCTTGAGCTGGCACTCGCGGAGGGCGCCTTCCACGAGGAGGGGCCCCGCGTGCGAAAGGGTGGCGAGCTGTTCGTGGCCGAGGTGTCCATCTACCCCATCGAGCGGGACGGCCGGCAGGCCGGCTTCGGCAAGATCGTGAGGGACGTCACCGCGCGCAAGCGGCACGAAGCCGAGCTCGAGAGCCTGAACGCGGAACTCTGCGCGGAGCGCGGCAAGCTCCTCTCGCTTGTCGAGGACGGCCCGGCGTTCGTGGCGCTCCTCGAGGGCCGCGACCTCACCTTCACCTACGTGAACGACGCCTACTACAATCTCGTGGGGCGGCGATCCGTGGTCGGCCTTCCCTTCGCCAGGGCGCTCCCGGAGATCGCGGGACAGGGACACGTCGAGACCCTCCGAACCGTCTTCGACACGGGCCAGGCCTACGTCGTGAGGGAGCGCCCCGTGATGCTGCGGCGCAGTCCGTCCGAGGAGTTGGAGGAGCGCTTCGTGGACCTCTCCTACCACGCCGCGCGGGACGCGGCCGGGCGTATCGTCGGGGTGCTCACCCACGGGGTGGACGTCACCGAGGCGGTGCTCTCCCGGCGAGTCGTGGAGAACATCAACGCGGAGCTCGAGCTCCAGGTGGCGCGGCGCACCGAGGACCTCGTGTCCCGCAACCTGGAGCTCGAGCGCTTCACCTACTCCGTCTCGCACGACATGCGAGCGCCCCTCAGGGCCATGGCCGCGAACGCGAGGATGGTGATCGCCGACGAAGGCGAGCGCCTGAGCGTTCAGGGGCGGGGGCGGCTGGAGCGCATCGGGAAAGCGTCGGTCGCCATGGGGTACCTCATCGACGACCTCCTCAAGCACGCGCGCCTCGGGCGGCGAGAGCTCCTGCCGCAACCCGTCAACCTGGCGCGCCTCGCCGGAACCGTGGCCCGGGAGATGGACCCCGAGCACGCCGACTGCGAGGTCAAGATCGAGGTCGACCCCGAGCTGACCGTCGACTGCGATCCGCACCTGGTGGGCATCGCCCTCCAGAACCTGTTCGAGAACGCGTGCAAGTACCGCTCGGCGGGCAAAGCCGCAGTGGTGCGATTCGGCGCCGAGGCGGTCGAGGGAGAGCGGCGCTACTTCGTTCGCGACAACGGGATCGGCTTCGACATGGCGTATGTTGGAAAGATCTTCCTACCCTTCGAGCGACTGCACCGCGAGGAGTACGCCGGCACGGGCATCGGCCTCGCGAACGTCAGGAGGGCCATCGAGCGCCACGGCGGCCGGGTCTGGGCAGAGAGCGAGCCCGGACGCGGGGCGACCTTCTGGTTCACCCTCGGCTGACGGCGGCTCGCGCAGGGCGCGGCACCGGGATGGTTCGCCGATCCCAGCCTAAGGGCGGCTGTCCTCGGCCGCCCCGATCTCCCGCAGCGCGCGCTCAGTCCTCTCGCGGAGCCGCTCCTGCGCCTCCCGGACCCGCTGCTGCCGGATCGCCGCCTGCTCCGCGATCTCCCGGCACAGCCGCAGCCGCTCCACGATCGCCATTGGGTCGTCGCTCATGCTCAATGAGACTCCTGGGAGAGGCCAGCCGCCTCGTCGAAGAAATTCGTTACGGACATTTCTCAGTCCGAATGCGGCCACGGGGTCCCGAACTACGGCTCCCGACGGCCGTAGCTCGGGCGACGCATTCGCGTGTCATCTCTGCCGAGCAACACCCGGGTCAATGAGCCCGGGCTCCGACAGAATCCGGGCTCACCCAGCGCGCTTTCCTGGGGGGGGCCGCGCCTACTGCACCCCGGAAACGCTCTACCAGGGCGGCTCTTTGCCCGGCAGAGCGTCGCGCGAAGGGATGACCCAGGAATCGCGACTTTCACCACGATGCGGGATAAACGAAACTTATTTCGTGAATTCTCCTTACATTTTGCTCGTGGACGACAACGAAGACGACGCCGCCCTCGTCTTCCGAGCGCACCGCCGCGGAGGGTTCACGCAGCCGCTCATCCACGTCGAGGACGTTCCCGCCGCCGAGCGCCTGGTGGCGGACGTGGGCTTGCCCGCGCTGGCGATCGTCGACCTGAGGCTCCCAGGGCATTCGGGGGAGGACTACGCCCGCGCGCTCGCCGCCGACCCGCGTATGCTCGGCCGCCCGGTGGTGGTGCACTCGGGAACCCTCACTCCCGAGAAGGTGCGGTCCCTGTACGCCGCCGGCGTCAACTCGGTGACGGAGAAGGCAACGGACCACGGCGAGCTGACGACCTGCATCGTCACGACGCTCACCTACTGGCTGGGCGTGAACGTCTCCGTTTGAGCGCCGAGACGTTCGACGTGGAGAGCGCGCAGACTCTCCGCGTGACGAGCACCTTCTACCTGCTGGCCCTCGCCGCCGAGAGCCTGGAACTGGCCCTGCGAGCGGAGCGGGCGGACCCCGCGCAACTCTCCGACGTGTGCCGGCTCATCGGCGAGTTGGGCGAGCGGCTCTCGGAGGAGACGCTTGGGAAGCCCGGCACCGCTCTGCAGTGCGCGCGCGCCTCGGAAGGACCTCGCGCCGCCTGACCGGGAACCCGGCGTCACCGGGAGATCACTAACGTTGCGTGAGCTTCTAAACTGAGACGGGGCCGGCGTGCCCGGACAGCTCGCGGCCCCTCTCCGCTGGAGCGCGAGAGTGGGGCCCCCGCGGCATCGCCCCAGCACCCGATTGGGCAGGGAGCAGCCGCCGCTACGCGCCTAGAGAGGGAAAAGGTGCGCGGGGCCGTGACTCATGCTGACGCCTTCCCGAGTCCGGCAAGTGCCCCCAGTTCTAGTTACACAGTCTTTGACCAGTGGAACAACGCCCTAGGGAGCGCGGTTCGTCGCTCCAGGGGCGTCTCCTCATCGCGGCCACGGGCTGGCCGTTGACCGAAGACTCGTGGCTCACGCTAATTTGATGAGGATGAGCGGCCCCTGGGTGCTGTACGTCGAGGACTCCGAACACGACCGAGAGGCGTTCGCGCGCGCCTTGGCCGCTCCGGGGGTCCGCGGGGTGGACCTCGTGCTCGCCGCGTCGGCGCAGGAGGCACGGGGCCTGATCGCCCGCCGGGCCGGCGCCCCTGCCCTCGTCCTGATCGACGTGCGACTGCCGGACGCCGACGGCTTCGAGGTGCTGCGCAAGGTGCAGCGCGCGTGGCCCGGGCGCATCGCCCCCGCGGTGATGATCTCCGCTCTCGGCGAGCCGGAGCTCGCCGAGGCGTGCCTCCTGGCGGGCGCCCACTCGGTGCTGGAGAAGCCCGTCTCGGCCGCCGAGGCGGGTCGGCAATTCGCGGAGGCGGTGCGGTTCTGGATCGGGCCGCCGAGGCGCACGAGGCCACGTGGGCGGAGCGCGAGAGGTCCTCGGCGCTTCGTGATACCTCCCACAGGCTATGCGAGCAGGCGCGGGCGTGGCAGGCGACCAGGGGCCGAGCCACAGACGAAGACCACCGGTGAGCTCCGCCATCATCTGCGGGTATTCCATGGGGAGGTTGACCGCGGCGCTGGCGCCAGCGGCCATCGCGTCACGACCGAGGCCGCCTCTGTCATCCACGGACGTGATCACCACCGAGAGAGCCTCGCTGGACGGGTGCGCCTCCAGCCAGCGGGTGAACTCCGCCGCGGACTCGCCCCTGAGCCACAAACACTTGAGCACGAGCGCCGGCGGGCTGAGGCGCTCCATCTGGCTCTATGCGTCGTTCCTGCAGCCGGCCCCAACTCGCCTCGGCCCGCTGGTGCCCCTCAGCGCCCGCTCCCTGATGCGGGTGGTGTTGTCGTTCACGTCCACGACGCGGACGCAGTCCCTAAGGCCCGAGGTGGTAGTCCTACTTACGGGCCAGTCCCAGGCGCGGCTACTGGCTGTGCCCCACCTGATGTGTGTTGTGTAACCAAAGTTCACGACACTCCAGCCGGTGTGGCGCTGGGAACCACACCGGTCGGACGCCGTCCCACCTGGTGCGGGTGCGTCCGTTCCCGCGATTCCCTCACAGCCCGGCCGCTTGGCCCCCCTCCCTCGTGCGCCGGGTATCGCCTCTGGAGTAACGCGCTGAGCGCCCGAACCCGGCACTGTCCGCCTCTCGGTCGGTCGCGCGTCCCGTAAACTCGCGACTCGCCGTGTGGCTCCACGCGCTACTACAATGGTCCCATACGAAGGGGCGCGTCAGCGAGCGCGCCCGACTGGACAGTCCCGGCGACGGGACTCCTCTCACGCCCCCGCCGGGACCGGCCGGGGCGTCTTTTTTGCGTTTGCGCAATTGGGGTAGCACTTTTTCGCAATGACCTGCTGGGCGACCGCATGCCCAGGAAGCTGACTCGAGCTACACGTTGAGTGGCGCGTGCCTTCGTCTACGACTCCTACTGCCTCCTGCGCTGCGAGGCCATCGACCTCCCCACCGACGCGGGAAACAAGGAGGCCGCTCGGTGGGTACGGGGTTTGCTTGACGACCCATTCTCGGAGGTGCGCTCGTCGGCGATCGACGCCTTGGCGACGCTTAAGGACAACCGCGCGGCCGAGTTTGCGGAGCGTCTTCTCGACGACTTCAACAATTTCGTTCGCCGGGACGCCGCCCTGGCCCTTGCGCGGAACGTCCTCGACTTCATGGACCTCGCACCTTTTGAGAGAGCCGCTGTACCCTTGGCGGAGTAAATCTCACCGGGCCCGTTAGGGAGACCTTGGCATCAACTCTAACTCGAGAATCTTTGGGAGTGTCTCGCCTATGCCGATCGGTCGATAGGACCTGTTGCGCCAGTCGGCAGTAGTTCGTGCGCAGCACCGACCCACTTCCGCACTTCCCCGCTTGAGGAGAGCAAAGGAAATAGCCGGATGGCGTGCCACCGAAGCGTTCCGTCGAGAGCGCGATAGAAGCGAACTCGAGCCTCGTACGCCTCGCCGGTGTCTTGGGCGCGTTGCCAGCGCAGGGTGCTCGCCGGAATGTCTTCCTCAAGCATCAGGGCGCGACAACCGAGGCCGGTGCACTCCTGCGGTGAGCGACCACTGAAGCGACCGAACCAGTCATTGCAGTAATCCACGTGGCCGGAAGGGTTTGCCGTCCAAACGAACTGCGGCAAGGCCCCAAGGATGGCCAGGAGATCTTCGTTCTCGTTGGCAAGCACGTCCAGCCGCCGCTGATTGGCTCTGGCAACCACCTCCGTGCGGCTCTTCGCAGCAAAGCGGACCCGCAGCCGGTCCCAGTAGGTGCGGATGGTGCCGGGCTCGACGCCTAGCAAGATGGCGATCTCCTTATCCGTTCGGCCCTGGGATGCCAAGTCGACGATCTGCTTCTGACGGGCGGAAAGATCGTGTTCCCTTTCGGAGTTCACTCGCATGACGTGCCTACGGGTGAGAACCCCTCGAGTTCAAGTTGGTTCCGGCTCGAAGGATGAGTGCAAAAAAGCAGACTGTCTTATGTTGCGGAGATCGTGGCACCTTATCTTGCCTCCCAGGTGATGCCGCGGAGGGGAGAGACCCATGAGTGAAATCAACGAGACCATCAACGCGCCCCTCGACCGGCGCCAGCTCCTGAAGTCCGCCGGCACCGCCGGCCTCGCCGCCCTCGCGGGGGGGCTCCTCGCGGGCTGCGGCGGCTCCTCCTCGGGCGGCTTCAACCCCGGCGGCGGCGGCGCCAAC